>WNGO01003479.1_pt1 | contig 11999 bp, 9 predicted proteins | sample 5400511 | NCBI WGS metagenome assembly WNGO01 (sample SAMN13153380, study PRJNA577476) | soil metagenome | isolation source: 20 cm soil or saprolite under Garry oak tree replicate 2 | place: USA:California | collected 2016-06-15
CATAGACAGGCGCTTTCACGGGCCGTACTGCGAGATCGGCAGCAAACGCGCTGGTCGTGAGCAGCGAAGCGATCGCCGCGATTCCGATGAAACTCTGCTTCATGGTGTCGCCCTCTGGACAATAACTGCGCAAACCTTAGGATTTCGAATCCCCAAAGTCTGGTTCCCCGGAAGCCACAGCCGGACATAATCAACCCTTGGCTGTCTTCATGGTCAAAATCGGCCTAACCTGGTAAATCATTGAATTGGCGGGCATTTGCACACAGCAATCGAAGCGAGCGGTTTGCTAGCCGGATGCCTTCGCCGGCCGCATCAGCCGTCCCACGCTGCCGAACGCCATGTCGATCAGCGGCCAGAACAGCAGCAGAAACGCCAAGGTCGTGATCGAGCCGACCAGGCCGTTCGACCAGAACACCTTGACGTCGCCGCCGGAGCCGATCATCGACAGCCGGAACGCGTCCTCGGCGCGGTTGCCGAGCACCAGCGCCAGCGTGAACGGCGCCAGGGGAATGCCGATCTTCTTGAAGACATAGCCGACCACGCCAAATCCCAGCATCAGCCAGATGTCGAACATCGCGTTCTGGATCGCATAGGCGCCGATCGCGCAGGACACCACGATCATCGGCGCCACGGCGGCGAACGGCACCCGCAGGATCGAGGCGAAAACCGGCACCGTGGTCAAAACCAGCACGAGCCCAACGACATTGCCGAGATACATCGAGGCGATCAGGCCCCAGACGAAATCCTTGTGCTCGACGAACAGCAGCGGGCCGGGGTTGAGGCCCCATACCATCAAGCCGCCGAGCAGGATCGCTGCGGTGCCGGAGCCGGGAATGCCGAGCGCCAGCATCGGCAACAGCGCCGAGGTGCCGGAGGCGTGCGCCGCGGTCTCCGGCGCGAACACGCCCTCGATGCGGCCCTTGCCGAAGCTTTCTGGGTCCTTGGAAAAACGTTTGGCCAGATTATAGCCCATGAAGGAGGCCGCGATCGCGCCGCCCGGCGTGATGCCGAGCCAGCAGCCGATGAACGACGAGCGCAGCAGCGTTACCCAGTATTTCGGCAGGTCCCGCCATACTTTCAGCACCACGCGCAGGCTGATGCTGGCGGCGTGTCCGCGCAGCGCCAGGCGCTCCTCCATCGTCAGCAGGATTTCGCTGATCCCGAACAGCCCGATCACCGCGACCAGGAAGTTGATGCCGCGCAAGAGTTCGCTGGAGCCGAAGGTCATGCGCAACTGCCCGGAAACCGTATCCATGCCGATGCCGGCCAGCAGCAGGCCGAGCGACATCGAAATCAGGGTCTTGTGCTTGGCTTCGCGGCCGAGGCCGACAAAGGAGCAGAACGTCAGCAGGTAGACCGCAAAAAATTCCGGCGGACCGAATTTGAGCGCGAAGGAGGAAATCAGCGGCGCCAGAAACGTGATCAGGAGCACCGCGACCAGCGAGCCGATGAATGACGAGGTGAATGCCGCGGTCAGCGCTTCGGCCGCCCTGCCCTGCTGCGCCATCGGATAGCCATCGAAGGTGGTCGCAACCGACCATGCTTCGCCCGGGATGTTGAACAGGATCGAGGTGATGGCGCCGCCGAACAAGGCGCCCCAGTAGATGCAGGACAGCATCACGATCGCCGACGTCGGGTCCATGGTGAACGTCAGCGGCAGCAGGATGGCGACGCCGTTCGGGCCGCCGAGCCCCGGCAGCACGCCGACGAAAATGCCGAGCACCAGCCCGACCATCATCAGCGCAAGGGTTTTCCAAGTCAGCAGGACGGCAAAGCCGTGCAGCAACAGGCCGAAAGCTTCCATTACGTGATCCCAAGTTTTCCGTCATTGCGAGGAGCCAACGGGTCCCGCCTTCGGCGGGCCCGATGCTAAACTCCGCGACGAAGCAATCCAGCCTTTTGCTCTTTAACCTATGGATTGCTTCGCTTGCGCTCGCAATGACGGCCCAATTCCTAACTAGTAGCCAAAGAAAGCTTCGAGCGGCCCCTTCGGCATGATGACGTCAAAGGCGATATCGAAGGTCACGAACATGATGGCGGTGAACAGGAAGGCGGTGAGCAGCGATTTCCACAACGCGATGCGTCCGACCAGACGCATGAAGGCGGCGATCAGCAAAAAACTCGCGACATAGAGCCCGAGAAATTGCATGGCGAGACAAAACAGCAGCGTCGGAACGAACACCGCCATGACGCGCCGGAGCTGCGCACGCGTGACGAAGGTTTCGGAGGCCTCCTTGGGCGACCGCAAGGCGGCGACCAGGCCATAGAGGCTGGCGCCGGCGAGGATCACCGACAGATAAAACGGAAAATAGCCGGACTGCGGGCCGGTCGAATCCCAGGCAATGCCGGTGCGCCAGTTGTCGTAACCAAGCGTCAGCGCCAGCGCCATCAGCAGCAGCGAAACCGTGATGTCGACGAAACGGGTGTCGGTTACGGGCGGCGAGTCGGCCTCCGGCGCGGTCGGGTCGTCGACGACAATTTCAATTTCGGAATCGGACATGAGGGGCACACCAGATGAGAGTTTCTTGACCTCGCCCCGCTTGCGGGGAGAGGTCGGATTGTCTCGGCGATGCGAAGCATCGTCCGAGCAATCCGGGTGAGGGGGACTATCCGCGAGTCTGAATGCGTGGGGAGTCCCCCTCACCCCGGCCCTCTCCCCGCACGCGGGGAGAGGGAGAAGATTTACTTCGCCACGAACCCCGCTTCCGTCATCAGCGACTTGTTGAGCGCGTCATCCTCCTCGAGGAATTTCAGCATGTCGTTGCCGGTCAGGAAGATCGGCTTCAGCGCCTGCTTTTCCATGTAATCCTTGTATTCGGGCGTCTGCGTCACCTTGTGGAACAGATCGACATAGAACGCCTGCTGTTCCGGCGTGACCTTGCCGGGCAGGAACATGGCGCGCAGCATCAGGTACTGGACGTCGAGGCCCTCTTCCTTGCAGGTCGGAATATCGTTCCACGACTGGGTCTCGGTCACCTTGGTCTTGTAGGAGATGCGCTCCTTGTCGAACACGCAGAGTGCGCGCACCTGCCCCGCCCGCCAGACCTCGAGGTTTTCGGATGGGTTGTTGACGTTGGATTCGGTGTGATTGCCGACCAGCTGCGTCGCCGCCTCGCCGCCGGACTTGTAGGGCAGATAGGAGAATTTCGCGCCGGTCTTCTGCTCCACGAACACGGTGAGAACGTGATCCTCGCGCTTCGATCCGGTGCCGCCCATCTTGAACGGCGAAGAGGCGGCCTTGGCGGCGGCAATGAACTCCTTCACGGTCTTCGGCCCGGCGGCATTGTCCCACAGCACGAACTGGTCCAGCGCGACCACCGACACCGGCGTCAGCTCGCGCCAGTTGAACGGAATCTTCGCCGACAGCGGCAGCATGTAGATCAGCGAATAGGCGATCAGCACCTTGTTGGGATCGGCTTCGCTGGATTTCATGTACATCAGCGCTTCGGCGCCGGAGGCTCCGCCCTTGAGCGAGACCACCATCGGCTGCTTCATCAGATTGTTCTTCTGGATCGCGGCCTGCATCATGCGCGCCATCTGGTCGGAGGCGCCCCCGGCCCCGGCCGCAACCACGATCTCGACAGGCTTGGTCGGCTCCCACGCCGCCATCGCCGGCACGTTCGCCAACACCGCCGCCAGGGCGGCCATCCCTCTCATGATATTTCGCACGCGATTTCTTCCCTATGCTCTTGTTTGTAGCGGAAATTCCAGAATGACCCGCTGTCGATTATCTACCGGTCTTGCGGCGCTCAGTTCAAGCTGCTCCTGAACCTTTGCGCCTATGACTTTCGCATGAGATTGCAGTCCGTTAGCGGCATCCCTTCAAGTCACTTTATTTGCCCTTCCAGTGAGGTGTGCGCTTGTTGAGGAAAGCGTCCATTCCCTCGCGAAAATCCTCGCTCATATAGGCGCGAAGGATCAGGTCCTCGCCCTCGTCGCGCGACAACGTCCGCCGGATTCGGCGCACCGCCTCCTTTGTCACTTCGAGCGTGATCGGCGCATGGCTGGCAACGAGCTGTGCGGTTTCATTGGCGCGGCGCTGCAGGGTTTCCACGTCAGGCACGACCTCGTTCAGCAGCCCGAGCGCCAGCGCCTCCGGCGCCTCGATCAGCCGGGCCGTAAAGATCAGGTCCTTGGTCCGTGCCGGCCCGATCAGCGAGGTGAGCCTGGAGATGTTGGACATCGACAGGCAATTGCCGAGCGTGCGCGCGATCGGAAAGCCGATCCGGGTCGACGCCGTGCCGATCCGCATGTCGCAGCAGGCGGCGATCCCCGCCCCGCCGCCGGTGCAGGCGCCGGCGATCGCCGCGATCGTCGGCACCCGGACCTGTTCCAGGGCGCCCAGCACGCGATCGATCCGCGCCTCATAGTCGAGCGCGTCCTGCGACGTCTTGAAGGCGCGGAATTGCGAGATGTCGGTTCCCGAGGCGAATGCCTTATCGCCGGCCCCGGTCAGGACCATCGCCTTGATCGAGCGGTCGGCGTTGATGCTCTCGCAGATCGCCGCCATCCGCTCGTACATCGCAAAGGTCAGCGCGTTGCGCGCCTGCGGCCGGTTGAAGGTCAGCCGCGCAATGCCGTTCTCCACCACGTAGAGCAGGTCTTCGCTGGCAGTTACCGGGGCGTTCATCGCGCGCTCTTTCTGTTGCGGGGACGGCTTCACTAGGCAACCGCGTTCCTGGGTTTCGGCATCGGCACCACCTCGCGTCCCTTCAGGACTTCCATGGCGGCGAGCACCCCGCCGCTGCGATGCGGTACCTTGGCGAGATCCAGCCCCATCTCGACGCCCGACAGCGTGCCCATCAGCATCAGCTCGTTGAAATGCCCGATGTGGGCGATCCGGAACGCCTTGCCCTTGATCTTGTTGAGGCCGGTGCCCAGCGACATGTCGAAATTCTCCAGCACCACCTTGCGGAAATGGTCGGCGTCATGGCCTTCCGGCATCACCACCCCGGTCAACGCCGGCGAATAGGCCTGCGGATCCTGGCACTGGGTTTCCAGTCCCCACGCCTTCACCGCGGCCCGCGCCGCCGCGCTGATGCGCTTGTGGCGGGCGAAGACATTGTCCAGCCCCTCCTCCTCGAGCATGGCAACCGCTTCTTTCAACCCATAGAGCAGGTTGACCGCCGGCGTGTAGGGCCAGGTGCCCACCTTGTTGTAGGCAATGACTTCCTGCCAATCCCAATAGGAGCGCATCGACGGATTGGCCTTCGCGATCGCCAGCGCCTTTTCCGACACTGCGTTGAAGCCGAGGCCGGGCGGCAGCATAAGCCCCTTTTGCGAGCCGCCGACCGAGACGTCGATGCCCCAGGCGTCATGCTCATATTCCAACGCAGCGAGGCCGGAGATGGTGTCGACCATCAGCAGCGCCGGATGTTTTGTCCGGTCCAGCGCTTTGCGGACTTCGAGCGGTTGAGTGACGCAGCCGGTCGAGGTCTCATTGTGAATGACCATCACGGCCTTGATGCGGTGCTCCCGATCGGCCGCAAGCTTTCCTTCAATCTGCGCCAGATCGGCCCCGCGCCGCCAGTCGCCCGGCAGAAAATCCACGTCGAGCTTGAATTTCTCGGCAATGCCGAGCCACAGCACGGCGAACTGGCCGGTCTCGGGCATCAGCACCTTGTCGCCGGGCTGCAGCGTATTGACGATCGCGGCTTCCCAAGCGCCGGTCCCCGACGACGGATAGATCATGACAGGCTGTTTGGTGCGGAAGACGCGCTGGGTGGCCGCCATCACCGCAAAGCCAAGCTCGGCGAATTCGGCGCTGCGGTGATCCATGCCGGGCATGTCCATGGCCCGCAGCACCCGGTCGGGGATGTTGGTCGGTCCTGGAATCTGGAGAAAATGCCTTCCAGTGTGCAGCACGGTCATAGGGCGTCCTTCCCGGGAGTTTTCTTGCGATTGCGGCGCCCGGATAACACTTTTTGACAGTCCTGTCCCCTCGCCCGGCAGCACTGTTAATTGACCGATCACGCCGTTCACCCGGATATGACCTTGAGTGGCGCCGACGTGTTGGACTGGCTGCGCTCCTCGAGATACGTCATCGCCGCCGCCACGCCGCCGGCGCGATGCGGGACGCCGGCGAGCGACAATCCCATCTCGACACCGGTCAGCGCGCCCAGCAGCGTCAGCTCGTTGCACTCGCCGAGATGGCCGATGCGAAACACTTTTCCGGCGAGTTTTGACAAGCCGGAGCCGAGCGACATGTTGTAATTGTCGAGCACGACTTTTCGGAATTGGTCGGCGTCGTGCCCCGGCGGCATCAGCACCGCGGTGAGCACCGGTGAATATTCTGAAGGCTCCAGGCACAGCACTTCGAGGCCCCAATGCTGCACCGCCGTGCGGGCCGCGGCCGCGAGGCGCTGGTGACGGGCGAACACCGCGTCCAGCCCTTCCTCGAGCAGCATCGCAATCGCTTCGCGAAGCCCATAAAGCAAATTGGTAGCGGGCGTGTAGGGAAAGAAGCCGTTCACATTCGGCTTTAACATTTCCTCCCAGTCCCAATAGGAGCGAGGCATTTTGTTGGTCTTGGCGGCGGCGCGCGCCTTTTCCGAGATCGCGTTGAAGCCGAGCCCCGGCGGCAGCATGAAGCCTTTTTGCGAACAGCTGACGGTGACGTCGACCTTCCATTCGTCATGCCGGTAATCGACCGAGCCGAGCGAGGAGATGGTGTCGACCATGAGCAGCGCGGGATGCCCGACCTTGTCCATCGCGGCGCGGATGCCGCCGACGCGGCTGGTGACGCCGGTGGAAGTCTCGTTGTGCACCACCATCACGGCCTTGATCGCGTGCGAGGTGTCCTGCGCCAGGCGGGCCTCGATCGCGGCGGGATCGGCGCCGTGGCGCCAGTCGCCGGGCATGAAGTCGACATCGATGCCCCAGCGCCCCGCCATCTGCCGCCACAGGGTGGCGAAATGGCCGGTCTCGACCATCAGCACCTTGTCGCCGGGCGAGAGCGTGTTGACGATCGCGGCCTCCCAGGCGCCGGTCCCGGAGGATGGAAAGATGATCACAGGCCCTGATGTCTTGAAGATTTTCCGGCTGCCGTCGAAAACCGCTTTTGCCAGGTCGGCGAAGGCCGAACTGCGGTGATCGATCACCGGCATGTCCATGGCCCGGAGCACGCGGTCCGGAACCGGGCTCGGACCGGGAATCTGAAGGAAATGGCGTCCCTGAGGCTTGGTCATGATTACCTCCGCTCCCCCCAAGAGTCAGCTTGTTATCTCCATATTGCATTCAATTTCGGCGAGCTCAACTAAATTTTTGCGTTCAATTTTTCGTCGACCAGCCGGTTTTTTCGCATTATGGTTCCGGCCATGAAACCCCTGATTCCCGGCGACACCCCTGCCCTGCCGCTCCGAACCGAGGCCGCCGCCGGCCGCGAGGAATCCTCGCTGCACGACGAAATCCTCACCCGGCTGCGGGACTACATCGTCGAGGGCAACATCCCCGATGGCGGCCGGGTGCCGGAGCGCGAGCTGTGCGCCATGTTCGGAATCTCCCGCACGCCGTTGCGCGAGGCGCTAAAAGTTCTGGCCTCGGAAGGGCTGGTCGATCTGTTGCCCAATCGGGGCGCGCGCGTGCGGCAGTTGAGCGAGCGCGAACTCGGCGAGCTGTTTGACGTGATGGGCGGGCTGGAAGGACTTGCCGGACGCCTCGCCTGCGAAAACATCACCGACGAGGAGATCGCCGAGATCGAGCGGCTGCATTACGAAATGTACGGCTTCTATTTGCGCCGTGACATGCACGATTACTTCCGCCTCAACCAGTCCATCCATCAGAAAATCGTCGAGGCCTCGCGCAACGCTGCCTTGCTTGCGACGTACGCCAATTTCGCCGGCCGCATCCGGCGCATCCGCTATTCCGCCAATTTCGCCCGCAAGCGCGAGCGCTGGGGCGAAGCGATGCGCGAGCATGAAATGATTTTGGACGCGCTGCGGCGGCGCGCCGGCAGCGAACTCTCCGACATCCTGTTCCATCACCTGCGCAACAAGCGCACCGCCGCGATCGAGCATTTGAGCGAAGCGGAGCAAACGGCGAAAAGCGCAAAGCCGGCGGTAGCGGAGACGGCGTCGTGATCGCCAGATCGCAACCGGCGAGATCGAGGGCATTAACCGCCGACCCACGGCAAAGAACGCTACCGCCGCCTCTCTCGGCTTGTTTTAGCTGCCCCGTTCTTCACAATTCGGACTCACGCGGAACGGGGAAATGGCCGGATCAGGGTCGCCAAACCTGATCGTGATCCAGTCGTCATCCTTTCCCTCGGCTGGCTCCAATTGAATCTCAGAGATCATTCGCCCTTCCGCGATTGCGAGTTGGAAAGGATTGGGTAGTCCTGGAATATCAGGTTCAATTGATCCTCCGAAAGCTAGATCAATCTCACTGGCCGAAAGGCGACCGGCCAGTAGCTCCAGAAGAGTGCGAGCCGGAATCCGCGCACGCACGATCTTGTCTCCCATTCCGATTTCCATTGCCCCTCGCATGCCTACGCCATATCCAGTCTGCTGAGCTTGAATAGCTGCATTTTGGGAGTCAAATAGTGGGTTAGGTAGTGACGACAACGCACGATTTATGATCGCGTCTATTTTCGAAGCATGGATAGGGTCACGAACCCATCCTCGCATCTCAAAGCGACATTCCGCGTTCGCTCCGTATCCTCGGCGTGCAGTAATCAAGTAGACGAAAGCTATAGATGACCTCTTGCCTAAGAACCTCCGAACGATGTCATCTGCCGAAAAACTGCCTGGATCTCGCAGGCTGCTGGTAAGCAATGAGCAACCTCCATCGCAAACAATGATACCAGCGTTCAATCCTCGTGCGCTTTTCAGTTGGTCAGCCTTGTCTTGCAGACTATTCCAAAGCGGATTTTGCTCGAGCACGCGCGCCTGTGTGTAGGTACGATAGCCAGCGCCCATGTAGCGTTGGTGACGATCATACCGAATCGTTATTGCTAGATCAGGCTCGCTAAGACGTAGCGTGCCATTTTGGTGGCCATGCTTTTTCAGCTCGCGCAAAAATGGAAGTATCTGAATTTTAAATTTCGCTAGCTGTGCTGTTTGCCTCGGCAGCAGCAGCTTGATTTTGGAACCCGCCGTAGCCGAATCCACTTGGCAATGAAAGTGGCTCGGATTTAGTCCAGCTTTTCGTACGATACGAGCAAATTCATCCAAAAACCCGTTAAGCGGATTTGCTCGATGATGCCCAGCGTCCGAGATTGTCGTGACGTCCGCCACGAATTCAATTTGCTGCTGGCCCGGAAGACTGAACACCACATCAGGCTTTCTTCCGTCCGGAAGGGGTAGATGGTGAGAAACCGTTCCCGCTCGGCTGAGACCGTAAAGAATAGTAGCCTCCCACGTTGCAGCTATACGGTCTCGGGGTCGATTCAAGCGCGCTACGATCTCATTGAGGTCAGCTAGCGGAAGGCTGCGGCCCAGGCCATCGAGAATGGTTTGAATGGTTCTCCGAGAAAACATGAACCTGAACACCTTCAGCTAAACAGCCCTACGGGCTGTATTGCTATTTAATTCGCCCAGCATTTTGTGGCCGATCTCTTCTATCGTCAGAAAATCAGTTAGCATCTGAACATGAAATCTGAAGTGTGCGGTCGTCTCTCTGACTGAATGCGTGATCAATGGCTGAAAGACCAGCAGTTGTTCTTGCTGAATGGCCAGTCGTTCATACTCAAAACCGTCCTGTCGGACGTAGAGCGCGTCCGTCATCAGCCTCGATAGTTCGTTGTAGGCGTCGGCATGTTCCTTAGACACGCCGCCGGGTGGTACATACAGAGGAATCCTGTGTGCTAGAGCATCCCTGTATTCAATGATGTAGTCCATCCACGGATCGAGTGTTTGCAAGTATTCCTGAAACTCAGTACTAAACGTCGATCGCACCTCAGTATGATGAGCACGGAAGCCAACTCGATTGCGTGGGATTGTATCGGCCAGACCTCGCTCGAACGCCCATATCCATGCCAAATTGTCGACACTTCCATAAACGTTCGCGAGGAATGCTTGTATGTTTATTTGCGCGTCGTGAAGTATCGGACGGCTCGGCACTTTTGTAGTGTCGGGCGGGATAAGCGCAAAGACGTTTTCGATGCACCGGCGTAACGTTCCGAGTCGTCGCATAAAACCATGTTGAGTCTTGAAGTTGAGCTAGTACCTCTGAGCTGTAATACGGGTTCAATCTTCCGCCTCATTGAATTTATTCATGAGCCACGCGGCAGGAAAGAATCATCCAATTCTCGGCGCCCCAAATTATTTCGGTGGAAGGTGTTTGCGACCTTCAATCTTCTGCCCAGCCAACAAACCTCCAATCGTGCTAACGCAAACGAGCATCAAATCAGCAAAGCGCTTTACTAGGAATTCAGCCATAGGCTGATGCACGAAGGCGTCGATCGCGGATTCTGCAACTGCCAAGACAGCGCGGCCAGCAAAAACCGCTGTATGAGGGTAATCCTGTCACGATGAGCAAAAAAATGTTTGCATATCAGGCACTTTATCAGCATAGCGGCGACAGGCGGTTCGAGAATCCGGAAGGAACCGAAAGTCGTGTTCTTTTAACTCATTGATTTCACATCTAAAACGGTAGCATGCTTCCCTAACTGATCCTGCTGCGTTGACAGAATTTGGAATCTAAGGACCCTAACAAAACCCCCTGACAAGAACGATTCGGCTTTCAGATTTTTCTGAAAGGAGAGCTGTGTCGTGGACAAACTTGAACTTAGTTTATGGGGGCTGAGCGTAAATGCTCAAGGAACGACTGCTATCGCAGCAGCGTTTGTCTTGGCGGTTTTATTGGTGAGTCTGCGCTTTAAGAAGTAAGGGAGCGCGCATTGCGCCTCCAGTGAAAGGCGCTTCCAGTCCCATTTACAAAAATATTTCCGTTCCGCCGCTTCTGTCCCTCGACGTCCCGACCCACAGAGCGGGTTTCGCGATCGTCACGGACGCAGGGAACGGCGGCGGTGCCTCCCAATAGACATGCGCTGGACAATGCAATGCCATCTTGCATTGCATGCTTGCCCCGCGAGCTCACTCGAAAGCGGCGCTCGCAACCGGGCCCAGACCGGATTAGCCTTGGAAGCCGCCAGCCCGGATCAACCGGCCGGCGCATAGAGTGGGAGGATGTGATGAAACGCGACGTGCAGCGCGATCCGCAATCGATGATCTCACGACGAACCCTCGTCCAGGGCCTCGCGATCGCCGCCGGTGCCAGCGCGGTCTCGGCCGGCGGCGCGCTGGCCCAGCAGGGCGGCGCATTGGGGCCGCCGACGACGATCACCACCCCGCCGCGCGATTTCGGCCCCCGCGGCGCCCCGACCACCTATTTCTTTGACCCCGACATCATTGCGGTCGACCCGTCGTTCGAGGACCTCGCCCAGCCCAACACGGCGATCAAGCGCCTCTATACCGGATTGCTGTGGGCCGAAGGCCCGGCCTGGAGCGCGCAGGGCCGCTACCTCCTGTGGAGCGACATTCCCAACAACCGGCAGATGCGATGGTCGGAGGACGACGGCCGCGTCAGCGTGTTCCGCTCGCCGTCCAACAACTCCAACGGCAACTCGTTCGACTTCCAGGGCCGCCAGCTCTCCTGCGAACATCTCACCCGCCGCGTGGTGCGCTACGAGCACGACGGCACGGTCTCGGTGCTCGCCGACAATTTTGGCGGCAAGAAGCTCAACTCGCCCAACGACGTGGTCGCGCACCCCGATGGCAGCTACTGGTTCACCGACCCGCCCTATGGCGGCCAGCTCTACGAGGGCGAGCCCGACGGTCCGGGCGGCCCCAGCAATCCCGCCGGCAAGCTCAACCCGCGGATCGGCCAGCCGGCCGGCTTCGTGCCGGGCAAGCGCGAACTCCCGACCAACTGCTATCGCATCGATCCCTCTGGCCGCCTCGACCTCGTGGTGAGCGAGGACCAGGTGCCGGATCCCAATGGCCTGGCATTCTCCCCCGACTACAAGAAGCTGTACGTCGTCTCGACCGGCAAGGGGCCGG
>WNGO01005125.1_pt1 | contig 11999 bp, 11 predicted proteins | sample 5400511 | NCBI WGS metagenome assembly WNGO01 (sample SAMN13153380, study PRJNA577476) | soil metagenome | isolation source: 20 cm soil or saprolite under Garry oak tree replicate 2 | place: USA:California | collected 2016-06-15
GGCGTCGTCCGTCACGTGAGCAACCGGATCGCGGTGATGTACCTCGGCAAGATCGTCGAGCTCTCGCCGGCCGAGGAGCTCTACACGCGGCCGATCATGCCGTACACCGAGGCGCTGCTCTCGGCGGTCCCGATCCCGGATCCGGACCTGGCCGAGAAGCGGGAGCGGATCGTGCTCGAGGGGGACGTCCCGAGCCCGATCAATCCGCCCAGCGGCTGCCGCTTCCATCCGCGCTGCCGCTATGCGACGGACGTGTGCCAGCAGATCGAGCCGCCGCTAGTCGATTACGGCAACGGGCATCTTGCCGCTTGTCATCACCCGCTCAACGTCGATCAGGCGACGCTGCAGCAGGTCTCGGTTGCAGAGCAGCACACGCCGGCCGAGGCGGATGAGACGGCGCTGCCGCAGGACACGTCGGGAAGCTCCAATCCCGCCGTGGCGCCTGACACCCATTCGAGGTAGCAGCAGGCGCTAAAGGGGGTAGGTCGGAGCGCCGATAATCGGGGCGTGGATGCTGCGGAGCGCAAGGAGATCCTCAGCCGTTATTTGACGCATTCGCGTCGCTTCGACGAAGCGGCTGCGCGGCGTCGCGGCACCGGAGGTGCGGACGTGATCCCGCTCCAGAACCCGCTTCGCGAGCTCGAGCAGGAGCCGACGACGCGCGAGGTCGAGGTGCTGCAGCTGATCTCCGACGGGCTCGTGAACCGCGAGATCGGCCAGAAGTTGTTCCTGTCCGAGGAGACGGTGAAGTCGCACGTGCGGCATCTGCTCGCGAAACTGCAGGCACGCTCGCGTGCCCATGCGGTTGCCGTGGGCTACCGCCGCGGCATCATCGGCTAGGGCGATCTGTCCACAAGCGGCTGTTGGGCGCTGTGGACAGAGGAAAAACGAAGCGCCGGGTGAAGATCACCCGGCGCCCGTGAATCGGTCTATCCGTCTCCCAGCTCTTGCGCGGATCCCCCTCGCGGGGGATGATCGCGAACTGTGGATAACGGACTATCCGACGGCTCTACCAGCTACGCGATGCCCCTGCGATGGTCGCGCGGGCCGCGAGACGCATAAAGGAACGCATTGAGAGCTCCGATCGATCGGGGACTGACGGCTCCGCCAGCCTATACCCCTTTTGGGGGATACGCAAGGCTGGACCGGCTGGTCAAAGGTCTGGATAGCGCTGACCGCCGATCTGCCGCTTGGGCCTGCGTCCTGACCGCGGTGTCAATTGGCACGGTTGCCGCACTCTGGCTCAATGGCTACCGGTTGCCGCACCTATGGGCGCTCTTCGTCCTCGGCGCGATCGCTGCGGTGGCGGAACGGCAGACGGTCGCGATCAGCGACCGCACGGAGATGTCAGTTGCGTTCTTGCCACTTGTCTTCTCCGCTGTCGCTTTCGGGCCGCTCGGCGGTTTCGTAGTCGGAGCCCTCTCGACTGCTCTCGATCTACGCACATCACCGCTCAGATGGAGTGTGTATACGCCGATCCGCGCGCTTACCGCCGCTGCGGCCGGGCTCGCCGTAGCGAAGCTTGTCCCGCAGCCTGGCAACCTTGGCCAATATCTCCTGGCCAGCTTGGTCGGCTCGCTGGTCTTCCTCGCAGTCGACGGTTTCTTTAGCACCGCCACCAACTTCGTGCGCGGCCTCGATCCTGCCGCGCATCTTCGGGCGATCGCTTCAATTTGGTGGCTGACGGTGCCGCTCTACGTCCCGGTCCTGACGCTCTTCGTCTACGCCTACCACACATATTCGCTGGACCTTGTGCTCGTCTTCTTCGTTCCGACGCTGGCCGCTCAGCGACTTCTCCATCTCTACCGGCAGGAGAAGGAAGCCACGCATAGGCTCGGTGCAGCGAACGATCGACTTCGTAGGGCTAGCCTCTCGTTCGCCACCGCCCTCGTCGCAACGCTCGATGCCCGAGACCAGTACACGGCAGGTCACTCAGCAGCTGTCGCGATCTATGCGAGAGACATCGCCCAGCGCATGGGATTGCCGGACGAGCAACAGGAGCTCGTCCACCTCTGCGGCCTCGTCCACGACATCGGCAAGATCGGCCTCCCGGCGGGCTTGCTCGAGAAGCCCGGGCCGTTGACGCTCGAGGAACGCCGGCAAATGGAGCAGCACTCCGAGATCGGCGAGCGGATCCTACGGAACGTCGACGACTACTCGGAGATCGCTGACGTCGTCCGGTCGCATCATGAACGCATCGATGGGATGGGATATCCGGATGGCATCCCAGGCGACGAGATCCCGCTCCTTGCGCGGATCATCGGCGTCGCTGACGCGTACGATGCCATGACATCCGACCGCCCCTACCGCGAAGCATTGCCGAGCCGGGTAGCTCGCATGCGTCTTGCCCAGGCGGTGGGGACACAGTTCGACACAGCAGTTGTCGCGGCATTCGAGGCGATTCTCGCAACGGCCGACGAGAACTATCGCTCTGGCCGAGGATCCTCGTTCATGCGCGAGCGGCAGCAGCTCGCGGAGGTTGGGGAGGACGTTGCGGTGGCGCTAGATGTCGTCACGTAGCGAACGAGCTGCCTCGAGACGAGAGCGGACGCCGAGTTTCTCGTAGATGTGCTTGACGTGCACCTTGGTAGTGGACAGGCTGATGTAGAGCTGCTTCGCGATCTCCTCGTTCGTCAGGCCCTGAGCGAGAAGCTCGTGGACCTCACTCTCACGCGGCGTGAGCTCGGCAGGACGTTTGGCCGCTCGGGGCACGCGAAGGCCGAGTCTTTTCGCGAGTGAGGTGTCCGACGAAGCCGAGAGCAGTCGCTGCAGCCAGTTACGCCAGTCAGCTTGCTCTGAGAGGAACGCACCGAGTTCCGGCGCTGCACGGACCGCGATAACCACCGGGTCCCAGATCCCGCTGTCCATTACGAAGTGGAATTGAGAGGCTGCCGCATCGGCGTCGTTCTGCCCGAGAGCGACGATCGCCTCAGCGAGATGTGAGAGTACTCGTGGCTCAAGCGCTCGGCTCGCGTTGCGGGCATCGGCAGCGAGCGTTTGCGCCCGAGGGGTCTCTCGCGCGGCTGCGTAGAAGAGCGCCTGAGAAGCGAGATGTTCGCCTCGCGCTGTCTTAGTCGATCGCTCGAAAGGACCGGGTGACAGAACGTCGAGTGCTCGCTGCAGGTCGCCGACACTGGCGTACAGCCGAGCACGTGCAATCGGAAGATTGCTAAGGAGGTAGCTGTTCGGCTGGCCGCCCATCCGACGTTCGAGCGCTGAGAGTGTCCGAGCAGCTGGCGTGAATCTCCCCAACCCAATCAGTGCTTTCGCGCGATGGATATGCGCGTATGGGATGGGGAACTCGAGTCCGCAGCTCTCCGCAACGCGTTGGAGAGTCTCGATCTGCTTGACGCTCTCTTCATAGCGACAAGTCAAGATCAGCGCGTAGCTGTACATACTCAAGAGCCCCGTGTGTGCGATGGGATCGACTGTCTCGTCCGCGAGTGACAGTGCGCATCGCGCGTCGTCGATCGCCTGCCGGTGGCCGCCTTCCAACTCTGCTAGCGAGAGGTTCGCGCCAGCGAGCCTCATCGACTGCTGGATGCCCGAGCGCGCAGTGTGTTTGTAGTAGTCGAGCCGATCTTGCAGATCGGGGTCGGCGTGTTCTTCGGCCATCTCCCAGCGGTCTGCTAGATGAGCTGACCTCGCGGCGACGAGGTGGGCCCGCGCGGCAAGGTCTGGCTCGAGTGAACTTGCCGCCTGCGTGGCGAGGGCCATAGAGCGGTGGAGTTGGTCGGTTCGCAGCGCAGCCTCGCTCTCTGCGTAGTCGATCAGGCCGCCCTCCGCTCCAGAGGACCGCGCGGTGGCAACCCAACGTTGGAGGCTGCTCGTGCGGCCGGCAGCCAAGAGGTCGTCCAATGCTGCTCCTATGGCTTCGGTGGCGAAGGCGGCGTCACTCGCCACCTCGGAGACGCTCAGCGCCTCGTCCCACCGTCGCAGTGGAAACAGCTTCCCGGCTTGCGAAAGCAGCGCCCCCCGTGTCTCGGCATCGGCGTCTTCGAACCGCCGGATCAGCAGCTCGCGGAGGAGTGGGTGGAGTGAGATCGACTTCCAGTCCGTCACAGCGACCAGACCGCGTGCCAAGGCGTCCTCCATCACCTCGTTGGTGGTCGTGCCGAGAACGCAACGCGCCACCTCGACATCCGTGATGGATGCGACCGCAAGCAGCATCAGTGCGGCCCGCGTCTTTTCCGTCACGGAGGCAAGCAGCTCGCTCGCAAGGAACTCGTAGAGCGTGTGCGAGAGAAGGCGACTCGACGTGAAGTCGACGTCGCCGCTCATCGCCGCGAGGCCGAGAACGGCGGGCCAGCCGTCGGCTGTGCGCATTAGACGCGCTCGGCCGGCGACAGCGCCGACGGCGTTGAGCACCAGCGCTGCTTCCTCGTCGGTCATCGTGAGCTCGTCGACTCCGATCTCGAGCCCTTCGCCATAGACCTCGAGGCGCGGTGTGAACCAGTCGGGTCGCGTTCTCGTCGTGATCAGGAACCGGATGTCGAGGCCCTCCACCAGCATCGAGAGGAGCTCCTCGGCCTCTTCGGTTCCCGCCGCCTCCCACTCGTCCACTACGAGAAGGACGTCCCGGGACAGCGCCTCGAACGTTCGCAGGATCGCGCGGCCCAGGGGCTGCGGGCTCGGGTTGACCGACGCGATGGTGGCGACCTTCTCCGGCTCGCGTGGCAACTCCGGCGCGATCGAGGCGAGGAGGTCGTCCATCTGCACCGCCAGGAGCGCCACGTCTCCCGACGCCCGCGTCGTCCGATACCACGACACCGGCCCGTCCTGCCGCTGCGACCACTGGCGCGCCAGCGTCGTCTTGCCGTAGCCGGCGGGAGCAGCCAGCACCGAGACGCGTGCTCCGCCGCCCTCTCCGAGTCGCGCGATCAACCGCGGGCGCTCGATGATGTGGTCGAGCGCGGGCGAGGCCGCAGCTTTGATCGTCTCCACCATTCCCCTGCCGGGCACGAAGCGCCCGCGATCCGAGACCCTACTCCTCCGGCAGCCGCTCGTCACCACCATTGCAAGCGGGGGGCCCGCGCTCGGGGTAGGGCCCGAGCGCGGGTCGCCGTCAGCCCCCGGCGCCGGCAAGGGCCGGCGCAAGCTCACGCGCGAGGGGGTCCTCGCCGGTGAGCGCCTTGAACGCGGCAGGAATCTGCCGCCGCCTCGGCACGCCGAGCTTCTGGCGCAGCACGTCGCAGTGCGCCTTGGCCGTCCTGGGCGAGATGCCGAGACGCTCTCCGACCTCGTCGTTCGAGCACCCGCGCGCGATCAGCGCGACGATCTGGAGCTGGCGCTCGGTCAGGTCGGGCTTGGCCTCGTCTGTGTCTCTCATGGCTCGGCACGCTACGACCGCGCCGAAGCCTTAGCTATCGGCCGACGGGGGTATTCGGCCGGGCGGCGTGTGCTCCGCCGATGAAGCTCGCCTCGTGGCCGCGCGCATCTGCCTCCTCGAGCTCCTCCTGCGTCAGCGCGCCGCTCCGCAGCAGCAGGTCGAACTCGTCGCGGAGGTGCGTCCGCATCATCTCCGGCCCGTCCGTAGCGATCGTGAAGAGGACGCCGTTGTCGACGAACGTGCGGAAGACGTCCCGCACCGCGTCCTCGTCGGGCAGCGACTTCGTGAGGAGGTTCGAGGTGGGACAGATCTCGAGGACGACCTCGCGCTCGCGCAACTCCCGCATGAGGTCGTCGTCGCCGGCCGCGAGGATCCCGTGCCCGATCCGGTCGGGACGCAGGAGCTCGAGCACCTCGCCGATCTCGGCGCGGCCCATCTCCGCTCCCTCCTCGCCGACGTGGATCGTCACGCCGAGGCCGGCGGCGCGGGCCTCCTCCACCATCGGCTGCACCTGCGAGTAGTCGTAGCGCGCGCCGCCCGGCCGGGGCCCTGCGATGTCGATCCCGACGACTCCGCGCGGCGCCCAGCGAATCGCCTTCTCGACGATGATCTCGTTCTGGTGCGGGGTGAACGTCCGGTCCATCATCAGGATCAGGCCGGCCCGCACCTGGGGGTACTCGAGGCTCGCGACGTCGAGCCCGCGGATGGCTGCGAGGATGATGTGGTCGAGGTCGCGCTCGCCGCCGCGGTTCCGCTTCATCGGGTTGAAGCGGAGCTCGAGCGTCGTGATCCCCTGCGACCGGTACGCGCCGCCGATCGCGCCGTGCACCGACACCTCGACCGCGGCCGGGCTCGACTGGATCAGCTCCGTCCAGTGGTAGATCGCGTCGAGCGCGTCGAGATCGGGGACGCCGCGCGGGTCGGACACGGTCACGAGCCGGTCGAAGTCCCAGAAGTCCTTGACCGGAAGCGCGATGCCCTGCTGGTGGGCGAGCGACCAGAGGATGTCGGAGGAGACCGAGCCGCCGAGGTGGGTGTGCAGCTCGGCGAGGCCTTCCATCGACACAGTCTAATTCCAGCCCACCACCGCCCACCGGCGGCGGAGGAAGCGCGGCCCGAGGAGCGCGAGCCGCGCCGCGAGCAGCACGTCGAGTGCTGCCCAGACGCCGACGACTCCCCAGCCGAGCGCGTACGCAAGCGACGCCAGGACGATGAAGACCGCGCTCGCGGCGACCATCGACCACATCAGGTAGCGGGTGTCGCCGGCCCCGATGAGGATCCCGTCGAGCGCGAAGACCGCGCCGCCGAGCGGCTGCATCGCCGCGAGGAACGGCCACAAGAGCGCGGCTTCGTGCAGGACGCGCGGGTCGCCGGTGAACGCCTGTGGCAGCGCATGCGAGAGCGGCGCGAGCACCAGGGCGAAGACGACGCCGACGGCGACCGACCAGCCGATCATGCGCACGGCGGCCGCATAGGCGCCGTCGGCGTCCCCGGCTCCGAGCATCCGGCCGACGATCACCTGGCCGGCGATCGCGACCGCATCCAGGACGAGCGCGATGAAGAGGAACAGCTGGTAGCCGATCTGATGTGCGCCGATCTGCGGGTCTCCCATGCGCGCGAGGACCGAGGCGGCGAAGAGGAAGGAGGCGTAGAGCGCGACGGTACGGACGAAGATCTGCCTCCCGATCCGAAACAGCGGCTTCATCGCGTGCCGGCTGGGCCGTCTGGACGGCGCGTGCGGCCGCAGCAGCTCGACGACGAACGCCGCGGCCATCCCGGCCTGCGCGATCGCCGTTCCTGCCGCCGAGCCGGCGACGCCCCAGTGGAAGACGTAGACGAAGAGCACCTCGAGCACGAGGTTGGCGACGTTCGCGGCAACGACGATCTCCAGGGGCCGGCGCAGGTTCGAGACGCCGCGGAGGTAGCCCTGGCCGGCGAGGGCGATTAGCGCGGCCGGCAGGCCGAGCGCTGCGATCCGGAAATAGAGGAGCGCCAGGTCGCCGGAGTGGCCGTGGCCGCCGAGGCCCGCGAGGAGCGGCTCGGCCACGATCTCACAGACGACGAGCAGAGCGGCCCCGATCCCGAGCGACGCCCAGAGCGCCTGCGCCGCGAGCCGTGCGGCCTCGTCCTCCCGGCCCGCGCCCGAGGCGCGCGCGACGACCGCCGTCGTCCCGTACGTGAGGAAGTTGAAGATCGTGAATGCCCCGGCGAGGACGGTGCCGGCGAGGCCGAGCGCCGCGATCTGCGGCCGGCCGAGGTGACCGACGATGGCCGTGTCGGCGAGGACGTACAGCGGTTCGGCCGCCAGCGCGCCGAGCGCCGGCAGCGCGAGACGAACGATCTCGCGATCGTGCGGGGACCGAAGGCGCACCGGCCGCCGACGATAATGGCGCGGATGGATTTCGAGCCCAGCCAGTTCTTCCGGGTGCCGTCCAGCCGGATCCTGCGGGTGTTCCTCGGGCTCGTCGTCCTGGCGGCACTCGTCGGTCTGTTCTGGTGGCGGCGCGACAGCCTCACAACGATCGGCAGCGCGTTCCGTGCAGTGCGCTGGGAGTGGGTCGTCGTCGCGATCGCGCTGAACCTCCTCTCGGTCGTCGCTCGCGCAATCGCCTGGACGACCGTGATCCACTCGGCGATGGAGCCGCCCCGTCCCCGCGTGCCGCTCGTCTTCTCGGCCTTCTCGGTCGGCCTGTTCGCGAACGCCGTGCTACCGGGCCGGATCGGCGAGCTGGCGCGGGTCGCCGTGCTGACGCGGAAGATGCCCGGGCGCAAGGGCGCGTGGGCAACGCTCGTCGGGACGGTGTTCGCGCACCGCGTCTTCGACATCGTCCCGGTGACCCTGCTGATCCTCTACGTCGTCGTCACCGCGAGCATCCCTGGCTCGGCGCGCGCGACCCTGGTTTTCGTGATCGGCTTCGGCGTCGGGCTGTTCGTCTTTGCGTTCCTCTCGGCGCGCAGCCATCACCACGAGATGGCGATCGAAGGGCTCGGGCCGGTGCGCCGCCTGCTGACGATGGGACGCGCCGGCCTCCGTGTGATGCGCGCACCGGCCGAAGCGGCCGTCGCCATCGTCTTCCAGATCATCGGCTGGACGTGCCAGATCCTGGCCGTCTACACCGCGATGCGCGCGTTCGACATCCACTCGCCGCTGCCGGCGGCCGGGGTTGTCCTGCTGCTGATGAACGTCGTGACAATCTTCCCGTTCTGGCCCGGGAACGTCGGGCTCGTCCAGGTTGCGATCGCCTCTGCGCTCGTCGGCTACGGCGTCTCGTACAGCGTCGGCGTCGCGTACGGATTTGGGCTGCAGGCGATCGAGGCGTCGGTCGGCATCGGCGTCGGGCTCCTTTTCCTCGCCCGCGAGGGGCTCTCGTTCGCGATGCTGCGGGTGATGCCCACGGCGGACAAGGCCGAGATGCCGGCGGAGCAGACGGCGGAGGATCCGGACCGGCCGGCCGAGCGCGCCGCGGTGCGTTAGCCCTCGCTCGCCGGTCTCGACTGCTCCGCGCGGCGGGCGAGCTCCTCGACGCGACCTTCGGCTGCGTCGAGCTTCGCCTTGCAGAAGGCATAGAGCTCCTCGCCGCGTTCCCACAGCTTCAGCGCTTCGTCGAGCGGCGCCTGCCCGCGCTCGAGCCGCTCGACGATCTCCTCGAGCTCCGCCTGCGCCTGCTCGAACGTCTTCGGCTGCTCCGGCTCGGTCACGGCGCCACCTCCTCGACGCGCGCGCCGAAGCCACCTTCGGCGAGCGTGACGTCCACGTGTGCGCCCGTGGAGACGTCCTCTGCGGCTGCGACGACGTCGCCGGAGTCCGTCCGAACGATTGCGTACCCTCGCTTAAGTGTTTGCACAGGTGACAACGCCGCGAGCTTCGCGGCACTGTTCTCGAGCGCCGCCCGCTTCCGCTCGACCGCGAGGGCCGGCGCCAGCTGCAGCCGTTCGTGCGTGCGCTCCAAGCGCTGCCCCTCCCGCTCGAGGGCGCTGCGAGGCCGAGCGCGGAGCCGCTCGACGGAACGCGTGAGTCGCTGCCGGTCTTGATCGAGCGAGCGCCGGACGCTGCGCGCGAGCGCCCCCCGGGCGCGGTCGAGCCTGCCGAACAACTCAGTCAGCTCCGGCACGACGAGCTTTCCCGCAGCCGTCGGGGTCGAGGCCCGGACGTCCGCCGCGAGGTCGCAGAGCGGCGTGTCCTGCTCGTGCCCGACAGCGGAGACCACGGGGACGGGGCACTCGGCGACCGCCCGGACGACGCGTTCGTCGCTGAAGGGGAGGAGGTCCTCGAAGCTGCCGCCGCCGCGGGTGAGGACGACGACGTCCACGTCCGGGTGCTCGCAGAGAGCTCCGATCGCCGCGACGATCTCGGCGGCGGCGCGCGGGCCTTGCACGTACGTCTCGGCGACGAGCACCGACGCCGGTGGGAAGCGAGAGCAGATTGTCGTCACGACGTCGCGCTTCGCGGCCGCGTCGTTCCCGGTCACGATGCCGATGCGGCGCGGCAGGTACGGCAGCGGCCGCTTGCGGGCGTCGGCGAAGAGGCCCTCGGCGGCGAGGGTCGCCTTCAGGCGCTCGAGCGAGGCGAGGTGGGCGCCGACGCCGAAGCGCTCGATCGTGAGCGCGCGGAGCTTGAACTCGCCGCGCTGCTCGTACAGCTCCGGCCGGCCGAAGACGTGCACACGCTCGCCGTCCGCGAGGTCGAGCCGCAGCGCGTCGAACCTCCCGCGCGCCATCGCCACGCCGACGCACGAGCCGTCGGCCGGATCCTTGAGCGTGAAGAAGACGGTTGCCCAGCGCTCGTGCCGGCGGAGCTCGGTGATCTCGCCCTCGACCCAGACGGTGGGCAGGCGCGATAGCCACTGCCCGACCCCTCGGTTGAACGCGGCGACCGAGTAGACGGTGCGGTCGTCGTACGGCAGCGCCTCGACCTTGGCCACGGGCGCAGCGTAGTCGCGGGACTGTTACAGGAGGATCTCGGCTGCCGTCTCCGGCTTGCAGCCGCGGCCGAGCATCTCGCAGGCGAGGTGGAGGTCCGCCTCGCTCACGGCCAGCCGCTCGGCGAGCGAGAGGGGATAGCCGGCCTCGATGAGTATGTGGAGACGCCAGCTCTCGACCTTCGAACGCTCGTCGAAGAGGGGTTCCTCGAGGATGGGGGTCGTCGTCTCACTCATGGCCGCAACAGTTCGTGCTGCTACCGACGAACCCTGCTAGGGGTTGTTAGGGCAACTTTTTGTAAAGAGCGGTCAGCTGGCCGCTGCTGAGGCGAACCGGCGCAGAAGCTCCTGCAGGCGCGCCTCGAGCACGCCGCGCTCCGCGTCGACGTCGGAGCGAAGATCCTCGATCCGCCGCCGCATCTCGCTCTCGAGCTCGCTCAGCCGCAGGTCCTGCGCGGCGACGAGTTCGTCGTGGCGTCGCTCCAGCTCCTTCCCTACGTTGGAGACCCTGTGCTCGAGCCGCTGCGCGCCCGCGTCTCCCACGTGCGCCAGCCGCTCCGCGAGCACCGTCTCGGCTTCCCGCGAGAAGGTGCTCACCGCGCGGTCGAGCTCGCGGGCGAGGCGCTTCGCGGCATCCTCGCGCGAGGTCTTCACCAGCTGCGCGAATCTCTGGGCGGCCTCGTCGGCATGGGACGCCACCGCGCGGTCGACAGCGCGCTCGAGCTGCTCGATCTGGCGGTGTGACACGTCCTCGAAGCCGGCTCGCACGCGCTGCATCGCGTCGACCTCCTCGCGCTGCGCCTGCTCGGTCAGCTCGCGTTCCCGGCGGGCCATCCGCTCCTCGAGCTCGTGGAGAGCCCTCCGGCGCTCCGCAGCGTGCGCGTCGAGCTCGCTGCGCACGAGGCCGAGGGCATCGTCGAGCGTGCGGTTGAGCTCGGTGCGCAGCCGCGCAACTCCGGCGCGCTGCTCGTCGCTCTCGGCCGACAGCCGCTCGGCGTCGGCGGTGAGCCGGAGCTCGATCTCGCGCAGCACCTGCTGCTGCCGCTGCTCGAGCTCGGCGATCCGCATCTTGGTCGCCTCGGCGATCCGATCGAGGTCCTGCGCCCAGCCCGCCAGCTGTTGCTCGACCTGCGCCTGAACATGGTTCAGTTTGTCGCCGAGAGCCGCCGTAGCGTCGTGCTCCCACTGGGCGACGAGCGTCCGCCGCTCCTCCGCGATCTGCCGCTCCTGCTCCTCCAGCAGCGAGCGCGAGTCGGCGCGGGCGCGGGCGAGCGTCAGCTGGAGCTCCTTCCCGAGCCCGGTCTTCTCCCGCTCGACAGTGGCAAGAAGGTCCGCCTGTGCCTCGGCAAGCCGGTCGTCCATCGCTCCGACGCGCTTCAGTGCGCGGCTGAGGAGGACGGCGGCTCCGGCGGCGATCGTGCAGGCCGTCAGCCCGGCAGCGGCCACGGCGAGCGACCGGTCGTGACGCAAGGCGAAGGCGACCCAGACACCCACGGCCGCGGCCGCCTCGACGGCGGTGGCGGCGACGAGGACGGAGGTCCGAGCACGGCGAAGTGCGGCACCGGCGAGCGCGAGCGCGGCGATCACTACGCCGCCGGCGAAGAGGAGATCGGCGATCGTCGTCAGCGTCACCGTCCTGAGTGTAGAGCTACCCCGCGCGGAACAGGAGGAGGGCGACGGCTATCAGGACCGTGGCGGCCACGAGTGCCTTCAGCGCAGCCTCGGGCACGGCCGCAAGCGCGTCCGCGTCG
>WNGO01008837.1_pt1 | contig 11999 bp, 13 predicted proteins | sample 5400511 | NCBI WGS metagenome assembly WNGO01 (sample SAMN13153380, study PRJNA577476) | soil metagenome | isolation source: 20 cm soil or saprolite under Garry oak tree replicate 2 | place: USA:California | collected 2016-06-15
CTCCCCCTTCAAGTTCCAGGGCGCAGATTCCGCTACGCCGAATTCGCAGATCAAGCGGTGGATCAAATCTTCGGAATGTCGTTGGGATCGAGATGTCGGCGCTCGACCTCGCGATGCAGGCGGGTCTTTTCGCTCTTCTTCTCGGCGTCGTCGTGCTGCTTGCGCTCTTCGAACAGGCGGTGCGCCGCGTTGTGGTGAGCGATGTGCTTTTTCGGCTCTAGCGGGTTCTGGGTGTCTTCTGGCGGGGGGCCGTTGGGCGTGTGGAGTTGCTCTAGAAACTTGCTGTGGGTCTTCGTTCCGTGCTGGCCCTCGGCGTGATCCTGGGGGCCCTTCTGTACGCCTTCGCGATTCTGCATCAGCCTTGCTTCCTCCTGATTGCGGTTCGTCTGTACATCTCTCGGCAAGCTGAGGGCCAGATTACAGACGAGGCAGCGTAACTCCCTGCTGACCCTGGTACTTTCCCTTCTTGTCCTTGTACGAAACTTCCGGTGCTTCCTCTCCCTTGAAGAACAGAACCTGGGCAATGCCCTCGTTGGCGTAGATCTTGGCGGGGAGCGGGGTCGTGTTTGATATCTCGAGTGTAACGAATCCCTCCCACTCGGGCTCGAACGGGGTGACGTTGGTGATAATGCCGCAGCGCGCGTAAGTAGACTTTCCGACAGTAATCGTTACAACATCGCGCGGGATGCGGAAATACTCGACCGACCGCGCCAACGCGAAAGAGTTGGGAGGGACGATGCAAATGTCTCCCTCGAACTCGACAAACGACTTGGGATCAAAGTTCTTCGGATCGACGATCGAGTTCAGGACGTTGGTGAAGATTCTGAACTCGGGCGCGACTCTCATGTCGTAGCCGTAGGAGCTCACGCCGTAGGAGATGACGCCCGATCTGACTTGACTGCTCTCGAAGGGCTCGATCATCCCGTGCTCTCTCGCCATGCGGGTGATCCAGCGATCCGATTGAATTGACATTGAGGGAGAAGGGGAAGGGGGAAGGGGGAAGGGCGAAAGTCGCGCTCAATTCGGGAGTGCGTCGGCTGGCGCGAGAGTTTGCGCGTTTTCGACGGGAATGTACGATTTTCGCACTGACCTCGCTACTCAACCGGAGCCGTTGAATTAGAAGATTGCAAAAGGTAAATTCCAAAAATCGCGCTAGTGAAATTTTTCACGAAGTCTGAGAGGCCATGTTTCGCGCTTATTTCCCGGTCCTGATGCTCTTCGGTTTCGTGGCAATCAACGCCGTGGCGATCATCGCGATCTCGGCGTTGACTATCAGGGCCCGGCCGACGCCGGTGAAACAGCAGGCATACGAGTCAGGAGTTCCCGCACTCGGCGACGCGCGCGAACGCTTTTCCGTTCGGTTTTATCTCGTCGCCATCCTGTTCATCATTTTCGATATCGAGACGGTGTTCATGATTCCATGGGCCGTCTACTACAGGCAGCTTTCGTGTTTCGTGCCGCTGGTGAACAACGCCTGTCCGGTCGGAAACATCTCGTTCTTCGGGCTCGGTGAGATGCTGGTGTTCATGCTGATTCTTCTCGTCGGCTTCGTTTACGTCTGGAAGAAAGGGGCACTGCAATGGGATTGAGCGCACCAGCCGAGCATCGCACTGTTTCGTACGCGCCAGAAGCGCAGGAAGGCTGGGTCGCAACACGCGTCGACTTCCTCGTCAACTGGGCCCGCGCCAACTCGCTGTGGCCGATGCCGTTTGGGACCGCTTGCTGCGCGATCGAATTCATGGCGACGGCTGCCAGCGATTTCGATCTGGCGCGCTTCGGGATGGAGCGCATGAGCTACTCGCCGCGCCAGGCCGATGTGCTCATCTGCGCCGGTCGCGTTCCGTTCAAGTTGGCCCCGATCATCCGCCGCATCTGGCAGCAAATGCCGCAGCCGAAATGGTGCATCTCGATGGGCGCCTGCGCATCGACCGGCGGAATGTTCGACAACTATGCCGTGGTGCAGGGCATCGACACCATCATTCCCGTCGACGTTTACGTCCCCGGCTGTCCGCCTCGCCCTGAAGGACTCATCTATGGCATCCGCATGCTGCAGGAGAAGGTCAAGAACGAGCGAGCTGCCGACAAAGGAACTCGAGACGAGATGGAGCCTGACCCTTCGAGTCAGCTATACATTCCGCCCTCGGTGATCGACGAGCTCGGCGAGCCCTTCGGCAACTCCGTCAACCAGACCAGGTCCGGACTGTGAGCCGATTCGAAGTCGTCAGAACGGGCGCCAGCGCGCCGGGCGGAGAGCCCACCACGCAGAAAAACGTCGTGCATCGAGGCGCCGAAGCGAATCCATCGGCGAAATCGTTGCGGGACAAATTCGCGTCGGCCATCAAGGACGTGGAAGTGATCTGGGGCGAGACGGTGGTCTACGTGGATCCGCCGAAGGTGCACGACGTGATTCGCTGGCTGCACGACGATTCGTCCCAGCAATACGATTTCCTGAGTGATCTCACTGCCGTCGAATACCGCGACGCGGAGGCTCCGATCGAAGTCGTCTGGCATCTGCGATCGCTTCCGTTCCGGCGATTCCTGCGCGTGAAAGCGGAGCTCCTCAAAGGCCAGCCGCTCGAGATCGACAGCGTCTATGACATCTATCGCTCGGCAGACTGGCTCGAGCGCGAATGCTTCGACATGTTCGGCATTCGCTTTCGCGGCCATCCCGATCTGCGTCGCATTCTGATGTGGGAGTCTTATCGCGAAGGCTTTCCGCTGCGCAAAGACTTTCCGTTGCGCGGGCGCTTCAGTCGCTCCGAGCAGCTACGGCAGGCGCTCGCGCAGAACCCCGAGGCTCGCTACTCGATGGAAGAGCTCAGCATCGCGGACGCGTTCGCCGAGCTGCCGCAGGAGATGCGCGAACGGCTTAGCAAGGGCGAGAGGACGGGCGAGTAGATGGCCAAGCGCACGGTCGGAGTCGAGCTATCGACGACAGGTCTGGACGCGCAGGGAAGACCCCAGCGCGTTCCAATCCTCACCGACGACGGAGGTGGTGGTCTCGCCATTCAAGCGCCGCCGGGAATCGAACCGGATCTCGAAGGCGAGCACATGCTCATCAACCTCGGACCACAGCATCCGGCAACCCACGGCGTGCTGCGTCTGGTGCTCGAGCTCGACGGCGAGACAGTCGTGCGCTGCATCCCGCACATCGGCTATCTCCACTGCGGCTTCGAGAAGATGGGTGAATATCGCCAGTACAATCAGATAATCTGCTGGACTGACCGCGAGGATTACCTCAACTCGATCGGCAACAACGTCGCCTTTGCACTCGGTGCCGAGCGCCTGTTCGGAATCGAGGTAACTGAGCGCTGCAAGGTCCTGCGCGTGATCGCGTCCGAGCTTTCGCGGATCATGTCGCACCTCGTCTGGCTCGGTACGTTCTGCATCGACATCGGAGCGTTCACACCGTTCCTCTGGGCGTTCCAGCGTCGCGAAGAGATCTATCGACTCCTCGAGAAGTGGATTGGCGCCCGACTGACCACGACGGCGACGCGCGTCGGCGGAATGGCCGCCGATATCCCGAGTGGATGGATGGACGGCCTCCGTCAGTTCACTCGCACGTTCCCGCACACGCTCGACGAGATCGATCGTGTCCTCACCAAGAACGCGATCTGGGTCGGGCGCACCGTCGGACTCGGCGTGATGACGCCGGATGAGGCGATCAACTGGGGACTCTCGGGTCCGATGCTGCGCGCGTCGGGCGTCGACTACGATGTCCGCAAGGATTTCCCGTATCTCGACTACGAGACCTACGATTTTGAGGTGCCGGTTGGCACCAACGGCGACGTCTACGATCGCTACCTGGTGAGGTTCGAGGAGATGCGTCAGTCGGTGCGCATTCTGCAGCAGGCTGCCGACCGTCTGCCCGACGGGCCTGTCAACATCGATGATCCTCGCGTGATCCTCCCGCCGAAGTCGAAGGCGACGAGTGAGATGGAGTCGATGATCCATCACTTCAAGGTCGTGATGGAGGGACCTCGTCCGCCGATCGGCGAATCCTACGTCGCGGTGGAAAGCCCGAAGGGCGAAAAGGGATACTATATGGTATCCGACGGTACGGCGAAGCCGGTGCGTTGGCGCATCCGTCCGCCTTCCTTCGTCAATCTCGCCGCCATTCCGAAGATGGTCGAGGGACATCTCCTCTCGGACGTCATCGCCATCAACGCCAGCATCGACATTGTCATGGGAGAGATCGACCGTTGACGCCTTCGCCCGAGCTGGTAGGCGGACTCGAGTCGCCCGACTATGCTTCGCACGATCGTGCATCGCACGAGCCTTACGTTCCAGTCTTTACCGGCGACGTAAAGAAAGAGCTGGACGAGCTTCTCAAAAGATATCCAACCAAGATGGCAGCGCTGTTGCCGGCGCTTTGGATCGTTCAGAGAGAACGCAGCTGGGTAAGTGAAGAGGGAATGGCCGAGGTCGCCGAGCAGCTCGATCTGACGCCGGCGTACGTCAAAGGTGTAGTGACGTTTTACACCATGTACCACCAGCATCCCGTGGGGAAATATTTCATCCAGGTGTGCACGACTTCTCCGTGCGGGATCTGCGGCGCTGAGGATGTGGTGAAGGCTTTCCTGCGCCATACCAACGCCGGCGAGCTTGGCGTGACATCCCCCGACGGCAAATTCACGGTGATCGAGGTCGAATGTCTCGGCGCCTGCGGATTCGCGACGCCGGTGATGGTAAACGAAAAATTCATCGAGTCGGTGACACCAGACAAAGTCCCCGAACTTCTGGCGGAACTCGCGTAATGGGTTTTCCGCAGCTTCCTCATTCAAGAGAAACGACCCTTCTCTCCAAATACTTTGGAGATGCCGAGGCTCGCACTCTCGCCGGCTGGAAAAAGCGCGGTGGCTATAAGGCGCTGGAGAAAGCGCTCGACATGCAGCCCGCGGACATCGTCAATGTCGTCAAGGAATCCGGTCTGCGCGGTCGCGGCGGCGCCGGCTTCCCAACCGGACTGAAGTGGTCGTTCATGAAGCCCGGCGACGGCAAGCCTCATTATCTCTGTTGCAACGCCGACGAATCGGAGCCGGGAACCTTCAAGGATCGCGAGCTGATGCGCTGGACTCCCCATGCACTGGTCGAGGGCTGCGCCATTGGCGCATACGCGATCGGTGCCGAGACGGCGTACGTCTACATTCGCGGCGAGTTCACCGAGCCGCTGCACTGGATGGAGCAGGCGGTGAAGGAAGCCTACGCTGCCGGTATTATCGGCAAAAACGCGATGGGCAGCGGGAAGCGAATCGATGTCCACGTGCACAAAGGTGCCGGCGCGTACATCTGCGGCGAAGAAACGGCGCTGATGGAGTCGCTCGAAGGACGTCGCGGGAATCCGCGCATCAAGCCGCCGTTCCCGGCGGTGTCTGGTGTTTTCGGGATGCCGACTACGATAAACAACGTCGAGACGCTCATTGCCGCCGCGCCGATTCTTCTCAACGGCGCGGACTGGTACAAGAAGATGTCGCTCTCGAGTCCGAAGAGCACCGGCACCAAGCTCTTCTCCGTCTGCGGCAACGTGCAACGCCCTGGGACCTACGAAGTCGTGATGGGCTTTCCGTTCAAGGAATTCCTGTACGACCTCTGCGGCGGTCCGCTCCATGGCCGCAAGTTCAAGGCGGTGATTCCGGGTGGCGCGTCCGTTCCGATTCAGACTTTGGATGAAGCCGAGGCCACGCTGATGGATTATGAGGGATTCGTCGCTCAGGGATCGATGCTTGGCTCGGGTGGCGTGATCGTGATAGATGATGCGCAGCCGATGGTGACGGTGATCGCTCGGATCGCACGATTCTTCGCCCACGAGAGTTGTGGGCAATGCACTCAGTGTCGCGAGGGCACCGCATGGACGACCAAGATTCTCGAGCGCATCCGCGATGGCGAGGGCACTACCGAGGATCTCGACACGCTCCTCGACATCTCTGAGCAGATGACGGGTAAGACCATCTGCGTACTGAGCGATTCGTGCGCGGTCCCGGTGGTGTCGGGAATCAAGAAATTCCGCGGTGAGTTCGAGGCGTTGATCAAGGGACGGCAGTTTCACCCCGTGACTGCGGCGGTGGCTTAATGGCCGAGCAGAAGATGGTGAACCTGACGATCGAAGGGCGGCCGGTCACGGTCGCCGAAGGAACCACGATCCTCGAAGCGGCGAAGACAGCCGGCATCCTGATTCCACACTACTGCTACCACCCGGGCCTGCCAATCGCCGGCGTGTGTCGGATGTGTCTGGTTGAAGTGGAGAAGGCCCCGAAGCTGGCTCCTTCCTGCGCGACGACAGTGGCGGAGGGCCAGGTCGTTCACGTCTACACTGAGAAATCGCTCGATGCACGCAAGGGCGTGCTCGAGATGCTGCTCATTAACCACCCGCTCGACTGCCCGATCTGCGACCAATCAGGCGAGTGCGAGCTTCAGGACTACACGTATCAGGAAGGCCGAGCCGACTCGCGCTATCGCGAGCCGAAGCGTTTCAATCCGGCCGAGGATTTCGGCGGCGACGTCATGTACGTTCCGAACCGCTGCATCCTCTGCACGCGGTGCGTCAGGTTCATGGACGATGTCGCGCACGAGCCGACGCTAAATGTCAGCGAGCGAGGCGATCGCGCGCTGATTGGGAAGTTCGAAGGGCGTGGGAGCTCGATCGCACCGCATCGATCTGCCCCAACTGCACGCAAGGCTGCAACGTGATCATGGAGACGCGCGAGAATCAGATCGTGCGCATGCGCCCGCGGCCGAACGAGCACGTCAACGCCTTCTTCATGTGCGACTACGGCCGGTTGAATTATCGCTGGATGAACGAGAAGAACCGCGTCGAGCAGCCGAAGGCAAGGAACGGCACTCGGGAACTGGCCGCTACGAGTTGGGAGAACGCAATCTCCGCTGCCGCGCGCGCACTGAACGGAAAGAAAGCATTCGTCGCGGCGTCGCCGATGCTCTCGAATGAGTCACTGTTTCTCCTCACCCAGCTGATGCAGGGTGGAAGCGGCGCGTTCAGGGTGACCGAAGGCGAAGAGGCCCCGCTGCCTGGCGTCGAGGATCTATCGCTCCGACGCGAGCGCGCTGCGAACGTGTACGGTGCCGAAACCCTCGGCTTCAAGAAAACCAAGGATCTGCTCGGCGGACTCGGCCAGGGCGACGTGCTCGTCATTGCCGGCGACGATCTCGCCGGCGCCGACCTAACAGCAGTGTCTCGCGCCGGCGACGTCATCGTGATCGGCTCCGTCATGCCTGCCGGACTCGAGGGCGCGTCTGTCGTGCTTCCCATCGCCAACTTTTCCGAGGAAGAGGGAACGGTCACCAACCTGCGCGGTCGCGTGCAGCGCTTTACCCAGGCGAGGCAGGCACCCGGCGAGACCAGACCGAGCTGGCTCGTTCTCGGCGACCTGCTCGGCGCGATGGGCAAACAGAGCAACTTTTTCCTTCCGTCCGAAGTCTTCAGCAAGCTGGCGACCTCGCACAAATCATTCGCCGGACTGAGCTATGACTCGCTCGGCTTCAAAGGGCTGCCGGTGGTCGATGCTCCTCCAACTCAGCCGAAGTCGCCGATCGCCGTGGGTGCAGCGTGATCACCGCTCACTTATTGCCGCTGCTCCAGGCTGCCGACCCTAATTACACCCCAGTGGGCGGGATCCCATTTGTGCTTTTCACGATCGTGAAGCTGTTGATCATCTTCACGATTTACATGGTTGGCGTTGCGATGCTGACTCTCGCCGAGAGAAAGATCTCCGCCTGGATTCAGGATCGGCATGGGCCGAATCGAGTCGGTAAAGGCTGGCTGCAGCCCGCGGCTGATGGTCTCAAGAATTTCATGAAGGAAGAGACCATGCCGGAGGGCGTCAACAAGCCGCTGTTCGTTCTGGCGCCGATGCTGTCGTTCCTTCCCGCTCTCACCGCCTGGTGCGTGATTCCGTTCGGTGCGCCTATCCCAACGCGCTGGGGAAGGGTGGATCTGGTGGTCGCGGACCTTCCGGTCGGTTTCCTGTTCATTCTCGCCGTTACCTCGCTTGGCGTCTACGGAATCGTGCTCGCCGGCTGGTCATCGAACAACAAGTACGCGCTTCTCGGCGGGCTCCGCTCCAGCGCGCAGATGGTCTCGTATGAGATCTCGCTTGGCATGTCGACGATTCCGGTTCTGCTTCTCGCCGGCAACGTCAGCCTCAACTCGATTATCAATCAGCAGGTGTGGGGCGGTTGGAACGTCATCAATCTCACGGTCGCGTTCTTCGTGTTCATGGTGGCCGCGTTCGCCGAGACCAACCGATTGCCGTTCGACCTCCCCGAGGCCGAGTCGGAGCTGATCGCCGGATACCACACAGAGTACAGCGCGATGAAGTTCTCTTTGTTCTTCATCGCCGAATACGCGAGCATGGTCACGCAAAGTGCGCTGATGGCGACGCTCTTCTTCGGTGGCTGGGACGTCCCGTTCACTGCTCACGACAACATCGGGCCATACAGCGGTTGGCTGTCGCTGCTGTCGATCGGAATCTTCCTCGCGAAGATTCTGTTCTTCCTGTTCCTCTTCATGTGGGTCCGTTGGACGTTGCCGCGCTTCCGCTATGACCAGCTGATGTCACTCGGGTGGAAGGTTCTGCTTCCGCTCATTCTCGTCTACATAGTGCTCATCGCGGCGGTGCTGCTCGGTCTGAGTGCGGCGGGCATCACACAGGGAATCTGGCAAACCGCGATTCTCGGTAGTCTCAACGTCGCGTTGATCATTCTTCTTTTTGCGATACTCGATCGCGGGCGGATCATCAGTCCGGCTTACGGCAGAATGCATCCCCGCGAAATCGAGCGCTTGCGCCGGCTCGACCGGCGTCCGCGTGTCGCAGCCGAGGCAGGGAGATAGGGGAGATAATGGCTATCAAGGTAAAGGTGGTCGAGCGTCCGATCGAGGACGTCAGCTATATCCGCGCGACGCTGCGGGGAATGGCGCACACGGTGAAGCATCTGTTCGACGTCAATGGCAGGGTCACGACTCAATACCCCGAAGAGAAATCTCCGATCTCACCCCGCTGGCGCGGCACGCATCGGATGCTGACGACGGAAACCGGTAAAGCGCGGTGCGTCGCTTGCGGACTTTGTCCGACGGTGTGTCCGGCCAACTGCATTAAGCTCGTGCCGGGCGAGGACGAAGAAGGGAATCGCTATCCGCTCGTTTTCGAGATCGACGAGTTCCGCTGCATCTTCTGCGGGTACTGCCAGGAAGTCTGCCCCGAGGAGGCGATCCACGTCGGCCGCCACTACGAGAACTCGGAGTACAGCCGCGAAGGTTTCGTCTATGATCTGCAGCGGCTGATGGATCAGACGCATCCGGTTTGCGAGATGTGGGATCCCGAGGACCCGAAAGGTCAGTGATGGAACCTCACTACCCGCTGTTCTACGTCTTCCACTTCTATCTCTTCGGGGTGATCGCTCTCGCGTCGGCGCTGGCGTTCGTCACCCGCAAGAGTCCAGTCGCCGCCGCGCTTTGGCTGGTCAATACCATGTTCAGCCTCGCCGCGCTATTCGTCATGCTCGACGCGCAGTTCATCGGGGTGATGCAGGTGCTCGTCTACGCGGGAGCGATCATGGTCGTTTTCCTGTTCGTGGTGATGCTGCTCAACCTCGGGCACCCATCGGAGCTTGCTGACATGCGTGGTCTTGGCTGGAAGCTCACCGCCGGACTGGTCGGGCTCGGTTTGTTGAGCGAGATGATGATCATCCTCCGCGCGAAGCTGCCGTCGCAGCTCATCGTCCCTCGCGATTTCAACGACCAGCAGCTGCAGAAGCTGAACGCGGTGGGAATGATCGCAGCGCCGCTGTTCAAGGATTACCTGCTCGCGTTCGAGCTGACGAGCGTGCTATTGCTGGTCGCGATCGCCGGCGCGGTGATACTTGGACGGGGGAGGGCTGCCGGTGCTCGCTGAGTCGCTGGCGCTGACCGCGGCGCTGTTCATCATCGGCGTGGTCGGTGTCCTCGTCCATCGCAACGCGATCATCATTTTCATGTGTGTCGAGCTCATGCTCACCGCGGTGAACCTGACGTTCGTTGCGTTCTCCCGCTTTTATGGAACCGCCGGCCAGGTCTTTGTTGTCTTCGTGATGACCGTCTCCGCCGCTGAGGCGGCCGTTGGACTCGCCATCATCATCGCCATCTTCCGGCACCGACAGACGGTCGATCTCAAAAACATCAACCTGCTCAAGGGATGATGCTCCTACAGACAGTAGTAGCCGCCAGCTCGAGCGTTCATCCACTGTCGGGAACCATCGCCGAGTGGGTGTGGCTGCTCCCGATTCTGCCGTTGGCGGGCTTCGTCATCAACGGATTGTTGTCGCTCAACAGCGCGCACTTCGGTCCAAGCGATCCAGGCACCGCGGAGCATCACGCGCACTCCGAGGGTGCGACGGAGGCTCTGTCTGTCTCGCACGGTGAGGAAGGCGGAGAGTCTGGCGACGACGATCATCCAGTGAAGCGTCATCGCTGGGCTACGCTCACCAGCATCGTCGGTCCCGGTGTACTGATTCTGTCGTTCATCCTGGCGGTGGCGATCTGGCAGGCGATGGTGACCGCACATCCTGAAGCACCCTTCATTCAGAGGTATTTCAGCTGGATGCCGGTCGCGGACCTTCAGATCGACGCGGCGTTCCAGCTCGATCAGCTGTCGATGGTGATGATTCTGGTCATCACCGGCGTCGGCGCGCTGATCCACGTTTTCAGCATCGGCTACATGCGGGACGACCCCAGCTACCCGAGATTTTTCTCGTACCTGAACCTCTTCGTTAGCTATCCGGTGTTGTTCATCGGCTGGGAAGGCGTCGGTTTGTGCTCTTACCTGCTCATCGGCTTCTGGTTCAACGACAAGGTCAATGCTGACGCGGGCAAGAAGGCCTTCATAGTCAATCGGGTCGGTGATTTCGGGCTCCTCGTCGCCATGTTCATGCTCTTCGCGAACATTGGTGTGCTCGACTTCGTCGGCGTCAGCGCCAAGGCGCTCGATCTTGGTGTTGGTAGCCCGCTGGTGACCACGATCTGCCTGTTCATGTTCCTCGGCTGTACCGGCAAGAGCGCGCAAATCCCCCTCTACATCTGGCTTCCGGATGCCATGGCTGGCCCGACGCCGGTGTCAGCGTTGATCCACGCGGCAACGATGGTCACTGCCGGCGTGTACCTGATCGCGCGGAGCGCTTTCCTGTTCTCGCTCTCGCCGGTCGCGTCGCTGACGGTGGCCGTGATCGGCGCGCTGACGGCAATCTTTGCCGCGACGATCGGCCTCAAGCAGTGGGACATCAAGAAGGTGCTGGCGTATTCGACGATCTCGCAGCTCGGCTACATGTTCATCGGTGTCGGTGTCGGTGCCTACGTCTCCGGAATGTTCCACCTGGTCACGCACGCGTTCTTCAAGGCGCTGTTGTTCCTTGGCTCGGGCTCGGTGATTCACGCCATGCATGCGGCCTATCACCAAACGCATAGCCACGACGACGCCCAGGATATGCGCAACATGGGTGGTCTCAGGCGCTACCTGCCGGCTACGTGCGTGCTGATGTGGATCGCCACGCTGGCGATCTCCGGCATTCCACCGCTCTCCGGATTCTTCTCGAAGGATGAAATTCTTGGCTCGGTCTTCGCGCGGGCGCATGGATCGACATTGGCATCGGCGAGCTGGCTCGGAATTCCGGGCGGCAGCCTGCTCTACGTCATTTACGGCATCGGCCTGGCCGCGGCGTTCCTCACCGCCGTCTACATGACGCGAATGATGCTCTACACTTTCCACGGGCCGACGCGCACCGGCACTGAAGAAGAGAAGTACCTGCACGAAGCGCCGTGGGTAATGACAGGGCCGCTGGTGGTACTTGGGGTTCTGACGGCCGCCGGTGGCTGGCTGAATTTGCCGAAGGTCCTTACCGACGTCGTTCCGGCGGGGCCGGCCGAGGTGCTCGGGCGTTTCCTCGATCCAGTCGTCGGCGGCGCGACGGCGAGAATCACCGCTGGCGCGACGGAAGTCGCCGCAAACACCGAACAG
>WNGO01009652.1_pt1 | contig 11996 bp, 13 predicted proteins | sample 5400511 | NCBI WGS metagenome assembly WNGO01 (sample SAMN13153380, study PRJNA577476) | soil metagenome | isolation source: 20 cm soil or saprolite under Garry oak tree replicate 2 | place: USA:California | collected 2016-06-15
CTGGATCCCCGGGACCGGCGGGCTGGGGGTGGGTGGTGGGTGGTGGGGGCGGGGGGGTGGGGGGGTGGGGGGGGCCTACTCCAGCAGCGGCCCGATCAGCTGAGCGAAGCTGTTCCGGGCCCGATTGAGGCGGCTCTTCACCGTGCCCAGGTTGCAGCCCGTGATGTCGGCGATCTCCGCGTAGCTCTTGCCCTCCAGCTCGCGAAGCACGAAGACGGCCCGGTGGTGCGTGGGCAGCTGGTCCACGCACTGGTCCACTGCTTCCTTGAGGAAGCGCTTGCGGTACAGGTCATCCGGCCGGGCCGTGGTGTCTTCGAACTGGAGCGGCCGGTGGTCCGCCTCCCAGTGCTTCTTGATCGTCTGGAAGAGCACCAGCGGGTTGCGGCTGCGGTTCCGGAGCTCATTCTTCGCGAGGTTCGACGCGATGGTGTAAATCCAGGTCGAGAACTTCTTGGTCTGGTCGAACCGGTGGAGGTGACGAAACACGCGGATGAAGACCTCCTGGACGAGGTCCTCCGCCCGCTCGCGGTCTCCGATGGTCCGATTGATGAAGTTGAGTAGCCGCGTCTGGTAGCGGTCCACGAGGGTGCCGAACGCTTGGGGGTCGCCCGACAGGTGCGTAAGCACCAGCCGACCGTCGTCGAACTCGTGCAGCGTCTGACGCTCGAGCGCGCGCGGCGGGACGTCCGCCTGGGTATTCCGCTTGAGGGTTGCTCGCATGAACCGCTCCCAGTTTCAAGCCCGTGCACTTCCTCTATAATAAGATACGGCACGAACCGTACCCGTCGCATCACCCTGGTAACCCTCTATTCAGTAGCGCCTTCACCCTTCGGACGTCGAGTCGGCACGACACGTCCGTCCACGGCGGGGGACAGCCGGCCGCTACATCCCGAGGACGAAGCCCGCCATATAAAGGATAGCCACCACGGTCTTTGCGTCGCGGACTTCGCCGTCCCGGATGCGAGCGAGGACCTGCGACAACGGTTGTGGCACGACCTCAATGAACTCGTCGCGCTCGCGCGACGGCGTCCCTGCTGTCAGGCCGCTCGCCAAGTAGACGTGGATCACCTCATCGGTGAAGCCGGGAGTGGTCCAAATCGAGGTCAGCCGCTGCAAACGACCGGCCATGACCCCAGTCTCTTCGAGCAGCTCGCGCCGGGCACACGTCTCGGGATCTTCGCCGGGGTCGAGTGTGCCAGCCGGGATCTCCCACAGCAGCCCACCTGCGGCGTAGCGGTATTGGCGGATCAGGAGGATCGTGGGATCGGGATCTGTCTGTGGGTCGGAGGCACACGGCACGATGGCGGCGGCGCCCGGGTGGCGAATGATCTCCAGCTCTCCGGTGGAGCCGTCGGGGAATCGCACGGTGTCGACGTCGAGCCGCACGACCCGGCCGGTGTAGACCCGGCGGCTTTCGAGCTGCATGAGCACCCTCAGCGGTTGAAGAGCCAGGTGACGGGGACTTTGAACCCCTCGGTGAGGAAGTAGGCCGCGTTACGTCGCGGATTTGACCGGATGGGGGAATTGGGGGCGGGCGACGTGAAGGGCATGAGGCCCAGCCGAGAGGCGATGATCCGGAGGCGCAGCATGTGAAAGCCGTCGGACACGAGCAGGACGCGACGACTCTCTTTCCCGGAGAACCAATGGGCGACGCCGTCCAGCGACGCCGACGTGCTCGCCCCGGCCGGCAGCCCGACGACCGCGCCGTCGGGGAGCCCGGCCTTCAGGAGGTAGCGTCGCCCGACGTCCGACTCGCTCACCGTGTCGCCCGATCCCACGCCGCCGGTCACGAGGACCACCGGCGCGAGGCCGCGCTGGTACAGCGCCGCCGCATGGTCGAGCCGCGCGCGGAACACCGGCGACGGTCGACCGTTGTACTGCGCGGCGCCGAGCACGGCGATCGCGTCGGCCGAGCGCGCCTCGTCGTGCGCGCCGGCCAGCGCCACGGCGACGACGACGGCCGCCCAGCCGAAGGTGAGCGCAACCATGAGCGTTCCCGCCGCGACGACTTTGCGGCGCAGAGTCCAGAATGGCATGGGGGAAAGACAACAAGGGAAGGCGGTGGAGGGAAGGGGGCTAAAGGCTCAGCCAGTAGTTGAACTTCACCAAGAGCACGTTGGTCGGGGGATCGAGAAACATCTCGTGACCGAGATAATGGCCGAGGTCGAGCGTGGGGTCGAGCAGATTGACGAAGCGCGACTGGCTCCAGACGAAGAACAAGGTGGAGCCGGGCCGGTACTCCCACCGCAACACGGCGTTCGAGCGGAAGGAGCGGAGACGACTGTCGGGGTTCGAGAACTGGAAGCTGTCGGTCGGGGCGACCGCGGGCGCGGGGTGCACGGTGTACACAGCCGTACCGGGGTCGTAGGCAATGGTCGAGCCGTTGTCCCGCCCATACACGTTGAAGCTGAATGTCCGTGGTGTCTTGAGCTCCTTGAAGTTCGTGTAGCGTCCCGCGAAGGTGAACGGCTGTGCGTACAACTGGAAGCTGAGTGTTGGCGTGAAAGTGAGGTTCAGGCGAGTCGTCAGGTCGAGTTGACGCTGGCTGAGCTCCCCGAAGACGTAGCGGGCGCGGTAGGTCGCAGTGGCAGCCGCGTCGCCTTGCGACAAAATGAACTGGGCGACCGTGAAGCCCCTGACATAGCTCGGCCCGATCTGGAGCGACACCGCCGCACTGGGTCGCAGGTTGACCACCGGGTTCAGTGTAAGGGACCAGGTGCCGCCGGCGTCACGGAAGTACTGAGTATTCAGGGTACCGTTGACGGGTTGGCGAGTGTCCGACCTGATGGTCGCGCCCGCCTGCCACTGCGCGGGCGCCACCGCGGCGGGCCCGCCGCGCGTGAGCCGGTCATCTACCCCGCGCTGCTGCTGATACACGAACACGTTGACGCTCCAGTAATTCAGGAGCTGGCCGAACACGTCGATGTCGCGGGCGAGCTGGATGCGGTCCCCTCCGTAGTTCCAGGCAAAGGCGAGGGGGTCCAAGCCGATGCTCGCCTGCCGGAACACGCGGCCGGGCTTCGTCCAGCGATGGCCCACGAACAGGTCTCCCGCGGTACGATCGGTACGGCGTTGGAAGCCCAGGTCGTTGACCTCGAAGCCGGGCGTCGTGGTGCTCAGCGCGAACCCCCAATTGGAGTTGCCCCCTTCCTTGTTGATGGAGAGGTCGGCGCCGACCCCGGAGAGCGACGTGCGGCGTGGATCGTAGCGCCGGCTTAGGTACTGCGCATCGGGCCGCTGGTAATACCGAGTCGACTGTTCTTGGGTGAGCCGCATCGCGAGGGTGTCGCCGGTGACGTGCGAGGCCCCCAGGGAGGCGTACACGGAGTAGGCGTTGTTGGCCCAACGGTGGTAAAAATCCGCGGCGCCGACGTATCCCCCGCCCCGGAGAGAATCGAGCGACGCGCTGCTATTGCGGCGACCGACGGCAGTCGCGAGGAAACCGAATCCTGTGTGGCCCCCGACCTCGCGCCGCACCCGCGCGACGACGTAATTCGTGAACGGTTCGACGTCTTCGTGCCACCCGGAACCGCCGGAGGCGAAGCTCGCCTGCTCCCGCGCCGTCACCGCGTCGAGCACGCCCACCGACCACCCGCTCGGCGTCTTACCGGTCAGCTTCGCTGCCCCGAGGATGGTCGTGTGCGTCGGCAGGTCGATGAACCCGCCTGACGGTGCCTCCGGTTCGAGCGAGGGGACGCGGCCGATGCGACGTGAATAGAAGTACTGCGGCGTGTTGCCGAATTGGACGTATGGACCGGTACCGCCGAACGTGAAGATGTTTGCGCCTTCGACGAAGAACGGCCGCCGCTCCTGGAGGAACTGCTCCACGGTCGTGAGATTGACGAACGCGGGATCCGACTCCACCTGGCCGAAATCGGGGTTCACCGCAGCATCAAGCGTGAGGTTCGAGGTCACGCCGTATTTCACGTCGAGACCGGCGCCGCCGAAATACGAGTGACCGCGGTCGAACGGGCTTCCGAAAACGGGGCGGTCGTATGTGCCGCGACCGAGGGTGTAGGGCAGGACCTCGAGCCGCTTGGGCGCCGGGATGGCATGCAGGCCCACGAGATGGCCGAAGCGCGACGCGTATCCGGTCTCGGTCTTCCGCTGGAACGCCCACTGGCTACGCTCGCTCTTGCGGAACACCCAGCGGAAGAAGTTCAAGCCCCACACTTGGTCGCGCGCCTGGGGAAACCGCAGCTGGGAGAACGGGATCCGCATCTCCACGACCCAGCCCAACGAATCGACGGACGTCGCGACATCCCACACCGGGTCCCAGGACCGATCCCCGATGAAAAAGTCGCTGCTGCAAATGTCGTCCTGCTTCACCCCGGCGGGATTCACGGCGAACTCAAACGCCGTGCGATGATCGTGGTAGCTGTCGAAGTCCACGTAAAACATGTCGCTCTGCGTATCGTCGTCGCGGCGCCCGAGGCGGCGCGAAATCTTGGCGGGCTCCGCGTCGTACAACCGCGCGCCCACGTAGACCGCGGCGGCGTCGTACACGATCATCACCGTCGTCGATTCGGCGGGCGATGCCCCTTCCTGCGGATCGGTCTCTGTGAAGCCGCCGACGCTCCTGGCCTGGTGCCAGGCGGGGTCGTCGAGTCTGCCGTCGAGCACGGGTGGGCGCTCGATCCGCGCCGCCGTCATCGTGGGCGCCACACGTCCGCCGGCATGGCGCACGGCGGAGGAGTCGGAGGATACCTGAATGAGGAGTGCGGCCGCGACCACCAGCACCGGCGACGACCTCCCTGACCTCGGGGCGGTTAAGATACCCCGGGAAGGTAAGCCGGTCGTCTCGCCTGTGACGTCAGGCTGTCAGGGTTTGGTCAGCAACTCCTCGAACAGCGCGAGCGCTCGCGGGTCGCCGGATTGGCCGAGCCAGAACAGTGCCTTGCGCCGTACGCCTGGCTCCGGGTGCGTGCGGGCTATCTGGATGAGGGCGGGGACGCCGGCGTCGCGCGGCTGCTGCGACAACGCGAAGACCGCCTGCTCCTTCACGTCCCTATCCACGTCGCCATCGTGCACCAGGTCGACGAGCCCGCGGGTCGCGGCGTCGCCCGCGGCCTGCCCGAGCCAGAACACCGCCTGACGGCGGGTGCGCCGGGGCGCGCGGTCGTCGCGGGCGAGCTTCAGGAGCATCGGCCACACAGTGACCGAGTCCGCCATGGTCAGGGGCAGAATGGCCTCTTCTCCACCCCGAGTGTCCTCCCGGGTCGCGAGGCCGAGCAGCAGGTCCGCGGCGTCGCGCGAGGAGACGGTGCCGAGATTGGTGACGGCGGCGTCGCGCGGCGGGGTGACCCAGCGCCCGCCGACGTAGGTGCGGAGCGACTGCACCCGGCCGGTCCGGACGGTGAGCGAGACGCGCACCGGTCCCGGCTCGCAGGCGTACTCGACCTCGTCGCCGTCCGAGCGGTCGAACGTGATCGTGTGCTCCCCTCCCCGCCGCCCGCACCGGCCGTCGGTGCAGTCGAAGGCGATGACCTGGCGGCCGTCGCCGCACACACCGGGACGGGCGGCGAAGCTCAGCCGGACGATGCCGTCGGGCGCGGCGGCGACTCGTGCGCCAAGCCGTTGGGCTGCCGCGGGCCCCGCGACGAGCGCCCAGGCGAGCACCAGCCGGCGCGTCACGGGTTGATGATCTCCAGCAGGACCTGCGCGGCGCGGGGGTCGTGCGATTGCCCGAGCCAGAAAATCGCCTTCTTGCGAAGCTCCTTGTCCTGCTCCGTCTTGGCGATGCGAATCAGCTGATCGAGTGCCGCAGCCTCGTGACTCTGCGAGTACACGAAGATCAGTCGCTCCTTCATGTCCTGGTTCTGCATCCGGTCGTACAGCCCCGCCAGCTGGTCCAGGTTCCCGCCGCTCTGACCCACCCAGAAGAGTGCGTTCTTGCGCATCTCCACCGGCTCGCGCTCGTTGAGCGCGATGTCCATCAGCCAGCGCCCGTTGTCCGCGCCGCCCATCTGGGAGAGCGAGAAGATCACCTTCTCCTTCAATTCCTCGCTGGCGAGCTTCGCGTACAGACCTCGCAAGAAGGCGGCGTTTTCCTGGGAATGCTGCTGGCCCAGCCAGAAGATCGTCTTTTCGCGCGCCTCGTCCGGGGCGCGCTCGTTGGCGGCGTAGTCGCGCAGGATCTGCGCGGCGCGCCCTTGATGGATCTGGCCCAGCGCGAAGATCGCCTTGTCCTGAAGTTCGGGATCCGTGGCGTTGCGGAGGATCGAGTCGAGCGCGGTCACGGCCCGGTCGCTGCCTACCTGCGACAGCCAGAACACCGCTTGCCGGCGCACGTCGGAGTCAGGGTCGTTGCGGGCGACGTCGAGCAGGATGTCTTCCGTCTCGGCGCCGTGCTTTTGTGAGATCCGGCGGAGCACGCATCGCGCTTCGCCAGGACTTTCCTGAGGATGGGGAGCGCGTTGGCCGCGTCCATCTGCAGCAGTCCGTTCAGCGCCGCGACTCGGACATCGTCCTCGTCGTTCTCATCGGGGCAACCGCGGGTGCCCGCTGGTCGCGGGGGTTGGGAGGGCCGCGGGGGCCGCGGGGGCCGCGGGGGCTGCGGGGGCTGCGGCGGCTCCGGGGGCTGTGGGGGCTCTGGGGGTTGTGGGGGCTCCGCGTGGATGAGGACCCAACGGTGAGCTTCTTCGTCCCCTTGCGTGGCAAGCGCTCCCTGGATCCGAGCGAGCAGTGCGTCGCCGTCCCGCAGCGTCGCCGCCCTGGGATAGCGCTGCTGTTGCGTGACGAGGAGGGCGCGCGCGCGGTCGAGGTTGTCGTTCTTGTAGAGCGCGAACGCCGCCCAGTAGAGAGCGTCCCCGGCACGCGTGGCATCCGGATACCGACGGGTGAGCTCGCCGTACAGCTTCGCGGCACTCGTGTAGTCACCGCGGTTGAACGCCCGCCGCGCCGCGCGCCACAACGAGTCGGTGGGGTCCTGTTCGTGCTGGAGCGCGGCGGCGTCCCGCGTGTCGAGCGCATCGAGAGCATCCAACCCATGGAGGCCGTCCAGGACAGCGAGCGCGTCCAGGGCATCCAGCGCATCGAGCCCGTCCAAGGCATCGAGCGCGCCCAATCCGTGGAGCGCCGCCTGCGCGTGCGCCAGCGCGGGGGCGACCGTTCGCGGCACGACGGGTTGCTGCATTCCCACGACGGCCGCCACCACCAGATACATCGCCTGCATCACAGTGCTCCTTGCGTGCGCACAGGGCCGGGGCCGGCGGGGTTTGCCGTCCGCAGGCGCAGCAGCACGCTGCGTTGGTCCAATCCCTGGTTGATCGATCGTACGTCTTCCCGATCGCCGCCCCCCCTCGAGGGCAGCTGGGCGATCTGTGCGAGCACCAGCTCCAGATCCTCGAGCAGGCCCTTCAGTCGCGGGTCCCTCGCCGCCGGCGAGTCGAGCATCAGCCGCGTCGTAGCGAGCAGGTCGCGGGCCTGCATCGAGAACTGGGCGGCCGGCACGCTGGGGGATCGCGATTCGGCGCGAAAGCCGGTGAGCAGCGCCTCGGTGCGTGTGAGGTACTGTGCGGCGGCGACACGGTAGGCGAGCGTGGACGCCTGATCGGTGCCGGCGGCCAGCGCTGGCGAGCTCGAGGACTCGCCTCCGCGCGCGCTCCAACGCCCGATGCCGACACCCAGCGCGAGCACGGCGGCGATTCCCACTCCCCAGCGCAGGGCGGAACGCAATCGGATCACCCGCCGCTGCCGCGCCGCACGCGCCGCCGCGATGCGCCGCCACAGGTCCTCGCGCGGCGTGGCAGGCGGGCGGTGATAGTCTTGCGCCGCCTCGCGCAACCGTTCCTCGAACCGATCGTCCGTCATGAGATCCACTCCCCCGCGAAATCCGCAAGCGCATCACGCAGCCTGGCGCGCGCCCGCGACAATTGCGCCTTCGACGTTCCGGTTTCGATGCCGAGGGTCGCGCCGATCTCTTCGTGCGTGTACCCCTCGACGTCGTGCATCAGGAATACCATGCGATAGCCATCAGCGAGACCGTCGATCGCCTGGGCCAATCGCCGCTTCAGGTCCGGCTCGGCTGCCCGGCCGCCGGCGGAGGTCGTCGCGGCCTCGTCTAGATCCGTTTCCCGCTGGCGGAAGCGCTTCACCTTGCGCAGCCCGTTCAGCACCACCGACGTCGCGATGGCGTACAGCCAGGTGGAGAGCTTCGCCTCGCCCCGAAACGCGCCCAACCGCTCGAACGCGCGGACGAAGGTGTCCTGGGTGAACTCGCGTGCCAGCTCGTCGTCTCCCGCGAGCCGGTAGGCGAGGCGGTAGACGCGGTCCACGTGGGCGTCGTACAGCGCGCGCTCTGCGGCGCCGTCCCCGGCCCGGACTCTGGCAATCAATTCGCGTTCGTCCACCAGGCTCCGAGCGGGGGCAGGGGGCAAGGGACAGCCGGCAGTGTCGGTTAACTGTGTGACACGGCGGGGGGTGGGAGGGTTGCGCGGTGAGCTAGGCCTGCCTCAAAAGGATGCGAATGCCCACGCCGACGAGTACGGCGAGCAAGAACGAGGCGAGCGTACCGACCAGGAAGTACTCGGCGAACTCGCGATCCTCGAGCTGCTTGAAGCGGGCGAGGGACTTGGCGGCGATGATCCACCCGACCGCGGCGTAGTCGCCGAGCAGCACCATGGTGAGCGCGAGGGCGCGCTCCAGCGATCCGACGGCGCGGCCGCGGGCGACATCGATCGCGCCGGCGGTGCGGTCCTCGTCACGCCGCATCTGCAGCGTCGGCAGCTCGAGGACGCTGCGGATCAGCACGATCCCCCGGCCCGAGACGTAGAGGTAGGCGGTGGCCAAGAGCCCCACCCGCCCCCACGACAGCCCATCGACGCTCGGTCGCGCGAGCGGGGCGAGGAGCGTGCCCAGGACCAATGCCGCGATCACGATCAACGCCTCCCCGAAGAGCAGCGCCCGGCCGCGGCGGCGACCGTCCACCTGGCCGGGCCAGAGCGTGGCGGCCAGCGCATACGCGAGCAGCGGGACGACGAACAGCGGATTCACGCGGATTCCGTCTCCAGAAGCGCCCGAAACATCTTATCTCCGGCGGCCACGAGGGGCCAGGCCATGCGGCGGGCGAGGTGGGAGATCGCGCTGCGATCGACGTCGAGGCGGGCCGCCGCGGCCGTCGGGTCGCCCAGTCGCAACAGCGTGGCGGTACGCCGCTGGCGCGGGGTCCAGCTCCAGTACAGGGCGGAGTAGTAGCTGGCCAGCGGGTCGAGTGCCGACGCAAAGCCGCCGAACGTGAACACCTGCCGCTGGCGCTTGGCGCGGTCCATCGCGGCTCGGGCTTCGTGGAAGCAGGGGCCGTCCATCTCGGGGGCCGTGGGCGCGAGGGGTGTGGTGATGGGGCCCCGGCCGCACGCCACGACCCAATCGACCGTGGGGAGGCGGGCCCGAAGGTCGTGCGCGACGTCCCACACCGGCTGCGGCGTCGGGAAGAGGCATTGCAGCTCGTCGCCCAGGGTGACGGCGAAGCGGGCCGCGAGGACGCGGCGGTAGCGCTGGTTCAGATGCTTCACGGCGGCGCGGGCGTCGGCCTGGAGGCGAGCGCGGCTGGCCGGGGGGAGGTCGCGCGAGGCGACGGCGTCGGCGATGAGGGCGACGTAGCTCTTGGACATTTTATGTCACATCAGCTTAATATGACGAATTACGTCATAACATATAAATATGACGTAAAATGTCAAGCGGGCTACCGCGGCCCTACCGGGTGCCGAACAGGCGATCGCCCGCGTCCCCCAGCCCCGGCAGGATGTAGCCGTGGTCATTGAGCTCGCGGTCGAGCGCGGCGGCGAAGACGGGGACGTCGGGGTGGGTCTCGAGCATGCGACGCACGCCCTCGGGCGCGGCGACGAGGCAGAGGAACCGGATGCGCTGGGCGCCGGCGTGCTTGAGCGCGTTTACGGCGTCCGCCGCCGAGCCGCCGGTCGCGAGCATGGGGTCGAGCACGAAGAAATCGCGCGCGTCTTCACCGGATGGGATCTTGAAATAGTAGTCGACGGGCTCGAGGGTGTCGTGCTCGCGGTAGATGCCGATGTGGCCGACGCGCGCCGAGGGGATGAGCTGCGCGATGCCCTCGACCATGCCGAGTCCCGCGCGCAGGATCGGCACGAGGGCGAGCTTCTTCCCGGCCACCCGGACTCCCCGCATCCGCTCGAGCGGCGTTTCCACCTCCGCGGTCTCGAGCGGGAGGTCCTTCGTCACCTCGTACGCCATGAGCATGGCGATCTCGTTCACCAGCTGCTTGAAGTCCTTGGTGGTGGTGTTCTTATCCCGCAGGATGGAGAGCTTGTGCTGGATTAGCGGGTGATCGAGCACAGTGAGGTTCGGAAACTTGGGGTGGGGCATGGGGGGAAAAAGTACGCCGCACGTCGCCACGACGCCACGTCGCACGGGCACTCCCACCTCACCGGTCGGCTCACTAAGTTCTTGTCCTGCTTCGTCGGCCAGGTAGCTCAGTTGGTAGAGCAGCGGACTGAAAATCCGCGTGTCGGCGGTTCGATTCCGCCCCTGGCCACTTGCACCGCAACGACTTGGCGCGTCGCACGTCTCTAAGGACAGTCGTCGACCCTCGCGGGAGACTGGATCGAGCAATAGTGTAGAAGTGGTCCGATGCGCGCTCCACTCCGGTCCACCTGCGTTGTCGTTATCGTCGCGTTGGCGTCCTGCGGCAAAGACTCGCTAGCGCCCGAGCCCGGGGCGCCCAGCGATGTCCACGGCACCTGGACGTTTGGCGAAGAAATTGGCAACGCGCAGATCGTCTGCAGTGATTACGGCACGATAGTTTTTTCTCAATCCCATGCCGATCTCACCGGAACCGCAGGCCAAACGGGAAGCTGTGACACGCCGGGTGGGACAATCAGCAATTCCGGGGCTGGTCCCCTCTCGGGCAACGTTGGCGCGGCGACGATCCGGCTCGCCTTCGGTGGCTGCGAGTATCACGGTGATCTCTTCCATGCACCGATCGACAGCGCCGCGGGGGATGTGGCGTGCACGGTGCGCATCGGCGCGTCGCTCGCGACACTCGGCGGTCTCTGGTCCGCGAGTCTCCAGGTCGACCCACCGACCGTCCGAGGGACTGTGAGCGTCCCGCCGGGGGATGTGCTGGCGGTCACTGGAGAGAAGATCCGGATCACGATCGGCGCATCGGACAAGCGCGGGCTGCGTTGGGTTGGCTATAACCTCACCCCGCCGGCGAGCGTGCAGGATTCGGTGGCTGTGCTCGACACTACGTACGCGGATACGATCGATCTCACCGTGCCGGCGAGTTGGCAGGGTACGTCGTATCTCGACGTCTGGGCGAGGAACGCATACAACAAGCTGGCGTTCGAGAATCACGGGCAGGTGACCGTTCTCGACGCCGTGCGTCGCTCGTTACAAACAGTATCGCTCGGCGTCCGCGCGGCCGACGCCGTGTATGATCAGGCGCGCAACGTGATGTACTTCACCGAGCCAGAGAGCGCCCGCGTGGCGGTGCTGTTGCTCAACACGTTCACGTTCGGTCCTCCGATTCCGCTCCCGATGATCAAGCGCGCGCTCGGTTTTCAATAGCGCGATCGTTGCTCTGCCTGACACAGGCCAACTGGCTTTTCTGGATCGCATCGCCAACGGCGTGACGACGTCCCGTATGACCGGGATCAGCAGCGTCGAGCTGTTGCGGGTGACCGCGAATCGGAGAGTGCTCACGATCGGCCAGGTCGACTCCGCCGGGTACGTATTCTTCGCCGTGGTGGAGCGGGACCTCGCGACAGGCCGCGACAGCATCCGCCGCGACGTCGGTCAGATGGGACACGTCAGCGCCACGGCCACGCTGTGGGCATCGCCCGATCACTCCAGGGTCCTGGTGCTCAGCACGGGCGCCCCGTCATGCGCGTACGTCTACGACGCGGCGACGGACACGTTTTCATCGTGCAGCGCATTTTTCTTCAGCGCAACGATACCGCCGAGTGCGACCACTAACGGCGACAAATGGCTCGTGGGCGAAACGCTGCTGGACGGCTCGCTCA
>WNGO01002383.1_pt1 | contig 11992 bp, 5 predicted proteins | sample 5400511 | NCBI WGS metagenome assembly WNGO01 (sample SAMN13153380, study PRJNA577476) | soil metagenome | isolation source: 20 cm soil or saprolite under Garry oak tree replicate 2 | place: USA:California | collected 2016-06-15
CTCAGGGGCGTCGCGCCGTCCGGACTGTAGGATCCGCTGCCGTCAACGGTGACCTGGTCCTCCGAGCGGTACGGCCCGCCCGCGTTCGCCACGGGCGGCTGCCTGACGGTGACCGTGTTGGTCGTCGCGCCGGTCGCGCCCCCGTCGTCGGTGACCGTGAGTGCTACGCTGTAGGAGCCCGACGCGGCGTAGCGGTGCGAGGGATTCGGATCGGTGGACGTGGCGCCGTCGCCGAAGGTCCACTGCGATGCCACCACGGCGCCGTCGGCATCATGGCTCGTGTTGGTGAACGTGCAATTGAGCCCGCTGCAGGCGGTGCTGAACGACGCCTGGGGCGGCGTGTTCACGGGCACGCCCGGCACACCATGGCACGCCGCGCCCCCTGAGTCCGCAAACGTCTGGCCCAGGTCGGGAATGAACTCCCACTCGTAGCTCGATTCCCGGAGCGTGAGCTTGAGGACGCCGTGCGCGCTGTTGTTGCGCACCGCGGTGTTAGGGACTTCGGAAACGAACTCCTCCAGCCCCGCGCCCCCCGTCCCCACGACGAACTCGCGAATGCCGTACGCGGGGTCGACGGCTCCACTCGTGGTCTGGGGCGCGAAGCGCTGGTAGCTGTGGTCGTGCCCGGTGAGGACGACCTCGGCGCCGGCGTCGTACAGCGCCTGCCACAGCGGCTGAGTGCGGAGATTGCCGCCGTGGGTCATTCCCGAGCTGAACAGCGGCTCGTGCCACATCGCCAGCGTGCACTGCGACGGGTGCGCGGCGAGGTCGGCGCGGAGCCACTGCTCCTGGGTCGACCCGGCGGTCATCGTCTGGTAGTTGTTGAGCACGACGATGTGCCACGCGCCCAGGTCGTAGCTGTAATAGCCCAGCGTCGGGTCGCCCGCGGCGGCCCCGAAGTAGCCGAAGTACCCGGTTGCACCGGGGGTGTAATAGTCGTGGTTCCCGGGCGTCGGCCGCGTCCGCGCCTTGTGACGTCCCCAGGACGGGTCGTAGCAATCGGTGTATTCCGTCGCGGTGCCGTTGTCGTACACGTTGTCGCCTACGGTGAAGACGGTTCCGGGGATGTCGTCGAGCAGCGCGGCCGTCTGCTCGTCGTAGACGCCCTTGCACGTGGCGATGTCCCCCGCCCCGACGAGGATCGCCGCCGAGCTCGGCGTCGCCGTGATGGCGGCGGCGCCCTGCTTGCCTTCGACGGTTGCGGTGATCGTAGCGGATCCCGGGGCCCATGCGGTGACGACGCCGCGCGAGGTCACCCGCGCGACGCCCGGGTCGCTCGACGTCCAGGTCGTCACGCGCTCCCCTAACGGCGCACCGCTCGCATCCCTGGCGACCGCCGTCAGGTGGATCCGCGCGCCGACCTCGAGGTTCGGGGACGAGGGTGAGACATCCACCGACGAGACCGGGGCGGGGGCCGAGGTATCGTGACACGAGCCGGTTCCGGAGTCGGTGAACGTCTCATCGGAAACGGGAATGAACCGCCAACTGTAGCCGCCGTCGTTCAGCGTGAGCTGCAGCACGCCGGCCGCACCGCTGTTTCGGACTTCACTGTTCGCCAGCGCAGTGAGTGGGAATCGCTGCACGTCCATGCCGCCCGTCCCAACGGTGAACTGGCGGATGCCGCGGGGCGGATCGGCGGCGCCGTCCGGGTTCTGCGGCGCGAACCGCTCGTATACCTCATAGTGCGCGTTGAGTACGACCTCGGCCCCGGCGGCGTACAGGTCGTCCCACAAAGGCTTGAGCTGGGGCAGCACCGTCACGCCCGCCGAATTGGGCACGGAGCTGAAACGGGGATGGTGCCAGTATGCCAGTGTGCACAGCGCCGGGTGGGCGGCGAGATCGGCGCGGAGCCATTGCTCCTGCGGCGAGGCGACCCGCATGTCGATCGCCGAGTTGAGCACGACGATGTGCCAGCTGCCGAGCTCGTAGCTGTAGTACCCGTTCCCTGAGTCCCCGGCGGCGGCACCGAAGTACTGCCAGTACGTCGCCGCCCCGGGGCTGTAGTACTCGTGCGAGCCGACGGCCGGCCGGGTGCGCGCCTTGAACCGTCCCCACGACGGTCCGTAGCAGGTGTTGAAGTCGGGGACGACGCTGTCCGACCCGTACACGTTGTTGCCGGCGGTGAAGACCGTGCCGGGGATGCCGTCGAGCAGGGCGGCGGTCGCCTCGTCCCCCTGTCCGTCGCAGCGCGCGATGTCGCCCGCGCCGACGAGCACCGGACCGGTCGGCGCCAAGGTCGCGGCGCGCGGCCCGGTCGGGCCCGAGCGGGTAGAGTCCTCGGTGCAGGTGAGGCAGGCGAGGCAGAGCGTCCAGACGACGACAGGGCGAAGCGGCGACATCGGGTCCCGGGCCGGGTTGCCCGTCATACTGGTCAAAGATCGTGCCGATCGGGTGCAGCCCGGAACGGCGCTCCCGTGACCAGCCGGGACCCCTACTCGGCTGCCGCACAGGGTCGACAGTGTGGGGGCGCTGCCGCACCAACCTGCTTCTCAGCTCGCCGCCGTCACACCAGCTCCGCCATCGCCACCGTCACCAGCAGGGCGCGCACGATCCCCAGCGCGCCTTCGCTGTTTTCATACCACTCGGTCGCGAGGTGCGCGTCCCCGGCCTTGCCCCCCGCGCCCAGGGCGATCGCCGGGATGCCGAGGGCGATCGGCACGTTCGCGTCCGTGGACGCGCTTGCCAGCTCGGCGTCGCGGCCCAGTACCCGGTTGGCCGCGATTGCCGCGAGGACGAGCGGATGGGTGCGCGGCGTGACGCCCGACGGCCGGTCGCCGATGGGCCGGTGCTCCAGCGTGAGCGGCGGCGTGCCGGGCGCGCGGCGGCGGTTCTCGTCGTCGAGCGCGCGGTCGAGAGCGGCGCGCACGGTGACATCGAGCTGGGCGAGCGCTTTGGGGTCTTCGCTCCGCAGGTCCAGATCGAGCCACGCCTCCTGGGGGATGGAGTTGAGTCCGGTACCGCCGCCGAGCCGCACGACGGCGCAGGTCGTGCGCGGGGCGGGGGGCGCGGTGCGCGTGGGCAAGTCGGCGAGCAGGGCGGTCGCGCGGCCTACCGCGTTCGCGGGATTGGCGACGCCGAACGCGGCCCAGGAGTGACCGCCGGGCCCGCGAAACGTGACACGGTAGCGCTTCGAGCCGAGCGCGCGGTGCACCACGCGCTCGAGCCCCGCACCATCGAGCGCGATGAAAGCGGCGGGGGCGGGGTGGACCCTTCCCCCTTCCCCGTTCCCCGATTTGCCGTTCAGGAGGTATTTCACGCCCCGCAAATCCCCCGATCCTTCTTCGCCGACGGTGGCGGCGAACAGCACCGGCCGAGCGGTGCGTACGCGCGTGACGACCATGGCTTCAGCCACGGCGACGAGCGCGGCCAGGCCGCGCGCGTTGTCGCTGATGCCCGGACCCTCGAGCCGCTGGCCACGCCGCTCGACGGCGACGTTCACTTCGGGTCCGAACACGGTATCGAGGTGCGCCGAGAGGATGACAGGCGCGTGTAGGGGCGCAGCATGCTGCGCCCCTACATCGGTCCTTGCCCCTACGTCGGCCCTTCCACCGTTCCCGCCCGTCCACCCGGACACGTTGCCGACCTCGTCGATCGCGACGTCGTGCAGGCCGACGGCGCGGAACAGCTCGGCCACGTGCGCGGCGCGGTGGCCCTCGGCGCCGGTCGGCGCCGGAATCGCACACAGCGCGGCTTGGCGCGCGAGCGTGACTTCGTCGGTACGCTCGAGGTGCGAGCGCGCGGCGCGGACGCGGTCGTGCGCGAGCAGGCGCGAGATGGTCTGATCCACCACTGCACACTAACTGCCTTGACGGTGCCCGGCGAGAGGGCGACACTAGGGTCATGGACGAGCGCGAGCTGATCTACGACTGGAACAAGAGCGGCGCTGGGCCGGCGCTCGACTGGTCGCAGGCCCGCGTCGAGCTGAACGACGAGACGCTGCGGGACGGGTTGCAGTCCCCCTCGGTGCGCGACCCGCCGATCGAGGTCAAGCGGCGGCTGCTCCACCTGATGGCCGACCTGGGGATCGTGGCGGCGGATATCGGGCTGCCCGGGGCGGGGCCCCGCGTGGTGGAGCAGGTGCGGGTGCTGGCCCGGGAGATCCGCGACCAGAAGCTCCCCATCTTCCCCAACTGCGCCGCCCGCACGGTGCTCGCGGACGTGGACCCGATCGTCCAGGTCGCGGAAGAGGTGGGGATTCCGATCGAGGCCGCCACCTTCATCGGCTCCTCCCCGATCCGGCAATACGCCGAAGACTGGACGCTGGATCGCATCCTCGCGGCCACGGAGGAAGCGGTGACGTACGCCGTCAAGCACGGCCTGCCGGTCATGTACGTCACCGAGGACACGACCCGGGCCAAGCCGGAGGCCCTCAAGGCGCTCTACGGCGCGGCGATCGATTGTGGCGCGACGCGCATTTGTCTGGCGGATACGGTCGGCCATGCGACTCCAGACGGCGTCAAGGCGTTGGTCAAATTCGTCAAGCAGGAGATCGTCAAGCAACACCGTGTGAAGGTCGATTGGCACGGACACCGCGACCGCGGGATGGGGCTGATCAACTGTCTCGCGGCGATCGAGGCCGGGGTGGATCGCGTGCACGCCACGGCCCTGGGCGTGGGCGAACGGGTGGGCAACGCCGAGATGGATCTCCTGATCGTGAACTTGAAGCTGCTGGGCGCGCATCGGCACGACATCGCCAAGCTGCCGGAGTACTGCCACCTGGTGGCCGACGCCGTGGGGGTGCCGATTCCGGTGAACTATCCGGTGCTCGGTGCGGACGCGTTTCGTACCGGCACCGGCGTGCACGCCGCGGCGATCATCAAGGCGAAGAAGAAGGGCCACGCCTGGCTCGCCGACCGGGTGTATAGCTCCGTGCCCGCCGAGGAGTTCGGGCTCGAGCAGAAGATCGAGATCTCCCCCGTCTCGGGGCTGTCCAACGTGAAGTACTGGCTCGAGACCCACGGCTACGACGCCGAAGATGAAGCGGCGTGCCGCGTGCTGTTCGAGGCGGCGAAGCGCACCGACCGCGTGCTGTCGGACGAAGAATGCCACCGCTTGGTGAGGCAGGGAGCATCGGGGGCATGGCGGTAGGGACGTTCCACGAAATCGAGAAGGCGTACTTCGATCTGCGGTGGCATCTGGATCCCGTCGCCGCCACGCAGGCCGGAGTGAAGACCTACGACGATCGCTACGGGCGCTACAGCCCGCCGGCGCTCGTGCCCCACCTCGCCGCGCTCAAGGCGCTCGCGGGCGCGCTCGAAGAGACGACTGCCGACCAACTGGAAGACGAAATCGACCGGACCGCGCTGCTGAACGAGATCCGCGTGGTGCTGCACCGCTTCGAGCGCGAGCGGCCGCAGGCCAGGAGTCCGGCGTTCTGGCTGAACCATCTGCTCGGCGGGCTGCACTTTCTGCTGGGGCGCGGCGACCGCAGCGACGAAGAGCGTGCCCGCGCGCTGATCGGACGGCTCGAGGACGTGCCGCGCCTGCTCGACGACGCGCGCGCAGCGCTGGCGCAGCCGGTGCGGGTGTTCGTCGAGACGGCCCAGCGGATCAACGCGGGGGGGCTGGGGTTGGTGCGTGGCATCGCCGCCGCCATTCCGGACGCTCCGCCCGGACCGGGCGACGCCTTGCGGGTGGCGGTCGAGCAGGCGGCGGAAGCGATGACGGCGTTCGACCGCGACCTGGAGCGTTGGCTCGACACCGCCTCGGAAGAGTTCGCGCTGGGCGAGGAGGAATTCAACTTCCGCCTGCACTACGAGCACGCGCTGCGCGACACCGCGCCGGAGCTGTGGCGCTACGGGTTGCATCTGAAGGAGGAGGTCGAGGCCGATCTGGGGCGCCGCGCCGCCCGGCTCGAAGGCGGCAAGCGCTGGCAGGACGTCGCGGACCGGCTGCGCGCCGACCATCCCCCTGCCGCCGGGTTGGTGGAGGCGTACGCCCGGGCGATGGTGCGGGCCCGCGACTTCGTGGCGGAGCGCGGGCTCGCGCCGATCCCCGACGCCCCGCTCGACGTCGTGCCCACGCCGGCGTTCATGCGACCCGTGATTCCCTTCGCGGCGTACGACAGTCCGGGTGCCTACTCGAGCGACCGGACCGGCTGGTTCTACGTCACCCTGCCCGATCCGGCGCTGCCGGCGAGCGCGCAGGAGCGCATTCTGCGTGACCACTGCCGTCACGAGCTCGCCGCCACGGCGCTGCACGAAGGCTACCCGGGCCATCACCTCCAGCTGGTGCACGCGCAACAACAGCGGTCCGACACCCGCAAGAACGTGTGGACGCCGGTGACGGTCGAAGGGTGGGCCCTGTATTGCGAGGACATGATGGGGGAGGAGGGATTCTACCGGTCGGAAGAGGAGCAGTTCTTCCAGCGCGTGCACCTGTTGTGGCGCGCCGCACGGGTGTTGCTCGACGTAGGGTTGCACACCCGCGGGATGACGTTCGCTCAGGCGGTGGACCAGCTCGTGACCCACGTCAACGTGGAGCGGTCCAACGCGGAGGGAGAGGTGCGGCGCTACTGCGCCGAGCCGGCGTATCCGCTGAGCTATGCGGTGGGACGGCGCGAGCTGCTCAAACTGCGGGACGACTTTCGCACGGCGCAGGGCGAGGCATTCACGCTCCGGGGCTTCCACGACGCGATCCTCAGGTACGGCGGCTTGCCCGTCACGCTGATTCGGTGGGGCCTGGGGCTCGATGACCGCTAGCGGCGCCGCGGCGGCCCGGCTGCCGCGGCCCGTCAAGCTGTTCGGGTTCGTCTCGCTGCTGAACGACTTCGCGAGCGAGATGATCTACCCGCTGCTGCCGGCGTTCGTCACGGGCGTGCTGGGCGCGGGCCCGCAGGCCCTCGGCGCGCTCGACGGCGCGGCCGAGTTCGCCGCGTCGGTCGTGAAGTTCGCCGCGGGGCGGCTCGCGGACCGGCCGGCGCGCCGCGGGCCGCTCATCGTGCTGGGCTACGCCATCGCCGTGCTGGTGCGGCCGATCATCGCCGTCACGGCCGCGGCGTGGCAGGTGATCGGCCTACGGGTCGTTGACCGCGTCGGGAAAGGCATCCGCACACCGCCGCGGGACGCCTTGATGGCGGATGTCACGCCGGCAACGCTTCGGGGCCGGGCGTTCGGGCTGCAGCGGGGGATGGACCATGCGGGCGCGGTACTCGGCCCGCTCACGGCGTGGTGGCTGCTCACGTCGGGGAGCGCGGACGTGCGGGCGGTGATCGGGGCAAGTCTCGCGCCTGGAGTTCTGGTTCTGCTGCTCGCAATATGGGCGGTACGGGACGGTGGAGGTCGGTGGAGGTCGGTGGAGGATGGTGGAGGTAACATCGCGCAGCCTCCACCGACCTCCACCAACCTCCACCAACCTTCAGGGGCTCCGGCTCTCCTCGCGATCGCGTTTTTCTATCTCCTCCGCATGCCCGAGACGCTGCTGATCCTGCGATCTCAGCAGCTCGGCGTCTCGACGGCGGCGGTACTGTTGCTCTGGGCCGCGCTGCACGTGGTGCGCTCGTCGGCGAGCTTCGCCGGTGGTCGCCTGACCGACCGCATCGGCGCAAGTCGCACCATGTGGCTGGGATGGCTCGCCTACGCGGGCGTGGCGGCCGGCTTCGCGGTGGCGCGCGGCGCCGGAGCGGCCTGGACGCTGTTCCTGGCGTTCGGGATCGTGGCCGGCCTCACCGAAAGCCCCGAACGAACGCTCGTGGCGCAATTCGCCGGGGGCCACCAGGGGAGCGGGTTCGGGATGTACCACAGCGTGACGGGGCTGGCGGCGCTGGCCGGCGGCATCGGGCTGGGCGCCGTGTTTCAAGCGTACGGCGCGAGCACGGCGTTTCGCGGCAGCGCGGTGGTGGGCCTGGCACTGGTGCTCGCGTGGCCGCTGGTGGCGAGGGGACGTTAGGAGCCGAGCATGAACGTCGGGTCATTCTTCTATCTGTTGCTCGCGGCCCAAGTGCCGCAGACGACAGCCGAGCGGACGAATTACGCCGCCACATCCAGCACGGCGGACGTAGGCGCCTTCCTCGACAGCCTCGAGCTCGCCGGAGCGCCCGTCCGAGTCTCCGAAATGGGCAGCTCCGCGCTCGGCAAGCCGATCTACTTCGTGATCGCCTCCGACCCGACGGTGACGTCCCCGGGCGAAGCGGCGGCGTCCGGGAAGGTGGTGGTCTACCTCCAGGCGAACATCCACGGAGGGGAAGTAGAGGGGAAGGAGGCCGTGCTCGCACTGCTGCGCGAGCTGGCGGGACCGCGGCGCGAGTTGCTGCAAACGCTGGTCGTGCTGGTCGCGCCGGACTATAACCCCGACGGCAACGACGCGTTCGGCCCGCAGGCGGTGAACCGCTCCGAGCAGAATGGCCCCGCCTCGGTCGGACAGCGTGCCGACGGCAAGAACCTCGACTTGAACCGCGACTACTTCAAGGCCGAGGCACCCGAGACCCGCGCGTCGCTCGCCCGGGTGTACACCACGTGGGACCCGGCGCTGATGGTGGACCTGCACACCACCGACGGCACCCTGCACGGCTATCAACTCACCTACGCGCCGCCGCTCGATCCCAACGGGCCGGCAGGGCCCACCGGCTTCGTACGTGACCGGATGCTCCCTGCGCTCCGCAAGACACTCCAGGACAAGTACCACGAGCCGATCTTCGACTACGGCAACGTCGATACCTCGCAGGCCCAGCGGAGCTGGGACAGCTACGCGCCGCTCGGCTGGTACGGCACCAACTACGTGGGCCTGCGGGGCCGGATGGCGATCCTGTCGGAAGCGTACTCACACGCCGACTTCAAGACCCGCGTGCAGGTGACGCACGACTTCCTGGTGGAGATCCTCAATTATGTCGCGCGGCACGGCGACGAGATCCGCCGCCTCGAGCGGGAGGCCGACCGCCAGACCGCATTGGAAGGGGCGGGTCGAGCCCCGCGGCCGTCCCTGGCGGTCGGCTACAAGTTGGCGTCGCGCGGGGTCGAGCCGGTGCGGCTCGAGGTGATGCAACAGGTGCGCACCTACCAGCTTCCGGTACGAGACCGCTTCGTCGACTCGCTCACCCGCCCGCTGCCGGCGGGCTACTTCCTGCCGCCGGCCGACAGCGCCGTCGCCGCCCTGCTTCGCCTCCACGGCATCCAGGTGCAACGGCTCACCGCCGAGTGGACCGACACGATGGAAGTCCTCACGGGCACGGAGCTCAAGTGGGCGACGCGGGAGTTTCAGGGACACCATCTGCTGGAGGCGACGGGGACCTGGGCCCGCGCGTCGCGCCGCGTGCCGGCGGGCGGCTATTTCGTGTCCACGGCGCAACCGCTCGGCAGGCTCGTCTTCGCCCTGCTCGAGCCGGAGGGGTTCGGGCTGGCGCGCTGGGGGTCGTTTACCGGGGCACCCGGCACGCAGCTCGACGCGTCCTCCGGACGCGAGTTCCCCGTATGGCGCGCGGAGCGGGCGCCCCGCACGCCGTCACGGTTTCTCCCTTAGGCCCCTACGGGTCGACGTCCGCGTCGTCGTCGAACGCGAACGACGCGCCGCTCCCCGTGCCACTCGCCCGCTCGACGCGCAGCACCCGGGAGAAAGTCTTGCCGTCCACCGTGATACTCACGAGGTAGTCGCCGCTCGGCACGGCCGGTGCTCCCCCGCCGAACCCGCCGAATCCAGCGCCGCCCCCGCCCCCTCCGGTGCGACCAAACGCCTGGGCGATGAACCCGAGGCCGCCGAGCCCGCCGCCGCCGCCGCCGCCGGCACCCCGCTGACTCGGAAGGGCGACGCGGATCAGCTGGCCGAGCGTTCCGAGGAAACCCACGTCGGGCTGCTCGGTGCCGGACTCGCCGCCTTCCTGTTGTTGCGCCGCTGGGCCGGCGGTCGCGCCCGGTGCGCGCGGCGTGGTCTCACCGGGTCGCTCGACGAAGCGCGCGGCGCTCAACGCCGCGGCACCGCCCCCGCCCCCGCCACCCCCGCCTCCACCACCTCCCCCGAACCCGAATCGCTGCGCCAGGCCCTGCAGATCACCGGCCAGCAGCGCTGTCTTCAACGGCCCGAGCATCTGCGCGTTGGTGCCCGTCTTCTCGAGCGAATCGAACACCACCTGAATGCGGCGCACGATCAACGTCGAGTCGCGGCGCTGCGACGGGGACAACGGCTGTGGGGGCGGCGTCCGTCCCTGGAATCCCCAGGTCGCGCGGTGCAGTCCCGGGCCGCCCGGGCCGTTCACGGTGCGCACCGTGTCGCCGCGCACGTCCCGGATCACGATCTTGGTCTGCGTGCGGCGGTCGCCGCTCGTCAGCCGGTACACGACCTCGGCGCCGTACTGCGGGCTCGGCGAGATGAACTGCTTGTGACCCCCGCTGGCATTCGCACGGACGGCTTCGCCGTACTCGTACGCGGTCTTGGGCTCGAACAGGTACGCGCTCGCCGAGAGCACGCTGTCCGCCAGCTGCTCGAGCGGCGCCACATCCACGATCCAGATTCCCCGGCCGTGCGTCGCCGCGATCAGCTCGTGCTCGCGTGGATGCACCTTCAGGTCGTGCACCGGTACCACGGGCAGGCCGGTCATGAACTTCTGCCACGACGCGCCCCGGTCGCGCGACACGTAGGCGCCTACGTCGGTGCCGACGTACAGCAGATTGCGGTTGAACGGGTCCTCGCGCACCACGTGCACGTAGTCCGGTCCCCCCGTCGGCAGGTTGTGGGTGATCGCCGAGAACGTCTTGCCGAAGTCGGTGGTGACGTAGACGTAGGGCGTGAAGGTGTTGGTGCGGTGGCCGTCGAACGTCACGTAGAAGCTGGCCGTGTCGAAGTGCGAGGGCTCGATGCGGCTCACGTAGGTGCCCGCCGGCACGCCCGGGAACCGGCCGGTGAGATTCTCCCAGGTGCCGCCATCGTTGCGCGTGAGCCAGACGTTGCCGTCGTCGGTGCCCGCGAACAGCAGGCCCGGCCGCACCGGCGACTCGGCAAGCGCCACGATGGTGCAGAACGTCTCCGCGCCGGTGACGTCGGGGGTGACACCGCCGGTGGTGTGCGTGCTGACGGCGATCTTCATCGTGTCGTGCGTCGTCAGGTCGGGCGAGATGGGAAACAGGTTCTCGCCGCGGTTGGTGGACTTCATCACCTTGTTCGACCCGGCGTAGAACGTGCTCGGAGAGTGCGGCGAGAGGAAGAACGGGGTGTTCCAGTTCCAGCGCAGGTCCGCCTCGGCCGAGTCGGCGAGCTGGCGCCGGCGCAGGTCGGCGAGCCGCTTCTGTTGCGTGGACGTGGGCGGCTTGGTCGTGTCGGGGTGCTCGATGATGGTCGAATCCTCGAACAGCTGGTAGCGGGGCCGCCAATTGGGCTTCTGGAGCGCGGTGCGCTCGCCGGTGGCGAGGTTCAGGCGCCCCATGTTGCCGCCCTGGGACTCCGAGTAGACGATGTTAGGGTCGGTGGGGTCCTGGGCGGTGTAGAAGCCGTCTCCGCCGCCGATCGTGATCCAATCGGCGTTGGTCACCGCGCCCTGGCGATGGCGGCTGGGGCCGCACCAGGAGCCGTTGTCCTGCAGCCCGGCGCACACGTGATAGGGGAACGCCATGTCGTAGCTGACGATGTAGGGCTGGGCAATGGTGATGACGTTCAGAAAGTCGTAGTTCCCACCTTTGTCCCACGTCTGCGACACACCGCCGTCATCGCCCACGATGAAGTGGGTCGCGTCGGTGGGGTCGATCCACATGGCGTGATGGTCCACGTGGATGCCCTGGGTCGCGTTGCCGACCGTCTTGCCGCCGTCGGTCGAGAAGTTGACCGGTGTGGAAGACCAGTACACGCGATTCGGGTCCTTCGGGTCGACGCGGACTTGGGAGTAATAGAAGGGGCGCACGTCGTTGTCGTTCATCTTTGTCCAGGTGGCCCCGCCGTCCCCGGAGCGATACAGCCCGGAGGGCCGCTTCTGCGCTGGCTTGGCCTTGTCGGCCTTGGGATTGGGCGTCGTGTCGGCTTCGACCAACGCGTAGATCACCTTGTTGTCGCCTGGCGCGATCGCGAGGCCGATGCG
>WNGO01002384.1_pt1 | contig 11991 bp, 10 predicted proteins | sample 5400511 | NCBI WGS metagenome assembly WNGO01 (sample SAMN13153380, study PRJNA577476) | soil metagenome | isolation source: 20 cm soil or saprolite under Garry oak tree replicate 2 | place: USA:California | collected 2016-06-15
GGATACGGCATCAGCTCGCCACTCTGGGATTACGTGTTTCGGACCACGCGAAAGTAATCGCGTTGTGCTCGCGTACTCACGCGTATTACCGAAAATCGGGACTGCTGCAGCGGTAGCAAAAGCCTTGTCCTGAATTTGAAACCCGCTAGATTGGTTGCCCCGACACGGAACTCCGCTGTGTGAATGACAGCGGACAACTTCGTAAGGAAACTGGTGAACCACAAAAAACTCTCAACTTTGCTGGGATGCGCTGTCCGCAGGGACGGTAAGCGAAGACAAGGTATGGCTTGATGAACGAAGACCCGGCAAAGCTTAATCTGAGTAATTTTCTGGCGGGCGAAAGCGACGACCCGCTGCAGGCTCCAGCGACCTTTACAAACTGGATTCGCTTTGGCGCGTGGGCGGTTGAATTGTATGAACCGGAGCTCCTCGCAACCGCAGATGCGCGCACGGTGATCAATTACGCAGGGAAGCCGAGGCCGGTGATCAATCTCTGCTCGTACAATTATTTGGGCCTTGCCAATCACCCTGAAGTCTTGGCCGCCGCGCATGAGGCTCTGAGGACACACGGACTGGGCGCGTGCGGTTCGCCGATGCTGTCAGGAATGACCGATCTGCATCGGGAACTCGAACGTCGGGTCGCAAAATTCCTCGGGCGCGAGGACGCGATGCTTTTCAACAGCGGATTTGGTGGCGCACTGGGCACAATCTCAGGGCTGCTTCGCAAGAGCGACGTGGCCCTTTTGGACAACCGCTCGCATCTTAGTCTTCGCGATGGCGCCGTGCTGTCCCGGTGTCGGACCGAGAAATTCGAGCACAATGATCCAGCGTCGCTTGATGCCGCATTAAGCCGTCAAAAAGGGCGGCGCCAACTCGTGATCGTCGAGGGCATTTACTCCATGGATGGCGATTTTGGAAATCTAAAGGAATTGCTTTCCGTAGCAGAGTCTCACGGCGCGAGCGTTTTTATTGATGAAGCGCACTCGACACTGGCATGCGGCGAACATGGTCGTGGAGCCGCTGAGCATTTTGGTGTAGAAGAACGCGTCCCACTCGTCTATGGGACGTTCTCCAAAGCTTTCGGCGCGCTCGGAGGCTTTGTTGCTGGTTCGAAGGAGACACTGCAATACCTGCGTTTCTACGCGCATCCGTACGTTTATTCCTGTGCGCTGCCACCGGTGGTGATCGCGGCCATTTTGAAAGCACTGGAGCTCGGCACCAGCCAGCCGGAATTGCGTGCGCAACTTTGGGAGAACGCCGATTATTTCCATGCGCAACTTGAAGCCCTCGGACTCGACACCGGAGCATCGACAACGTATGTGATGCCCATTGTCATTGGAGATCGAGAGCGCATGTATCGGCTGGGGCATGAACTTCGGCGGCGCGGTCTTTGGGTTGCTCCGGTGGATTATCCGGCTGTACCTCAGAATCGAATCTGTTTTCGCGCCTGCGTGACTGCCAAGCACACACGCGCCGACCTGGACGAAGCCTTGAACATTCTTGCGGACACGCTGGTTCCAGCGCTGCTACAAAAGCAAACCGCCTGATGCGAAAATCCGCTCGCGGGTTGAGCCCGGAGAGGTTGGATGATGCCACAGCAGACTGAGACATTGTCTTCGCGCGTCGAAGCGACTTACAAAGCACGCGAGGTGGAGGGAGTTCTCGACCTGTACTTTTACAGGCCGATAGGATTTCGGCTGGCCAAGTTTTTCGCACATCTCAAAATGACGCCGTCGGCCGTGACGCTGCTGGCGGGCATCTGCGGCGTCATTGCGGGACACCTTTATTACTACCGTGATCTGCGCATCAACATGGTCGGTATGGCGCTCCACGTTTGCTCTAATGCGCTCGACAACGCGGATGGTCAGCTCGCGCGTTTGACGCGTCGGGAAAGCCGCAAAGGCCGCATCATTGACAGCTTGGCCGACCATTTGGTGTTTGTGAGTATTTACCTCCATTTGGTTTTGCGAGCTCTGGCCGAAGGTTTCTCGCCTGCGGTCTGGTTTCTGGCCCTAGCTGCTGGAATCAGTCACGCATTGCAAGGGGCATCGGCTGATTATTACCGCAGCACCTACTTGTATTTTATAGCAAACGGAGCACGAGGCGGAATAGACTCCTCCTCTGGATTGCGCTCTGAGTATCTGGGAGGGACGTGGCGTCAGCGGCCCTGGGACAAATTTCTGCTCGCGCTGTATTTGAATTTCACTCGCCAACAAGAAATGCTCGCGCCCCAATTGAAAAAGCTGCGCGACACAACCGCTGAACTATTCCACGGCCAAATCCCAGCCTGGTTACGAGAGCGTTATCGGAATCTGGCTGGGCCGATGCTCAAGTGGTGGGGATTACTCATGACAAACACGCGAATGCTGGTTTTATTTGCGCTCCTGTTCATAGGCCAGCCGATTTACTTTTTCTGGTTCGAGCTCATCCCGCTTAATTTGTTGTTCGTTTATTTGATTTTCCGCGAGGAAACCATGGCCGAGTCGATGCAAAAAGTTGCCCAGAAATGGAGAGACTTGGCCTGAATCGCCATCTGAATTCGTGTCGGATATCGAAATTTCAGAAGTGACCTCGCGCCGGGAGCGCGCCGCGTTCATCAAATTTCAATGGCAAATTTACACCGACGATCCGGCATGGGTTCCGCCGTTAATTATTGAACGGAAAGCGTTCCTCGACCGCAAGCGGCATCCGTTTTACAGGCACGGCGACGCCGCGCTGTTTCTGGCGCGGAAGAAGGGGAAGATCGTTGGCCGAATCATGGCGAGCGACGATCCGAATTACAATTCGCTGCACCAATCGAGTGTCGGATGTTTTGGCCTGTTTGAATGCATCGACGACCGCGATGTAGCTGCTGCACTCTTTGAACGCGCCGTAAATTGGGTTCGCGAAAAAGGACGCACTGAAATCATGGGGCCTATCGATTATTCAACCAATTATACCTGCGGATTGCTCGTCGAGGGATTCGAACATCCGCCGATGCTGCTTACCACCCACAACCCGCCGTACTACGAGGGTTTGATCGGCAATTGCGGTTTCAGCAAGGTGGTCGATTTCTTCGCGTGGTGGTTCAGCGATCCGAGCGCGGCCACGGCGCGTTTGCGCAAGCTGGCCGCTCGTCTTGAACTCCGGGCGCGATTCACAATTCGTCGCGCCAATCTGCGGAACCTCGAAGCCGAGGCGGCCAATTTTCTCCGCATCTACGACGAAGCGTGGAAAGACAACTGGGGCTTTGTCCCGTTCACCGAGGCCGAATTCGACTACATGGCGGCGGAGATGAAACCCCTGTTGCGCGACGATTTCACCGCTGTTGCCGAAAGTAACGGCGAAGCGATTGGCTTCGCTCTGTCTCTGCCCGACATCAATGTGGCGCTGAAAAAAATAGGCGGCCGGCTGACGACCTTCGGAATCCCGATCGGTCTAGCCAGGCTGCTCTACTACAAGTCGCGCATTCGCAAAGCGCGTTACATCGCCATGGGCGTGCGCCCGCAGTTTCGTCGGCTTGGCGTGGCCGAAATGATGGTGCTGCGCACCATGGAAGCGGGCATGGTTAAATGTGGATTCCAAGCGGAGTTGAGCATGACGTTGGAGAACAATGTGATGATCAACCGTTTCATCGAGAGCATCGGAGCGGAGCGCTACAAGACATATCGAATTTTCAAAAGGATCCTTGGCTAATGAGCAAACCTCAGGACGGGTTCGTTTCACGGTTTTTGAATCGGCCGATTTCGCGTGGGATTACCAGCGTTCTGCTCAAGTTTCCGGTTCATCCCAATGCGTGGACGATTTTCATTTTTGTTTTGCCGCTGATCGCCTGTGTGTTTTTCGTACGGGGCGACTACGTCAGCATTGTCGTTGGCGCGGCCATTTTTCAGGCGTTCAGTATTCTTGATGGCTGCGATGGCGAAATCGCGCGCGCGAAAAATTTGGAATCAAAGTTCGGAGAACGATTAGATTACTTCTGCGATTTTGCAGCCAGCCTTCTCTACGTTCTCACTCTGGGGTTGGGACTTCACCGTTCGATTGAAGGAGTCGTGTGTGCTGTCCTGATTACAGCCAACGAGCTGCTCCTACGAGCTGGCAAGAGCAAAATGTCACCTGCTTGGTCCACATCGCATGAGTCGTTTTACGCAAGACACCGTGCAATGATCGGGCATTCCGGTTTGCACAATTTGGGCGAAGGATTTGTGTGGTGGCTTTTTCAGTTCACCAAGCGAGACATGGCTATCCTCGTTTTTCTTGTGCTTGCGATACTCGGCCTTGCTGCCTGGATTCTCCATCTTTGGACAATCGTCGCCGGAGTCAGCCTGATTCTCAGCGCGATTGCCGTGGTCAGAGCAAGCAATGGCGCTGCCGATATCGTGCCGCGCGAGCCGCGCCCGTAATTACGAGCAGTCGCGTGACGGTATCACATTGAGGTGGCAGCCTAGCGTGCCGTCGCTTGCAATCGCTCGGCGATTTGCTTCTCGGCAGATTGCAACATCTGTTGAGTGTCCACGTCCTGCCACCAAGCGTCGCCGATATCGATTGCACGCACTTTATTATCGCCTGCCATCAACCGAATTCCGTCAGCAAGGCTGCAATCGTTTCCCGAGCTTTCCGACTTCGACCGCTCGAGATAGTCGAAGATTTGCAGCGGACAAACGAACAGGCCGGTATCAATCGCATCGTAATGCTTTAGGTTTTTTCCGATGCCGGTCACCCTGTTTCTGCGCGTTTGGACTTTCATTGCATCGTCCAAATCGAAAATGGAGTCGAGCTTTCGATCTACTGCGATATTGAGCAACCCGGGATCGAAATTATTTAACAAACGATCGATAATCGCGTTTTCAAAAATATGGTCGCTCATAGTGAGGAGAAAGGGGGAGTCCACGTGACCGGCGGCAGCAAGAACTGAGATACCATTCTGTTTCCGCCAATCGCAATTTTCGATAAAGGACGCGGTAACCTTGGAAGGAAGCAACTGCTCGACTTGAGCGATCATTCGGTCCATTTCATAGCCAACAACAAGGTGGACTCTCTCGATGCCGGCGCAGACTAGGGCGTCCAGAGTGTACAAAATCAATGGTCGACCAAGCACCGGAGCAACAGGCTTTAACAAAACCTTATCCGAATCGCGCAGGCGCGCCCCGCCGCAGCCTTGGCGAAGGCGGGAGCCCTCACCGGCCATTAAAATCACAGCTTCGGAGATCGCGGTCATAAACGAGCCATTCTGTAGGGCACGCTGACAGCTTCCCCTACAAGAGTAGGAAAGAGATCAAGAGTAAGAGACAAGAGTCGGAGACAAGCAGAACTGACGGTCATATTCCATAATACCTTTTGAGGCCCCAGATCCGCACGCGCTGCGGAAGAAATCTGAAAATTAGTGGTCCAATTTTGGATTGAAACGTATCCCCAACAGTTATCCGGGGCGGCGGTCGCACGGTGTTAATTAATTTGAGAACATGTCGGGCGACAAGATCCGGACCTGGCGCTTTTTTCATGTTGCGATCTGCGGCTTCCCAGGCTTTCGCGATTTTTGTGTCGTAGCGATCGGTTTTGGTCGCTTTGATTATGCTCTGGTTGAATTCGGTGGAAATGTCGGCCGGCTGAAGGTCGACGATATGCACGCGCGAATTGGCTAACTCGAGTTGAATTGACATGGTAAACGCTGCCAGCGCTGCTTTTGAGGCGTTGTAAGCGGCCATGAACGGCACTGGAAGCCGGGAAGCTAGCGAAGTGACGTTGATGATCAAACCTTCTCCGCGCCCCTGCATATGGCGCAGCGCGAGTTGCATTAATTGGATTTGACCGAAAACAAGAATTTGAAACTGGCTCTCAATGGTTTCCATCGGAACAAGTTCAGCAGGGTCAAAGTGACCGGCGCCGGCGTTATTGATCAAAACGTCGAAGTAACCAGCTTCAGTGAGCGCGGCACTGAATGCCGCGTTGACAGAAAGTCGATCAGTCAGGTCGAGACGGACGGCATGCAATCGGGGCAGTTTTGGGATGCGTTCCAAATTGCGCGATGTACCCCAGACCTCGTGACCCTGCGCCACCAATAATTTGACGATCGCGAGCCCAATCCCAGAGCTCGCGCCGGTGATAAAAATCTTTTTCAGGGCGCAGTCATCCTTTCACTTCAAAAGTGCGAGACATCGTGGTGCTTCCATAAATCACAATAAAGCGCGAAAATTCCCGTGTCAGGGACGTTGCGAATCGGCACCACGCGCAAGCCAGCGCTCGTGTGTATAGACCGCCTCGATCTTTTCAAACGCCGTGGCGGCAGAGTCGACGATGACACATTGTAAAACACCGCAAATTCCGGTGCATTACAACATTGCTTTGTTTAAGAGAGCACTTCCGCTTTGACGCATCTCGTGCCGTGGATTCTGGTAATCGTGCTGTCGGCCGTGACTGGCCGGGTTTCCAACCAGCCCGCTTCATCGAAAAACCACGAGCGACGCTCCAATTTGACGAAGATTGCGTGGGCAGGGGAAAAAATGTCGAGAGGAATTGCGAATTCACCTGCGAAAGCGTCGCCATCGTATTGGGCGACACGAATGGGCTCACAGGTACTGCAGTCAATTAATTCCACTGCCGAAGGATGAACAGGAGCAGACGTACGCACGCAACGGATCATTCCCGTCAGATCGTGACCCAAAACAAAAAGCGTTGCGGTTGTCAGCCGCAGCGGTTTTGCGGAAAGCAGTAACTTCAAACGAAGCCTATGCGATTCTCGCGAAATCCACCGAATTGATCCATCGCCAAGTGTCGATTCGGACGATTCAATTTTGAGAAAGGTTTCTGGGCGCGCCGCGTACGCCAGAAATCGCCGTCTTGAAAGCTTCAGTTGTGTCTTGTGGCAACGAATCGCTTGTTCCTTGACCTTGGTCTCTGTTTTTAACTGCTGAAGTTTCTGCGCACGGTCGGAAAACGCCCGGCTCTTGCCATGAACGCTATAAGCCCACACCGACATTGGTGGCCCATCCGGATACAATTTGCTGAGCGCAAGCCGCAACGTCACCGCCAGAGCGCTGTGATCAGGATGAGTGTCATGGATTGAAGGAACGAGAAGGTGCGTCGGAGCCCAATCATTTATAGATGTCGCAAACTTTTCAAAAGAGGGCAGGCAATTGGTTATCAATAAATTTGTGAGCCGTTGATCAGGCAAAGCAAAAAAACGGACGTCTGCCGGGCAGACACCCAAAATCTGTAGAGCAGCCAGCGCTTCCGCACGCCGCAATTTTCCCCAGCGTTTTCGATCAGTTGCGCCCAATTGCCATTTCCGCTCCAACACGCGCTGCGGCCACGGATTATCGTCACCATCCGTGGCATAAACGATACGAACGGCGGCGCCTGCACCGACGGCGCGCTGCAAAACAATGCCGCAAGCCAGTGCTTCGTCGTCGGGATGGGGCGCAATCAGCATCAATCTCGATTCAGATGTGAACAGTGGACCGGACATAAGAACCAGCTCTTTCAAAGGGAAAAACAATCAGTGCTAATCAGGAATCCATCACGATCAGTCCGTGTGCCAGGTATAATGTTCAAACGGAATAAAATGTCGAGCCACTGCTTGGGCCCAGAGCAAGACCAAGCCGTGGGATGGCGATGTCGACTCAAATGTATGCGAACCCGCTGCGAGAAACCGCGCGCCATTGTAAGGGATTCCGTCAAGCGTGCCCGCGACATTTTCCCTGGGAGAAATGATTTCATAGGATGCGGGAATTGTTACTTCGAACTCGCACCTACGCGGATTCGTGGCTAAAGGCTTCAATTCCTTGCCTGCTATTCGCAGGTTGTTTGTCACCGTCAAGTAATTACGTTTCACAAAACGGGATGTGTCACGCGGGAATGTTCTGATCAGCGTGGTAGCTACCACGCAAGTATGTGTCTCCACACATCTTTGCGGAGCATCGTCCAGAATAAGCCCGCGCTGAATCGCCGATTTCGTGATCGTTTCATAAACGGCGCGAACACCGCGCTGTCGAAAAACCGTTTCGCCTTTGCAATCGAGGACATAATCGCCCGGTTTTAGCAGCGTAAGCACGTTCCGGAGCAAATCGGACTCCCGCTTGGTTCTGTCTTTCCAAATCGGTTGCATTGCAATGAGAACAAAGATTTCGCCAACGGCGAGAAACACCGGCACAGGGACTCGTCGAAGGATTTCGCCCGCGTTCCACTTAAAACTGATCAACTTAGTGGAGGCAGCAAGCAGCGCGCCGCTGCAAAGCACGGCAACTAACGGATAAAATGGCGGATCGTCATCATGACTTCTCACGGGCCAGAAAGTCTTGAAGGCGAGGAAATAGGAAGTACAAACCATTAGGACAAAGACGCGCCGGAACGCCAAACCGGTAATATCTGTACCGCGAATCATTCGCCGAGCGACGTAAACGGTAACAAGCAGCACGCTGATTATTGTTAGTGCCAGAGGGAGTCGGTAAGCGAGAGAGTTCCTGGATGCGCCAGGCGCCAGAAGATTGAAATCGAACACGCAGTATAGGAAATCGTGCCACAGCCCTTTGAAGGCGAAGAAGATCATTATTGTTGCAGGAATAGTCGCTGTCGAAACAACAAAGGCGGCGATGCACTGCACCAGATGAGTCCAGGACAGGGCCAGATTTCGGCGTCCAACGAGCAACAGTGTTAGCAGAGCTGCGAGAGCAATCGACAGTAAAAACAGAATCGACTTCATCGAGACGCCAAAACAAAGTCCAAGCAAAAGACCGGCGACGAGCGCACGACGCGCAGTCAGCGGACCGGTGACTAGTACCGTAATACATAACAACCAGAGCGGCGCCCAAAGATTATCCGTTCGAAATTCCAGTGAAATAAAGTGATAGCGGGTATAAAGACCGGCGAGGATTACAGCCCAGATGCCGGCCCGCCTGGAAAAAAGGCACGTGCCGATTTTGTAAGTGCACCATGCCGCGACGAAATACATCGGCAGCAGAACGAATCGCATCACATAAAGAATGGTGGCGCGATCGCCGATGAATCCGAATATCGGCGCAAACATCATGTGAAACAGCGGCATATGATTGTCGAACACGTCGCGATATTGAACGAATCCGCGTGCCCAGGCCCAGATTACGTGAAGATGCTGCGGTTCATCGCTGTCGAACCTGTAGTGCAGGATATTTACGACCCTGATCACGACCATCAGCGCGACGAGAACTGCTGCGGCGACGAATTCGCCCGGACCGGACATTTCGAAATAAGTCGCGCCGCGCCGCGCAAGCGATATGTGTTGCAAAGTTGTCGGTGTTGCTTGCTCGAGCGCCATGTCGAAATGAAAGCCGGTGTGCCTTAATTCGATGCGGAAATTCTTTCAGTGCATTTCCGCACCGATCCCACAGCTAATAGCCTGAAAGTGGGGCGATTGGAACGGGCCGAGTGAATCGATTTTGCATTTATACCATCACACCATGCTAGCAGGACGACGAGCGGAATGCGTCATAATCTCCTTTGTGCCTCCGCTCTTGTCGGGTGCATTGTGACCATTTTTGTGAGCGGCAATAGCGAGGCCGATACCGGAGTTGGCACATGTGACAAAAATGCGTTTCATGACGAGCGGCGCCGTACCACAAGATAAAGTCGAACACCGCGATTCTGAGGGTAAATCAACATGGAGCGTCTAAAATCGGCGAGGTGTATCAAGTAAAAATCTTTCCGCTTAAGGGATCGCTCGTCGGTATAAACCGCTGCCGCATTCCGTAGGACTTCCTCGTCCTCCGCGGTGGGGACATGGTCCAATATTTTGAATTGCGGCGCGTACCACTGAGCGGAACGGCACACAACGGGTAGAATCAAGAGCACGTTGCCGCGCTTCGAGGGCGGATAAAGTTTTTCCAAATAGCGTACGAGCCGGACTGCTGGCGCTTCATCACGGTGATTCTCTATGGCCAATGGAACGAGGATATACAGGAGCAATGCCGGAACGCAGATTGCCCACAAGTTCCACGGTTTTGGTAACCGTAAAAAACCGCGGAGCATTATGACAAGGAGCGGCGGAAAGACCATGAGATAGTATCTTTGATCGCCGGGAAGCGCGATAAAGACAATCGCAATGTCAACTAAGAGCCAGGGACCGTGAAATTTCCAAAATCGCTGATCGATCGCTTCGCGTCCGAACCGAAAATAAACGATGATCGCACACGTTGTAAGAACGATACCGGCTGCAAGCACCCGAGGCGATTGAATGAAGCCGAACCCTTTCCAAAACCACCCGAGAATGTGCCTGACGAACCGCATTCCGAGGTAGTGAGGACTCCAATCGCCGGCTCCGATGTAAATGGAAGGCAGGTTTAAGCGCCAGCGCCATTGGCCGTACGCGAGCTCGGGATACACACGCCAGAACGGCTCGTCTGGCCGCAATTGCCACTGGGTGTACCACATCGGCAAGAGCCAAATCAGACAACCCGCGACCAGCACCGCGTACGCAAACCACCATGTTTTAGCGTTTACACAGCCTTTCTTGAGCGGAATGCCAAGAACCACTGCAACGACGGGAAACAATTGCGGGCGTGTTCCAGCCGCGGCGGCACCCAGAAGAGCAGCCCAGACGATCAGGCCGCGCTTCCCCTGTTTCGAAAAGCAGATCGCGGCAAGCAACTCCGCGCTCATGAAACCCGCTGCCAGCATGTCCGTCACGGCCTTCGTAGCCGTCATCCAAACAACTGGTGTGATCAGCAAACAACTTGCGACCCACCATGCGAGCCTTTCGGAAAACTGGAGACGAATAATCAAGAACCAGGACGCAACGAAGAGCCCACCGCCAAACGCCGAAGCGCAGTAAAGGGACGATTCCGTCCCTGCATTAAAAAGCTTCGTGCCCAGCCAGCCGAAAAAAATGAAAAGCGGATAGCCCGGCGGGTGTGGCTGGTGGTGCCAAAGATTGAAGGAGCGCACGCCCATCGCAAATTGCACAGCATCGATGTCATCGAGCGCCGGCGAATGTGTGAAAAAGTAAAGTGCGAAGGCTGCAAGAAAAAGGAACACCGCTTGCATGACGGATTGCTTGCCGGAATCGCCTTGTTCCATCTCGGTTGAAGTCATAGTGGCCAGCGCATTCTTTGTTGTTCGGCCAGTGATTCGTATTTTAACTGTCAGGCTGCTGCAAGATAGTCCTGTGAGTGGAGTGTAATTGTTATCCGTGTCGTCTCGAAAAATTCTCTGACCATACGATTTCGACCTTGTTCCCATGTTTCCGCTAATTTCCGCGGTCCTTGTTATTTTGATTGCGCTGCGGTTCACACTGCTGCGACCGGGTGTGAGAAAACGCCGCCAACAAGTCCGGTTCATTCGTGAAACGTTGGCCGCCAAGCACACCTTCGATGATCGGCGCGTAATCGCGTCACTATCAACTGTGCCCGACCGGATCAACAATTTGAGGCCGACGATCCAGTCCCTTCTAAAGCAAACGCGCCCGCCCGATGAGATCGTCCTGGCCATACCGGAATTTTCGGTTCGCGAGCATCGACCTTATGTCGTGCCGAAATATATTTCGCGGTTGCCGCGCGTGCGTGTCTTGCATTGCGCCGAGGATTGGGGGCCAGCAACGAAGTTTATCGGCGCGATTCAGGATGAGCTGGCAGCGGGGCGGGAGAATAGTTTGATCATGGTCGTAGACGACGATCGGCTTTATCCGCGCGATGCGCTTGAAACTTATCTTTACTACAGCGAGCAATTGCCGAACGCGGCCCTTTGCTTTCGCGGTGCCGCCATGCCGTCCACTTTAGATTGGGACGATGCGAAAATGATTTATGCGAAGGACCTTCGCGAACCGCGGCCCGTAGCCGTAATCACTGGGTGCGGAAGTTACCTTGTGCGAGCGCGGTTCTTTGACCGATCGCTTTGGGATTACTCAGGAGCTCCATCTGTGGCGTTTTATATTGATGACATTTGGATTAGCGCATGGCTCAGCCGCCGCGGTGTGAAAAGATATGTTGTTCCGGCCTCGGCTATGATGCGCAGCGTGCGTCGGCAGCGACGGACTGTGTCGCTAAA
>WNGO01003557.1_pt1 | contig 11989 bp, 10 predicted proteins | sample 5400511 | NCBI WGS metagenome assembly WNGO01 (sample SAMN13153380, study PRJNA577476) | soil metagenome | isolation source: 20 cm soil or saprolite under Garry oak tree replicate 2 | place: USA:California | collected 2016-06-15
TTCTCCCACGGGTCAAATACAACAACCCCCAATCTGCGAAGGAATTGACCAATTCTTGTGCGCCAACCAGTGGCCTTCTCCGCAGCTCGCGAGGCAACGAAATCCATCGGCCCCGACAAATACACTCGCGCATCGCGCAGAAGGCCGTCTTCTGGGTTATCAGCCGATTCCACTCTTTTTGTTTTCATAGGCGTTAAGGGTGATTTGCTATACTCGTTGAAACTGAGTGTTTAGGAAGTCGCCTGCAGCATTCAAAGTGAGCCCGGAGTAAGGTCTCAACAAATTGCCCGGGACTTGGACTCGGCGAGCAACAGGCGAAAACACTTCTACTGCGATCTCGTTGAATCTTGTGTTCGGCTCGAGAGTGCTCTCGGAAGAATGTTCCCACCATATCAGCCACTCTTTGGTCGCGCAGAAAATAACGGCATCTAAATTCCCAGGGGCCTTCTGAAGCTCAGCTGCGACCTGGCCCAATTTCTTCAGAAAGCCCGCTTCCTTTACTTTAGACCGTCGGGTGCCAGCACATAGACGCGCACTGCCGATCTGCCAATCGACCGACTTCGGAAACAGGTGATATGCCTTGTCCGGTTGTACTTCGCCGGTGAACAATTCCGGAAAAGTACTTTTACTCGCTTTCATATCAAAAACGAGTTGATGAAGATCGCTATAGCTCCGGCCTCCCACGCATCGCTTCGCTTCATGATAAGCCCCCTGTGTTTGATAGAACACCAAGGCGATCTCATCCGGCATCCCCTCACTTTTGGTTTCAGGTAGAATAGCCGGGAGGTACGCTGTCAGTCCAAACAACCTTTGCATCTGCACGGTCATCGGCATGAAAACCGTGCCGAGCTTCTGGATGAATTCACTTCGCTTCATTGGTCGGCTCTTTCCTCGGAAGACACGTACTGCGTCCGCTGGGACCGGAACGGTTGCACGGGTTGGAATTGAGGTGTTCTGCCTAGTACGAACTTCGTTTAACAACTGCCATCCACGTAAGAGCTCCAAATTGAGGTTATTCAATTCTACGGCGGACTGTGCTTGATCTTGTTCCGCCGCAAGCAATCGCTCGCTCGAGTCCGCGATAGACTTGGCGAGGGCCTTATCGCGATTGCTTACCGCTGCACTTAAGAATCCCCCTTGAATAATCGCATGAATACGACGCACACCGAAGTCCGTGGGCTCATTCTCAGCCGCAAGGCGTGGATCCGCTTCAAATGGGGCAGTAACAGCGATTTTAGCGGCAGTGCTCGATGTGCTGAAAATTCCGGAAACCTTCCGTTTCGCCAATTCGAATGCTTGTCTGCTTGTTATGCCTCCCGACCACAGAATGGAGATCCCCAATTCCTTTGCATACGCCAGGATTTCCTCAATATCGGCAAGAGTCAGAACCCCAATATCGTTCGCGACATTAAGCTGGCGGATCAACCGCCGTGGATTGACGCGATCCGGGCTATCGAAAAGCACGATCTTTGCACCGGCTCCGCGAGCCGTTTTAAGCCAGAGCTTCGCTGCGTGTTTACATCGGGTGTCGTCATAAACGTCTTCAGCGGTAAGCAACGGTGTGTCTACGTAAAAAGCAGGAATCGCAGTCCAGTCAGCAGTCCATCCTGTTATCATTTCGATCACAGCGCCCTGCTCTTCCAGAGTCATCGGCATCAGACCGTATTTCCCGGCGGAAAAGCCGTTCGTGCGCGCCGTGTGGAGGCCGGTCCAAATGGTGCGTGCCGCCGTTTCGACGTCAAGGTGATACCGATGCGTCAGGCGAACCCCGAGTTGATGCGATAGAATCAGTAACCGGCGCAAGTGTTCGGGATCCAAAATATTTAGTAAGGACTGGATTCCCAATCGCCGGCGAGCGGGGTCGCGAAGGTCCCCGTCGACCGCTAACTCGCGTATACCCGAATCAACTGCGAGCTTCATAATGCGTTCGATTACGCCAATTTCGTCTTCTGTAATCCTGTCTTCGAAAGTGACTAGAACGGACAGCTGGTGAATCTCCGCCGGTCCGATCTTTCCCTCTTTACGTCCTGCTTCCAGTTTGGTGATCACGCCTTTGAGCGATTTGATCGGCGCTTTGGGGTCGACTGAGAGCCGCACTGTGAGCGGTCTGGGCTGTCCGTCCGGCGTGTGCACAAAAGGCTCAAATGCGGTGAAGACGTTGTCCAGCCACTGCTTTTCATTCGCGGATTTTTCGGTCACCGTGAATTCAGGCAGCTGCTGGGTGAGTCGTGTATTGACTCGAACACCGACGTTCGTGGTCAAGAGAAGGCGCCCCCCGGCCGCGTCTAAGAGATCTTCATATTCTGGAGGCCCAATGGGTACTTCACCCGCGCTCGTCATGCGCTCGCCGTCCAGAGCGACACCTAGGCTCACCGGGTCGATCGGCCACAGAGCCTTTGCCTTTGCAGATGCATAAGCCGCGTTAACGATCGTCTCTCCAGCGCTTCCTTCGTCGCTCACCGCAAACAACGGACCGAAATTTTCGCTGTCGTATGTAGCCAACGAAAAACGATAACGCTTATTCCGTTGATGAGAGCTAATGCTGGTCTCCATGCTCATTTCCTCGTAAGCTGGCAAAACAACCTATTGTGCCATTTTCGCAAACACCTCGTTTGATGCAAGAACAGAAAACGCTCTGTGGTAAAAATGCCGCCTTCGTATCACGTCTTGATCACCTTATTCTGAGCTACAGTATTTGCGGCGGACGCTTATATCCCTCATCTTATCCGGTTCATGGACCCAGTCTGTGACGATCCCATGTTGCCTGGCCTGAACGAACCATCAGGCGGCACCAGACGCCGGCACAAAAAATCGCAAATTGAAGCTCGAGCTTCGGTCCATGTCGGGGAGACAGAAGATGCAGGAGGCACCGCGGGGACACTGGGCTTCGAAGCCCTTGGAAACTCAAAACTGACTGCTACGGCGGATCAGCAGCTTGCAACGTTCAAGACGCACGCTCCGCCGGTGCTTGTGAAATAAAGACGTGAAGCGCGTACGATCGCTTAAGGAGACGCTTACCCGTGACGAGCGGAAAGCTGCAGGCAAGGCTTTGCGGGACAACTGTCCACGAAGGTCGCATGCGACATGGAGGGCGCCGAGAAATCGCCGCGATCCGGTCGAATTGTTGATTCAATCCAACAAAGGCCGCATTCCAAACCTCATTCCAATCCGATATGGGCGAATGATGCAAAGTCCTTTCGCTTTTTATCGTGGCGCCGCTGCGATTATGGCGGCCGATTTGGCCCTCACGCCAACGCCCGGAATCCGGGTACAGACCTGCGGTGATTGCCATCTCATGAATTTCGGAGGATTTGGAACTCCGGAGCGACGCATCATTTTTGACATCAACGATTTTGACGAGACGCTTCCGGCGCCGTGGGAATGGGATCTCAAGAGGTTAGCCGTTAGCTTTGTCCTTGCCGGGCGCAATAACGGTTTCAAGGAAGCGGAATCGCGTAAAGCCGCTCTGCGCTGCGTTCAAAGTTATCGCGAACATATGCACTCATACGCGGATATGGGCGCCTTGGAGATGTGGTATCAGCGGATGGATAACATGGTCGCATGTATCAAAAGTAGGAGGTGGAAAAAGATCGTTCAAAAGCAGATCGCGAAAGCCTCAACACGCACAGTGGCCGAGTATGATTTTCCAAAACTGGTAAGCGTCAAAGATGGCAAAGTCCGAATTAAGGACAACCCGCCTTTAATTTTTCATCAAAGAGGAGTGGGAACGGCAGAATACTATCGCCTCGTTAAAGACGCATTTCGCTGCTATCGAGAAACACTTCCGGATGATATCAAAACTTTGTTGGATCGTTACGAAGTTAAGGATGTTGCGGTCAAGGTTGTCGGAGTTGGCAGCGTGGGTACCCGCTGTGCCATTCTGCTAATAATGACCAGCGATGGCGAGCCTCTGTTTCTCCAGGTCAAAGAGGCGCACGAGAGCGTCTTGGAGCCGTATGCCGGAAAAAGTGTTTACTCAAACTACGGTCAGAGAGTGGTTGCCGGACAACGGCTAATGCAGGCAGCAAGCGATATGTTTTTGGGTTGGACAGAACAGTTGGGGCGGCATTTTTGGGTACGGCAGTTACGCGACATCAAGATCGAACCGCTTGTGGAAATTTTCGATTCGCGTGCTCTGGCAGACTATGGAGAATGGTGTGGATGGGCGCTCGCCCGAGCCCATGCCAAGTCGGGGGATGCAGCGACGATCAGCGGATACCTCGGCAACTCCAGCAGCTTCGATGACGCAGTTTCGAATTTCGCCGCAGCCTATGCCGATCAGAACGAACGGGATTATCACGCTTTGTTGGAAGCAATCCGTGCTGGCAAAATTGCTGTGCTTCAGGAGTGAAACGGTCACTTCAGAGATAAGCGTGGCCTTGATTTGATGGACCATGCGTTGCTTTCCGTCGGATGTCGTATGACGAGCGGAACGCAGTCAGCAATAAATTTCCTACGCAACAGATAAGGATCGACTTATGGGACGGACAAGTACGGTGGAGGTTCGGCGAGCGCCTTAACGGAGGAAATAAACGTCTTTGGCAGATTCCTTGGAACATATGCGAGGTCCCTAGCACGGATCCGCGCTAGAGCAGCTTGATCAATGAAGGCACCTGAATGTATCTCGCGGTACCGTCCCAAATTGCAGCGTGGGTAACGAATTTTTAATTTCGGGCAATACGTGAGTTTCGGCCAGATTTCCCCCAGATACCAAGATGCAGGTTTAAACGAGCTGCTTATGGGTTCAGCCCAAGCTTGCGAAGGCTTTTCGGCAACGAGCGCGTACAATTTTTCAGCATCGAAATATAGGCCAGCACTCGCTGCTTGTTCTTGCATCCATTTGAACGGATTCCACCAGAGTCGACCGCCTTCTGCTGGAACACCACCACCAATGTCGGAATGCACACCCGGAAACCAAAGCTCGAGGACGTCCTGGCCGGACGCGGGTCGAAACAAATTTTGACGAAAGAACGCACGACGTTCGTCTATGGCGACAGCGTGGCGGATGTGTTTGACGCTGGGATTATAGGCTGTGAAAGGGAAGTGCTTGGGATCCCACACCCAGCCAACGGACGACACTGTGTCCCAAACGCCCAAGAAATGCACTTGAAACCGCCGCTCATTGTCTCCCGGCTTGACTGCGCGAGCGAATGTACGGCGGAAATCATCGCACAACTGTTTCCATTTGCTCGTGTCGACCGCCCTAGATTGGTGGTGACGTGCTTCGGTAATGCGACGAAAATATTTCATCGCGTACGGGATCAAATTGTAGTTGCCTCGGGGAAGCAGACCGAGCTGATGAAGAAGGCCGGCTAAGACCCTCGCTGTGTAAGCGCCGCGACTAAAACCGAAAAGGAAAACTCGGTCATTCGGCTCCCAAAGATCAATTAGGTACGTGTAGGCTTGGGCAACCTTACGTGACAGGCCGAGGCCGAACGCGAGGCCAAACCATCGACTGAGCGTCTTAAACACCGGGATACCAGGTTCGGGAAGAGTACCAACGCCAGGATCGTAGTACAAGCGCTGCCTTTTCCAATGATCACGGTCCAAAACCTGAATCAGGCGCACAATATTCGTCGGCTCACGATCGAACTCGTAGTTTGTACCATCAAAACAAACAACCAGATTTCGACCTTCAGGCAGGGCGTCATCCATTGGGGACGCTTCACGTCGTACTGAAAGAGATCATCGGACGCAAGAACAAACTATTACTTTAAACGCCGTCGGCTCCCTGTTGTTTGCTCGGGATTCCAAGTGTTCGATACTGCAAGGCATGCCTGTGAGGCTATATTTATTCGTCGCGTTTTTCGCTGTTCGCCAGATGATATGATCGTGAAATGGCGGTCAAGGCGAAATGGATCTACATACAAGTAGATATACAAGAAATTAGTTCGTCGCTGTAATCAAACCCATGAATTACCACGCTCTCTGTTTTGTCGACATGCCGTTTGGTCAGAAGCCGGATCTCAAGAGTGGAGTCGTCGTCGATTTCGATCAAATTTACAACGAGGCGATCAAGCCAGCGATCGAGGCATGTGGGCTGGAGGCGTTACGCGGGGATGAAGAGCGCACGGGAGGAATCATTCACGGCGCGATGTTTGCGCGACTACTGCTAGCGGAGTTTGTCGTCGCTGACCTCACACTTGCCAACCCAAATGTCTTTTATGAACTCGGAATTCGGCATGCGGCAAGGCCTTTCACCACAGTGCCGATTTTTGCCAATGTCAGCGCGCTGCCTTTCGATGTCGCGTTAGTTCGTGCTGTTGGTTATGAGCTTAAAAAAGGGAAACTGACCAAGGCAGCGGCGCAAAAACTCAAATCCCAGCTTTCAAAACGCTTGTCCGACGCGATCAGCGGCGCCGCGACGCATGACAGCCCGCTTTTTCAACTGATCCCGAAATTCCCCGGAATCGATTTGCCCGAGGAGGTGACTGAAACATTTAAGGATCGCATTCGGCGGGCGGAAGAATTTCGCGAGATGCTTTCGTCAGCCCGCGCGCAGCCTCTGCGTGAACAACGCGAGGCGCTCTTGAAAATTCGGCGCGATCTAGGCGATCTAAAAACCGTCCAGCGATCAGTGCTAATCGAGTTGATGTCCTCATTTCGCGATGCCGAAGCGTTTGAGGAATTAGTCGAACTCTACGACGGTTTTCCCGCTCCCGTGCAGGAGTACATTATCGTCAAGCAGCAATTTGCGTTAGCTCTTAATCGTCGGAATCGATCGGACGATCGCGAGAGAGCGCTAAAGATTCTCGACGAGTTGCTTAAACATCGAGGGCCCGATTCGGAAACGCTTGGGATTAAGGGTCGCATCCACAAAGACGTATATAAAGGGGCTGCGCAGGCGGGAAGGATCACCGCTGCCGCTGCGCTAGATAATGCGATTGATGCCTACACGAAAGGTTTCGAAGCCGATCCGCGCGATTACTACCCGGGCGTAAACGCGATCAACCTGCTATTGCAAAAAGATGACACGCAGGCGCTAAGGGAAGTTGCGCGCCTACTGCCCTTAGTGAGTTTCGCTGTTGAGCGTCGTGGCGGCGCGAGCTCTAGCAATTACTGGGATCTGGCAACGGTCCTCGAGCTTGCTTGTATTGGTGATGATTGGGCGACCGCAAATCAAGTACTCCCCAAAGTGATCCTTGCCGCAACGAACTCTTTTGAGACAGCAACGACGCTCGGCAATTTGCGTTTGCTCAAACAAGCACTCGAGCGAGCGACGCGTGAAGTCGCGAAACTCGATGGGATTCTCGATGAACTTTCATTACGCGACATTGAGTTGCGGGGTGAGGAAAAAACTCAACCCGGCGTACAGAAATCATGAGAAAAAATACGATTACTTTCGACAACGGGAATCACGCCGTCGTCGTCACCGCGGGACGCGACACTGACGCGCAGACCATTTTGAAATCGCTCGGGATTGTACAACCGCATGCATTGATCATGGTGTTTGGCGGCGCGAAGGGACTCGACGATTCGCGGAACGCTCGTCTTGGTGAATTATTCACGAGCGCTGTCGCACCAGCCGCTGCCGAGGCGGGTGCGCTCGTTATCGACGGCGGCACTCAGTCTGGCGTGATGGCGATGATGGGCGAAGCTCTCGCTCGAGACGGCCGAGAGTCTCAGTTGCTCGGAATCGCGCCGGCTGGAAAAGTCACGTATCCCGGGGGTCCGAACGATGCGAACATTGGAGATGGCGCGCCGCTCGAACCGAATCACTCCCATTTCGTTTTGGTGGAAAGCGATGAATGGGGCGACGAGACCGGCACAATGTTCAAGCTCGCGGAGGCTTTGAATGTGGCGGTGGTGACGATGCTCATCAACGGCGGCCAGATTGCAGAGAACGAGGCGTTACGGGGCGTGCGTAACGGATGGCCACTGCTCGTGGTTGAAGGCAGCGGAAGATTTGCGGACGAACTAAGCGCCGCCATACGCAACGCGACGCTGGATACTTCTGCAACAATCAAGGAAATCACGCGCTCGGATCGCGTTAAATTATTTTCCATCGACAAACCGGCCCTGGGATTGAAGAGCCAGTTGCAACAAATCCTTTGCGCAGGATAGGCGAGATCATGGGCCGAATCTCATGCCTCACATTGCCGAGATCAAGATCGGAGAGAACTACTGACCTTGTTTGACTATCGAGAAAGCCGATTATCGATCACAAATCAATTACCGCCCGCTATAATATCGAACTTTCCCGCGAAGGTTTAGATTCGCTCGGCCGAGAACACATCAACCCTCGGCACGTCCAACAAATCGATTCTGTGGATCATGTCAGTGAAATGCAAGAGGTCGATCAAACTTTGGCTCTGCGAAAAGTGAAAGCCGAACACTGCGCCGCGTTTCCGGCGGCGAGTTGATTTGCTATTTCGGCGCTTCCAGGCCGATTCCAGTTAGATCTCAGGTCGGTCCAGACCGGAGATCCCTGCAGGTTTGGTGAAAGTCGATCTAAGAGTTTTGCCTTGCCTGCTAATGAACAGAGGGATAGCGTTTTTTTAATGCTGCATTTTTATGTCGCCGTGCCCAGCACAGGCAATATAATGATTACTGGCTTGTGAAGCCCGCACGCGTTATTACCAAGACTGTTTGCTACCTGGTGTTGATGCTCACATCTGCGGGGGCCGAAGAGAGGTGGCACGCGATGGATTTGTCGAAGGATCCCACTTCGCTCTCGACGATCCTGGCTCTTCTCAGAAATCACGAACGCTTTGCTAAGTGGGTAGACGGCAAGCCGCTTGGCAAGTTTACCTACGTAAGTTTGCGGAAAGATCGAAATGATCCCTCAAAGACGGTCTATATCCTGCTTGAGTGCGACGAGAACAAAAAACCAGTCAGATTTTTGCGTGTCGATGAGATCGCCAAACTAAGCGTCCCAGATTCTAAAGTACCGGAGGCAGCCGAACTCATTTTCGAGTACCCGGCTGCTGCCGTTAAAACGACGAGTCTTGACCATCCGAGTGTTCAGCGGGCCGTTGAACAAATGTTTCAACTATTCAATTCCGCCCAACGGACCCTTTATCTCGTAGATGATCACTACGTTGAAACGCTCAAGGAAGGCGAAGTAGCCAGTTCAACGCTAACGAGATTGTCGGATCTCGGACTCTTAGTAGTTCGTTCAGTCTCGAAGGCTGCGGATAAGGTAAGTAACGCATTCAATGCTGCCAGTAAGGGTAAGAGCTTCGCATGGGATTCAATTTCCAAGAAGCGCATACGGTTTGAATTGTCTCCTGATAGGAGCACCATTCGCAAGGTCGAGATTGCCGGCTTGTTCAAGACCGATGATGTAAAGTTGCAAAGTCCAGACGCCGCAAATCTTTCCACGTTAGAGATAAGGGATGATAGCACAACGGAAGTCACACTGACGAAAATGGCAACCCAGGGGGTCCGGGAAAAAGGGAGGGACAAGGAACAATCTTCGACCCCAGTGAATTGGGACACAAAAGACTAGCCGACTCCGATTCATGAAGAGGCTTTTCATATCTACCTTTTGCCTACTGCTGTTCGAAGTTGGTTATGCCCTCGATGTTCCCGATTTCATGATGGTTCCCAAATCGACTTGGGTCTCGGGGCTCCCAGAATTGAACAAGGATGACATCCAAATTGAAGTTGCCACTGCCGCCCAGGACGCGAATCTCGGCCTTCGCTTGGTTCACCTGAATAAGTCTTTCCAAGCGACCAGGCGTGCGTCAGAGACTCTCGGAGAGAATGGTGTTATTGAATCGGGCGACATTCTGTTAAGTCTCAGGCCAGCTTGGGCCGATACGCTGGCTTATGCACATGTGCAATTGGGAATCTCACATGCTGCTTTGGGATTTGTGGTAGAGATGAACGGCAAGAAATATGTGCACTCTCTTGAGTCGCCGATGAGTTACAGCAGCTTTCTGGATTCGCCGCATCAATACGGCGATTTGGAGGCTTTTCATATTCTGCGACCGACGCTTACAGAGGGAGAGAAATCGAACTTAAAAGGATGGGCTAAGTTGACAATGTCACACCCGGATCGCTTTGCTTTTTTCTCCGACTATAGCAAACGGCCCGACTTTTAGTTGCTACTGCTCAGAGTTTGTTTGGACGTTTCTGGGATTACGCAAGTGTTCTCCGGATGAGTTTCCAAATGGCAACTTGGAAATGTTCTTCGATCCTTTGAAAGGATTCTATCAAGACGCCCCTAAGGCAGGCCTTACGCAAGGACCAGATGCTGCACTAAGAAAGAGCGGCAACCCAAACAGGATTCAGATTCTCACTTCGATAAGCCTAAGATGGATTTGTTGAAACGTTATTACGCCTCGGGTGAACCTGCAGGTGTCGTCCCGGAGATTAATCAAGGTATTATCGAGAACTTTTCGCCAACGGCGTTCTTGATTCGGTCGGATGCGGGTCTGAATGGGCTCAAGTATGTGGGAACAGTAGTCTTCGACAAGTAGCTGATTTCACCTCAAGACGTCCGTTCGCATAAGAGTTTTGTAAACGTGACAGAAGTGTCAACAGCATTGGAGATTTGAACTACAAATCACGAGCGGAGCGCGCTATTTCCCAGCGCGGAGCGATGAGGTACGGATAATAGGAGAAAAAGCCGAATACGGTCGCGGAATTCGTAATCGGATGGCGTGATCTGCTCCGAACGAACAAAAGAGCTCTCTTCGTGTTTGCGTCGACCTTCTTCGCGACTCGAAAGTGCGAGCAGCAGTGTCAGCAGACCGAATGATCCGAAGAACACCGCTCGGTGAACGCTGTGCCGACGGTGCCATCGCCGAGGGCGCTTCTCAGCTTCCTCGCGGTTCGGGGGCGTGCCAAATCGCGGCAATAGGCGGCGTTCAGAAGCCTGCATAATGAAATTCGTTCTTGCCGTTGCGCATGATCATACATGGTCTGGCAAGAGTCGGCTAGGTTAGCAAGTCGGCGAAAGAACGGGCAAACGTCGAAACCACGCAACCCCCGGTACGATCATCTTCATGTAACGAGAAATTTTGCGCCACGTGGAAAGGTCGAAGTCGTTACGACTTGATTAGCACCGGCTCAATTTCGTCGAGCGTTAGCGAAGGAACAAACGCCGGATTTTCATACTGCTCCCTTAATGTGGAAGGCTCCAGCGCCACGATTTTGTTTGCGGCGATGCTAGGTCCGTTGCCAGCAATCCAGGCGCTTTTCCACAACATTCCGAGAACCCGAGCGCCATCGGCCATCAGGGTCGCGGTTTCGTCGTGAAATCTCTCCCAAAGTGCATCGCGCTCAGCCGCGTGGTTAGTGCCACCCGCTCTAATGTAGGCGTTCACCAAATCCGTTGGCGGGAGAGTCGTGGCCGACCGGTCCATCAGCTTAACAGTGGCCAGGGCAGCCGCAGCTCCGGAAGTAACTTCAGGCAAAGACTCCAATTGCGCCACTTTGGCGGCGATGGCGGTCACCAAATCAGCGGCGAAACGGTCGATCATCTTTGTCTCGTACACAGTGTGAACGCCTTCCCCACGCTGACCTCCGTTCCCTCCATTTTGGTTGGGAAACCCATCGGCAAGCATGGAACCGTGGAGTGGTTGGCAAGCATCACCGACATAGTGCGCGAGCAAGCCTGCAGCGCACACGTAGTCCGCGACTTTTTCCTGTTGTACGGCTAACACCATGGCGTCGTAAAACTGCCAGACCCGGAATGGGAGCAAGCCACGCTTGGTCGGGGAACCAGATGTATGACCGCACTCATCGTAAAAGGCCTGCCAGAACTCAACAGTTAGATTTGTGGCGGGATTGGCGAGGCTCAGTTGGCGGAGGGTTTTGCCATCGCTGGGGCGCATCTCATCGACATCGGCATAGTGGGTCGGGTGTTCGGGCCCGGTTGACCCATGCCCGGCCGGTCGATTGTCCCGACCGCCAGTAACGGAATTGGGAAAACGCTTCCAGACGAGATCGGGCACATCTGCCAACGGCACGAAATCACCGTTATCGCGAGCATCCTTGAGAGCGGCCCTGATCCTTTTTGGGTCCAGATCACCGCGAG
>WNGO01003088.1_pt1 | contig 11978 bp, 8 predicted proteins | sample 5400511 | NCBI WGS metagenome assembly WNGO01 (sample SAMN13153380, study PRJNA577476) | soil metagenome | isolation source: 20 cm soil or saprolite under Garry oak tree replicate 2 | place: USA:California | collected 2016-06-15
ACATGCCGATATGCCGCTTTGAATGTTTCCGGACCCTGCCATTTAGTCTTCTCCTCATTAGCCGGCCGGTTGCCACCATAGTACGTCCCCGACCACGGGAACCAATCGCCATTCATCTCATTCGCGAATACGACGATCATGGGCTTGCCAAATGCTTTCGCGGCATTTGCCCAGTCATCGATGTACTTGTCCCAGGCGCCGGCAATGATTGAATTGAGATTGAAACGGTCGGGCCCAGTGTTCTGCTCGTAAGGCCGATCCCAGGGCGACCAAAAAACAAGCGGCAAAGACCGGTGTTGCCAGATGACATTCAGATTTTTGCTTGGAAAATCCAGTTCGCCCCAGTAGCTCGATGAGGCAATGATGGCTTGATGCTTGCCTACCATAGTCTCGAAGTCTTCAATTCCCTCGAGTGTGACATCCTCTTCTGCTTCGCCAAAATCAATGAACGCTCCGGTATAGGCACCATGAGCCGGTGCCACTACCTCTACCGAGGCATTGTTATCAAGCTTGTCGCTTTTGGTCCGTTGATGACATGCTGAAGATACGAGTGTTAACAGGAAAATTGCGCAAAAACGTTGCATTCTCGTTCTACGAACAATCCCATAAATGCGTCGCCATTGTTTATTTAAGGTCGATTCACCCCTCACCTTAATCCTCTCCCCCCGCTCCGAGGGGAGAGGGCGGGAGTGAGGAGTGCGCAATGCTTTAGGTGAAGACTTGCTCTTCAGAGTTATGAAATGCTTTAGGTCTGTTGAAAACCTCTTGGGCGCAGAAATAGCCGTAGCACAGGCTTCTAGCCCGCGGCCAGACGAACTCGCTACGGCGAGCCTCCGGATAGACGGGCAAGATGCCCGCCTGCCCCACAGCCAAGATGGCTGTGCTACAGGCGCAGCGAGCCTCTTCAACAGAGCTAGCTGGCTTCTAAACTGCGTATGCCGCACAGCGTCAGTCTGCTTCATCGGCTTACTCGCAGCAACTACTTCGCCGGCCACAGAGGGGCCTTCGTTTGTAGTCTCCGCGACGGTTACGACTGATCACTGCGTGAACAAGTGCATCCCTACAAAAAGTCTCGGCGGCGGCATCGATGGTCACGAACGTGGAGAATGTGCGCGAATATTATCCGACAAGAACATCACCGAAATGCTGTCAGCCGGACTGGGACCTTTGACTTATCGGCTGCGAACCGAACTTGCCGGTGAAGTGTGGCATTGGAACCCACGCGGCGGCTGGAGCGACGAAGCCCGACAATGCGGCTATTGGACATCGAGTAGTTCGATTGGCACTCCGATTAATCTCTCCTACGGTTATCGACTGCCACGTCGCGGCAATACCATTGATCAAGCAAACAACGACGGTTATTCGCGTATCTGCGACGGCGATGAAAACACTTTTTGGAAAAGTAATCCTTATCTAGATCCATACTTCACCGGCGAGAACGACGATTCTCACCCGCAGTGGATTGTAATCGATTTAGGCGCAGTGAAACCGGTGAACTCAATCCGTATTCAATGGGGAGTGCCGTATGCCAGACAGTTTCAGGTTGAATATTGGACCGGCAACGACCCGATGCATTTGCATATCGACAGGAATGATGACTGGCAAGCGTTTCCTCAAGGAGTGATAGGCAACAGCCCTGTTGGCGATGTACCCATTCGCCTTAGCAGTAACTCTATTCCGGTCCAATTTGTGCGTGTCCTGATGAGCCGCAGTTCGGCCCCAACCACACAGTCCTCCGCGGATGTCCGGGATCGTCTTGGGTTTGCCGTCCGCGAAATAAGCCTTGGCCAAACGAACGACGCCGGTGAGTTCGAGGACTACATCCGCCACAATCCGGAAAGAAATCAAACAATCATCTACGTCTCATCGACCGATCCATGGCATCGGGCCGAAGATATCGATTACAAGACGGAACAGCCCGGACTCGATTTTATTCTGCGAAGTAAATTGACCAACCACCTTCCGGTGCTGGTGCCGGTCGGCGTGCTCTACGACACGCCGGATAATGCTGTCGCGGAAATCCGATATCTCCTGGCCCGGAAGTATCTACTAGAGGGGGTGGAAGTCGGGGAAGAGCCCGATGGACAATGGGCTTCGCCGGAGGATTTTGCAGCGCTCTATGCCGCCACCGCCCAGCGGTTGCGCTCGCTTAGCTCTCAGCTAAAACTTGGTGGGCCCAGCTTACAGAACTTTGATGGCCATCTCCTCACTTGGCCGGACAAATCAGGCAATCGGTTTTGGATGAATCGCTTTCTGCGCGCGCTGCGCGCGAGCGAATCTTCCTTCGATTTTTTTTCCTTCGAATACTATCCCTTTGATGATGTCTGCGGCGATGCCGCCCCCCAACTACTGGAGATTCCGCAACGACTTCGCGCGATGTTGTCCAGCTTGCGTGGCGATGGTGTTCCCTCGAATATTCCATGGCTGATGACGGAGTTTGGTTATTCAGTCTTTGCCGGCCGTCATGAAGTTGATATCGAAGGCGCGCTCTTCCATGCAGATACGGTCGGAACTTTCCTAACTTCCGGCGGGGGGAAAGCCTACCTCTATGGATACGAACCCGACTACCTGACGAACGAGCTGAAATGTTCGTGGGGCAATTTAATGATGCTGCAGATGCTCAACACCGATAAGAAGCTTAATCGTTTGTCGATGTACTACAGTGCCCGCCTAATTACAAAGGATTGGATGCAGTGGGTAGCTGAGACGCACGAAGTATATCCGGTAATGATTGAGCCGGAGAGCGCCAGTGTTACCGCTTACGCCGTGCGGCGACCCGACCAAGAATGGGCGTTACTTACCATCAACAAGGATCCGCAGCGCTCGGCACAACTAGGAGTTCAATTTGCATCTTCTAGCGGCATATCTGTAGACAGATTTATTGGCAAAGTAGACATCGCCCAATTTTCGCGCGAGCAATACCGCTGGCAAGATGACGGACCGAATGGCCGGCCGACCCTGAGCAGCCCGCCCTCCCATGCTCAGCGCGCAGCATCTCAATACTACGAACTACCGCCTTACTCGGTTTCGGTTTTACGCGGGCACATTGGCCATTAACTGCGAATCCTGTCATTCCGAGCGTAGCGAAGCGCAGTCGAGGAATCTCTAGCTATTCTCTTCTTGCGAAGGATTAGAGATGTCTCGTTTGTGCTCGACATGACGATTGAGGGGCGAGCTCCTGCGAGCTCGATTGGCAGAAGTGTCGCAGAGCTCCGCCCTCCACTGCTGCATTCAGCGGGCAAGATGCCGCTGGCCCCACAGGCAAGATGCCTGTGCTACAAACCCCAGCCAGCGGTTCAACAAGAACGGATAGCACACTATGCACGGACCGGAACGGAGGCGGTGCGTTCCAGCTTTCCCCAACTTACCCATGCGCCTTTTACGCCACGCACAATTGCTTTCCAGATGCAGTAACTCAGCATCGGCCGGTAAATCAGGCGCATCGGAATAATTCGCCAAGCTTGAAGCACGTTCTCACGTTCCAGGACACAGGCGAGCGTCGCGAGGATCACATCCGTAGCGAGAAATACAATGACAAATGGCAGAAGATCGCGCCACGCCCCAAACGGCAGTGACAAAATAAGAAACAAATCTACTGCCGGAGTAATCGCCACCAAGATGATTTGAAAGAACCAGATACTTGGCAAACTAAACCAACCCAGCGCGCGATACCTCCAATTAAAGACCATGTCGCGGTGTTTCCACAAACATTGCAGTGTGCCATAGGCCCAGCGAAATCGTTGCCGGGAAAGCGCTCGCACTGTTTCCGGCGCTTCCGTCCAAGCTACCGCCGCGGGAACATAAACGATGCGTAGCCGCTGCTTGTGCAGACTTAGGGTCAGGTCGGTATCTTCGGCCAGTGTATCTAAACTTAAGCCGCCGGCGCGATCGATGGCTGTTTTGCGAATCGCGCTAATCGCACCCGGTAGAACTGTGATGCAATTCCATCGGGTGTAGGCACGTCGATCGATATTAAATCCGACGGTGTACTCGAGTGACTGGCAACGCGCAATGAAGCTCCGCAAATTACCTACTTTGGCATGACCAGACACTCCGCCAATATCTGGGTTACCAAACGGTGCCAGTAAATGTCGAAGAGTGTGCCGCTGACAATGCGTATCGGCGTCGATGAAGACGATGAGCTCGTGCTTCGCCGTTGCGATTCCGCGTTGTAAGGCCCGTGCTTTCCCGCGATTGTCCTGGCGAATCAATCGCACCCGCGCATCAGTTGCTGCGATCTTCTCCACTTCGGCGGCAGTATCGTCACCCGAACCATCATCGATCAGGATAACTTCCAGCTCGCCCTGATAGTCTGTTTTCAAAAGCGACTGCAATGTTGCCGCGATGACCTTGCCTTCATTGTACGCAGCGATGACAATGCTGGCGGGTTCGGCAAAATCCACCGGCAACGATCGACGGAAACGATAGGCCAGGTAGATCACAATAAGGGTGCGAATGACTACCAGCGCAGTGGCGACAATCATAAAGGCCCAGAGAAATTCCTGGAGCGCGTGCATGATCCGGAAACCGATACTGCTGATATAATGCGACATCGTCTGTCCTCCCGGCAAGGGCGGCATCAGCGCGTCGCGAGTGGTATTCAGAAGTTTGCTCAGTGGCACGATGGTATCGTTGCGCGCTTGCAAGTATTCGATGATGCGTGGAAGCGCTTCCAGCGTTTGCGAACGATCGCCGCCGGCGTCGTGCAGCAGAATGATATTGCCGTCGTGGCGTTGCTGCTTTACCCGCTGCAAAATGACATCCGCCCCCGGTCTGGCCCAATCCTGCGGGTCGATGTTCTCCAAGACGACGAGATAATTCTGGTCCTGCGCGATTTGCAAAGGAGTCAACTCAGCCAGGCGCGCCGGCTGAGTATCAGCGGCGTAGGGCGGCCGAAACAAAGTGGTAGCCCGTCCAGTCAAAGTCTGGATGAGCAACTGAGTTGCATTCAATTCCAACCGAATATGCTCGGGCCAGCAGAGGGCAAGATTGGGGTGATAATAGGTGTGATTACCTATTTCGTGACCCTCATCGACAATGCGCCTAACGAGATTTGGGTAACGTTCGGCATTGACACCTACCAGAAAAAACGCGGCCTTTATCTTCGCCGCCTTCAACACATCGAGGACCTTTGGCGTCCACTCAGGATCAGGTCCATCGTCAAATGTCAGTGCCACTTCGTGTGCGTCGCCCGCACCTTGATGATACAAGGTCGGGAACTCCGGAAATTTGGTATAGTTGGCGGTGAGATAATTATCCTTGTCCACTGCCAGAGTGCGCATTCCATCGGCGCGCGATTCGTCTACCGTCACGATCTCGCCGTCTCCAACGTCGGTGATGGTGTCAGTCCCGCGCAAAACCTCCAGGAGCGAACGCGTGGGCAGGTCGAGCCGGAAATCAGGCGCGACTGCTAACGCATCCCAAATCGCGGTATCTTCGGCCCCTAATCGATAGAGGGCGAAGCCGCCGGCTTTTTGCTTTCGAACTTCGCGTAGTTCGTTCAGAAAAGTAACGACATCGAGAAACCAAACAGCATGCTCCTTGTCGTTGTCTTCGTAATAAAAATAGGCGTTGTAACCGGGAGCACTTACTTCAGCTGAATCGATCTCGGCATTGCTCGCTCGACTCATTGCTTCCGGGAAACTAATTAGCTCAGCCTTCTTTCCACCAATTACCCAGTCGTAACCGTAGCTACCGAGTGCGATGATCCATTGTCTAGGGTCGGAATCTTCCAGCAATACGTGCAACCAGCCTTCAAACCACATGCGGGAAGCGAGTGGCCCAGGCGAGTCGATATCGGAAGTTTCGTCGAATAGTAACGCGACGAAACGATCGACATGTGCAGATAACTCTTCGAAGTCGATATAGTCGATCTCCTGTCCAGGCGAAACACTGAGCCAGAGCTGCCGGCCATCACGATGGAGCGCATCGGCGAACTTTTCGAGCAACTCGGTAAAGTCTTTTTTGTAGGTCGGATCGAGTTGTTCCCAATCAACAACTACACCGGCAGCCTTGGCATCACGCAGCACCACCAGCACGTTGGCGATGAATTTCTCCTGCCGCTCAGCCGGACCGTGTGCCACATTTTCGACCGCTTCCGGTTGCCAGGTATCGCCGACCAGATTGGTCAGGAGCGGCATGAGCGCGATCCCTTTGCTTTGCGCCAGTTTCGGAACGCGCGTGTCAGCATCGATTTGCAGATCACCCACCCCATTCACCATCGACATCCATTCCGGGCAAACGTGGGTAATTTGCGAGGCGTGTTGCTCGAGCGAGGAATAACTATAGGGATCGCCGTTGGTATAGAACACCAGCCGCACCTCGTTGTCTGGCGCTTTGCGACGCGGTCGCGCCGGTGTGGCACTCGGGGAGCCCACCATCGTTTGCTTCGCTATTTTTTTTGTCGCTTGCTTTGTCGCCTCGAATTTTTGCCAGAGCAACGAGTTCGGCGTGGAGCTTTGTCCGGCCGGATTTCGTTTTTGGAGCGACTTCAACTGACCCTTTAATTGCCGCAAGGAAAAGGGCGCGGTCATTCGCGGTGCGATAAACAGCGTTTCCACAAACAAGACGGTGGCAAAGAACACCAGCACACCGGTGATCAGCAAAAAGGTACGGAGCCGGGGCCAACGTTTCCCGAGCGGATCGGAAAAAACGAACGGCGTTAGTCCGGGCGGAACATCTTCCGGCATTACTTGTTAATTTGCCTCGGTTATGAAGAAGTGCGAACAAGGAACAAACTCGTCATCCCGAGCGAAAACGCTAGTCCGGCTCGGACCGAGGGATCCCGTTGCACTATATGAAGCTTCCGATTTTTAAAGATCGAATTTCCGGCCTCGACTTGTCATTTCAAACACTCGTCCGGCTCGTATCCGGAGTGTCATGATGAAGTCATCTATTCCCGCTGACTCGATTCCCGTTGGTCACGCCGGCATCGACGCTCGGCTGAAACTAGGCCCTCGCATCCATCCCACCGCCTACGTCGTGCCCAGTGCCACTGTCATCGGCGATGTCACGCTCATGGAAGAATCGAGCGTTTGGTATGGCGCGGTTCTGCGCGGCGATATCAATCGCATCACCATCGGCCCGCGCTCCAACGTTCAGGACAATGCCGTCGTGCACATCGACACGCCTAACGAGACGCGGCTCGGCGAGCTTGTCACCGTCGGCCACAGCGCCATCGTCCACGCCTGTACCATCGACGACGAGGTGCTCATCGGGATGGGCGCAATTATTCTAGATGGAGCTGAGATCGGCTCTCGTTCCATTATCGGCGCCAACGCGCTGGTGACATTGGGCACAAAGATTCCGCCCGGTTCCCTGGTGCTCGGGTCCCCAGCCAAAGTGAGACGCGCGCTCACCCTTGACGAACAAAAGGATATCGCGCGCTGGGCCTGGAGCTACGTCGAAACCTCAAAGCATTTCCGCGAGTTCTATTCCCGATGATGGGGAGCGCAGGCTGCCAGCCTGCCGTCGTCGGCAGCTTGCCGACGAGACGATCAAATCATCGAATGCAATCCAGAAAGTGCCCGGCAAGCTGCCGAGCACCGCAGACAAAGCTGCCTGCGCTCCCCGAATTCGGAACAGCATCAATATTTAAGCGCTGACCCCAATTCTCGCGCTCGTTCCCGCAACAAATCTCGCGCTTGCGGTATACTCCCTCTCAGCTCGTAAACGCCCTCAAATATCTCTCGCACTTGTTGATCCGCCGCCGCGCGCCCGACAACCGCGAACACTCGTTTGCCAAATTTGCGCGCTAATCGCGCCACGCCGGCGGGCGCCTTTCCTTCGAGAGTTTGACTATCGAGTTTGCCTTCGCCGGTGATCACAACGTCAGCGCTTTTGATCTTTTCCTCGAGTTCCACTGCGGCGGCAACGACATCGAAGCCTGGTCGCAGCTCCGCACCACAAAAACTCATCAAGCCAAAACCGAGACCGCCGGCCGCGCCCGCGCCGGGTTTGTTTCGAAAATCGCAACCTAGTTCGCGTGTCACGGTATCGGCCAATCTCGTGAGCGCGCGTTCCAAGATTTCGAGTTGCTCCGAGGTTGCTCCTTTTTGCGGACCAAATGTACGCGTCGCGCCGGTTTCGCCCAGCAATGGATTCTTTACGTCGCAAGCCGCGATAATTCTCATCTGTAGTGGTCCGCCTGAGGCGGATGCCGGCTGCGATTTCAGGCTCGTTACAGACGACACGTCCGCCGCTACGGGGGCCTCAATTCCCGCCACTGAAATAAGGTCGAGGGCTTTTTCGATCTCCTTGTGCCGTTCGTCGAAGAACCGAAAACCCAATGCCCGCGCCATCCCGAACCCGCCGTCATTCGTCACGCTTCCGCCGAGGCCGACGATGATTTCGTGCGCGCCCCGTTTCGCTACGTCGAGGAACATTTCGCCAACGCCGAATGTGTTTGCGCGCAGAACGTCGCGTACCCCATTCTCCAGCGCACGCAATCCCGCCGCTTCGCTCATCTCGATCACGGCGGAAGCGTTTTCGCCCAACCATACGTAACGCGCCTCAATCGGGTTTCCGAGCGGCCCATGCGTGCGGCACATCACCCACTCGCCACCGCGGGCGTTGCAAATCACTTCCGCAGTCCCTTCGCCGCCATCCGCCACCGGAGCGATCTCGATTTGCGCATCCGGAATTATATCGCCAATTCCGAGCGCGATATTTTCCGCAACTTGCCGGGCGCTGAGCGAGCCTTTGAATTTATCCGGCGCGATGAGGATGCGCATTCCAAACATTCAAGTTGTTAGCCCGAGCGAGAGCGAGGGATCCGGATGCGTTACCTTAAAGATTTCATGTCGGGATCCCTCGACTGTCGCTCGGAATGACGGGCAATGGGGATTCACGCCCGCAACTTTCGCTCCAAAATCTCCCCTACCATCTGCGGATTCGCTTTTCCTTTCGATAATTTCATCACCTGTCCCTTAAGAAAGTTCAGCGAAGCAGCGTTACCTGCTTTGAAATCCGCCGCCGGCTTCGGATTGGCTGCGATTACTTCATCGCAAATCTTCTCGACCGCGGTCGTATCAGTTAATTGCTCGATTCCTCTTTCTTGCACGATTGCACTCGGGCTTTTGCCACTGGCGAACATCTCCGCGAAAACTTCCTTGCCCTGTCTGCTGCTAATTTTTCCGGAATCAATCAACGCTACCAGTTCGTTTAGTTCCTCCGGTAGTATCGGGCATTGCTTGATCGTTTTGCCCGACGCCGAGAGCGCACTTTGCAGATCGTTCAGAATCCAATTCGCGATCGCTTTTGGTCTTCTTGAGGCACATGCCGCCTTTTCGAAGTAAGCTGCCAACTCGAGATCATTGGCCAGCACGCCGGCATCATAGGCCGTAACTTCGTATTGCTGCACAAAGCGCGCGCGTTTGTGTTTCGGCAACTCCGGCAAGCGGGCGCGCACGTTGGAAAGCAACACCTCAGTTTTCACCGGCACCAAGTCAGGATCGGGAAAATAACGATAATCATGTGCGCTTTCCTTGGTCCGCATGAGAAAGGTTTCCCCCAGGGCATCATCCCAACCGCGTGTTTCCTGCTCCAGCTTCTCGCCCCGTCCGAGCGCTTCGATCTGTCGCGCTATTTCGTAAGTTAGCGCGCGGCGCACCCCGCTGATCGAGTTCATGTTCTTAATTTCGATCTTCGACCCAAGCTCCGCCTGCGTTTCCGGCCGGACCGACACGTTGCAATCACAGCGCAATTGCCCCTTTTACATGTCGGCATCGCTGACCCCGCCATAAATCAGGATCTGCTTGAGGGACGTGAGAAAAGCGAACGCTTCTTCGGGCGACGTGATCTCCGGTTGGGTGACAATTTCCATCAACGGGGTGCCGGCGCGATTGAAATCGATTCCTGTGGTCGTTTCGAAATGGAAACTTTTGGCCACGTCTTCCTCGAGATGAATGCGAACCAAATGCACTTCCTTGTCCGGGACGACGACGTTCTTCTGTGCGTCTTTCGGGTAGGCCAGATCATTTAGCGGCACGCTCCCGTTGGCGCACAGCGGCATGTCGTACTGTGAAATCTGATAGTTCTTCGGCATGTCTGGATAAAAATAATTCTTGCGATCGAATTTGGAAACATCGGCGATATCGCAATCCAGCATAAGTCCCGTTAGCATGGTCAGGCGGAGCGCTTCTTCATTCATCACCGGCAAGGCACCGGGCAGACCGAGGCAGATTGGGCAGGTATGAGAATTTGGCTCCGCCCCAAATTCCACCGGACAGGCGCAAAACATTTTCGACCGCGTCTTTAATTGCGCATGCACCTCGAGTCCAATTGTCGTTAGATATCTCATCTGTTATGCATGGACCGAGGTTAGATTACTTAACGATTTAACCTTTTAACGATTGGCCAATTCTCCGTCATCCTTTGTGACCTTTGTGACCTTTGTGACCTTTGTGGACTTGGTGTGAGCTAATTCTTCTTCAGTGCGTAATCCAGCGCCCGCTCCAGATCGAAGTTTTTTACCCGTGCTTGCAAGGCCGGATCATTCATCGCGTCGATCATGCGCTGATTTTTCATGAGCTCGAAAACGTGGCCGCCCGCAATCAGCTCCATCGCCCCTGGATCATTGCGCAACGCCACCACCTTGGGATGTTCGCTGATCTCGCGCGCGCCCGGAAATGAAAGAAATCTTTCGGCGCTTTGCACGTTCGACGCCACTTCGCCCGCTTTCTCTAGCATGCGGTAAAGCCGTTCTGCGTTCGCAACCGCGCTTCTGCCACCGATCCGACCATGCGAATCCCAGCGAAGACGAGCCAAATCGTGAACAGGCCAAGCAGAATTCCGAGGAACGCGCCGGTGCTCCCCCAAATCAAACGAACCAACCGGGATTCCTGTTGCGCGGTTTTTCTGAACAAAAACGCGCCGGTCAGATTAATGGCGACGAAGAGGATAGTGGCCATAATCGCACCACCAACGGCGGCGAGAATCGGGTCGGGCAGCTTAAAGAACGATCGCATAATTGGAACGGTGGCGCGGGCGCCAAAAAAAGCGCACGAATAAGCCACGATAATGGCAATCACCCGCACCAGTTGCCGGACCAAGCCGAGTCGCCAACCGTGAATGATTTCGAGCAGAATGATAACAACGGCTAACGAAATGAAGACGTATTGCCAGCCCGGCTCGGCAACAGTTGCGGGTTGGGGATTAGCGATCGCTGAAAGCATGGAGGCGCGCTAACTTTTCGCGATCGCCTTCTGTCGCAATGCGTGATCGCAAAGGACCAACGCGGTCATTGCCTCTACCATCGGGACAGCCCGTGGGAGGACACATGGATCATGTCGACCGCGGGCGGCAAGTTTGGTCTTTTTGCCGGAGGAAGTCACACTGTCTTGCTCTCGCGCAATTGTCGCGGTCGGCTTAAAGGCGACACGAAAATAAATCTCTTCACCGTTGGAAATTCCCCCTTGGATTCCGCCCGAAAAATTCGTGCGTGTGCTGATACGCCCACGGCGCCTCTCGAAGGCGTCATTGTGTTCCGAACCGCACATGCGCGTCGCGGAAAACCCGGAACCAATTTCGAAGCCTTTGGTGGCGGGCAGACTCAACATCGCTTTGGCGAGATCAGCTTCGAGTTTATCGAAAACCGGTTCACCCAGCCCCGGCGGAACATTTCGCGCAACGCATTCAATCACGCCACCAAGCGAATCGCCGTCGGCGCGCGTCTTCTCAATCAGGTCGATCATGTTCTTTGCGACCGCCTTGTCGGGACATCGTACAATCGATGCTTCCACGTCCGCGATTTTAACTTTCGATCGGTTAATTTCCGCGACGATCTGGTGAATTTGCCTGACGAAGGCGACGACTTCGATTTTTGGAAAGAGTGTGGTTAGCACTTTGCGCGCGATCGCCCCACCGGCGACGCGACCGATTGTTTCCCGCGCGCTGGCGCGTCCGCCGCCCTGCCAGTTGCGAATTCCGTACTTGGCCTGGTAAGTGAAATCGGCGTGCGAGGGACGGAAAGTTTCGCG
>WNGO01007583.1_pt1 | contig 11978 bp, 10 predicted proteins | sample 5400511 | NCBI WGS metagenome assembly WNGO01 (sample SAMN13153380, study PRJNA577476) | soil metagenome | isolation source: 20 cm soil or saprolite under Garry oak tree replicate 2 | place: USA:California | collected 2016-06-15
ACGCGCTGAAAAGTCTCGAAGCGGAAATCGCCTCGTTGCCGGCGAAGCCCGAGGAGCTGCTGAATATCGCGCGGCGCTCGATGGAGCTGCGCGCCGAGCTGAACTTTCTGTTCGAATCGAGCGAAGGCAACTTCGTGTACTGGTTCGAACGCCGCGCCAAGGGCGTCTTCGTCGCCGCCACGCCGATCGACGTAAGCGCGCTGCTGCGCGAACGGCTGTTCGAACCGTTCGAAACTATTGTCCTGACCTCGGCAACGCTCGCGGTTGGGGGACGCTTCGATTTCTTGAAACAGCGCCTCGGCGTGAATTTGGCGAGCGAGCGCGTGCTGGAATCGGAATTCGATTTCGCGACGCAGGCGTTGCTCTTCATCCCGGCTACGCTTCCCGACGTGCGCGACCCCGCATTTCCCGAACGCGCGGCGCAGGAAATTATCCGGCTGCTGGAGATCTCACGCGGGCGGGCCTTCTGTTTGTTCACCAGCTACGGCCAGATGAACGACTTGTACGAGCGCGTGCGCACCCGCGTGCGTTTTCCACTGCTGATTCAGGGCTCCGCGCCGCGCACGGCCTTGCTCGAAAAATTCCGCAACACGGAAGGCGCCGTGCTGTTTGCAACATCGAGTTTCTGGCAAGGCGTCGATGTGCGCGGCGAGCAGCTTTCCTGTGTGATTGTGGATCGCCTGCCGTTCGCCGTGCCCTCCGACCCGATTGTTGCGGCGCGCGTTCGTGCGCTACAGGAGGACGGCCGCAACGCCTTCGCGGAATATCAAGTGCCCGAGGCCGTCCTGGCGTTGAAGCAAGGCTTTGGCCGCCTCATCCGCGCGCGCACCGACCGCGGGGTGCTGACCATCCTCGACAACCGGATCCAGCGCAGGTTCATGCAGAAATCAAACTAGAAAGCCGTTGTGCCGGCGGCTATTTATCTGTTCTGGAATAATTTCCTAAAAGGAAAGCGATGTTTCAAGTCAGCGTTGACGAGACTTTTTCCTCAGGGCACGCCCTGCGCGGGTACAAGGGGAAGTGTGAGAACCCACATGGCCACAATTACAAAGTGCGGGTGACGCTGGAAGGACCGCAACTCGATTCGATCGGTCTGCTTTACGATTTCACGCATTTGAAGCGGGTGATTCGCGACATCGTCGGCGTCGTGGATCATAAATTCCTGAATGATCTTGCGCCGTTCGATGTCGTCAATCCGTCCGCTGAAAATCTCGCGAAGTATTTCTATGACGAAACCACGCGGCAGATGAATGCGATGCCCGACGGTGCACGGATCACCTGCATTACGATTTGGGAGACCGACACGACTTCGGCGACCTACTGGCCTTAGGCATACTGGGGCGGGCTCTACTTTTACACTGAACGCCCCGATCAGATCGGGGCGTGGAGCACGCCATTACTATGAACCGATCTTTCCTGATCATTGTTGTTCCCGCGATCGCTGTGGCGCTCGGCTACTTCCTCGTGCTTCGGTGGCTTGGCTTTGCGCTCGAGCCATTTCGATTCGTGATGGCTGGTCTCGGGGCCGTGGCCGCGATTATTTTTGTTCAATGGCATCAGCGCCGCAAAGCGTCGCGCCGCAGCCGCTAGCAACGGGTGCGGTCCCGCATGCGGGATTGGAGCCCGCCTGGAAAATGATCATCACGGAAATATTCCGGTCGATTCAAGGGGAGAGCACGCACGCGGGCCTTCCGTGCATTTTTGTGCGCCTCACGGGATGTAATCTACGCTGCACCTGGTGCGATACGGCTTATGCATTTCACGGGGGCACGAAGATGACCATCGATGACATCTTCGCGCGCGTCGAAGATCTGTCGGTTGTCGAGAAAGACGGCCAACCAGAGAAAACAGCTTCTCCGCGAGCGATTTCTCTCGTTGAGCTGACGGGTGGCGAGCCGTTATTGCAACCAGACGCGATTCCCTTGACTCAAAGATTATTGGACGGCGGCTACACCGTTCTGATCGAGACAAGTGGCGAACGGTCCATTGCAGAGTTGCCCCGCGAGGTGATCAAGATTGTGGACGTAAAGTGCCCCGATTCGGGCGAGCCGGACACGTTCCAGATGAAAAATCTCGACGCGATGGATCAGAAAGACGAAATCAAGTTTGTCATTTCCAGCCGGCGCGACTATGAGTTTGCCCGAGATTTCACGCATCGGCAGGGGCTGGCACAACGTGTCCATCAAGTGGTATTTTCTCCCGTGCACGCCGACCCGGAGGGGACTTGGCCCGGCATGAGCGCCCGGGATCTTGCCGAATGGATTCTGGCTGACGGCTTGCCCGTCCGGCTCGGTTTACAATTGCATAAATTCATCTGGCATCCAGCCACTCGCGGCGTATAGACTTCGGAGTCCGGAATCGCATCTATACATTAAGAGAGAGGAAGTCGTGTCCATTCCGATGAGCAGGGACCCTAAGGGCGTCATCTTATTGAGCGGCGGGATGGACTCCTGTGTCACGGCGGCGATTGCGCGGCAGACGCATGATTTGGCTTTGGTGCACGTCAGCTACGGCCAGCGAACCGAGCGCCGCGAGCGCCAGGCCTTCGACGAGATTGCTGATTTCTATACCGTAAGGGAGAGGCTGGTCGTGCATCTCGATCACTTCGCGCAGATCGGCGGTTCGGCGCTGACCGACAAGCGGATCACCGTACCCGAAGGAGAGACCGGAATGCCGGCCGGTGGTAACGGAATCCCATCCACGTACGTCCCATTCCGTAACGCGCACTTTCTCGCGGTTGCCGTAAGCTGGGCGGAGGTGATCGGAGCGAGCGCAGTGTTTATCGGCGCAGTTGCCGAGGACAGTTCCGGCTATCCGGATTGCCGGCCCGAATATTACCGGGTGTTCCAGCAGTTGGTGCGCGAGGGAACGCGTCCGGAGACGCGAATCGAAATCGTCACCCCCGTAATCGGCATGCGCAAGTGGGAGATTATCCAACGGGGTATTGACTTAGATGCGCCGCTGGACCGAACTTGGTCCTGCTATCAATTTGAAGACGAGGCATGTGGATCGTGCGATAGTTGCCGATTGCGGCTGAAGGCATTTGTGGAAGCCGGCGTAACCGACCCTATCGCTTATCGGACCCGAATTGAGAGATAATAGGAAAAACCGCACGGGGAAGCCCGGCGGATCTGGATTGCCAGGAGGCAGTTAATATCATGATGCGAATGAAGACATTCCGGATGGCAATGGCGCTCGCGCTGATCGCCGGCCCGCTGATGGCGGGGCTGACCACTGCCGCCTACGCGCAGGGAGGCATGAGCGTTGTGTCGGGTACGGTTTTGGATCAGATGGGTAAGCCATACCCCGACGTTGAAATCATTGCCAAGGATATCGAGACGGGTAAATCCTTCAGCGTCAAGACGGATGCGAAAGGCCACTACTCGATCGCGGGCATGGCGGGGGGAACATACAGCATTGACTTGAAGGACAAAGACAAAACCCTCTACCAGACGGGTTTTAAACTTACCGGCGGCACTTCACCTACTTTCGACATGAACTTAAAAGAAATCATGGAGAAGGATAAGGGCGCCGCGGAGGCCGAGGCGAAACGCGCGGAGGCGGAGAAGGCGTTTCAAGGGCTGAAGGCGCATTACGAAGCGGGGTTGCAAGCAATTGATGCCTTAAAGGCCGCCCAGGCGGAGCTCGCCAAGATTCCCAAAGACCAAAAGGACCAGCAAGCTCCCGTCCAAGAAAAGATCAACGCTGCCGGCGGCACGGCTGTGACCGAACTGTCTGCGGCACAGCAATTGATGAAGGCGGATGACCCGAACCGCGCGATCGTACTGTCCCGGTTGGGTGAGGCTTACGAGAGCATGAATAAGTGGCAGGATGCAGCCGACACGTACCAGCAATCCATTGCGTTGAAGCCTGATGTCGCCGCCAACTACAACAACTTGGGAAATGACATGGCGAAGCTTGGGAAAGTCGACGAGGCCAGGGCCGCGTACCAAAAGTATGTTGACCTCAATCCGACGGACGCCGCGCTCGCCTGGCGCAACTTCGGGATCGTCCTGTACCAGGCGAACCGCATGAAGGAAGCGATCGAGCCGCTTCAGAAGGCCCTGGCGCTGGATCCAAAGAGCGCGCAGGCCTGGTATCTGTTGGGCGTCGCTTTGGTCAACACGATGGAATTCAAAACCGAGGGCGATAAGATCACCCCCATCATGCAGCCGGGGACGCTGGAAGCATATCAGAAAGCGATCGACCTCGATCCGAATGGGCCCATCGGCGCGCAGGCCAAGCAGGGGCTCGACCAACTCCAGGCGATGGGCCTCGGCATTACCACGAAAATCGGGAAGGCGCCGACACCCACGAAAGGCAAGAAAACCAATTAATTTTGCTCCATGCATCTTCGGGCCACCACCGCGGCCCGAAGATGCACAAACAGTTTCTTCCCCGCTTCCCGCACTTTTTATCGTGGCGGACTCCACGCTTTAACGCGAGCTGTTCGCTTTCACCCCCGCGGGGGTGAAGAGTTCAGGGTAAACGTTCAACGCAAAAGTAGATCCCGCACCCGCGTGGGCTGCAACAGCACCCGCCATCCTCTGCTGACCGGAGTGAAATACTTTTCGAGATTTTCGACGAACAGCGCGGGTACACCCACGGCCAGCCGTTATATCGTGGCCGGCCCAACGGGCAAGGCCTATCCGCCCGCTCAGGGAACGTAACTTCCGCGAATCAGAAGATTGCAATTCTCAAAGTGAGCGTACGCGACCTCGCGGGTTGCGGAAAGACTCAAATTGGGTCTGGGTTCGCCCCGTGCACGTTTGCCCAAACCCATCATGTGAAAGGTTCTACGTGAACGCAGCACGACGAAGTCTGGCAGATCTCAAGCCCTTTTCGCCCAGTCCGCCAAGATTCCCTAGTCGCACTCCTGCGCGTAGAGCACGCATGATTCCTGGGAGCGACCGAAGATCGCGAAATCCGGATTGAGGACTTGTATCTGGGCGGAACACCATGAGTTATAAGCCTTTGGGGGGTGCCGTATTGGTACGTAGTCCCGAATTGGTGTTGATGGCTCCTATTCCGCCTTCTATACTCTTTGAGATTTCAGTTTAAATGTTGTTTTTTGCGCCCATTAGTAACTCAAACTTTTTGAGCGAGTAGGAGTTTGGGCGAAGACGAATCCAAATTAGAGTCATTCGCTCTTCCGGAGCTTTGCGGCAAATTTTAGATTGGCGAGGATCGAAATGAAATTGGATTGTTCATGGCAAGTCCGGCTGGCTCAAGGATTGCTTGGCGCAGCTCTCGTGATCGGCCTGGTGGTGGTGAGCGGAACGAACGCCGAAAATGAGCCCATTCACACGACGACGGATTGGAGCCATCGGCACCTGATCTTTTCCACTCCGGAGACCTTGTTCGAACGGATCCAATTTTCGTCGAACCATCGATACGTGCAACAGTGGGTTCGGCGATACGCGGAGAAAGCGGAGAAAGAGGATGACCGCGAAGCCTGGCGGTGGAGGCGCGCCGAGCCTGAGTCCATGAAGGGCGACTGGAGCATGAACATGGGCGCTGGCGCGAGAGTAGGCCAGGGAATGTATCCCGCAAAATTTTCGTTTGATGCGTCAACCGCGAATTGCGGTAATGTCGTCGCGCCCGCGCAACCCGATTTCGTCGTCTATAACACGAGCCGGCCAGGGTCGAACGTGCTCGTTGCAGCCACCGCCTTCGGGACGTTCTCCGCCGCCGCCGGGGCCGCTCCGGGCTCGACGATTGTGTTTACAAATCCGACGCTTGGAACCGTCTTATCTATGTCGCCGGGCCCTTCCAACGCCAATACCGGCCCCAACACGGGTACTTATGTAGTTCCAGCTCCCTTTGTGGTTGGTGCCGGTGGCTCGGTTAACGCCGAAGCCACGAACTTGAGCGTCGCGATCAATCTTGCCGGCAACGGCAGCCATGTAGGAATAACGTCTCCTGGTACCGCAGGCGGCCGAGTGAATTTTACGGCGACGACCGCCGGACTCGCGGGGAACAATATTACGATCGCAAATAGTGCTGCGCCGGCAAGCCGTTTCACGCCGGCCAACATCACGTTCGCGGGAGGTGCGAACGGACAAGCAAGCGTCGTGGCCTTTGACAATCTTTATTCCGGGTGCGCCCCTCCTGCGCTCGCGACGCCCACGGTCTATTGGGCCTACAATACGGGCGGCACGGCGGTCACTTCGACAGCCCTTTCGTACGACGGCTCGCAGGTCGGGTTTGTCCAGACCCAAGGTGGAGTAGGAACCCTGACCCTTATCAAGTGGAAGGCGTCTGCTACGGACAACTACAATAACCCGACGGACCTTACAGCGGCTAATAACGTGATCAACGCGAACTATCGCGCTTGTACTGCGCCTTGCATGACCACCATCTTGTTTGACGCCAACGGGCATCCGCTCACCGACACCAACTCGGCGGTCTTTTATGATTTCCCATCAGACACGATGTTCGTGGGTGGCAATGGAGGCACCCTGCGCAAATTTACGGGAGTGTTTCTGGGAACTCCCGCGGAGAACTGCGCCGCCGGCTGCGGCGTCGTTCAACCGGGGTGGCCTGTCTTTTTGGGTGTAGTTAACATCACGACCAGCCCAGTTTATGACCATGCTACTGGACAAATTTTCGTCGGCGACAGTGGGGGATTCCTCTACTCTGTAACCAACCCAGTTTCGCCAACGCTTCCGGTTGTGGTTAGATCGGCCCGATTGGGTTTCAGCCGCGGAATTGTGGATAGCCCGATCGTGGACCCGGTCGCCGGCAAAGTGTACGTTTTTGTGTCAAACGATGCCGGCGGCGTTGTCACTGCCAATAACAGCCGTGTGTTTCAATTCGCTGCTAACTTCGCCGGCGCCTCGTCGGGCGCCAGCGTTACCGTGGGAGATTCCTCCGGGGCAGTGAGAGCCTTTGCCGGAGATTTTGACAACGCCTACTACACCTCGCCTACGGGGAGAGCGGGAAACCTGTACGTTTGTGGTTCCGTAACTGGTGCGGTTAATTATATTCCCACGCTGTGGCAGATAGGGATAACGGGCACTGGAGCTATGGCCCCATTAGCAACCCAGGGGCCTGCTCTTGCTACCATCAGTGGTACATCATGCGGGCCAGTAGTTGAGTTTTATAATTCGACCGCTCCCGCGAAGGACTGGATTTTCACGAGCGTGACAGCCAATAAGATAACGGCCGCGCCCATAAACTGCCCAGTTGCAGGGGGTGCCGGGTGCATCATGTCCTTTGATGTAACCAGCGGCGCGGCCATATCCGCGGCCACAACGACGGTGGGGCATACGGCGGTAACGGGCGGGGCCAGCGGAGTCGTGGTTGATAACACGGTGGGAGCAGGGACACTTGCCGGGGCCTCGCAGGTTTACTTTACTCCATTGGGGAACCAGGCTTGCACGACGTCGGGCGGCAATGGCGGCTGCGCGATTCAGGCATCTCAATCGAGTCTAATGTAATATCGCAGAAGCGGGGGACGTGAGATTTGAACATAGACAACTCAACCAGGGATAAGGCGCGCGAAGCCGCAGCTTCGACGAAGAAACCCTATAAGGCTCCTTCCTTCCGGTTCGAGCCTATTTTTGAGGTGGCGGCGCTTGCTTGCGGCAAAGTTTTCTCCAGCGAAGGCGACTGCAGGTTTAGCAGAAAAGCCTCATAGTTCGTTGCTGAGTGAGCTTATGAACCGACCGGAGAACGTGTCGACGACGCTGGCGTGCAGCCTGGCGGGTGAAGTTGTCCGCAGGTTCGGGAAAGTTCGTCTCCGTGTCTTCGGCACCAGCATGCTACCGTCCATCCTCCCCGGTGATTTGATTTCCGTCCAACGCGCCGGCCTTTCCGGAATTTCTTCTGGGGAGATCGTGCTTTACTCGCGCGAGGGTCGTTTGTTCGCGCACCGCGTGGTGGGCCGCGCGGGCAGCCGGGAAGATCCGCGACTCATCACGCGCGGCGACCGTCTTTCACACAATGACCCTCCAGTCTCTTCTTCCGAATTGCTCGGACGAGTTACGTCCATTGAGTGCGGTGACGGGCGCGGCCATGGGCGGGTCCGGCCTGCGGCCCGCCTGAACACCAGGCAACAGATGATCGTTCGCATTCTCCAGACATCCGACCGCGCGGCGTATCTTTATCTGCGCCTTGTTGGACACTGGCGGAGTTCTTTCTCCGGGAGGGCTGATTGCCAGGCGTAACGGTGGCAGAGCTGCGCTCCGATGTGGTGGTCGAGATCGGCGGCCTGCCCATACGGCTGCGTTCGGACGACCCGGCGTTCATCCGCATGATTCAAGATCGTTACGCCGGGTATGTGAGTTCCTCAGACGACGCCAGCTTCGAGTTTGACGTTGAGCTGGCCCCGCCAGGCACCGAATCTGGCGATGAAGACCTTCGCGTCACCTGGGATTCGGGCCGCTGGTTGATGGAGCGCGGGGATTTTCGCGCCGAGTGGAATCCCTCCACGGCGCGCGGTCGTATCGAGCAGACCATCAATCCCTATTCGCTCGATTCTGTCCTGCGTATCGTGCACACGCTACTCCTGGCCCGGAAGGGCGGCTTCCTGGTGCACGCGTCGAGCGCCATCAGGAATGGACGCGCATTCTTGTTTTCCGGCATCTCCGGGGCCGGAAAGACTACCATGGCAAAGCTGGCTCCTCCCGACGCTGCGCTGCTTACCGACGAAATTTCTTATGTAACCCTGCAGGATGGGCGATATACCGCGGTGGGCACGCCGTTTTACGGCGAGCTGGCCCGCGTCGGAGAGAACCTGCGTGCGCCCATCGAATGTGTGTACCTTCTGGCAAAGGGCCCCGAGAACAAGATTGAGCTTATTGTGGGAGCCGACGCCGTCCGCAGTTTACTGGAGAATATACTGTTCTTTGCCCGGGACCCTGAGTTTGTGAAACTGGTCTTCGATGCGGCCTTGGATTTTGTCAACCGTGTGCCCATTCGCCGGCTGACGTTCGTGCCCAATGCCCGCGTCTGGGAGCTAATCGTATGAACAACAAGCGCTATGTGGCTCGAAGCACCGCGATAGCCGCGCGAGTGCTGGGCGATGAAACCATGGTGATGTCCGCCACAAATTCCACCCTATTTACGCTGGACGAAGTCGCGACGGTCATCTGGGAATCGGCGGATGGCGCGACGCCGCTCGAGGAGATCGTTGCGAAAAAGATTTGCACGCAATATGACATCACGCCGGAAATCGCCTTGAAGGATGCGGAAGGGCTCGTGGAGGAACTGGCCGAACATGGCCTCGTGCTGCTTTCTGACAAGCCGATTGTGCGGTCCGCGCCCGCGCCCGGGGAGACCAAATGAGCGCTTTAGTCGCGGAAATGTCTAACAAGGCGCTCAAGTTGAACATTCCGCTGAGCGTGCAGCTGGATCTGACGTATCGGTGCAATGAAAGGTGCATTCACTGTTACCTCGACCACCACGATCACGGTGAAATGACCACCGCGGAAATTAAAGATCTTCTCGATCAAATGGCGGAGGCCGGTGTTTTTTATTTGACGATCAGCGGCGGCGAAATTCTAATGCGGCGGGATTTCTTCGAAATTCTGGAGCACGCCCGGCTGCGGACGTTCTGCATCAAACTGAAGACCAATGGGATTTTGATACGGACGAAGGAAGCGGACCGCATCAAAGCCCTGGGCGTGGAAACGGTGCAGATCAGCATTTACTCGCACATCCCCGAAGTTCATGACGCCATTACCAAGCTGCCGGGCTCGCTCAAGCAGTCGATCGAAGCCATACGCCGGCTACGGGCTCACGGCATTCACGTCATCATGGCTAATGTGCTGATGGTCCAGAACGTGCGCGATTATGCGGGCGTAAGGGCCTTGGCCGCCGAACTGGACGCTCAGTTCCTGATGGACCCTACGATCACCCCGATGATGGATGGAGATCGGTCCATTCTTAATTTGAATGTTGATGAGGCCGCGTTACGAGAGGTTTTCAGGAACGAGTCGCTGGTCAGCGGAAACATCGAGGAGTTTTGCGCTCCTCCACTCGCCCCCGGCGAAGACGATATGGATCAGTTGCCGTGCAGCGCCGGACACACGGCCTGCTATGTTTCTCCTTACGGAGACGTTTACCCCTGCGTGCAGTTTCCTCTCCCCAGCGGCAATGTGCGGCGAATGAAGTTCGTGGATATCTGGCGCGATTCCCCCCAGCTCAATGAGGTCCGTTCGATCAAATTGCGCGACATGCCATCCTGCTCCGTGTGCACGCACGGCGGAACCTGCACGCGCTGCCCGGGATTGGCTTATCTCGAAGGGAACATGCGCGGACCCTCTTACCAGGACTGCGAGAAATCCTATGCGCGAACCGGGATTCCGTCTGAGAATCTAAAAGCAAGGAAAGCGTCTTCCCAACCTTACCATTCTTTGCGATTGATTCAGATTCAGGGTTTGCAACCCGTTGCACAGTCTTTGGCTGCAGGGTCACTGAACGCAGCGCGATGAACGCCTGATAAGTCTCCCGGTCTAGGCAAAGCCCTCTCCCAAGAGATTTTGATAATTCCGTCCCCAGGCTGTCGAATTACCTGGCGGGCTCCAATCCCACCTGCGAGACCCCACTCGCGCCCGTGCTTAACTAAACGACGCGAGTAGAGTTAAGCACGCGGGTTGATTTTTCCTGCTCTGAAAATCCCGAATCCTGCCAAAATGAGCCTCGCGATGAGCCTGGATACCAATCGGGCCTATAAATTACGCCCTGAACTGGAATTGATTTTATCCTGCGCGCGTACACGTCTGGATGAAGCGGCCGCCGGACGCGTCCGGGCGCTTCTCCGAAGCGGATTGAACTGGGCCGACGTCGTAGCTACTGCCTTCCAACACCACGTCGCGTCGTTTCTTTACGAAAACCTGAGGCTCACAGCGGAAGAACTCGTTCCAACTGTCTGGCTGGACAGTATGAGCCAATACACGCGGGAGTCATCGGGGCTGGCTCTACTGCTTTTCTCCGAGCTTCTCCACATTCACGAAATTTTTGAGGCGGAGCAAATGCCGTTGATCCCCTTCAAAGGGCCAGTCCTGAGTTGGCTCGCCTACCGGAGCTTGACGGGCCGAACGTTCATCGATCTGGATTTTGTCACTAAACAGGAAAACATTCCCCGCGCAACCTCCCTGCTCAAAGGCGCTGGTTTTCGCGCTCAATTTGGACCGCAAGAAGAACTGGCGGGCCGAAGTGGTCATGCGCCCGGTCAATACGCCTTTTTTCGCGAATCCTCTCGAGCCCAAGTGGAACTGCATACGGAACAGACGCTTCGGTATTTTCCCGTCCCTCTGGATTTTGACAACATGAGCCGGCGGTTCATCACTGTAGAAATCGCCGGACGGAAAATACGCACATTCTCCGTCGAAGATACACTGGTCATGTTGTGCGTTCACGGAACTAAACATTTCTGGGATCGCCTGGCGTGGATTGTGGATGTGGCGGAACTCATCGCCACGCAGCAGGTGGACTGGGAACAGTCCCTGCAGATTGCCGCCGGGATGAAGTCCACACGCGTGCTTTTGTTGGGACTCTATCTGGCGCACGAATGGTTGGGGGCGGCGTTGCCGCAGCCCGTTCTGGAAAGAGCTCAACGGGACGCTGCTGTTCGTTGGCTTGCGGAAAAGGTGCGGGCTCAGTTCGAGGGGAACGCTGACGCGAGCCCCGGCGTGGTGCCCCGCTCCTTATTCCGGCTGCGGTCGCGGGATGGTATCGGAGAAGGAATTCGGCACACGCTGCGGCTCACTATGAGCCCGACCGAGCGGGATCGCCAGACTATATGCTTGCCTCGATTCCTTGCTCCCCTTTACATGCTCGCGCAGCCTTGGAGGCTGCTGCGGGAGTACGGTCTAGGTTTTCAGCGGCGGCCGAAGCTGGACCTTGCCATCTATGATCCAACGCCCCAAGAGGTCGTCGACGAAATGCTTCGCCTGGCAAGCGTCAGGCCGGGTGATGTGCTTTACGATCTGGGCTGCGGTGACGGAAGGATTGTTGTGGCGGCGGCGGAA
>WNGO01004442.1_pt1 | contig 11973 bp, 7 predicted proteins | sample 5400511 | NCBI WGS metagenome assembly WNGO01 (sample SAMN13153380, study PRJNA577476) | soil metagenome | isolation source: 20 cm soil or saprolite under Garry oak tree replicate 2 | place: USA:California | collected 2016-06-15
TGGCTTGCGGGTTGGTCGCTCTTGCCGGGCTTATTGCCGGACTACTCTGGCGTGCACGCCAACTCGTTAGGCAAATCAAATGGGAGCTCGTATTGCTCTTGCTAGTGCTCTTGCTCTGCGTGATTCCAACTGCCGGTATGTTCCGATGGAGTTTTCGCTGGCTGCCATTTTTTCATCTCGTACTAGCGGTTTGTTCGGCGGAGGCTTTGCATTTAAAGCCGCGCTCACCGGCCCCGGCTGTCGCGGCGCTTGGAATCGTCGTTTTGATAAGCGTCGCCGCATTGATCTTCCATACAACTGGTTCGTACGCTTTTCCGCTCACTTGGATTTTTATTGGATTGGCTGCGGTTTGGGTTTGTTTGGAATTCCTGCTACGCAGCTCCGCTTTTCAATTTTGGGTGCCCGTGGCAATTACATTTTGCGCCCTAGTTGCCACGTATCTTTGCCTCCCGACAAACTGTGGAGTGCCGCGATATAATTTTTCTCAAGAACTGATTAAACCTGAACCGCTCGATCCGCAGCGGCTTTATCTCAGCGTGTATCCATGGGCGGAACTTACCTATGCTATGACAAGCAAGCCGCAGCCGGTCGGCCAAACGCTACGGCCGGGAAGCACCTCGATGTGGGCCGGCTTGCGATTCGTCAATGGCTACAGCCCGATCCGCGCCGCAGGCGTGGCGCGCGAATTCGCAACCAGCATCCACGGTGAAATTAATCCTGACGTAGGAAGCCATTTACTCAATCATCAAGCCGGCAGAGATGGCGAGTTGGCTTTGATGGGCGTGGACGGCGTCGTCGTTGCGCAAGAGGTGAGTATTACGCCCCAGCCGAGTTCTGAATGGGAACTGGTCGTTTCAACTGATGAAGGAAAGGTTTTTCATCGGCGCCGCGCGCCGTTCTCACGCGTGCGCTCGGTTACCTCAATCGATTCGCGGCCGAACGACCAATTTGTGCTGGCGACGATCTCACAGGTTAATGAATCCCGAAATTTCGTTAACGCAGATATTGATGTACCAGCGGGTGATCGGTCAGCGCTTTTGACTTTTTCGCGCCCATATTTCCGCGGATACAAAGCCAGAATTGGAAATCAGAAACTCGCCATGACGTCTTATCGCGGATTATTTCCAATTTTGGAAGTTCGAGCGGGCACACATGGGCGCCTCACGGTTGAGTATAGACCAGCTTGGTTGCTGTGGGGAGGGTGCTTGGCTGTCGTTTCAGGATTGATCGTCCTCCTCGGCATTATCGCCGCGTGGCGCTACTCTTGTTCGACTGGAACGGAATCGTGTTCCTGATTTCTATTTTTGCCTCGGTCGCTTTCGCTGCCGCTGGATGCAATCGATTCCAGGATGATTCCGAGACAACGGCAAATTCGCTGAGACTCAGTCATGTCGGAATATCTGGCGTCACCCTTGCTCGGCATGAAATGCGTGCGATAAATTCCATTCACGTTTCGTCTTCTGGAGAAAGCATTTCAATGTTGGTTGATCGAAACTCCTTTGGGAGCGCGCGCGTCAGGGCCAGCATCAGCCGGTTGTCGTGAACATCAGAGAAAAGATAGCGATTTTTCGACAGAACGTGCAGGATCGAGACGTCGAGACTGGGATTTCGGGCTTCGCTTTCAAACCTGTACTCTTTCCGTGAAAGGCCGAGCAGATTGAAACAATCCTGAGCAGGATTTCCGCCGGCTAGCAATTCCGGAAATTAAAAATGGGACGTGGATGTTTGCCGCTGGGAGCGTGGATTTCCACGTTTCAATGTCGCGCTTGAAGGCTGGTGTACGGCTGTCCAGACATTGAGCAACAAAATCGCTGAGCGACGCTCCCGTTTTCAGCCCCCATTGCTTCCAAGCCGACGGTATCCATTGAAGTTGAGGCCGAAGGTAAAAAATTAGCGACACGTCACATTGGCTGTCGAGTCCTGCCAATAGATCGGCCATTCCGGGATTAGCCAGCTTTTCGGCGCTCGGGATCGCAAGCTGATGTCCTTTTCGCTTTAACAGAGGTGCAATTTCCGCGTTGAGTCTTCGCGTGAGGTTTTCGGGATGCTTCCTCGCCTGCTCAAGACACCAAATAGGTGTGCCGATGAGATCGGCAGCCGTTTCCGCAATCCTCAAGTTTTTATCAAAAACAAAACATTATCCTTCTGTAGGTTGCGAAAATTCTGGAAAATCGCAGTGCGAATGCTCGCACTTCCGCACTTCGCAAATCTCGTATGAATAAGAAGGCGCGATCTCACGTAAGGCGGCGTTAAGACGGCGCGTTTATAGCAGCACGGCGCTTAGAGTTCCTTGGGATCCTCGAGCAATTCGATCACAAGTTTGAGCAAACGGCTTGCGCCGCCGCCGTCGATGCTTCGATGATCGAAGCTTAAGGTGATTTGCGCTTCGGTTTTGGGTACGAATTCGTTTTTGGTTTCTTCCCACGACGGAACCTTTTTGCCGACGCCGAGACCGAGCAGCAAGGTTTGATCGGGGAGAGGAATCGGCGTGCCCCATTCCATTCCGAAAATCCCGAAGTTGGAAACCGTGGCGATGCCGCCGGTCTGCATGTCAGGCGAAATCCGTCGCTGTCGCGCGAGCTCGATCAGTTCCTTGTATTTTGTGGTGAGATCGGCAAGCGACGTTTTGTCGGCGCCGCGAATAACGGGCACCATGATTCCGTCTTCAGCTTCGACGGCAATTCCAATGTCAATCGAGTTTGATTGCACCACGCGCTTCCCGAAGAATTTCGCCGCCGCGGCTGGAGCTTCCGCCAGCGCAAGCGCAAGCGCGCGCACCGCGTAAAGGCCGAGGCCGGGCTTCGGATCGCGCGATTGCCGGTCTTTTAACATTGGATCGAGATTCACCGATGAACCGATTGTTGAAAGAGGACGTGTCCAACTCCGACGCATCGCATCGGCCACACCGGCACGAATCTTTGAGGCCTCATGCGCTGTCTGGTCCTCGATCTTGTGCAGAAAACTTTCGAGGTCTTTGATCGTGACGCGATTGCCGGTGCCGGTTCCCATGATCCCTGCGAGATCGGCAGTTGTCAGCTGCAATTCAGCCATGCGCGCGCGTACGCGCGGGGACATGAAGGTTGCGCCTTTCGTAATCGCTGGAACGGGCAGACCGTCGGCCCGGTCGCCGTCGCGTGCACCGATCTTCTTCCCTCGCGCCGGAGCAACTTCCTGATCGGCGCGCACAGGAATCTCTTCCGCGACTTCCTTCTGCGGTGAAGCTGATGGCGCGTGTTTGGCGAAGCGTGCGGCGTCATGTTCGCTTGCTTCAACGTAACCGAGTACTGCGCCCACGGGATAAGTCTCCTTCAATTGCACGGTGATTCGCTCAATCTTGCCCTTGCAAGGCGTGGTTACGCCCATGACCGCTTTGTTCGTCTCGACGTCGATGATTTCCTGATCGTCCACAACTTCGTCGCCAAGTTTGATCTTGATATCGACGATGGTGGCTTCGGCAATTGATTCGCCGAGCTGCGGCATGATGATCGGGACTTGCGGCATGGATTTATTCGCGAAGCAACGCCCCCGCTTTTGCGACAATATTTTTTGCGTTTGGCCGGTGCGCGCTCCAGAGATTTGGATGATATGGAATCGGTGTGTCTTTCGCATTGAGACGTTGGGGCGCGGCATCGAGCAGATGAAAGCCTTGGTTAGTGACCCGTGCGATAACCTCCGCAGTCGTGCCGCCCCAGGGAAATGATTCGCCGACGCAAAGCAAGCGGCCGGTGCGCGCGATAGAAGCAAGCACGGTATCGGTGTCCAATGGCTTGACCGTGCGCAGGTCGACAACCTCAACCTCGAAACCTTCACGCGCGAGTTCCTCCGCAGCGGCTAGAGATTCCTGCGTCATTGCGCTGTAACTCACGATCGTGAGATCGCGCCCCTCCCGCGCAATGCACGCACGTCCAGTTGGCAAACCTTTGTCCGGCAATTTGTCGGCCTTGAGATGGTAATAAAGATATTTGTGCTCGCAGTAAACGACAGGGTCATCGATGGTCACAGCTTCGATCAACATCGTGTAAGCGTCTTCCACCGTGGCCGGTGTCATCACTATCAGACCCGGATAATGCGCGTAAAGCGATTCCATCGATTGACTGTGAAACGGACCGCTTCCCTTCGTTCCGCCACAGGGCAAACGCACCGTGATCGGCACCGGCACGCCTGTTCGCCAGTAATGCGTACCTGCGTTGTTTAGGATCTGGTTCAGGGCGATGCTTGAGAAATCCGCAAATTGCATTTCCACAATCGGCCGCATCCCCTGCATCGCAGCGCCAATGGCAGTACCGACGATCGCATCTTCACTGATCGGTGTGTTCAACACGCGCTTCGGAAATTCCTTCGCTAAGCCTTTCGTTGCCTTGAAGGCGCCGCCAAATGTCCCACCGACATCCTGTCCGTAAATGAAAACGCGACCGTCGTCGCGCAACAATTTTGCCTGCGCTTCTCGGATCGCTTCGAGATAAGTGATGCTCATGGCTGTACCACGTGAATCGTTAATCGGAATTCCGATCTGACGTTGTAACGATGTAACGGATCAGGTTCTTGAGATTCGTCATTCGTCCTCGCCCACGTGGTCAACAAGATAGCGTGTGGATAAGGCGCACCAATCTTCTTTGTCAGCTTCTGGCACGGCTTCTTTTTGCGCAGTGGCAACTGCCTCATCCACTTGCGCGACGGCGTCATTGCGCCATCCGGCCAGCGTGTCCGGATCGAGCAGATTGGACTCGATAATCGTTTGCTCGGCGACCTTCAAACAGTCCCGCGCAAAGGGCTGACCCTTCATATCTTCGGGTACGTAGCTGGCGTCATCGTGTTCACCATGACCGGAAAGGCGCAGCAGCGAGGCGACCACTAACTGCGGCGGACGCCCTGCACGCGCGCGTTTGACTGCGCCTCCAATTACATCCAGGCACGCGGCAAGATCGGTGCCGTCCAGACTGTAACCTTCGAACCCATATCCGATTGCCCGCTCCACCAGGTCATCGCACGCGAATTCGCGGTCGTTAGGCGTTGAGTACGCGTAATGATTATTTGTCGCAACCACCACAAGGGGCACCTGTTCCACAGCGGCTATGTTCATTCCTTCGTGAAACGCACCGGTTTGCATTCCGCCTTCGCCGATACACGACAGGCCGACGAAATCTTTCTCTCCTCGAAATCGCTTCGCCATCAATGTGCCGACGGTAACTGAAACCATCGCGCCCAGATGACTGATCATCGCCAGTTCGTTGTCGCGTGGATGCCCTCGATGAATATTGCCGTCGCGCCCACGCATCGGACCCAGGCGCGAACCGAGATATGTGCGCGTGACGTCAACTAGCGGGTCGCCAAACGCAGATCGCCCAGCCTGGTCACGAATCAGCGGCGCAAAAATGTCGCCTTTTTCTAAAAACAAACCGCATGCGACGCTGACCGCTTCCTGGCCCTTACCGATGTAAACGCCGCCTGTGATCTGACCGCCGCGATAGAGACTAACGAGCTTTTCCTCAAGTGCACGTGCCAGCAGCATCCAGCGAAAGGCTTCCAGAAAACGTTCGTGGGGAGGCGCGGTTTTGTCTGCAGCAGCTTCCCCCAGCGATGCGGGCGTACGCTTTTTTCTTTTTAATTTTGCAGTCCGCTGCGCCGTCTGAAGCATCGCGTCATTTTAGCCAAGATCAGCAACTGCGCGCAAAGTTTTTTGTGGTACGGCGGTCTTGGCCATGGGGCAGATAGAAGTCTCGCCTCCTGCTGAAATTTCTGTTGAGGTTCAGCAGGCTGGAAGCCCGCTGGCCACACAGGCAAGATGCCTGTGCTACTATCGCGCCGCTAGTGCGAGGCGCCCCTGAGTCGGCGCGTGCGCGTCACCGTTTGAGGCTGCTTCAGTGACAGGTTGTGGTGGGGCAGTGAGTTTGACGCCGACCAACTTGCTTACCCCGCGCTCTTCCATCGTAACGCCATACAGAACATCAGCTTTCGCGATGGTCCGTTTGTTGTGCGTGATGATGATGAATTGGCTCTGCTGCACGAACCGGTCGAGCACGCGGATGAAGCAGTTGATGTTGTTTTCGTCGAGCGGCGCATCCACTTCGTCGAGAATGCAGAACGGACTCGGGCGTACCATGTAAATTGCAAACAGCAACGCGACAGCTGTCATTGCACGTTCGCCACCACTCAAAAGGGACACGCTTTGCAATTGTTTCCCAGGCGGCTTCGCCGTGATCTCGATGCCGCAGTTCAGCGGGTCGTTCTCGTCCAGCAGTGACAAGTCCGCGCGCCCGCCACGGAATAGCTCGCCAAACATTTGCCGGAAGTTCGTCCGAACTTGCTCAAAGGTTTCGGCGAATAGTTTCCTTGTTGTGGAATTGATGCGCGCGATCACGTCGAGCAGTTCGCGCTGGGAATTGGTAAGATCCGCGTTTTGCCCTTCAAGGAACTTATAACGCTCCTCGAGTTCGTCGTACTCGTGTACGGCCTCGAGGTTCACTGGTCCCATGTTGTCCAGCTGTGTTCTAAGGTCGGCGATAACTTTTTCCAAGTCTGGAGGGGTGAGCTCCGGCAAGCCCGGCTCCAGTTTGTCGTTACGCCTTACTTGCGCTTTGAACGTCTTTTCGAACGCCGCTTCATCAGGTGTGAAGGCGCGAAGATCGATCTGATAGCTGCGCGAAATGTGCCCGAGGAGATTGTCGATCTTCATCTGGAATTGCGATTCCCGGAGTTGTCCCTGTGCGCGCCGGTCCTGTAACTCGCTTAACGAGTCTCGCACACGCCGCAGCTCGCTTTCCCGATCGGAAACCGCGGCAAGTCGTGTGGCGCGCTGGCTGGCGATTTTCGCGCTATTCGCTTGTGCCTCAGCACGCTGCGCCGTTTGAGTTTGGATCAGCTTTTCAGATTCACGCGACTCCTCGGCCTGCGCAGCTAACTTCCGTTCGTATATCGCGATGTCCGCTTCCCGCAATGTGATCAGCTCCGCCAGCTCGGCATCACGCGCGCTCAATGGTTCGCGTTGCGCAATTAAATTTTCGTGCCGCTGGCGATCGGTTGCGACGCCGAGCCGCAGTTCATTGGTTCTCTCGGTCAACTCTTCCTCGCGCAGCACTGTCTGTTTCTGCGCAGCTTCGAATGCGCCTAACTCGGTCTTTTGATTGGCCAATTGATCGCGGCACGATTGAAGATCCCGCTCCACATGCGCGATCCGTTCGTCAGCGGCCGCTAGCTGGCGCTCCAGGGCGATTTTTTCCGACTGCAAAGTATCGATTTTGCGTCCTACCTCGCTGAGTTGGCCCTGAAGCCGCGAAGCGGTTTCAAGGGCGGTTTTCGCTTCGTCCAGCCGGGCGCTGACTGAACCGCATTCGTTTGCCAGGATAGCTTCTTCTTTTGCTAGATCGGCGATCTGCGCTTTGCGTTCGAGCAAAGAGGCTGCGCGGGCTTCGCTGCTTCCTGTGAAAACGATTCCCTGTCGAGAAACATACTCTCCGCCGAGCGTGGCCATCGCCAGAGCAGGTTCTCGCTCTTTGCACTCGACCGCCTGTTCCAATTCCGGAAAAATGGCGACGTCACCAAGCAAACTTGTGACGACTGCCTCCAGCGGTTTCGGTGCTTTCGCCTTGTCGGTAGCCCACGCGAGCGCCTCCGGTGGCAGAGCTTTTTGCGCCGATTGCGGCGCAGTCGGCGTCAGGTTGGGGATGAGCAACGCGGCGTTTCCCAGCTTTTTTTTCTTTAGATGCCCAATGATTTCCGAAACAACTTCCGCATCTTTTAAGATGACGGCGTGCAGATTACGGCCCAGGGCGGCTTCAATCGCCTGAATAAATTTCGGATCAACATCGAGTTGCGCAACGAGCGAACCGGCGATCGCGTCCCGGAATTTTTCAGGACCCTCGACGCCTTTGACCAGCTCTTGCGAACCTTCGGCGAGGCCTTCACCCTCGTCATTCAGTTGACGCAACACGTCCAGGCGCGATCGCTTTTCGGTGAGTGTGCGATGGAGCGTGGCAAGATCCTGTTCCGCCTGAGCGAGTAATTTCTCCTTTTCGCGAAGGCTGGTCTCGACTTCGATCGGGTGGATGCGCGCCGCTTTGAGCGAGACCGCGATTTGGCCGACGATCTTGTCACGCGCCTTGGCCAATAATTCGATCTCTTTTAGGAGTTGTTCGATTTGTGCATGAGTCAATTCACGGCGCGCTTTGGTTCCGGTGAGTTCCTCTTCGAGAGATGAAATCCGGCTTTCGGATTTCGAGAGCTCGAGGTGCAATTCCTGCAGCCGCGTCACCCGGTCGCTCCGCTTCTTATGGATTTCTCCGGCCAGCACCGATAGCTCAGTCAGTTCGGCTTCCTTTTCTTTCAAGTAGTGCTCGATTTCCGCGATGGAACTGTTCGTCTGCTTAATTCGCGCCGCCTGCTGGTTGCGTTTGCTTTCAGCCTCGGCGACATCACGCCGAGCGCGTTCGATCAGTTCGGCCAGTTCCTGCGCGCGCTGACGGTTGAACTCGATGCGGCTGCGGTGCGCTGCAATCTCGCTCTCCAGTCGCTGAACTTCTGCACGGGAATCGGCGATCTCGATATCGATCTTGTCCAGGGCGGCGCGTTCTTCGGCGAGCGCGTTTTCGCCGTCGTCGATTTTCGCGCGCGTAGTCTTCTCGCTGTCCATCAAACGGTTGATTTCTTCCCGGCACGCGGCCAGGTCGCGCTCGAGCGAAGCCAGTTGTTTGGAAGCATGATGTGTCTCGAGCATGCGCAGATCTGCATGCAACCCCTGATAGCGTCGCGCTTTCCCCGCCTGCCGCTGAAGTGAACCGATCTGGCGTTTGACCTCCTTGATCACGTCGCCGATGCGCAACAGGTTCGCTTCCGTTGCCTCGAGCTTTCGGAGCGCCTCTCGTTTTTGCGTTTTATATTTCGTGATCCCGGCTGCTTCTTCGAACACCGCGCGTCGATCTTCGGGACGCGAACTCAAAATCATGTCGATTCTGCCTTGCTCCACCATGGAGTAAGCGGTGCGCGCGATCCCGGTGTCGGCGAAAAGACTTTGAATGTCGCGAAGGCGGCACGGCGTTTTGTTCAGCAAGTATTCGGAATTTCCGTCGCGATAAACGCGGCGCGTCACGCGCACGTCATGCCACTCGGTTCCGAATTCTTCAACGCAATCGGTGAAGGTGAGCGAGACTTCCGCAAATCCTACTGGCTTGCGTGTATCGGCGCCGTTGAAAATGACATCCGCCATTTCGTCGCCGCGGAGGGATTTGGCGGATTGCTCACCCAGCGCCCACTTTACGGCGTCGAGCACATTGGATTTTCCGCAACCGTTCGGGCCGACTATTGCGGTGACGCCCTCGTGGAAATCGAAAACGGTTTTATCGGCAAACGATTTGAAGCCGAATAGCTCGAGCGATTGTAAATGCATTTTGGGCCAACCCGGGCCTTCGGAGCCTCAATACAGCACGCTCATTGGCGTTACAAGCGGAAAATCACACAATTGAAGGGGTTCTGGGGCTGACCGGCCACAGGATATTGTGGATGGGCGGCGACTAAGGTCGTCCAGTAGCAAGCCCAAGCTCCAAATCACTCCCATTTGAAAAGCACCGTCCTTGGCGCGTGGAGTTTAACTCGCGGTCTTGCGTTGGACAACTCAATCACTGAGGATGCGCCGATGGGAAATGAACCGACGAGCTCCCTCGAACAAGCCGAGCGCGTTGATCATCAATTGGTTCGCGGTATTGGAATTCCGGCTCTAACCGCGAATATCGTCAGCTCGACAATTGGCGCTGGAATTTTCGTGATCCCGGCGACCGTTGCGAAGGGGCTGGGATCCGCGGCGCCCTTGGCATTTGTCTGCTGTGCGATTGCCATGGTCTTGTTCGTCACATGTTTCGCCATTGCCGGCAGCCGTGTTTCCTTGACCGGCGGTCTTTATGCGTATGTCGAAGTGGCCTTTGGGCGGTACGTGGGATTCCTCGCCGGCATGCTTTATTTCCTCACGGCACTCGGCGCGGTTGCCGGCGTCGTGAACGTATTGGCAAACTCCGTTGCCCTGGTGGTGCCGTTCCTCAGTGGCCCCGTGATGCGGATCATCGTGATGCTCGCTGTTATGCTTCGCTCGTATTGATTAACATTCGCGGCGTGCGGGAGGGCGCTGGCGCCGTAACCGTAATTACGGTGGCGAAGCTTTTGCCCCTGCTGCTTTTTGTTTGCGTCGGGATATTCTTCATACACGCGCCGAATCTTGCCTGGAGCGGCTGGCCCAGCAGCAAGTCGTTAGGCGATGCCGTTATTCTGTTAATTTTTGCATTTGTCGGAATCGAGGTGGCGCTGATTCCAAGCGGTGAGGTCAAGTTCAGCTTATCTTGCACTCGTCGTGACGACGATCATTTATCTGATGATCCAACTCGTAGCGCAGGGAACGCTTGGCGCCGATCTGGGCAATCACCCTGAGGCGCCGCTCGCAGAATCGGCGGCAAAATTCCTCGGCAACTTAGGGCGCACGATCCTTCTGGCCGGAACCAGCATCTCCGCCTTTGGATTTGTAACGAGCGACATCCTGAGTTCGCCGCGCATGATCTTTGCCTTTGGCCGCGACGGCGCATTGCCGCAGTTTTTCGCGCATGTGCACCCGCGCTATCGGTCACCGGACGTCGCGATCATCACGTACGCCGCGCTCGCGTTTGCGCTTTCAATTAGCGGCACATTCGAGCGGCTGGCGGTCCTTTCGAACGTCGCGGTTTTGTTGATGTATCTGCTTTGCTGCGCTGCCTGCTGGGTTTTGGTGCAACGGGATGTGCGCTCGGATGGTGAACCGTTCAATTTCCCTGGAATGAAAATCGTGCCTGCGCTGGCGATCCTCGCCATTGTTTGGATCCTCGCTCACGCCACGGCTCGCGAATTCCTCGTGACTGGAATTGTGCTTGTGCTGTCATCAATTCTCTATTTCGCGCGTCGGGAGTTTCGCCGGAAAGCGTAGGCAAACGACAAAAACCGATTAGCTTCCCGCCATGCGCGACAATTATCTCGAGGAGTATTATTCATTCCTGCGGTTTCCGAGCGTCTCGACTGACGACAAGTATAAAGAAAAATTGGTCGAGTGTGCAGACTGGTTGGTGAACAAGCTCAACAGGATCGGTCTGCAAACGCAGCTTGTACCTACAAAACGTCATCCCATTGTCTGGGCGCGCAATGAACACCGATCCGGGCGTCCGACAGTTTTGATCTATGGCCATTACGATGTGCAGCCGCCGGATCCTCTGGAACTTTGGGATTCACCGCCGTTCGAGCCTGTATTGAAGAACGGCTACGTGTTTGCACGGGGATCCACGGACAACAAAGGCCAAATCCTCGCGCACATTCTCGGAATCCAGGAAACGATCGAGGAGCATCATGAGCTGCCGGTGAATTTGCATTTGGTGATCGAGGGCGAGGAGGAAATCGGAAGTGCGAATCTCGGCTCTTTTCTGAATCAAAATCGCGATGCCCTAAAATGCGACGTCGGTGTCGTTTCTGACACGGGCATGATCGGGCGTGGAGTGCCGACCATGAGTTATGGCCTGCGTGGCGTCACCGCCCTCGAGGTTAAGGTGACCGGTCCGAAAATGGATTTGCACTCGGGCGTTTTTGGCGGCGCCGTCGCAAACCCGATCACCGCACTGGCGCAATTACTCGCAACACTTCACGATCGCGAGGGTCGCGTGACGATTGCAGGATTTTACGATCGGGTCAAACCACTCGAAGACTGGGAGCGCGAAGCGTGGCGCAAACTTCCGGTCGACGGCGACAAACTGATTCGCGAGGAGACAGGTGTGCCTGAGCTTTTCGGGGAGGCCGGATACAATTCAGTGGAACGCATCTGGGCGCGGCCGACTGCCGAGATCAACGGAATCGGCGGCGGTTATCAGGGGCAGGGGACAAAGACGGTGATCGCCAGCCACGCGTTTGCGAAACTGACGTTCCGTCTCGTTCCCGAGCAGAGAGGCGAGGAAATTCTGGAACTGGCGAAGACGCATCTTG
>WNGO01007525.1_pt1 | contig 11971 bp, 13 predicted proteins | sample 5400511 | NCBI WGS metagenome assembly WNGO01 (sample SAMN13153380, study PRJNA577476) | soil metagenome | isolation source: 20 cm soil or saprolite under Garry oak tree replicate 2 | place: USA:California | collected 2016-06-15
CCGGGAACGGTGCTGCATCATGTGGCGTTCTGGAACGAGAATCGCGCGGATTTTCTCTGCCCCAACAAGGAAGAACATATTTTCGGCGCGGGCAGCGAGATGACGGATTGGACGGAAGTGCCCGGCTATGGATATCGCGTGCACAATGGCGAAAAGATCCGCATCGAGACGATGATGTACAACCCGACGAACACGTCCTACGACAAGGCCTATCTCGAAGTAGTGATTCCCTTCCAGGAAACACCGGGAGATGCGAGCGCTGCCGCGCCGCGAAAGAATGTTTATCCCGCGTGGATGGACGTGACCTCGTGCGGAAATTCCGGTTATGACCTGCCGTCGGGGAAGAGCGAGAAGACGGGAACGGTGACGGTAAAATACGACGGCGTGCTAATCGGTGTGGGCGGACACTTGCACGACTACGGAAAACAGATTGTCCTGCAGGATGTTTCGCGCAAAGAGACCGTGGCGACGCTCGATGCGAAGGCGGACGCTCAAGGGCATCTTGAGTCCGTGCCGGTGAAGTTATTTGTCCAGGACGGCGGCTACAAATTTGCGACAGGCGATGTCCTGAAAATTTCTGCAACGTACGACAATCCGACTGGAAAACTCTTGCACAATGGCGCGATGGGAATCGCGGTTGGCTATTTCGTCGCCACCGATGATACGAAGATGGCAGCACTGCGGCGGAACGAGAAGCCGCCGCACGACATGGCGGGCATGTCCCACGATCATTGAGAAGAGAATGATCTGTGGGCAATGGGCGGAGGGCAGTGGTCGGCGGATGAGAACAGAGAGGCCTCGCGGCGATGCTCCCGGGGGCTGGCATAAGCTCCCGTGCCCAGGATTTTCGGGTTAGTGGAAATGCGACAAGGACTAAGGACTACGGTAATGAGAAATCTTTTTCATATTCTGGGTAATTTCTTGGAGTGTTAGCTTATTCGTCCCAGTAAATGTTGCCGAGTTCCGCCCATGTCTATGGCAGGATGTTCCCGGCAGTAACGATCAATAGCGTCCCCAGCACGGCAGCTAATAGCTTGCATTTCTTGGACTTAGAAGCAATCGGCCGAATCATTCGATTCTCCAGTGAGGGCCAAACCTGATGCTGTGCGCCGTCAAGTTCGTGTGCCTCTTGCTCTCGGGGGCGGCGGAACGAGCCTATTCCGAGTTTGATCTTGTGTAAGTGTTCCCGGCGAAAATTGGTACTGGGCTTGCTCTTAGAAGTACTTCCGTTGGGGGATCACCGATCCAAAAACTCATGAGTATCTTTACTTGGCAGCTGCGAAGTCTCTAGTTGAAGTCTGACTTGAGATCGATTCGAAGGAGGCCGGACATGCCGGTTGCGCAAACGAGAAAAGAGTTCTATCCGCTTTGCTACCAGCATCACCATGAAATGATGCCTGACCAGTCTAATTTACAGAACACCAGCGATCCTCGTCAGACAACGGCTTACGCTTGCTGCGAGCCCGGTTGCCTGGTCCGCTACGACACTCCTAGAGGGTATTTCCTCGTGCAGGGCGGAACTGAAATCGAAGAAGAAGCTACGCCTAGCGTCACTTGCAAGCATGATGGGACATCTATGTATCTCGCTGAAGTGCAGCCGCAGAACACTAGTTATCGCTTGTGGAGATGCCCGCAATGCGAGGCGAGCCGAACCAATGAGGAAGGCCTCGCAGTCGGCCAATCTTAGCGAACACTTCATGTTGTTGGGGGGAGAAACCCTGGAGGCCTGGAGCAGCGGGCATCGCTACCGCTGGGATTCCGCGATGGATATTCATTTGCGGCTAGCGGGTTCCCCCCACTTCTCGACCCGCACCACAAACTGAAGGCCGACGACAAATCTCGTGCTCTCCACACGTTGGCAGTACACCACGCGTGCGAGCGACTTGACGCCTTCCTCTGGAGCAGTAACCAGCACATGCTTCCCCGGCGCGCAGATCAACTCAGTCACAATGCGTGCGCCTCGAGGACTCACATTTTCGGTGACCGTCCTCTCATTAAGCCGGGACTCGTCCAGGCGCAAAAGCTCCACCGTCACTGTCCTCGCAGTGCGCTTTTCATATCGGCCAGTGGGTACTTGCATCTAGCACTTGCTCCCTGTCGGTGCCTTATTCGGATGCCGGCCGAGTTGCGTCCGAATATAAGGATAGAGGGAGTTTGGTCTCTCAGTCCTACTTCAGCGGGAATACCAACAACGCCTCTAAGCAACCTCCTTTGGTTGCCACCGTTCGGCAACACCAAGAATCTCGTAAGTCGAAGCCACGGTCCTGGACAAACAGCCCAGCGTACCGCAGAGTGCTGGGGGCTAACGAGGCTGGGAGTGCCCTGAGCCACGAAGGAACGCTCTACGTACGTTCCCAGGAAAGGAGCGTATGTCGATAGTGAAGAGTCGACAATCAGAGAAATACCCCAATTGACGATGGGAAAACCCTTGCCGTGCTGTTCCATGCAGACCAGGTTATCGAGCGCATCGTAAGAATAGCGGGCGATCCTGATGGGACCGCCAGTCTGCGGGCAGGCCGTGACTGGGGTTAGTTGTGGCACTTCCATCCATGAAAATGGGGAGAGGTTGTGAGAGCCGTACCCACAAACTGAGGTGTTCAACCACTCCAATATAATGTCGACACCCGATTGATTTTCGTCGTTGTCAGGCCTACACGTATAGTGTGGCTGTTCGTGAGGTCATTCGGCCCCTTCCGGAGGTCTGCGGGGAGAGTCGTGGCTGCGCTCATTCCAAGCCGTCGGTCCGAGCGGGGTATCCCGCAGATATTGGCCACAGAGATTTCGCTTACAGAAGAATCTGTGCCCAAGGAAACGAGGGTCACTGAGAATGTGAGTCTTCACGATGCACGCGTCATTACGGCGCGGCCCTGGCAAACTGGGACCCGCTTGATGGTTGCTTTTCTATGGGATGGCGTTCGATCTGAAGGTAGGGTCACTTACTGCCAGCGCAAGGGGAGCGGCTTCGCCATTGGGGTAGAGCTATCCGGACAGTTGCAAGCCGCATAGCGAACCTAACCTGGTCTTGGGAGGACGGACGTGCGCGCTGATAAGCATTTCTTGGCGGGCCAAAGTATCCCTTCGAGGAGGCACTATCCGCGAGTCGAGACGCCCAAGGAAGTCTGGGTCTACTGGAATTGCAAAGGACGTGAGGATACTTCACAAGTCCGGGATCTGAGTATGGGAGGTTTGTTCGTCGAAACAGAAGTGGCGCGTGACGTGGACACCACGATCAGGCTTGACTTTCTTGTTCAGGAAGGACAAATCAGGGCGGAAGCTGTTGTCCGGCATGTAAAGCCCGGCAGGGGGCTGGGATTAAAATTCACTGCGCTGACGGAGGAAGACGGCCCCCGTCTGACAGCATTGATGACCAGGCTTCGCGGTTTATCCCAGTCCCGCACCAACTCGAAATGAAAGCGCCGGCCATTTCCTTGGTCACTGTGCGTTGAAATAGCGAGCAAGCGCGTGTGGCTCAATATCTTCACATACGGTGCGTTGTAAAGACCGACCGAACAAGCGCACATGAGCGCATTCAGTCCGTGGGCGGAGCCAAGCCAGACGGAAGTCGCTGGATACTGACCCAGGACAAAGCTATTTCATGCATCCAGGACGGGACTCATGTGTTCTACATCGAGAAACCTGGAGGTCTTCGGCTTGAAGTGATCGTCGCAACGAGCGCGCGTGGCAACTACCTTAAGACGGTCGCTGATAGAGAGCAGCCGGACAAGCTTCTGTCTCTGCCGTCCTGTCCTTAGATTGAGGCGCAACGTCTGAGGCACACTTGAAAAATATTGAATCAATGCTCGTGTTCTCCACGCCTTCTGGATAGAAGCCAGAGCCAAGGGCCTGCAAGAAATTCAGAAAGCGGATGCGTTTCACCGACGCCATTGTGAAGCGTCTTCCGAGTTGCCCTGAATGCAAGCCCGTGCTTTCACACGATCGCATGTTTTTGGGTTGACTTTCTGAGCGCATTGAAGCATTCTCATCGGGCAACATCCGCTGAGGGACGACAAGCGATACCTACCCAGCTCAGCAGACACAGACCTTTCCCCAGCCTCAGGTAATGCACGCTCTCCCAGCTCTGGGCACGGCTAGCTACACTGGCCCTGAGCAGGGTCTGCGAAACCACTTTCATCCTGTAGGCGGTAAACTAAAGGAGGTTGATATGTTTGCTCGATTCGTAACTATGCGCTTGAAGAGCGGTAATTTGGCCGAATTCAACCGCATCCTTGAAAAGGAAGTGATTCCACTACTGCAACGCCAGAAAGGTTTCCGGGAGGAAATCGTCCTGACGAACCCGAGCGGGGCAGAGGCGGTTGGCGTCAGCATCTGGGAACAGAAAGAGAATGCTGAGACCTATAACCGCGACAAATTCCCCGAAGTCCAACAATTGCTGGCGAAGGTGCTGGACGGAAATCCGCAGATCAAAACGTACGAAGTCTCACACTCAACCGTTCACAAGATCGCCGCTCACGTAACAGCGTGAAGACGACAACCTTCCGTTCAACATTCCATTCAGACGGTACTGTCTCGACGGGGGCGGGCTTGGGCTCGCCCCCTGCGTTTGCCGGTGTGGCGTGGCGGCGGGGTCCCGCGAAGCCTTCTGAATACGGCGGCAACATACCTGGCTCCTGATAAGATGCCCGCGCGCTCCGGCTAACACGAGGCAGTCCGGTTGCGTCCGCAGTGACGCATCCCAGAGGCTCCCACATTTGAGCAGACAAGGGACAAACACTGAATGCAACTCGCACACGCAGCGTTGCCCCTTATCCTGTCGAGTAGAAAGCTCGTGAATACGGCGCGCCTTATTTTGGCACTTCCAACTTCCGCTCGTACGCTTCCAAGGTAGTCCGCGTCTTCCCATATTCCACTAAGTCTTTCACCAACGCAGCGAGATTAGACGCGGCTTCTGCGTTCGATTTTAGGTGCTGCTGATACTGCGGCTCGTTGATTCTCAGCGGGTTTTTGTTCAGGTGCTCGTCGATCGCTGCGGTGGTGTTCGAGGCCAACTTCTTTGCCACCGGCTTGATTCGGTCGATGGCCTCACGCTGCCAAGGCGAGGCTCCGCAGATTCTGCAACTTGCTGATGGTTTTGCCGATAGCGTTGATGCGTTCCTTGATCCGGTCTAATTCTTCGGATCGCGTGAACGACTCCAGCTCGTCCGAATCACGCTGCAGATCGGCCGCTTGCCCTTTGATGTCTTCCAGCAGCTGCGGTACTTCCTTGTTGTCCTCCGGCAGTGCTGCCTGAACGCCTAGACGCGCGATCAGCAACGCGGCAGCCACTAATGCGACTGTGCCGAGACAACGGCCAAGAATTTGTCGTTTCATCGTTACTCCTCTCTTGACTCTTCGCGGTGTGATTTCCATGGTATGGGCTCCTGAGCAAACACCTCGAACAGAGTCTCACGCCTTGTATATGCCCGAGATGTGCATCTTGTGCTCCAAAACGGACCGAATCTGCGTTTTCCCGCTAACTCGCCCGGATTGAATGTCTTAGTGGCAAGCGCCATTCAGGAACGCGGCTTCAAGGGGTGCCAAAGGTTGGATAGTGAGGGCATGGCGACATCGGCCCGTCAGCGGTTGACAGCTCGGTCCTCCGCGCCTCATTTCAGCCCGGACGCGAATGGGCCAACTTAACGTTGAGAGCGACATAGCAAACTGGGAAACCCCGGCTGTTCTGCGAGGCGTAAAATTCCGGGAGCATGAGAACTAGAGCAGCGCATACACGTGTGGGCACGGGCGCGTTAGGAATGCTTGAGAAAAGAGGGTGCCGCAAAAAGATGGAGGAATAATGCAAAGCCCCAGGTGCGAAACCGGCACTCACGATCAGCCGTCTGCAGCTAGCACAGGCTGTAATTTCGCAACCAGGAGGAGTAACATAGAAATTGTAAGAGGCGCTACCACTAGCAGTTGCTTCAGACTCGGAATACCATCGGGCCACTCTTCAGGAAGCCACTCTACCGCTAGGGCCATTTCCGTTACCGGGGCTACCCAGCAGCAATTGGTGGTGGAAGGCGCATTCAAGCAGGTCAAAAGGCCTGTTCGGCTTTGCGGAGCCGAGCAGGTGAAGTATGCACGGCTACAGCACAGACTCGAATGAAAGGAGGGTCGTTACACTTCTGCTCGCGTTACTGGCGATTGCTCTGGCGTGGGTCTGTTCGAAATTTCTCGCGGCCTCCCACCTCTCGATTCCTTGGTGGGCGGATGCTCCTTCCAGCATGGCTTTCTACGGCGCCCTCTACGCGTTTTTCGACAGGTATCTCTGGCGGAACAACTTTGTGCATAAATTGGGCCTGGTTCGAATCCCGGACCTCACCGGCCGCTGGCGCGGTTACCTCCTCACCTCTTTTGACGGCCATGCGAAGCGGCACGATCTGATGATCCACATCTTCCAGAGTTGGACGCAAATCACCGTGTACCTTACCACGCCCACGTCCATGTCGCGCAGTAGTGCGGCAGTGATTCAAGTGGATGACCCGGAAGGTGCCGCGTTGGTTTACCAGTATCAGAATCAGCCGCTCGCAGACGCCATGAGAACGATGCATATGCACTATGGCACGGCGATGTTGAGAATCTCGAACGAGGGGTGCCTGGCCGGAGATTATTATGCAGGGCGCGACCGGCGAACCTTTGGGCGGATTTGCTGCAAGAGGGTGTAGAGACGCCTGCTTGAATTGGGGCCGGCGTGGGAAGGCGGAACATCTTGAGAAAAGAGGATACAGGAAGAAGATGGAGAAAAAGTCAAAACCGGCACGCTTCAAGACCGAAGCATGCGGCACCCACACCTTGCCCTGCGACTGGGAACCTGCCACCCGCCTGTTCAATTCGAGATACACGGGCGTTTTGTTTGGTTTTTCCGTGGCGCGAAAGTTGCCCGTGCTGGTATGGAGCGATGATCTAAGGACTGCCATATTGCGCCACGCGAAAGCGGTTCGCGGCAAACAGGGAATGCGCCTTTGCATGGATCAGTCATTTAAGCTGTAGCTCGACATCTGAAGAAGTGCAGGAGGAGCATCACTATGCCGATGACCAGCAGGACGTGAATGAGGACTGTGGAAACGTGAAAGGCCAAGAACCCGAGCAACCAAAGAACAATTAGAACCGCGGCGATGAATCCAAGCAGGTGTTCAACTCCTTTTATCTCTTGGCGCGTGCCAATCAGAAATCCTTTGTCACACAGCACGGAATTCTTTGGATACTGGAGTGGAGTGTATTCGTGCCGCGCCTTTGGGAGAGTGCAAGGAGCTGCTGGCGCGCCTGGGCAGGCCCGGGGAGTGCCTTGGCGCCGTATGCAGCGCCAGGTGCGAGGGCCTGGGGCTTACTTATTTCTGCTGAGTTGGATAGACAATCCTCCGCGAACCGCACGGGGCCGGCAGGCTTCGCTCAGGATTTGAGCGAGGCAAGGGCCTCTTCAATAGCGGAGGTCACCTGCGGCGAATCCGGAGCGATTTCGGGTTCGAACCGAGTGATGACGCGGCCGTCCGGGCCGATGAGGAACTTGGTGAAATTCCACTTAATCTCGCCGCCGGATTGCGGGTTTGAGGATTTATCGGTCAGGAATTGGTAGAGCGGCGTGATGTCGTCGCCCTTGACGGAGACCTTGGCCATCATGGGAAAAGTGACGTGAAACTTGGAGGAGCAGAACGTTTTGATTTCCTGATTCGAACCCGGCTCCTGGGCGCCAAAGTTATTCGCCGGGATGCCCACGATGACGAAGCCGCGATCTTTGTACTTTTCATAGGCGGACTCAAGCGCGGAGTATTGCGGAGTGTAGCCGCACTTGCTGGCGACGTTGACGAGCAGCACGACTTTGCCTTTGTAGGCCGCGAGAGGCGCGGGCTGACCATCGATCGAATTCAATGTGAAGTCATACACCGTCTTATCCACAGCCATTACCGCGGCGGCGCAGAAAAGCATGCAAAGCAGTAGTTTCATTTTCCCTCCTATCCTTTTCTACCCTGTTCCGTGCCCCCAGGCAAATGGGAGCGACAACCGGACTGGCGTACTTCCGGAATCTGGCCGCGCTGCTCACTTATTCCAGAGCGCCGGAAAAAGGGCCGAGGCGCGGGGGGAAATGCGAAGCGGCGATCCCGGCTGGCGGAAATTCAAACGGGCATTGAGACTGGAATAAGCCTGTTATAGACTTCGCAATCACCATCCTTCACGACGCAGCAGGGGCATTGCCGAGAGGATAGCGCTATAGCGTTCGAGCGGGGACAGCCGCGAACCCTTTGTAGCTGTGGCAGAAGATTCCGTTGTGGTGGTAAGCCGGGGCTGGCTCAACGGCCGCGGCCCCAAGGAGGCCTGGATGCTCTACGCATCTTCGGTTGCGGTTACCCACCGGACGCTCGAAACGGTGGACCTGGTCATCATCGGAATCTATTTCGCCATCGTCTTCGGGATCGGTTTCTACTTTTCGCGAAAGGAACGGACTTCGGAAGATTACTTCCTCGCTAGCCGCAATATCGGATGGTTCGCAATCGGCGCGTCGCTTTTCGTCTCCAACATTTCGACGGAGCATTTCATCGGGCTGGCGGGATCAGGGGCGACGTCGGGGCTGGCCGTTGGCCACTTCGAATGGCTGGCGTGCCTGATGCTGCTCCTGCTCGGCTGGGTTTTCGTGCCGTTCTACCTGCGTTCGAACGTTTTCACCATGCCGGAGTTTCTAGAACGGCGCTTCAATCGCAACTGTGCAACCTATCTCGCAAGCATCTCCGTCATCGCGTACATCTTTACGAAGATCTCGGTGCATCTGTACGCGGCTGCCATCGTGCTCGAGCGCGTGGTGGGCTGGAGCCCATTGACCGCCGCGGTCATCCTGGTTGTGGCGACGGGAATCTATACGATCGCGGGCGGCCTCGCCGCAGTGATCTACACCGATCTTGTGCAGACCTTGATCCTGCTTGCCGGGGCCATCGCGCTGACCATCATTGGGCTGGACAAGGTGGGCGGGTTTGCAGGTTTGCGAGCGGCGGTCCCCACCGACTATTTCCACATGATCAAGCCGTCTACAGACGGCGATTTTCCCTGGACGGGTATTTTCTTTGGCGCCCCGATCCTGGGCATCTGGTACTGGTGTACGGACCAGGTGATCGTGCAGCGCGTTCTTTCCGCCAAAGACGAGGGCCACGCCAAAGCTGGCACTATCTTCGCTGGGTTTCTGAAGATTCTCCCGGTCTTTGTGCTCGTCCTGCCCGGGCTGATCGCTTTCGCGCTCTATCCCCAACTGTTCCACGTTGTGGACGGGAGAGTCACAAACGGCGACATTGCTTATCCGACCATGATCGTGAACTTGCTTCCACGCGGGCTTGTGGGATTGATGATTGCCGCCCTTCTTGCTGCCCTGATGGGCGCGATGAGCTCGGTCTTCAATTCGGCCTCGACGATGGTGACGCTCGATTTTTATAAAAAATTCCGGCCGGCCGCCACCGAGTCACAGCTCGTATTTTTCGGGAGAATGGCGACCGGAGCGATGGTCCTTCTCGGCCTATTATGGGTACCGTATATTCACTATCTTAGTCCGCAGCTCTATATCTATCTGCAGAGCGTGCAGGCGTACATCAGCCCGCCGATTGCGGTGTGCTTCATTTTCGGAATTCTTTGGCCGCGCCTGAATGGGCAAGGGGCCATCAGTTCGCTCCTGGTGGGATTTGTTCTGGGTACCGTGCGCTTCATCTTCGAAGTGCTGGATAGGACCCGGCATTATGATTCCGGCGCCATCCGCTGGCTCGTGGACATGAACTTTTTGCACTACGCCATTTTAATGTTCGTCGTCTGCGCAGCCGTGCTGATCGGCGTCAGCATGATGTATCCGGCGCCTGAGCGGAAAAAGATCGCGGGACTGACGTTTGCGACGGTGGGCGAGAAACTCGCGACTACTGACGTGAGTACGCCGCATCTCCAGCGAGAAACGCGAACGGAACGCTCCTTCAACCTGGCATTTACGGGAGTGCTGATCGCCACGGTGGTTGGCTTGTGGATCTATTTCCGCTAGAAACCGCTTCCGGGAAAAAACATGGACACGGCTGCCATTCGAACACTGAAACCCAACGTCACGCAGAAGGAAGCGGTCCAGGCTTTCTCCGCGCCGGGCTTTTCGGCGTTGTACTGGCGCATGCGCATCGGCCCCTTGCAAAAGATCGCGGACGCTTACGTGCCCTTCTGGCTCTATCGTGTCCGTTACGAGCTCGGCAGGACGTCGCACACGAGGTTGTTGGCGCTCGATGCAGTGGACGGCTCGCTCGACCTATTTGAATTTCCACGAATTCCCGAACAATGCGAACTCATTTCCGTGGATAGCCGCAACCGGATGGCGCCGTCGCTAGCCGCGGAACGCGGCGAGGAAATCCTGCGCGAGAAGGTGCTGCGCGTCGTTTTCCAGCAAGGATTCTTCAAGCTTCGCGAGGCCCGGCTCGATATCGTGCGGGAGGCGGGCGAAATGTATCTTCCCTATTGGCTTGGTTTTTATGGTGGCAGCGGATCGGTGCGCTGCCGCGTGCTGGATGCAGTGAGACGCCGAATCGAAGGTGCAAAGGCGTCGGCGTTTTTCGAACAGTGGCTCGCAGCTTGATACGGCGGGGCGGTGCCGGATCGTTTCTGCGCAAGTGGGAAACACACTTAATCGTTCTTCGCCTTTCTTCGCGTCCCGGGAGGATGGAAATGACAGGGTTTGCTCGACTCATCGGAATTGGGTTCCTTGCCTCCACCCTCGGGAGTGGATTTGCGGCCGCGCAGGGCTGGCAACACCTTGGCAAGGTCCAGCGCGTCGAAAAGCTGAAAGATGGCGTGGAGTTAACGGCCGGCCCAGCGAAAGTGCGCGTCGCGGTATTCCGCGATGGCGTGTTTCGCGTGCGTGTCGCACCGAACGGTACCTTTCCCAAGGATTCTTCCTGGGCAGTGATCGAATCGCCCGAACCACCGGCCTTCAAGATCGAAGAAAATCCAAGAGAAATTCGATTCACTGCTGGAAACGTGGTCGCAACCATTCAGCGTTCACCCCTGCTGATCAATTTCTCTGATGCTGCGGGAAGTGTCCTTCTCGCCGACGAGCCCAGCCTGCCGATGGCCTGGGATGGGCAGCGAATTCACGCCTGGAAGAAAATGCCTCTGGACGAAAACTACTACGGACTGGGCGACAAAGCCGGACCCATGAATCGCCGGAATCGCGCGTTTACAAACTGGAACACGGACGCGTTCGGCTGGCAGGAGTCCACCGACCCACTTTACAAAACCATTCCGTTTTTCATGGGACTTCGCAAAGGGGTAGCCTACGGCCTATTCTTCGACAACACCTACCGCAGCGGTTTCGATTTCGGGAAAGAGTCCGCGGACTATTTTTCCTTCGGCGCGGAAGGCGGAGAACTGAATTATTACTTCATTGCCGGGCCGGAACCGAAAAAAATCATCGAGCAATACACCGCGCTCACGGGCCGCGCGCCCCTGCCGCCGCTCTGGACCCTCGGTTACCAGCAGTGCCGCTACAGCTACTATCCCGAAGCTCGTGTGCGGGAGATTGCCCGGCTCTTGCGCGAAAAGAAAATTCCTGCCGACACCATCTACCTCGATATTGACTATCAGGAAGGCTACGCCCCGTTCACGATCAACCGGCAATATTTCCCGGCTTTTGAAAAAATGGTCGCGGACCTGAGTGAAAAGGGTTTTCACGTCATTGCCATCACGGATCTCCACATCAAGAGGTTTCCAGACCACGGCTATGTCCCATTCGATTCGGGAATAAAAAATGATGTATTCGTCAAGAATCCCGATGGTTCCGTCTACGTTGGACCGGTCTGGCCGGGGGAAAGCGTTTTCCCCGATTTCACTCTCACGCGCGTGCGGGATTGGTGGGGCGGTCTTTACAAAGACTTTGTTGGAATGGGCTTGGCGGGCTTTTGGAACGACATGAATGAACCCGCCGTCTTCCGCTATCCGGAGAAGACCATGCCACTCGACGTCGTTCATCGTCTGGATG
>WNGO01007941.1_pt1 | contig 11970 bp, 7 predicted proteins | sample 5400511 | NCBI WGS metagenome assembly WNGO01 (sample SAMN13153380, study PRJNA577476) | soil metagenome | isolation source: 20 cm soil or saprolite under Garry oak tree replicate 2 | place: USA:California | collected 2016-06-15
GCCGTCAAGTAACTTTGGAGTTGTCAGGCCACACTGGCAACCCCCTTATGTGATAAAAACGACCAGTAAGTCCTTACCTTACCCATTTGTTCTTGACATGCCCTCGCTCAAAGAGTACCTATGCTGTCCTTACGGGCTAACCGTGGCTCCGCACTTGGAGTTGTGGGAGAAGTGTGTGCTGCGAAGGATGTTCCGCGTTGCGCTGTGCTGCCTGGCTCTAATCTCTGCGGGTTCGGCTTCCACGCCGGGGCTCTCGTCCAAACGTGACTCGGAATCAAAGAATGCTTTCATAACGGACTTGTCTGCTTCCGAAGGCGATGTCCTCCAAGCAGTAAAGGAAGTTGTCGGAGATCACGTCGTCCATGGCACATTCCAATTTGCGAATGAAAAGGAAATGGCGGGCGCTCACGCTGCTGAGACGGCGTCCGCATTCGCCCCCTGGACGGGAACAGGAACAGTCTTCTTTAAGGTGGCCGAAAACGTGCTGTCACCCAGATACTTCAAGAACAGCAACGACCTGGGAACCGTGACCGTGCGATACGTCGTGCAAAGCGTCGACCCGACGACGACGTCGCTCCGAATTGATGCTGTCTTCATAGAAGCGAACCGGCGCACTGTCCATTCCTCCGAGGGTGTGGTTGAGACCGCCGAATACGCTGCAATCCAACAGCGCGTGCAGGCGATGCAGGTGGAACGAAAAGAGGCCGCAGAAGAGCAAGCCAAGAACGAACAGCAAAGAGCTGCCAAACAGGCCGAAGCCGAGCGAGCCGCCCGTGAAGCTGGACTGTCCGCATCAGCAGCATCAAGTGTTCAGGAATTGGAGCAGCGCGTAGAAAAACTGCGGCATCAGGTAGAAGCCAAAGTGAAGGCGAGGGACACTCCGCTCAAGTCTGCCCCGTATCGCAGCGCCGCGACGATTCAACCCCTCCCGGCAGACACAAAAGTCGTGATCTTGATTCTCACGCCGTTCTGGTACGGTGTGGAAACACAGGATGGACATCGTGGATGGGTTCACCGTGACCAACTGGAGCAGTTGCCGTGATGACACGAGTCTGGTCGGCCCTCAACTGGGGTTGGGGACGCCTGATTGCCTGCACATTGCTAACAATTTTGCTATGTCCCGCCCTGTTGGCGCAGGCACCTCCGGCCGAGCAGACGTTTCACGTTTCGCGCGCCGATGCAGAAGCTGCCCTCCGAAAACTCCAGGCGTACTCCGGGGCTCGGCTGCCCACTCTCGATGGATTCGTGTCCCCTGATGAGCCCTCCCTCGACAGCTACCAGCGCGGCTACTATCAATACTCGATTCAAGTCGATTCGGTGAATGCCGCCGAGTCGCGCGTTCGAGTGAGTGCCAAGATTACGGCGTGGCATGAAGATCCGAACGCTTCGAAATCCGGGTATCGGGTATTGCCGTCGAATGGCCGTCTCGAATCCGATTTATTCGAGCGCCTTGAAACAATGTTGGGCTCACATCCTGCAAGTGCCAGCGCTCCTGCCCAGCCTCCGGCGGAGAGCTCGAGCAAACCGGCAAAGGCTGCGGCAGCGACGACCGCTTCCGCGGCACCGTTAGTGCACCCACCGGTGGATCACTCCAATCCGTTCGCAACGTCGGCCCGGATTTCGCCCGTCGTACCCAATCGAACGGAGGCAATGGCTGGAAATTTCCCGAAGAGCTTGATGGATCGACACGTTCAGCAGCTGACCCAGGAAGAACAGAGCTTGCAAGAGGTGTTACGCAACCAGTCGCATCCTGACAATCTCGCTGCGGTGAAGGCTCCGCGCACCCCAGTGTTGTCACGTCCACTTGGCAGTTCCGCAGTGTTGTTTCTGGCCGATGCCGAGGATGAATTTCAAGTCCTCGGAACGCAAGGAGACTGGGTCCACGTACAGATTTCCGGCTTGTCGCGTGGTTGGATTCGCACCTCTCAGGTCGACTTGCCTGGCACTCTGCCCGACAATCCCAACGATGGAGCCCGGGTTGATTCAAAGCGTGATCCGTTCCGACAAACGCGGCAAGAAACCAGCCTTTTCCCTGGAGACTGGGACCCGCTCCGCGGCAAACAAGTCCGCATTATCTGGGTTCAGCCCAATGGCGCCGCCGATAGCGAGAGCGCTGGTCAGAACAAGATGAACATGGCGAAGTCCCTGTTCCGGAAAACCTATCCCGAACTCGCCCAGAGTGCAGGGCAGATCGGCGGAGTGGTCATTGTTCTCGACTCTGCCGATGGCGGGATGGCGGCTGCTACATTGTCTCTGCTGCAACGCTGGAATGAAGGCAAATTATCGGACGAAGCCTTCTGGAAGCAATGCTGGTTCGATCCGCCGGGTGCGTTTGAGGCCTCAGCGACCCGCTGACCTTGAACATAATCACTCTGTTCGGGTCCCAAAATATTCGGATTATGTCGGCTGTACCAGACCATTCTTAGCTTTGATTCCCACCACCCGCCGGAACCGCAAGCGAAGTCGATCCAAGTAGAGATATACGACCGGAGTCGTGAACAACGTCAGCATCTGGCTCATAATCAGGCCCCCGACAATCGTAATTCCGAGCGGACGGTGCAATTCGGAACCTGTGCCGGTGCCCAGCGCCAGCGGCAGGCCCGCAAGGAGAGCTGCCATCGTCGTCATCATGATGGGCCGAAAGCGCAGAACACAAGCTTCGTAGATTGCTTCCTCGGACGACTTGCCGCCCGTTCTTTCCACCTGCAAGGCAAAGTCGATCATCATGATGGCATTCTTCTTGACGATGCCGATGAGCAGAAGCACGCCGATTAAAGCGATGACGTTGAGATCCTTCTTGAATATCAGCAAAGCAAGGATGGCCCCGACCCCGGCCGAGGGCAGAGTCGACAGAATTGTGATGGGGTGAATATAGCTTTCGTACAACACTCCCAAGACGATATACACGGTGAGTAGCGCGGCCAGAATCAGGATTGGCTCATTCGCCAGCGAATCCTGAAACGCCGCGGCAGTTCCCTGAAAACTCGCATGGATTGACGCCGGCAGGTTGATTTCGCGATTTGCACTTTCGATCACCTGTGTCGCTTCTCCCAACGAAACCCCTTCCGTCAGGTTGAATGAAAGCGTCGCCGACGGGAACTGGCCCTGATGGTTTACCGCCAACGGAGTATTGGAAGGCTCGTAGTGGCTAAAAGTAGCCAGCGGCACTTGCACTCCCGACTTCGAAGGAACGTAGATACTCTGCAGAGCGTCGGGCGTCTGCTGGTAACGCGGATCTACTTCCATGACGACGTGATACTGGTTCAATTCCTTGTAGATGGTCGAAACCTGGCTTTGGCCGAATGCCTGGTACAGCGCCGCATCGACGGCGGCCGGTTGAATTCCCAATCGTGCCGCCGTGTCACGATCAATCACCAGCTTGGCTTCCAACCCCCGGTTCTGTTGATCGGTATTCACATCTTTCAGTTGCGGCAGTTTCCGTAAACGTGCCAAAACTTTGGGAGCCCACTGATTCAGATCGTCCAGACTCTCGGACTGAAGCGTGTACTGATACTGCGCGTTACCCATGCGGCCACCAATCTGCAGGTCTTGGGCAGATTGCAGATACAGCGTCGCGCCCGGGACGTGGGCCAGTTTGCTGCGCAAGCGGGCAATCACCTGATCTGCCCCGATCTTGCGCTGCTCCAGCGGCTTCAACATGATGAACATACGTCCTGTGTTGGCGGTACCGCCGCCTCCCACAAATCCGGTCACCGTATCAACAGCCGGGTCCTGCATGATGATCCCGACGTATGTGTTCATCTTCTCGCGGATCGCCTGGAATGAGATGTCCTGCTCCGCTTGAATGGACCCGCCAAGACGACCCGTATCCTGCTGGGGGAAAAATCCTTTCGGAACGAGTCCGTAGAGAACCACACTGAGGACGGCAGTGAGAATGGTAACCAGTAAAGTCACAGCCTTGTGGGCGAGAACTACTCGCAAAGAGCGCGCGTACCCGTTCCGGAGAGCGTCGAAGGCGCGCTCGCTGACGCGGTAGAGGCGCCCATGTTTTTCCTTGTCGATCGGTCGCAAAAGCTTCGCGCACATCATCGGCGTGGTGGTCAATGACACCACCAGCGATACTCCAATCGCCGCGCTAAGCGTCACAGCAAACTCACGAAACAGTCTTCCGACAATTCCTCCCATCATGAGTATGGGAATAAACACCGCCACCAGAGACGTACTCATTGACAGCACCGTGAAACCGATTTCTTTCGCACCCAAAAACGCGGCCTGCACCGGCTTGATTCCTTGTTCGAGATGCCGATTCACGTTCTCGAGCACAACGATAGCGTCGTCCACTACAAACCCAGTCGAGATGGCAAGCGCCATCAACGACAGATTGTCCAGGCTGTAACCGAGCAGGTACATCACCCCGAACGTGGCCACGAGTGAGAGTGGCACCGCAACGCTGGGAATAATCGTCGAGCGCAGATTGCGAAGGAATACAAAAACAACGAGCACGACGAGAATTACCGAGATGATAAGTGTGAACTCAATATCGCGCACCGACGCCCGCACCGTCAGCGTCCGATCCATCACGACTTCAAGCTTGATTGCGGGCGAGATCGAGGCTCGCAATTCGGGGAGAAGCTGTCGAACGTTATCTACGGTTGAAATAATGTTCGCGCCCGGCTGACGAAAGACGACCAACAATACAGCGCGTTTCCCATTGGAAATGCCGGCATTTCGCAGGTCTTCGACGGAATCCTGAACGTCCGCCACATCGCTGAGTCGCACGACGCCGTTTTGGTTCGACGCCACGATCAGCGACCTGTACTTGTCGGCTTCGAGCAACTGGTCATTCGCGTCGATGCTCCAGGCATTGATCGGGCCAACAAATTCTCCCTTGGGCTTATTGGCATTCGCAGAGGAAAGGGCCGTTGCAACCTGTTGCGTACTGATCCCGAGCTTGTTCAAACGCATCGGATTGAGTTCAGCTCGCACAGCCGGGTTCGCGCCACCTCCAACGAAGACCTGGCCCACACCCGAAACCTGGGCCAGCTTCTGCGCCAGTATCGAATTCGCCGAGTCGTAGATATTTGGTAAGCGAATGGTGTCCGATGTGAGAGAAAGAATCAGAATCGGAGCATCCGCCGGATTCACTTTTCGGTAGTTGGGATTGTTTGGGAGATTGGCAGGCAACTGTCCGCGCGCTGCGTTGATGGCGGCCTGCACATCGCGCGCTGCCGCATCGATATTCCGATTGAGATCAAATTGCAGAACAATATTGGTCGATCCAAGTTGGCTGGTGGACGTCATCTGATTGACGCCAGCAATTCGCCCGAATTGCCTCTCCAGCGGTGTAGCCACCGCGGACGCCATGGTTTGCGGGCTCGCTCCCGGCAGGCCCGCGGAAACCGAGATCACAGGGAATTCCACCTGGGGCAGGGGCGCAACCGGAAGGAATTGAAAGGCCAGCGTCCCAGACAACAACAAGGCAATCGTTAGAAGCGTCGTTCCAATCGGCCGCCGGATAAACGGAGCAGAGATGTTCATGGCCTACTCCACAGCAACGGGTTCCTCGATCGGATTGCCTACGCGGAACCGCGCAAGTCTCCGGCCCAAACGGTCGAACGCGAGGTAGACAACCGGCGTCGTATAAAGCGTCAACAACTGGCTGAGAAGCAGGCCGCCGACGATCGTGATGCCCAGCGGATTTCTTAACTCTGAGCCCGTTCCCGAAGTGAGCGCGAGTGGCAAACCGCCCAGCAACGCTGCCATGGTCGTCATCATGATTGGCCGGAAGCGCAGCAGGCAAGCTTGATAGATCGCTTCTTCCGGCGGCTTCCCTTCGCCACGTTCCGCATCTAGCGCAAAGTCGATCATCATGATGGCGTTCTTCTTCACGATGCCAATCAGCAAGATGATGCCAATAAGAGCGATGACGTTGAAGTCGTTCCGCGTGAGGAGTAAGGCTAGGATCGCGCCTACGCCGGCTGACGGCAGTGTAGACAGAATCGTGATCGGATGAATGTAACTCTCGTAGAGCACACCCAACACGATGTAGACGGTGACCAGTGCCGCCAGAATCAGATAGGGCTCCGAAGAGAGTGAATTGCGGAAGGCCGCCGCGGTTCCCTGAAAACTTGTGTGGATACTTGCGGGCAAATTGATGTCATGCTCGACTTGCTCGATAGCCTTGGTAGCTTCTCCCAGGGAGACTCCCGGCGCCAGGTTGAAAGAAAGCGTGACCACCGGAAACTGCCCCTGATGATTGATCGCGAGGAGCGCATTCGCAGGTTGGAAGTGAGTGAACGCCGACAGCGGCACCTGCGTGCCGTTCGACGAATGCACATAAATATTTTTCAATGAATCTGGGGACTGCTGGAAACTCGGGTCCGCCTCGAGTACAACGTGGTACTGATTCAGTTGCGTAAAGATGGTAGACACTTGTCTCTGGCCGAAGGCGTCATACAGAGTGTCGTCGATTGCCTGTGGCAAAATACCGAGCCGCGACGCCGTGTCCCGATCAATGACGAGGTCTGCCTTCAGACCGTTTGTCAGCTGATCACTGGCAACATCACGCAATTCCTGTAGCGCGTTCAACTTCTCCATGAGTCGTGGCACCCAAACGTTCAAGTCGTTGGCGTCGGCAGACTCCAGTGAGTACTGAAATTGAGTGCGGCTGACGCGATCCTCGACTGTCAAATCCTGAACGGGCTGCATGTAAAGCGTGATGCCAGCCACTTTCGCCAGTTCTGGCTGCAAGCGGCGGATAATATCTGAGGCACTTTCCTTGCGCTGGCTGCGCGGCTTGAGATTGATCTGGATACGGCCGCTGTTGGGCGTAGTGTTCACTCCATCGATCCCAATGAACGAGGAGAGACTCTCGACGCCGGGATCCTTGAGAATCATCTGCGCGAGGGCCTGTTGGCGTTGTGCCATGGCATCGAACGAGATGGTTTGCGGCGCGTCCGAGATTCCCAGAATCACACCAGTGTCTTGGGAGCGGAATCAGGACCGCGATCAAGGACACGGTCAAGGACACGATGGTGAATCCGATCTGCCCGGCGCCCTTCAGGGCAGCGTCGAGTGGGGAATCTCCTTCCTCCAAATAGCGGTCGATGTTTTCAATCATGACAATGGCGTCATCGACTACGAAGCCGGTGGAGATCGTCAACGCCATGAGCGTCAGATTGTTCAAGCTGTATCCGAGCAGATACATCACGCCGAACGTGCCAACCAGCGATAGCGGCACGGCGACGCTAGGGATCACCGTTGCAGGGAGATTCCGCAAGAACAGGAAAATCACCATGACCACCAGCCCGATGGTCAACAGCATTTCAAACTGCACGTCGTCGACCGAGGCACGGATCGTCTGAGTCCGGTCAGTCAGAATGGTTAGTTTGATCGAGGAAGGAAGCGAAGACTGCAGGCGGGGCAGCAGTTTCTTGATTCGATCAGCAACACTAATAATGTTGGCGCCCGGCTGCCGTTGAATGTTCACGATCACCGCAGGCGTCAGATTCATCCACGCGGCCTGGCGGGCATTCTCGGCGCCATCGATTACATTGGCGACGTCACTGAGCCGGACGGGAGCGCCGTTCTTGGCAGTGACGATGACGTCACGATACTCGCTGCTGGAAAACAGCTGATCGTTCGCGTTGATGGTGTACGACTGTCGGGGCCCGTCCAGAACTCCCTTCGCCTGGTCCACGTTCGCTTGTCCGAGAACAGTGCGCAAGTCTTCGAGACTGAGCCCGTAAGAGGCGAGCGCCGTGGGATTCGCCTGAATCCGCACTGCGGGCTTCTGTCCCCCGCTGATAGAGACCAGACCCACGCCAGGCAGTTGCGAAATTTTCTGGGCCAGAGTCGTGTCGGCGAGATCTTCCACCTTGGTAAGCGGTAGAGTGTCGGACGTGAGCGCGAGCGTCAGAATCGGCGAATCGGCCGGATTGACCTTGCTATAGATTGGAGGGTTTGGAAGGTCACGAGGCAAGTACGTGGTCGCAGCATTGATCGCAGCCTGCACCTGCTGCTCCGCCACATCGATGTTCTGATCAAGGTTGAACTGCAGAATGATCAGGGAACTGCCAAAGGAACTGGTTGAGGTCATCTGGCTCAAGCCGGGAACCTGGCCGAACTGCCGCTCGAGGGGAGCGGTGACCGACGACGCCATGACCTCTGAGTCAGCACCTGGATAAAACGTCACCACCTGAATGGTTGGATAGTCAACTTCGGGAAGCGCGGAGACCGGAAGCTGCCTATACGCGACCAAGCCGACCAGAAGCAAACCGACCATCAACAAGGTCGTGGCGACCGGTCGGAGAATAAATAAGCGGGACGGACTCATTGCCCTACAGTTCCCGATGACTGCGCTGATTTTCCGCTGGGAGATGATGTCCCGAAATGCGGCTCAACGCGGCTACCGCCTTGCAGCTTGTCCTGGCCGTCAGTGACCACCAGCTCTCCCGGAGCCAATCCTGACTCGATGGCGCTGACATTCGCCTGGGTAAAAGTGACCTTGACCGGACGTACCTCGATGGTCTTATCAGGCTTAACCAAATAGGTGTAGGTGCCTCCCTGAGGGCCGCGCTGAATGGCCGCGGCAGGCACCACTGTAATCCCCTTACGCGTCTCCAGAAGCAAGTGCGCGTTGACGAACTGATTCGGCCACAAGGCATTGTCGTTGTTCTCGAACATGGCCTTCAATTTCCCGGTGCCTGTCGTCGGATCGATCTGGTTGTCGATCGTCAAGAGCTTGCCGGTCGCAAGTTTGGTGATGTCGTCGCGACTGTAGGCATCCACTTGGAGCGGTCCGCTCCTCATGTGTTTCGCAACATTGGGAAGCACGTCCTCAGGAAGCGTGAAAACTACTGCGATGGGCTGAAGTTGCGTCACAACCAAAAGCGGATTCGTATCCGCCGCATGCACCATGTTTCCGATGTCGACCAACCGAAGCCCAATTCTGCCGCTGACCGGTGAAGTAATTCGCGTATAAACGAGTTGAAGTTTCGCGTTGTCGATTGTGGCCTGATCCGACTGAACCGTTCCTTCCAGTTGACCTACCAGAGCTTTTTGAGAGTCGAACTGCTGTTGGGCAATGACTCCTTCCTTGGATAAATTCTGATAGCGCTGATAGTCGAGCTGCGCATTCTTGAGTTGAGCCTGGTCGCGGGCAAGGGCGGCCTGTGCCTGCTCCAACTGAACCTGGTAGGGACGTGGATCGATGACGATCAATAAATCGCCCTGCTTTACTGCCTGACCTTCCCTGAACGCAATCTGCACGATTTGCCCATCGACCCGGGTCTTGAGGCTGACCGTATTGGAAGCCTGTACGCTTCCGAGACCCTCTTGAAAAACCGGCACGTCGCGGCGCTCCGCAGGCGCGACCCCCACCGGAATCGCCGGCGGCCCCGCAGAGGCCTGGGCAGGCCTAGTATTGGTGCTCCCACAGCCCAAGAGCGAGATCAGGAAAACCAGAATGAACCCCGATGAAGTGACAAGTCTGAGCGGAATTGAATGGCTGTGATTCATAAATTTTATCAAGGGACTATTAACAGGCCACAGAGTACTGGCAGATTCGACCAGTCTTTTAATTCCAATAAATTTGGAGGCAAGTCTCACCGAGCAGTACCCTATAGTGAGACGCTTCTAGTCTAAAGTAGGGCTTAATTATTTGTGCAGATTTACAAACTTTTACACGGGTGGTGCTTGTTTGGCGCAGTATTTGCGCGTTCCTGCGAGCCCGCTCGCCGCATTAGAATCGCAAAACCACACGGAACTTCAAGAAGTCCTCGTGGTCTGTGCTTTCCGGAAGGGCATGGTAGCCATTGATGCTTTCCTCCATGCAAAAGAACAAATGGTGGCGGGTGACTGGAGAGGGAAACCAGAAAGCGATCTCTCCGCCAGGCCGATTTCTATTGTGATCAAAGGTTGGCAAAACAAACTTCGCTTGGAATCGCATTGAGACGTTCGGCCAGATCATGTCTTTCCCGGCCACGACGGCCGGCCGCCATTCCTCGAATCGGTTTTTGTCGGTCACCACGCGATCCCACTGAGCGCCACCTCCGAAATATAGGCCGCCAATAGTTCGATGGGCTGCGAACGCACGACCTTGAAGAATGTGACCGGTTCGAGAATATGACGATCTCGAATTCTGAGCGGCAAAGTCAGCCACGAGCACTAGCGATTTCATTTCGACGTCTACGCCCGCGCCAACCTCACCAGCGAAGACGTCATAGTTAGCACCCCCAAGGGTCAGGCCGCCAAAAACGAAGGGTCGAAGGATCCGCAGGTCCCTCGTTGTTACGCCGGAAGATTGCGGCTGTGAGAGATTCCCGGTGGAGTCCTGCGCCCACAGAGAACAGGTAGCCGTTAGCAACAACACCGCAGCCATCACTCGTAGCACGTTCATAGTCATTTCGAGACACTCCAATCCCAAGAATGTGCGAGGGATCGGAATTGCGATGTGATGGCTAACCAGTCTGCGCAAACCGTGCTGCACGAAGGTATATGGCAGGCCCAGCTTCAGCCTGACGGCATATGTTTGGCGCTGGGGAGCGTCTTCGAGCTATTCCCCAAGAAACGTTGCATCCAAAGATTCAGCCGCAAGGGTCCCCCCTTCGCGGATCTGCGGGGCCTGATCAAGCGCAAGCGGACAGTTCTTGGCCGATTGTGATTGATTGCTCCGGTTCGGGGCTCGGGCGCGGGGAAACCGCTCCGACCAGCACGGTCAGCCTAGAGGCGGTATCGCTAGTACACCAAAGAGCCGCCCGCCTGAGCGGTAAAGAGGACCTCCGCCCGCAAGGTCGTTTCTGCTCCAATGGGTAACGAAAGGCACACATCTTCGTGACCTTCGTGTGTCGGCGTCACATACGACGGGCTTTTTCTCTACTAAACTCCATATGAGCGGCTTCTTTCCCCCGGCAGCCAGCATTCCTTGCGTATGCCTTTGGATCTCCAAGAAGCCGTCAAGGCGACGCCCCTGCGCACTCTGCGCAGGACGACTCCGGTGATTGCTCTGGGAAGTGGCGTCACCTTGCTGGCAGTATTGAATGTATTGCGTACGGCGGGAATTCCTGCCTATACCTTGGGAGCGCAGTCAGATTTCGTAAGGTATTCCCGCTGGTACCGGCCGCTGTCGACAACTGCTTCACTAACTCACGCGACAGAGTTACCGGATCTTCTTGAGACATTGAAGTTGAGAGAAGCCGTCCTTCTTCCGTGTTCCGACGACTGGCTGTCCGCCGTGGCCAACCTTCCGGAGCCGCTTTCCCGCAGGTTTCTTTCCAGTACCTGCGGGCCATCGGTGGACGCGCTCGTGGACAAGTGGCGGTTCGCCCAGTTACTGCAACGGTTTCAAGTCCCCCATCCGCGGACCTCTCTTCTTACTGCCTACGATCAGCTGGCAGCGCACGACTTCGAATTCGGGGAAGCGATCTTGAAACCGCTATCCTCAGTGGAATTCGTCACCAAGCGGGGCGTGAAGGGGTTGATGGTAGGAAGCCGTACCGGAGCTCTGGCCGCTGTCGGCAGGTTCGACTTCCCGATCCTGCTTCAGGAGTTTATTCCGGGACCAGCGAGCTGTGGCTATTTTGTAGAGGGCTTTCGGGACAAGGAGGGCCGGATCTGTACCCTGTTCGCCCGGCAACGATTACGCATGTTGCCCGCGAAATTAGGCAACAGCACCGCAACTGCCAGTGTAGCGCTGAGCGACGTCGAGCCTGCGGTGGCCGTACTCGAGACTCTGCTTCATAAGATTTCATACCGGGGCATCTTTAGTGCCGAATTCAAATATGACGAACGGGACGGACTGTTCAAACTCATCGAAATCAATGCGCGGCCCTGGTGGTATGTAGAATTCGCACAGCTTTGCGGTGTTGATGTCTGTTCGATGGCGTATCGGGACGCGTTAGGGCTGCCGGTGAAGCCAGTTGACACCTATCAAATAGGCCGCCATTGCATTTTTGCCTTGAACGACCTGCGGGCCTGGAAAACTGGGCGCCATAGGGGAGAAGTTAGCCT
>WNGO01019360.1_pt1 | contig 11969 bp, 14 predicted proteins | sample 5400511 | NCBI WGS metagenome assembly WNGO01 (sample SAMN13153380, study PRJNA577476) | soil metagenome | isolation source: 20 cm soil or saprolite under Garry oak tree replicate 2 | place: USA:California | collected 2016-06-15
AATCGTTGACGTCCGGCAAACTCTTGCAGAACTGACCAAGCAATATTTCATCATTCGGAATTCTCAGGGATGTTCTTGTAGAAATCGTGGTTCACGCTGCGCATATTTTCGAGCCGTTCCTTAATTAGTGGTACTCGTCCGATGCTGGGCTACACCCAAGAGATGCTTGTAACTGCGAATGAGGCAAAAATAGAGGCACGAGACGCGGGAACAACTACGACACGCCGCAGACAGTTGACAAGTGAATTCTCCTACTCCCCAGAAGTCGGCTTGTGGGAAACTGGCTTTGGGATCTCCGGTAGCTTGGGCCAGCTTCCGATAAGACCTACGAGATCAACAGGTCACCGCAACACCATCAAATCGCTTGATCCGACAATACTTCCTCTAGAGAACCGAACTGTCAGGGTGTACTCCATCAGACCTAAACAGAGTGGTGTTGCGTTTGAATCAATGCTCGCGAACGACTTTGGCTTTTGAAATTGCTGCAAGTAGACTTCGAGCATGTGTTGCGTCGACCTATTGAGACCGCCCCGTTTATCAGGACCTGACCTCAGTCTTGGTGACATTCTGGCAACGCGCTGCCGTACTGCTGAAGGCAATTGCGCCGTGCTTGCCAGATCTGGGAACCGGGCCTAAGATTTCGCTCGTAACAAACGCGTGGGGAGGCTCTAATGAAGAAACGCTTCTTGATGTCAGCGGTTTCCGCCGCAGCGATTTCGCTTTGCGCCGTTGCGCCGATGACAACCTCTTTGGCAATGCCGGTCGCAACATCTTGATCGGACCGGGCCTTGTGAATTTGGACTTTTCGGTCTTCAAAAACAACTACATCAGAAAAATTTCCGAGAATTTCAACATTCAGTTCCGGTGGGAAATATTCAATATTCTGAACCGCGCGAACTTTGCGGTTCCTTCCAGTGCAGCTATTTTTGACGCAGCAGGCGTTGATGTTTCAGCTAACGATATCATCACCTCGACCCAGACGCCGTCGCGACAGATGCAAGTGGCACTAAAGGTGATTTTTTAGAAGTGTGCGGTCGCTTTTAATTAGGCTCACGAGCGCTGCGACGGGTTGCAAGGAGCAAACTGGCCTCGATAGCGAGAGCAAGGATTTCGATGTAACGATTTGGCTCGAAATCCGTAGGCGTTTGTGGTTAAATCCGTCCGTCGGAAACCCTCTCAAGGTGATTAAATGAAAAAACTTCTAGTCGTGCTAACGCTGGTTCTTGTTTGGGTAGCGAAGTCTCCAGCACAAGAGAAGACATCGCTCCGGCTTGTCCAAACTGTTTCCTTGGCGGGTCTGCAGCGTCATTGGGACCATTTCGGCGTGGATGTGAAGAGCAATCGCCTCTTCCTTACCTCAGAGGATGAGCCGGTCGTCGATGTTTTTGATTTGAAGACCAACAAGCTAATCCATACCATCACCGGGATCAAGGGGTCCCACAACGTGCTGGCTTTCCCAGAGATGAAAAAAATCTTTGTTGTGGACGGAGAAGCGTCTGAGCTGAAGATCTTCAATTACGATACGTACGAATTGACTGGCCACACCGAGTTGACCATTGATGCAGACCCAGCAGTATACGATCCCGCGACGAAGTATCTTTACGTCGTGAACGGCGGGCGCGCGGCTAAAACACCGTACTGCCTGATCAGCGTCGTGGACACGGTAAGCGGCAAGAAGCTGGCGGATATAAAGCTGGATACCAATCGGCTGGAGTCCATGGCGCTTGAAAAATCTGGACCACGTCTTTTCGTCAACATGACCGGCGCCAACTCAATTGGAGTTGTGGATCGCCAGAAGCGCGCCTTAGTTGCGACGTGGCCTGTCACCGCAGCCGTGGAAAACGTGCCGATGCAGTACGACGAATCCACGCATCGTCTATTTGTGGCCACGCGCAAGCCTTCCAGGTTGGTGGTCGTGAACACTGACACGGGGAAGGAAGTCACCAACCTGCCGACGGCCGACTCTGTAGACGATCTGGCTTACGACGCCGCCAATCACCGTATTTACCTGCCGGGCGGAAACTTGAACGGCGGAGTTGGTGCGGTCACGGTGATCCAGCAAAAGGACGCGGACCACTATGAAGTAATTGCAAACATTCCTACCAAACCCGGCGCCAGGACGGCCCGTCTGGTGCCCGAACTCAACAAGTACTATGTGAGCGTTTCGACGAAAGGTCCACAAGACGCGCAAATATTGGTGTATGACGTGGTTCCTTAACCGGATTTTGCGATTCATCCCAACTCCGGCTAACTGCAAGGGAGGGTTAACTCATGCGATACAGATTTGTGCTGATAGCAACGATTGAGATAGTCGGGGTTTTAATTGTTGCCCCAAAGCTTTGCGCGCAGGTTTCAAACGCCGGCCACGCACCGGATACACCGGCTCCTCAAGTCAAGCCTGGCACTTGGCGAGGTGTGGGTACCGTTCCGCCGTGTGTGCTCCCTTGGGGCGGCATATATGCATGCCCTCCGGCCCCGACAACGATCGCGATTCGCGCCGGCCGAATGTTCGACAGCCTTACCGGCCAGATGTTGACCAAACAAGTTGTGCTGATTCAGGGTCAGCGAATCACTGAGGTCGGACCGGACGGCACCGTCACGATTCCCGCGGGAACTCGAGTGATTGATCTCAGTCAGGCGACGGTCCTGCCCGGGTTCATCGACGCGCATAACCACTTCATGACCTCGCGCGGAAAGATGACCGCGGACCAGGCCCTGCTCGTCGCTACCAAGAGACTGCGAGACGCTCTCGTGAATGGCTTTACTGCGATGAAGGAAATGACCTCTCACGGCAACGGATACCAGGACGTCACACTCCGCGATATGATTAACCTGGGCGTCATCAGCGGCCCCAGGGTGCAGGTGTCGGGCCGGGGAATCGTCTGGGGAGGGTCCACACCGAGCGCGAACGAAAAGCCGGATACTGGCTTACTGAACGCGATTGTTGTTCATTCGGCTGAAGACGCGCGAGCAGCCGTACGTTTCGAGGTTGATCATGGTGTAGACCATATCAAGCTGTACCCGGCGGGGGGTTATAAATTCTCACTCACGGGGGAACTGCAAGTTGAAGAGACCTACCCGTTGGAGGTCATGCAAGCGTTGGATGACGAGGCGGAGCGCCTCGGCGTAAAGACAGGCTCACACGCCTATGGCGGCGCGGGACTGCAAAACGCCATCACCGCTGGTCATGCCGGCGACTCCATCGAGCACGGACAGGGTTTGACTCAAGAGATGTGCAACACAATGTCGCAGAAAGGGCTGTTCTACGGCCCGACCATTCTCGAATACACCCAACCCTCCATCGAGGACACCGATGCCAAGAACACTGGCGGCAAGTATGGGATAGTCCCCATTTTTGAGAGGAATGTCCGGATGTGTATCGCTACCAAGGGAATCGTAACAGTGCTTGGTAGCGGATCTCAAGGCGCCGCGTGGCGTGAGGGCAGCAACGCTCTCGAGTTTACCGCGCTGGTCAAAATTGGTGGCATGACGCCAGCAGGAGCCCTGCAGGCTGGAACCATCAATGCCGCAACAGAAATGCGATGGCGGAACGATATCGGGTCCATTACGAAGGGTAAGTTCGCCGACATCGTCGCCGTTTCAGGCGATCCACTGGCCGATATCAGCGAGACTGAGCGAGTGAAATTTGTGATGAAAGGCGGAGAGGTCTTCAGGAACGATCTTGCCCCGGGCACGATCGGTTCCATGACACTATCTGGTGCTCTTCGTTAAAGAGCGCGTCGGAACCAGGCCCGCCGGACTCCCCGAGATCCTGGAGAAATCCTCTTGAATGCCGCCGGTTACAGAAGTGACATGCCTAGAAGTCATTTCAAAACCCCCTTCTGGCTGGTCTAACTCATTGATTCTATTTGGCCTGAAAACGGTTTTGAAACCAGCTCTAGCGGCTGGGACGAATTGATCCTCTTTCTCTCCACGATCTCGCTGCCAACGGCGTTATACGCTACATTCGGTGGATTTGTAGCACCAAAATATTTACCGAGCAACGATAGGGCCTGAGAAGTCCGGTTATCGAAATGTGGCCCGAGGGCTTCCTGTAGCGGATTCCCACATTCCGCTAATCGCGTTTCTCAAGACTTGGACTCTAATTTTCCTTTTTCTTTAACAATAATGCAAAAGGGACGGCGTGGGCCGTGCCCCTCGGATGTCTACCTGTTGTAATGATTTCGCGGCGCACCCTCGTAACGGCCAGTCCGCATGCAACATTTCTTGAAACCTATGTCCGGGGCCGCAAGGGCAAGGATCGATCCTGCCAAGCTTGTTTTGTTGCTGCTCTCGTGGAAAAAGTTGCTATTCACGGCAGTCTCTCCTTCCAGATGGACTTGCCCGTCACATCACGGAAAGTGAGCCGCTCGCTGATTTTAACTCATACCTTGCCTCTGAGATAAGAAATTGCTGAACAAGTGGCAGTCCATGTCAGGCGCAAGATCATTTTCTTGATGGTGCAGGGCGGCCAGTTTCCGGCAATCTCGTTTCCCGGGAGTTGTACCTCGTGATCTCCGCTGGGGGCATGTTCTGGCGGCACATTCGTTGTGTCGAGGGCAGGAGAAGCGTATGATCCGCGAGGCGAGGTCCAGATCTGATATTCCGACTAAGTATAGTACCTTGGAAAAAGTCCCTTCAGGTGAACTCAAAAAAGGAGCATGGCCAATGAGATCAGCGAGGCAACTTCCCCTGGTGGCATTGGTTGCAGTGGCCCTGTCCGCGGGCGCCCGGGCGCAGGGGCAGGGAACAGACTACAGCAAGATTGACATCACGGCAGAGAAGGTCGCACCGAACCTCTATATGCTGTCCGGTTCGGCCGGTCTCGACCCGGGCCATCAAGACGCTGCCGGTGGCAGGATCGGCGTGCTGGCCGGCCCGGACGGCATCTTCATGGTTGATGCCCAATACGCACAGCTCACGGACAAGGTCGTGGCTGCGATCAAACAAATCAGCCCCGCGCCGATTCGTTTTATGGCCAATACCCACTTACATGTCGACCACACAGGCGGCAACGCGAACTTCGCTAAGATGGGCGTCACGATCTTTGCGCGTGAAGAGCTCCGCGAAGAACTGGCACGTCCACCGGCGTTGGCCAATGGCAATCCGGCTCCGGCGAGGGATCCGGCCTCACTCCCCGTCGTGACCTATGGGCTGGGTGGGCCGGTGAAATTTTATATGAACGGCGAAATCATCAACTTGATTCCGGTTCGAGCGGCACATACCGGTGGCGATACGATGATCCGGTTTGAGAATGCGAATGCGATCATGATCGGCGATTTCTACCGGAATTACGGTTATCCCTTCATTGATACCAACAATGGCGGGTCGTTGAAGGGCGCGCTGGAAGCGCTCGACGCCACCATGAAGCTGGCCGGCCCGGACACGAAGCTCATTCCGGGCCACGGTACCATCATCAACCGGACCGACCTCATCCCCTACCGCGACATGATCCTCGCCGTGCAGGCAAAAGTGCAGCAGATGATTGCGCAGGGCAAGACCCAGCAGGAAGTGCTGGCCGCGAAGGTGACGGCCCCCTATGATGCAAAGGTCCCTGGTGGACTCTTGCCGGCTGGTGCGGGGACGAGCGCAGACCGGTTTGTCGGGATGCTGTATTCGGAATTGAAGGCCGGCAAGTAAGTCTGCGCTCGAGCTACCCCCGCGCCAGTGCCCATGAAGTCGGCTTCTCTGGATGTGACCTCATCATGCTGGTGTGTGTCCGCCAGTTACCGAGAATCCCGTTTCTCGGGACTTGGCCGCCAGAGCCTCTCGATCCCCTTTGGGGCCTGCTCTGGTAGCAAATTCGGCAATTTCGGCAATTTCGTTGTGTCCAGGGCAGGAGAAGCGTAGGATGCGCCAGTCAGAGGGCCAAAACGGAAATTCCGGTTCAATTGGAAGTACAACCAAGTGGGGTGTTCCCCTAGGGGCGGCCTGACGTGAGAAATAAACTCACAACCTGTTTGGCGACAGTTACTGCTCTCTTTGTGATCTCTCCGGCAATGTTTGGACACCATGGTGTCTCCGACTACGACATGGCAAACGTGGTTACCTGGCATGTGACGGTGACCGAGTTCCTGTTTGTGAATCCCCATGCACTACTTAGCTTCTCGCGGTCATTGGACAAAGGACACAGTGAAGACAGGTGACCAAATCACAATTCTCGGTTGCCAGGCGAAGAATGGCTCGAAGGCCATACTGCTGAGAAAAGTCGTATTATCGAATGGCGAGGAATTACCCGGGGGCTGATTTTCGCGGCGAGATCGGGACTGGAAAGCTGGCGGGAATCCAAACAGAAAGAAGCTCCTAATGAAAAAGAGGAAGATTGGTTGGACTGCGTTGCTGGCATCGATCGCGTGCTCATCCTTCCTGCTTGCTCATTCTGCAACTTGGTCAGGACAAGGTAAGGGGGAAACTGGGACTCACGACTCGGAGCTGTCCGGAGTTTGGGTACAAACGGTCCAAGCTACCCGGCCTAATTGGGTCGATTCACAGGGCAACCGCCTCGAAAAACTTCCTCTGACCGCGTGGGGAGAGGAAAGATTCAAAGCCAGTAGGGCCACCCACGGGTCCAACCCAGTTGCGTCGCTGACATCGACTGAACCGATTGTAAAGTGTCTGCCGCCCGGAGTGCCCGCCATCTTTATGGTTTCCATTTACCCGATGGAGATTCTTCAGGTTCCCGGCCGAGTAATTATGTTTTTCGAATACGGCAACTATGTACGACAAATTTTCACGGATGGGCGAACGCGTCAGAATCTGACTCCGACGTGGATGGGGCAATCGATTGGCAGGTGGGAGGGAGATACCCTCATTGTCGACACAAGCGGTTTTAACGACAAAACCTGGATCGATAGTGAAGGGCATCCGCACTCGGACGCCTTACACGTTGTAGAGCGCATCCGGCGCATGGATCACGACCACTTGGTTGATGAGATCACCGTGGACGATCCCAAAGCGTACACAAAAACCATAACGACTAAGAGAGTTTTCGACTTTGAGCCGGACTGGAATATCGCGGAATTCGTCTGTGAGGATAGTGACGTCTTTCGGAACTATCAGAAGAAAGCCGGAGCGGAAAAGAAGTAACTGCGAGAGTTTCCGTCAAACTTCCCCAGGTCGTTACGCGCGAGAAGACGCTGTCGGTTGCGATGGTGAGTTCGAGCAATTCGTAATCACAATAGTCCTCGTTAAAACAATAATGGCTTTTCGTGCTGATTACACAAACGTGATCCAAGTCTTGATAATCCAGCTTCTCGGAATGTGAGAAAAACCGCAACTCCCGCATTCCGTTTATCGGAATGTAGCCGAGGGGCACGACATGTCATCGGCAAACAATCCCGATTGTTGTCGCAAAGAGGTGGGGCAGAAGTCATGGCTACCGCTACAAATAACTTCCCGTGAGCCTCGGAGACGCGACATGCGTTTCGAGACGGTCAATCCAAAAGCAATGGCAACCAGGTCCAGATTGCGGATGCAAATTTCCTTGTTTTTGTTTTACTTCGATTTCGCCGCGTTCAGTTCGTCGTAAACGATCTGTACGTTGGTTTTCAGCCGCTCCGGCATCGGAGCGGCGTAGCCCGTGTATTTCGCCGGTATCCTCCATGTGCTGGCCACTTCCTCCTTCAGATCAGGCCAGGTCATCTCGGTGCTGTGGCCGGTGATGATCACGTCGACGTTTTTGACAGTGTCGTAGGCCTTTTGCAGCGTATCGGGAATGGCCACGCCGCTGCCTCCGTTATTGGCGTCTAGGAGCGGGATGTTCTTCCCGGAGAAAATATCGGCCGCGTGCATCACCCCCAGCGATGGAAACACAACCCACGCGTCGCCGTTTGTGTGTCCGCGGCCAAAATAGTACAGGTCCACGCGATCGTTGCCGTTCCCGATGGACATTTTGTCCTTGAACGTTCTCTTGGGCATGCCCCTGCCGTTGTGCTCCTTGAAGATGTTCGAGGTCGCTGGAGGGAATCCGCTGGGTGCGACCATCTTCTCCATGTTGGCCTTGGTGTTCTCCTGGGTCACGATGTCGATGGTGGCCGGAAACTCCACGTTGCCGCTGACATGGTCGGCGTGCGTATGGGTATTGATCAGCCTGACGACCGGCTTGTCAGTCAGTTCCTTAATCTTGTCGAGAATCGGCTGGCCCCAGCCGGGATTCTTCGCGTCCACCACGGTGACGCCATCGGCCATGATGAATACCGCAGTATTGCCGCCACCCCCTTTGAGTACGAATAGGTTGTCCTTGAGTTTGGTGACGTTTAAGACCTTCGGAGCCGTCGCTTGCTGCTGCGCCGCAACCGCCAATGACAATGCACTGACCACAACGAGCACGCCTAGAACGACCATTCGTTTCATACTATCCCTCCCGGAAAGAAAACTCGTTGCACAAACCAGAATGCGCCTACCAGGATGACTGCCAGCGAACCAGCTAACGCCAGACGACGGCCAGTGGCTTCATTGGTCGACCGCAGGGTCATCAGCGCCGACGCTACCAGGACCACCACGAATAACTGGCCGATTTCGACTCCCAGGTTAAAGGAAAAAAGCGACCAGCCCAGCGCCCGGCTGGGCAGGTTCATCTCCCGCAAGACATTCGCGAATCCGAATCCGTGAATAAAGCCGAAGGCAAAGGCAATCCACGCCCGCACATCGCGGCCACGCCCGACCATCAGGTTGTCCACCCCGACGTAGACGATGCTCAGGGCAATGGCAGGTTCAATCAGGCGCGCCGGGGGCGTAACCAGGTTCAGCGCCGCCAATGACAGGGTAATGCTGTGCGCCACAGTAAACGAGCTTACGACCAGCAACAGACGGCGGACTGAGCCGCCGAGCAGCAGCAGTCCGACGAGAAACAGCAGATGGTCGGGGCCGATCAGGATGTGATGGATTCCGGCGGGCACGAACTTGCGGATCACCGCGAAAACACCCTGCCGGGAGCCGGCGAAGTATTCAAGCTGAGGGTGGTTGCGATCGAGGATTGCCTGTGACGTGAGCGCACCATCTTCGTAGAAATTCAGAAACGTCTGGTGCGCTGTATCGTAGGGGAAGAGCGTGGCGGTCACCGCCACGGATCCTGGCGCGCCGCCGGTCTGGTAACGCGCGCGCAGACGAACGGACTGCCGGTCCGGCAAAGGTTCGGGCGTGGACCATGTGCCGCTGGTCAGCATCCGGCCGCCGACGGCGATTTTCAGGCGGCTGCGAAGCAGCGCAACCAGTTTGTTTCCTTGTGGGTCCAGCACGGATGGATCAAACAGTAGTTCGGGTGGATCCATGCCGAGTTCGTGTGCGGCGTCGAATATGTGCACCACGAGTGTGAGGTTGATCGTGCCCGGCTCAATGCTGATATCCATATAGCTGAAGGGTACCGGATGCGCAGCCGCAGGCAACGCGACGCCAAGGAGCAGCGCGAGGGCGCCGAACGCAACGATGTATGCGATCCCGCGGCACTTGGGCGCCATGACCCGCTTGGCTGTAGCAAACATCAGCTTAGTCGAAATTTTCATTCGGCTGCCTTAATTGGCCAACAATATACGCTCAGTCGCCTCCGCAAGCAATGCGCAGGAACGGCTTCCACCGGCGGACTCGTCCCGTGGCGGAATTTTGAGTGACATCGAGACCCGTTTGAGCTTGACACTTCGGATCGCCCTGCTGACCGGGTGCACGTTCCACATCCCGACAAGCGGCAGTAATCCCATCTTCGATTGGTGCTTTGAGACGCATCTCCAGCTCCTGTGAAGTCGTGTGATCGGAATGTGGCATGGTCCGAGTGCCACTATCCGATCGGGCTTGCGATGGCGTCCCAAGCTACTTCAGTGGGAGTTTCTTGTCGGGATCGGACCGGACAATCAGGTAGGTAATGTCTGCTTCGAGACTCGCCCACCCATGTGGCACGCCGCCGGGGATGATGACCACATCGCCCTTGGTGAGTCGACGTGACACGCCGCCCTCAATGCCGTCGCTCCCGGTGTCCGTCCAATTTCCGAGATTCGATTGCCGCGGCGTCAACGGTTTTCGCAGCGTACCACCGGTCGCCAGCACTCCGGCGCCTTCCAGCATGTAGTAGGTCTCGGTGACGTTGGTTTGATGAACGGTCGCGGAGGGTGGAGTGTCTTTCGGTCGAAAAACGCCATAAACACCGACGCGGTAGCCTCCGGTGTCGATAACACGGATGGGTCGATCGCTGTTTCGATCGCGAGGCGCATCTTTTAGGAACGCCTGGACCTGCGCAGCGGTGATGTCCGTCGCGACCATCGGCGACTGTGCCTTCACCGAAGATGCGATGAGCATCACGAAGATCCCCATAACTAGTTTGCGCATGAGATGGCTCCTCTCTTTTGCCGTAGTCGTGAGCAAGAGGTCTGTATGTTGCCGGAGAATAACACATTCCGGGGCGCTACAGCTCGCACGACATTCTCCAAAAATGGGAAGCCAATCGAATCAGTCGGCGGGCGTGGAGGGCGCCAACCTAGCTTCGGCGAAATCGACTTCTGGGAATGTCGGTGACTCCAAGGGCAAGTTTCCGATGATCCTTGCCGGCTCAATAGCTATTGGGAAACCTCCTCAGGACGCCTTTCCGATTGGCAGTGAGCATGAAGACTCTTTCTTTCGCGATCTCAACTGTTGCATGGGTATCCTAGGGGGAATGAGATCCGCCATAAGCTGCACAGATTTTTCGGAAGCGACAGCGGGAGAAGCGTCAGTTTTGCGCTTTGGCATTTTGGCGCGGCCGTCGGAAAGGTCTTGCACGCAAAAAACCTGACTGGGGCATTGCATGTTGACGGGATTGTATGTACGTTATCATTTGGCCGGAAATTCAAAATGGAAATTCCGGTCTACCCAGCCCTCGGAAGGCGCCATGGATGCCGGGCAGGCTCGCACGTTTAAGAAAGATGGCGTCCTCGCCTGCCTCTTTCCCATTCAAACAATTCCAGGAGAATCGTATGCGAATTTGCCAGTGTATTTTTGTTTTGGCGGCAGCCCTCTCCCCCTTTGGCCGTGGGGCACTGGCCAGACAGGCACCGCAAGAGCGCCAGGGCCAGATCATTCCGTGTTCTTCAGATGACGGGGAGAAGCACTATTGCACGGCGGACACGAGGTATGGCGCGCGACTGGTGCGGCAGGTCAGCCAGGCGCCGTGCAAACAGGAGGAGTCATGGGGCTACGACGAAGAGGGAATCTGGGTGGACAAGGGATGCGGTGGTGAGTTTACTTTGGGACGCGGCGAAAACGGCGGCGATGCCCGCGGCGAGGGTGGTGGAGCGAAGATAACGTGTGCGTCGGACAATGACCGGCGAAAAGTTTGCCCGGCAAATACCAGCAACGGCGTACAGCTCGTGAGACAACGGAGTGACGCGAAGTGCCAGGAAGGCTCCTCGTGGGGACACGATACTCGCGGGATATGGGTAGATAAAGGATGCGAGGCGGATTTTCTGGTGGGCGTACCGGGGCACCCGGTCGGCTCCGGGAATGCCGGGGGCAATAGCCAGAAAGTAAGCTGCGCTTCGTTCGACGGGAGAAAGAATTATTGCGACGCCGATATGCAGGGGGCCAAGGTGCAACTAACGAAACAGATCGGCATGGCGCCATGCATGGAAGGTTCGACGTGGGGGTACGATCGCCGGGGCGTCTGGGTGGATCGGGGTTGCAACGGGGAGTTCCTGGTGCAGGCGGTAAACGAACTAGGCGCGGGGGATTCCTCGAGGAAGAGTTGCGCGAAGACGGTAAGCAAGCCGGTGGCGAATGAGTTAGTGAGGCAGTGCCTGCAAGTATCGCCGGCAACGCATCCGCCGTGCAACGCGCAAAACTCGTGCAAGCTGATCGAGGACGAAATTCAGCGAGGATGCGGATTGTTGGGCGCGAATGCGCCGGCATTTTGTGGTGAGAACAAATGAGAGGTCGGCGAGCCGCATCTAGTCTACAGCGAGCGACAGCACACCAGCGACGTTGACTGTTTCCGCCTCATCCAAGTCTGC
>WNGO01007400.1_pt1 | contig 11967 bp, 14 predicted proteins | sample 5400511 | NCBI WGS metagenome assembly WNGO01 (sample SAMN13153380, study PRJNA577476) | soil metagenome | isolation source: 20 cm soil or saprolite under Garry oak tree replicate 2 | place: USA:California | collected 2016-06-15
CCCGTCAAGGCGAGGATTATTACAATCAAAAGAATCAGGCCTATTCCGCCGCTTGGATAGTATCCCCAGCCGGAGCTATGCGGCCACGCTGGTAGCACTCCTATCAACAGGAGGATTAGGATGATCATTAGAATCGTGCCCATGGTTTCTCCTTTCTTAACACTATTTTCGTCGGCGCGAGATACTTTGGACGTTTTATCAACACAAGCTAAGGCCTCTCCACTTCTTTCGTCTCGACTCGCACTGCGTATTCGCTTGGCTTGAACGCACGACCAGCTCGCGCCGCATAGACCTGAGTGAATTCGGCGCCAAAGAGCAGAATCTGCGAGGAATAGTAAACCCAGAGCAACAATGTGATGAGCGAACTGGCCGCTCCATACGCCGACCCGGCGGCGCCGCTGCCGAGATAAAAGCCCAGCAGCCATTTCCCGATGCCAAATAAGATCGCGGTAATGACGGCGCCAATCCAAACATCTCGCCACTGGATCTCGACGTCGGGAAGAAACTTAAAAATCATGGCGAACAGCAGAACGACAACGGCAAAGTCAAAAACGACATAAACCACGAGAGCGATCATAATTCCGCCGGCCAATACAGATTGGACGTAGTGGCTAAAGCCTTTCAGAAGGGCTTCAACGGCCAGAGATACCAGTAGCAGGAAACAAATACCGGCCACCATTGCAAAGGACAGAAACCGGCTTCGCAGAAATCCCCAGATACCCTGACTAGGTTTCGCTTTTACGCCCCAAATAGTGTTCAAGGCGTCCTGGAGCTGGCCGAACACGCCGCTTGCGCCGAAAATCGCAAGCGCCATACCAATGATCGTGGCGATGGTGCTTTTTCCGGGCTGCGACGCTTTTTGCGCAATGTTCTGCACGACCTGCAAAGCGCTTGGATCGAGAAAATAGCTCATCTGCTGAGTGATTCTGTCCCACGCGCCTGCAGGATCGTCCCGAAAAATCACTCCCACTATCGCCAGCAGCACCAGAATCAGCGGCGCGAGTGAAAAGACCGTATAATATGCAAGCGCGGCGCCTAATTGCGGCGCTTTGTCCTGCAACCACTCATTAAATGTTTGCTTCAGCAGGCTGAAAGCATTGGCGAAAAAATTGTCCTGCTTTGCCACGATGAATCCTTCTACGACCATTCGTCCGTGGCACTGCCTCCGGTTTGTGGAAACACGCGCGGCCTTAACTTACGGGCGTTTGCAAATCAGCAGCACATTCTGTAGCGGCGCTCTCCGAGCGTCGTCAGCCGGCGGTCGCAGACCGCCGCTACAGCAAACCTTGTCGAGATCGAAACCGCCGACGTCACCCGTCCACGAGACATTGCGCTGCGAACTACATCACAAGATGCTGTTAACACCGCCCTTGCCGCCGATGGAAGCGCGTTCAGTCGGCGAAATTCCGACTGGCAACGACTGGCAGTATGAGCCGAAGTGGGACGGGTTTCGGTGCATCGCGTTTCGTGATGGGGGGCAGATTTACCTTCAATCAAAGAACGGTCAGCCGCTCGCACGTTATTTTCCCGATGTTGCGGATGCCGTGGCGGCATTGTCCGCGAAACAATTCGTTCTGGACGGCGAGCTGGTTGTTCCTGTGAGTGGCGCGTTATCGTTCGATGAATTGCAATTACGCCTGCACCCAGCAGCTAGTCGCGTACAGAAACTTGCCAAAGCTCACCCCGCCATTTACATCGTCTTCGATCTGCTTGCGGAGAATGGCGAATCATATTTGAAGACGCCTCTGCGCGAACGCCGGCAACTTCTCGACAAATTTGCACGTCAAAATCTCAGATCGGCCAAGAATGTCCGGCTTTCTCCGGCAACGACTGATCTGCAGATCGCGAATAAATGGTTCAAGCAAACCGGCGGTGATCTTGATGGTATTATCGCCAAACGTCTCGATGCTGCCTACGCGTCCGGCGAGCGCACTGCAGCCGTAAAGGTAAAGCAAATCCGCACGGCTGATTGCGTCGTCGGCGGATTTCGTTACGCAACCGGTGCGCGCATTATTGGATCATTGTTGCTCGGCCTCTATGGAAACGACGGCCTGCTTCATCACGTCGGGTTCACGTCCTCTTTCACGAAACAACAACGCCGGGATCTGACGAAAAAATTTGAAGCGCTCAGAAAACCGCCCGGATTCACCGGCAACGCGCCTGGCGGACCGAGCCGTTGGAGCACCGAGCGCACCGGCGAATGGGAACCAGTCGATCCGCGAGTTGTCGTAGAAGTTGCCTACGATCATTTTACCGGCGGCCGGTTTCGCCACGGTACGAAAATCGTTCGATGGCGTGCCGACAAAGGTCCTCGCCAGTGCACCATGGATCAGGTGGAACACCGCGAAGGCAAATCGCTCGCGCTTTTGAAACGATAAAACGTATCGTTACTCGCTGAAACCACGATCGCGGCGGTGTTTGGGTCGACCGGTGCTCGAACAGGATCCCTTGGTTCTTGGAGACATTTGGGCGTGAAAATCAGAGCTCGAAAAAGCTTGCCCGAGCGGCATCTGCGCTCAAAATGCTTCGCTAGTCCCGCATTCTGAGCTTTTTATGCGACCAAACATTCTGCTTCACTCGAACTGAGACTAACAACCTATGAACAAATACGTATTGTGTTTAATTGGCGCCATTATCGGGATGGCGTTCGTCGCTTCTTCTTGTCAGCAGCAAGGAACAACTGCGACTACCACAACAGCACCGGCAGTTACCAAAGCGACGCCGACGCCATCGCGAACGCGGCACAAGGCCTCTGGCGCAAAGAGAAATCCGCCAAAGACCGAGGGCTCAGCATCTGAGATGCCTTCGCCGTCACCCGCGGAGTCGCCTGCAGAGTCACCTGCGCCGACGCCGTAAAGTACGGGCAGAGACGTAACTTAAGGGCATACCGGGAAAGTTTGCGACGAGCTAGCCACGCGCTGGTGAACTCGACGATTGCGTTCGTCGTGCGGGCTCTCACTGTAGCCGGCGGCGGCCACAAAGAACTAAGTCGTATTCGTGGACTGTCGCCCGCGGAGAAATTTCACAAGAGCGCGCTCCACCGTTCGCAGATTGATCTCGTCAGGATTCTTAATCGCCGGTTCCAATCCGGCAATTTGCGTTCGACTCAGGTAAGCTTCGACAATGGCCGGATAAACGTAACATTTGCGGCAAATAGCCGGCGTGTTGCCCAGAAATTGTGCCACGGCACAAATTGCCGTTTTCACATTCGCTTTCGCCTCTTTCTTTGTTTCGAAATCGCCTTGGGCGCTGAGCGCGATTGCCGTCAGCACGGTTCCAGCCCATGTCCGGAAATCCTTTGCCGTGAAATTTTCGTTTGTGATTTCCCGCAAGTAATCATTGACATCCTGCGATGTTACGTCCCGTACTTCGCCGTCGCCGTTTACATATTGGAATAACTCCTGACCCGGCAAGTCCTGGCACTTTGAAACAATTTTCGCGATGCGCCGGTCCGTCATATCCACTTCGTGTTGCCTCCCGCTCTTTCCACGAAAACGAAAACGCAGTCGATCGCCCTTCACCGTGACATGCCGGGTCCGCATGGTGGTTAGCCCAAATGATTTGTTTTCACGCGCGTATTCTTCATTACCGACGCGAATGAAAGTTCGTTCAAGCAACCGCACAACTGTTGCGAGAACCTTTCGCAGCGGCAGACCGGGCAAACTCATGTCCTGAGCGACTCGCCGCCGAATTTTTGGCAGTACCGTGGCAAAATCGGCAAGGCGACCGAATTTGTTTTCATCGCGCTGCTCCCGCCAACGCTCGTGATAACGATATTGCTTCCGCCGACGTGCGTCGCGACCGGTGGCCTGAATGTGACCAACGGAGGAAGGACAAATCCAAACATCCGTCCATGCCGGCGGAATTGCCAGACGTTTGATTCGGACGAGACGTTTCTCGTCGCGAATTGTTTTGCCTTGCGTATCTAAATATTCGAACTCGCCATTGTTCGCTTTTCGCGTGTAGCCCGGTCGATTATCGCTAACGTATTGCAGCCCCGCTTCCTCTGCCGCTTCGGCAGTATCTGTATCGAACGCCGCTTCGGCTGCTTTGCCGTTACCTGTCTTTGTCCCAGGCGTCCCCATGAGAAAACCGTCATTGCGAGCTAGCGGTGCGCGCAAACGTCTGTTGGACTGCCCGCATTCGTTCAGCTTCTATTCGCTCAATTTGTTGTTGGGCCCGACGCTGCAGCTCCTCGAAGTCGTACCCGTTTAGGTGAGGCAATTTCGCCGCGGCCAGCCCACGCCACAGCAGTTTCTTTCCGCCAATTCCCATGATTAATCCTTCCAACGTAAGCACCAACCCCAGGCTGCTAGCGTCATCGCCTGCGATCTTCAATCGCGCGCGGCCAACCTTTTCCGCTATCCATGCCCCGGCCTGGCGCACCTTGCTTTCTTCAACGCGGAGCGAACCCATGACACTGCATAACGTATCCTGATCTGCTTTGACCTGACCTTCCAAGTCCGCAAAAAAAGCGCCGAGTGGCTCGCCTTTGTGGGCAGTCGCCCAGTGGCCAATCAGCTCTAGCGCGCCGACAGAGCCAGCGAGATGATCATTCAGATACGAGTCCAACTCCTTCATGGGTCACTAATAGGCGCCAAATTTAGATAGGGGCCAGCGCTTCTTCAGCGGGCCCGGCAATCACTTCGCCAGTAGGTTTGAAACGCGAGCCGTGACAAGGACAATCCCACGTTGATTCAGCAGGGTTCCATCTGACAAGACAGCCAAGGTGAGTGCAGACAGGTGAGAGCTGGTGAAGGTCCCCGTTGCGATCGCGGAAAACGGCACGTTTCTTTCCTCGCGAACCGACCACCATACCCTGGCCACGTTTAATCTCCCGAACCGACTCAGCTTCGGGCCGGGCTATCCGAGCCTTGATCATGTAATACGGATAGTCCTTGTTTTCTCGGACATAATTCCATGTAGCGCCTTTGAGTTTTTTTCGGTCAACGGCAAAGAGATCCGTCCACGGGTTTTTTCTTCCGGTAACCCAGTCGCGCGCCATCATGGCCGCTACGGTTCCAAACGTAATGCCGTTGCCGCAATACCCGGTGGCCACAAACTGGTGTTCGGCATTTTCGCCAATGTAAGGCAAACCGTCCGGCGTACAGATTACCTGTCCTGACCAGCGATGATCAACCCGAGCCTCGGGAATGATTTTTTTCAGACGTCCCAACAACCGCGCATAAGCTCTTTGAGTCTGTTTCTTTTGGCCCGTTTTGTGATCCTCACCTCCGTAGATGAGGTAATCAAAGTCGCGATGTCGATCGATACGCAGGTAATCGTAAGGATCCCGAGTATCCCAGAAAAGCGCTTCGGGCAGGGTTCCGGATGGGACTCGGCCACCGAGCGCGTAGCTCGTATAGAGAGAGAGCTTTGTTTGGAAAAGTGTCGCGGCGGTGATACTGGCCAAGCCCACAAGTGGATTGTTTGTTGCCATCACCACGCGATCGAAACTGATCCAATTGCGGTTGACCTTAACGCGGCGTTGCTTTGCGTCGAACTCGCTCGCGGCGCTCTTCTCGAAAACGTACGAGCCGTTTCCAGGAATTTTCTTAACCAATGATCGAAGATATTTCCTCGGATGAAACTTGGCCTGATTGGCAAACCGCACCGCCGGCAAATTAAAATACGGGGCTGACTCCAAATAAACCGCATCAAATCCGAGTTTCGCAGCGAGATCAGCTTCTTTCTTGAGTAAGGGAGCTTCCTTTTTGGAAGGACCGCCTACACAGACGTGGATGTAAGCGGGCACGCGCGTGTATTCGCACTCGATCTTTTCCTCTCCAACGATCCGCTCGATCTCATCAATCGCGGCTGCGCCCGCGTCCCACGCGGCCTGGGCATGATCCTCCCCAAAATTGCGCGCTAATTCTCGGAGCTCGACGTCGGTGATATACGTGAGGTGAGCGGTCGTATGGCCAGTATCGATTGAGGCTACGCGCTCGCGCTCGATTAATGCGACCGTCAATCCGGTCTGTTTTAGGACATAGGCAGTCGTGATCCCGGTTATCCCCGTTCCGACAACCACAACATCGACGCTTATGTCCCTTTGTAGCTTCGGGAACTTCTGAATAGGTGCGCTGTCGATCCAAAAAGGAACGTTCGTCATGTTTCATTGTTCGCTGCGCATGCGGACTTTAGCCGTAGGTCAGAAGCCTTTTCGCTCATGAGCCGCAGTATGTGCCTGGTTTGATTCCAATACGCTGGCAAATATTCAAATGGCCAAAATACGCGCGTACGACACGCGGGATGCGAGTACCCTTGTATGGAAAACCAAAACAAGACTATCGAGAATTTGATCGAAACTCTTAAGGACGGTCAGGAAGGTTTCAAACAAGCCGCTGAAGCCGTCAAGAACCCGCAATTGAAATCAACCTTCGAAGAATATTCGCGCCAGCGCGCGCGCTTCGCGATAGAGCTCCGTACCCACGCCGCGACTCCAGACGAACGGGACGCGAAGATGAGCGGCAGCGCTTCCGGTGCACTACATCGCGGCTGGATCAATCTGAAATCGGCTCTTACCGGAGGCGGTGACCATGCCATATTGGCTGAGTGCGAGCGCGGCGAAGATTCCGCAGTCGAAGAATTCAGGAAGGCGCTAAATAATAGTTTGTCTCTGCCGGTGCAGGAGATTGTCTCGCGTCAATACACCCAGATCAAAGAGGCGCATGATCGTGTTAAACATCTGCGCGACGCGACCAAAGGCTGATTGGAACTGCGGAGAAACATAGAGAAACAGACTAGGCGCGCCGTCCCTCCTGTGTCGAAGGATGCTCCAGTCCATCAATCGTGCGACTGAGAATGATTGGCGCGCAGCGGCGAGGTTTCTGGAGATAGCTTTTCCTGCTGAATACCGGCGCGCAGATGCGCGAGTTGAGGTCAACACCAATGCTCAAGCGGGCGAAGTGCAGCATGCCAGAGCAAGGGCGAGCGTTGGTTGGAGCGCGCGTATATCGAGCATCAAGGCCAAAATGCTTTTCAAATCCTACATCTAAGCGTACGAGCGTCGGCGATGCTTTATCGAGAGCGTTGACTACGCCATTTCTGAAAAGCTTATGAAGACGTTAATCTGGTACGGAGCCACCGCTGTCGTTTTAGGCGTGGCTGTTACGATATCAGGTCAAAATGAGATTGCTAACGATTCCAACAGCAGTTCCAGCTACATTCAAACCAGCAAGCCAAACCAGCAAGCTAGTCGGCAGGAAAATTAAGTCGTCCGACGGCAAGGAAATCGGCATAGTTAAAGACGTCGTAATTGACCGTATCAACGGCTGCATGGCTTACACCGTTGTTTCCACTGGTGGTGCAGGGACAGGTGTTATTAGCGGTGGCGGCAAGTTTGTTGCAATTCCATGGGCGGTATATTCCCCCACATCCGATCTGAGCGTTCTTACAGTTAACGTCGATAGGGACAAGATCTACCACGCTCCGGCGTTCGAGTACACGCGGATGGACGAAATTGCGAGGCCCGATTACATCAACAACGTCTATAGTTACTACGGTGTTAGCTCGGGTCCGCGTACGGCCATCGCCGCGGGAACGGATGTAACCGGAACAGCGGGAGCGACCGCCAGTCCAGGACAAGTAGCTTCCCCGGCTGCAGGTGGAACCGGCTCGCCGAACGAAAAACCTTCAGCGCGTATGCACGCTTCTTCCGCCGCGGGTTCCTATGAGGTTTCAAGCGCGAATCGTTCACCAAAAGCAATACGAAGCGCGAGGGCCATTAATGCACGGCCATCGGTTGATCGCGGCGAAACCGCATCACCAGAGATAACCGAGAAGTTTCCTCCGGAAAGCACAACCAGTCCGAATGAAAAGAAAAAATCGCGGCGCAAAGCTATTGAGGACACGTCTATAAGCAGGCCAAGCACGCCACCACAATCAGCCGAAGGGGAAGATTAAACTTAGAGACTTTTGGTTTCCGGTACGTCGCCCGCTTCTTGCGACGGACTAAAAGCGAGTATCGGTCGCAGTGGAGCAGGGATTTGCTTCAGGGTTGGCACGCATCATCGCCGCGATGCGCAGTTTGAATTCCGCAACTCAAAGCATGTTGCCAGATTCATCATAAGCGCGATTCACAGCGTCATGTGAGCGACTGAAAAACCCGCCGACCATAGCTGCCAAATGACAGCGTGTCTCAACCAAATCACGTGATGGCGTGCCCCTACGGTTTTGCCTGATAAGACAACCATCCGCCACCCCGATGGTGTGTTTCAGTCCGAATCGCCTTCGAAGCCGATTTGATTACAAAGGTCAAGTCGCGAAGTGCGACCGAACCCAAACAACTGATTCAATAACAAAGAAAGGCATCATGGATACAGAAAAAAATCCAAACGAGCGTGAAAAACAAGGCGGCGGCCAACAAGGTGGCGGCCAACAGGGTGGCGGCCAAAAGGGCGGCGGTCAGCAAGGCGGCGGTCAACAGGGTGGCGGTCAGCAAGGCGGCGGCCAACAGGGTGGCGGCCAACAGGGCGGCGGTCAACAGGGTGGCGGTCGGCAAGAGGGACGATAAGACTGGTTCTTTTGGATCAACAAGCGGTGGGGGGTAACTCCCGCCGCTTTTTTGCTCTGATACTTTTCGCCTTATCGCACGGACAAAGAAGTTTTCAGTATGAAGTTATTGCGCAAGTTAAAACCGTTTGATCGTAAATCGGGAAATCTAAACGTCGTAATCGATACTCCGAAAGGTAGCCGCAACAAATATGCGTTCGATTTCAAGATTAACGCTTACAAGCTGAAGGCAGTTTTGCCTCATGGCACTGTCTTTCCATTCGACTTCGGATCGATCCCGGGCACCGTCGCTGAAGACGGCGATCCTCTCGATGTTCTCGTGTTAATGGACGAGCCCGTGTTTATCGGATGCCTCGTCGAAACGCGGCTGCTCGGAGTGATCGAAGCGGAGCAAATTGAGGCCGACAAAACCGAACGCAATGATCGTCTGATCGCGGTCGCCGCAGAATCACATACTAATGGAGCTTTGAAATCGCTACAGAAGCTGGATTCAAAGTTAATAGACGAAATTGAGCACTTCTTTGTTTCTTACAACGATGCGCGCGGCAAGAAATTCAAGCCGAGAGCCCGCAAGGGACCAGCCGTGGCCAAACGACTGATCGGAAATCACACAAAGAAGCGAAAGTAGGGTTCCCGCCCCCGCTGAAATCAGGGATTCGATTTCAGCGTGGCTCTCGAAAACGTAGCGTTATTTATTACGTCCAAACAAGCGGCTAAAGGCGAAATCATTTTGTTATGCCAGAAGAAGAAACAATTGAACGCGCGCGCGAGGACGAGCGTGAAGGCAAATCGCCCAGCACTCAAGCTGGCGAGTTTGTGCGCGAGGAAATGGAACACATTCGAGAAGGTGAACATGGCGCCCAATCGCCAGAGCAAGCGATCGCAATAGGGCTCTCCAAAGCGCGGCGGGCCGGAGTAAAGTTGCCGCCTCCAAAACGCGGCAAGCAACGAACGAAACGTCAGGCCAAGCGCGATCTGACAAAGGGCCGCGCCGGGCGCCGCAAAAAACCTTCCGCGAAACGCTCCCGTGCAACCAAACGCGCGCTTAAGCGCGAGACCCGTCGATCAGCGTCGAAGCAAGCCTTGTCCAGACATGCGAAGCGCGTCGCCAGGCAACGGTCTGCACGATCGCGCTCGGCCGCCGCGAAGAAAGCAGCACGCACGCGGAAGCGCCGGCGGTAAGATACCAGCGTGACTCGCCGCGCGCGGAGGTCGTATGCCCAAAGAGAAGAAGCTTCAGCCGCCGCAACATCAGCGACAGCAGCCTGGCCGCGAACACAAGATGAGGCCGCGGCCGCGCGCCGAGGACGAAAAGCATCGCGGCAGTGGAAAACTGCAGGATAAGGTGGCGATCATCACCGGAGGCGACAGTGGGATCGGCCGCGCTGTTGCCATCGCGTTCGCCAAGGAGGGCGCCGATGTTTCAGTTGTTTACCTCGAAGAACGAAAGGATGCGAATGAAACCAGGCGTTTGGTGGAAGAACATAGGCGTAAATGCCTGTTGATCGAAGGCGACGTCGGCCAGGAAGAGTTCTGTCGAAAAGCTGTAGAGCGAACTGTAAAGGAGTTCGGCAGAATCGACATCTTGGTAAACAATGCGGCCGAACAACACCCGCAGGACTCAATCGAAGAAATTAGTGAAAAGCAACTGGAGCGAACATTTCGAACAAATATTTTTTCATTTTTCTTCATGGTGAAAGCGGCCATGAAACATCTGAAAGAAGGCGCTGCAATCATCAATACAACTTCGGTCACTGCGTACAAAGGCAGCGCGCATTTGCTGGACTATTCTTCGACCAAAGGTGCAATAACATCTTTTACGCGCTCGCTCTCGCAGACGCTCGCAGATAGATGCATCAGAGTGAATGGTGTCGCTCCGGGACCGGTCTGGACGCCACTCATTCCATCGACGTTTCCCGCAAAAGAGGTGGCAACATTTGGGTCCGACGTTCCGCTCGGTCGCCCTGGTCAACCCGAGGAAATCGCCCCCAGCTATGTGTTTCTTGCGTCCGACGATTCTTCTTACATGACAGGCCAGGTTCTACATCCAAACGGCGGCACCATAGTGAATGGTTAACGTCGAGATACCGTAGACTTTCAATTCCCCAAAAAATATGACGACGAAAAAACAACGAGCCGCTGCGAAACGAAACATCAAAAAAGCTGCGAAAGCTGCACGGCGAAAGAGAACGATTGCGCATTTGCCGAGAAAGACTCGAACCGCTCTCGGCAAAAAAGGAGCCAAGGCTGCACGGAAGAAACGAACCTGATTAAAAGAAAAGTCAGTTCACGTCTCCCGAGCATCGAATCGCGCTCGCCGTTCGATCTCGACGCCGAACGCCCGCGGGTGGCGAGATTCCCAGCGTTATTTGCGGCCGCCTTTTCGTCCACCTTTCCGGGAACTCGCTTTGCTGCGCTTTTTCCCGCGACCTCCTCCACCTTTCTTCCGGCCACCCTTATCTGATTTGTTTACCGTTGCCCATGCGCGACGCTCCGCCTCTTTGCTGCTAACGCCGCGCTTTTTGTAACCTCTCTCAATCTTCGATGCCTTTCTCTTCTGCTTTGATGTGTATTTCTTTTTGCTTCCTCTTGCCATTGATGACCTCCGTCTAAGTTTCTTTACATAGGAACGCATTCCGAGTGGACATTGGATTTATTCCGGCTCTCGGAGATTCGGAAGCGCTACAGAGACTCCGTCGGCGATAGAATGTTTAGCTATGAATACATTCTCAGAATTACTTCAAACGTTGCTTGGAATAAGTACCGAAGCAAAAGAGTTAACATTCCTCCAGGTTTCAGTACGCGGCGTAATCGTTTTCATCGCCACCCTGGTGATGGTGCGGCTGAGCAGTAAACGTTCGCTTGCAGAGAAGACAGCCTTCGACGCTGTGTTGGTTGTTATCATTGGTTCGATGTTGTCACGCGCCATTAATGGATCAGCCGCTTTTTTGCCTACGCTGGGCAGTGGATTCGTTCTGGTGTTGCTGCATCGGCTTTTCGGTTTTACTGCGTACTACTCACATGCCTTTGGAATCATGCTGAAGGGAAAACCGGCGGTGCTCGTGCAGAACGGCAGGCTCCAGCACAAGAACATGCTTTGGAACCACATTTCGGAGCATGATCTTCAGGAAGATATGCGCCTCGAAGCGAAAACCGAGGATTTGTCGAAGATAAGAACGGCGCGTGTCGAACGCAGCGGTGACATCAGTTTCATCAAAGCTGAATGACAACGCTCGCTTTTTCAATCGCAGCGCTGGTCAGCGATTCAGTGGTTCGCGTGCGCGTTTTCTATTGTGCCCTCGCCGCCCTCGTGAAACGTGAGCGCGACCGCGTTCATGCAATAGCGCAATCCACTTGGCTGCGGGCCGTCATTGAAGACATGTCCAAGATGCGAGCCACAGCGCGCGCACGAAAATTCTCTGCCGAAAATCGCTGAGACTGTGTTGCTTTCGT
>WNGO01008528.1_pt1 | contig 11965 bp, 9 predicted proteins | sample 5400511 | NCBI WGS metagenome assembly WNGO01 (sample SAMN13153380, study PRJNA577476) | soil metagenome | isolation source: 20 cm soil or saprolite under Garry oak tree replicate 2 | place: USA:California | collected 2016-06-15
ATGACCGGGAAATACGGGCTCATTGTTATGAACGTTGTGCGCGCGGCGGGCCTCCTTACCGTGCTGGTTCTGGGAATCTTCATGGTCGTGATGTTTCGTCGTGAACGAAACCACCCGAAGGGGCCTCCGGCTGAGGGAGTGAACGTGCGATGAGAGCGCGATCGCAAAGGGCGAAACTTTGATGCAAGGGATCCCCTTCCAACCCGAACAGGCTTCCTCGATCGCGCGGTCGGTGGACCATTTGTATTTTTTCATCACCGCGGTCACTCTGTTTTTCACAATCGTGATTTTTTCGATCATCTTCTATTTCATGTTGAAATACCGGCGGCGCTCGCCGGACGAGCGTCCCAAGGCGATCGAAGGCTCCTTGCCGCTCGAAGTCCTGTGGACGGCGATCCCCACTTTGATCGTAGCGGCAATCTTTGTGTGGGGATCGAGTTTGTATTTTCAAAATTCGGAGCCGCCGCCCGGAGCGATGGAAATATTCGTCACAGGTAAACAGTTTATGTGGAAGGCGGAGCACGCGGAGGGGCAGCGCGAAATCAACGAATTGCATGTTCCGCTCGGGCGGCCGGTCAAGCTCACGATGACGTCCGAGGACGTGATCCATGATTTTTTCGTTCCTGCATTTCGCGTGAAGAAAGATGTGCTGCCCGGACGATACACCTCGATGTGGTTTGAGCCGACCAAGCTAGGCATATTCCACCTGTTCTGCGCGCAATATTGCGGGGCATTCCATGCGGGCATGATTGGCTCCGTGATTGTCGTGGAGCCGGACGAATACGAGCGGTGGCTGATGGGAGGCGTGCAGGGCGAATCGATGGAGGCGGCCGGAGAAAGATTGTTTCGCGAAAACGGCTGCATCACGTGTCATCTCTCCGACGGCACCGGACCGGCGCCGTCGCTTCTCGGCGTATACGGGAATATGGTCCATCTCACCAATGGTCAAACACTCATAGCAGATGACGCGTACATTCGCGAGTCGATCCTGAGTCCGGCCGCAAAAGTAGTGAATGGCTACAAGCCGGTAATGCCTTCCTTCCAGGGGCAACTGAGCGAGGAACAAATCGTCAACTTGGTCGCCTACATTCGTTCGCTCGGCCACCCGCTTGACAATGCGAAGGGGAAGCAACAGGAAGAGGGGAAGAAATGAGCACGGCCACTCTCGAACCGCGCGTGCAGGCGCCGCGCAACTATCTGAACGCCGATTATGGCTGGAAGTCCTGGCTGTTCACGCTGGATCACAAGCGCATCGCGCTGTTGTACATGGTATCGATCACGTTTTTTTTCATGATCGGCGGATTCTTCGCCGTTCTTATGCGCATTCACCTCATCGAGCCGCAGGGCGCGCTGGTGCAGCCGGAGACCTACAACAAGCTGTTCACGCTGCACGGCGTGATCATGATTTTTTTCTTCCTGGTCCCGTCGATCCCCACCGTCCTGGGAAATTTTCTCATTCCTTTGATGATCGGAGCCCGGGACCTCGCTTTTCCCAAGCTGAATTTGTTGAGCTGGTACATTTATGTCATCGGTGGCTTGTTCACATTGTATTCGGCGATTGCGGGCGGCGTGGACACGGGATGGACGTTCTATACGCCCTACAGCAGCACGTATTCAAACACGCAGGTGACGGCTGTCGTGGTGGGCGTGTTCATTAACGGGTTTTCTTCGATTCTCACTGGTCTGAATTTTATCGTTACGATTCATAAAATGCGCGCGCCGGGGCTGACGTGGTTTCGTATGCCGCTCTTCCTGTGGGCCCTATATGCCACCAGCATCATTATGACACTGGGGACGCCCGTGCTCGCAATTTCCCTCTTTCTGTTGGCCCTTGAGCATCTGTTTCACGTCGGAATATTCAGCCCGGCGCTGGGCGGCGATCCGCTGCTGTTCCAGCACTTGTTCTGGTTCTATTCGCATCCGACCGTCTACATCATGATCTTGCCGGCCATGGGAGTGGTCAGCGAAATCATCGCCTGTTTCGCCCGAAAGCGAATTTTCGGATACAAGATCGTCGGATTTTCAAGCGTGGCGATCGCCGTGCTGGGCTTTCTGGTCTGGGGGCACCACATGTTCGTGACCGGGCAATCCGTCTACGCGGGGCTGATTTTCTCGTTCCTGAGTTTTCTCGTGGCGATTCCTTCGGCCATCAAGGTCTTCAATTGGACCTCGACGCTCTATAAAGGTTCGATTTCGTATGAAGCCCCGATGCTCTATGCTCTCGGCTTCATCGGCCTGTTTACCATGGGCGGCTTGACGGGCATGTTTCTCGCATCGCTTGCCACCGACGTGCACTTGAACGGGACCTACTTCATCGTGGCCCACTTCCATTACATCATGGTGGGCGGCGCGGTGATGGGGTATCTCGGCGGGATCCACTTCTGGTGGCCAAAAATTTCCGGGCGAAAATATCCGCAAGGATGGGCGGCACTCGCCGCGGCCATTATTTTCATTGGATTCAACCTCACCTTTTTCCCGCAATTCATTCTCGGATATCTCGGCATGCCGCGGCGCTACGCCTTCTATCCGGCGGAGTTCCAGGTGCTGAACGTGATGTCCTCCGCCGGGGCCTCCATCTTGGGAGTCGGATACCTGATCCCCCTGATCTATTTTATATGGTCGATGCGTTACGGTCCCGTGGCCGGAGCCAATCCGTGGGGCGCGAAGGGCCTTGAGTGGCAGACTTCATCGCCGCCTCCGCCCGAGAATTTTACGCAGATTCCGGTCGTGACCGAAGAAGCGTACGCCTATGCGGCCGAGGAGAAAACCAGCCGTGGCTGATGCGCACTCTGCACAAGTCCAGACGAAATACGCGGGACTGGCGCACCAATTCGAGGATCTCGCGCAGCAGCACGATGCGGATACGCTCGGGATCTGGGTGTTCCTTGTAACGGAGATCATGTTTTTTGGCGGTGTGTTTGCCGCGTATGCGATTTTTCGCTGGCTCTATTTTGCCGCGTTTGCAGGCGGGAGCCACCTTCTGGATATCCGCCTCGGCGCGATCAACACGGTTGTCCTGCTGGGCAGCAGCCTCACGATGGCTCTGTCGGTCCGCTCCGCGCAAATCGGCAACCGGCGCGCGCTCGTTTTCTTTCTGCTCTTGACCATGATTCTTGGCGGCGCCTTCCTCGGCGTAAAAGCATACGAGTATCACCAAAAATTCGTCGAGCACATCGTCCCGAGCCTCGATTGGGCCCCCGAAGGAGATGTTCTAGCGCGCCTGGCGCCCGGAGGGCTCGATCACGCTCAACTTTATTTCTTTTTCTACTTTGCCATGACCGGTTTGCACGCGCTGCACATGGTCATCGGGATCGGGTTGTTGCTCTGGCTGGTTCTCCGAGCGCGCAAGGGAAGCTTCACGCCCGACTATTTCGCTCCGGTTGAAGTCGTGGGCTTGTATTGGCATTTCGTCGATATTGTCTGGATTTTCCTTTTCCCATTGCTCTATTTGATAGGCGGACGCTACTAATGTCACACCAGATCGTTCCCGTGAAGACGTATATTGTCGTTTTTGCAGGCCTCATTGGTCTGACTTTGTTGACCACCGGGGTGGCCTTCATCGATCTCGGAGCGTTCAACACGGTTGCGGCGCTGGTCATCGCTTTCTGCAAGATGCTGTTGGTGATTTTTTTCTTCATGCATATGCGCCACAGCGGAGGTCTCGTGCGCGTAGTTTTGCTCGCGGGTTTTTTCTGGCTGGCACTGCTGATTTCGCTTACGATGAGCGACTATCGCACACGCTCGTGGACGCCGACGCCGGACGCCTGGTCGACCACTGCGCCGCCCACTCACCCGTAATCCCTCGTTTCTGACCGCACAAAGTTGGAATGTAAAATCCTGTTAACAAGGAAATTAGTCGGGCTTGGGAGGTTGCTCGATCTCCGGTCGTGAAAAATTAGCGTTGCGACGAAACAGAAAACCCGTCCCAACTTGGTCGGGACGGGCTTTCCAGAGGGGAGAATAGTCCCGTGCCTATGCGCGGAAGGCACTAGAACTCTTTATCCTCGCGTCGAGTCTAGAAGACCGGAAACGCCCATGTCAAGGAGAGAAATGACTGAAATGAATACAGTACAAGTCACTTATTTACAATAAGATGAAAAATATACTTCAAGTTTTAGATGAGGTATGCGGTCAGTTTTCAACAGGTCCTTGAGACTTTTCGTAGAAGTCCTTTGCTTGTATGGGCTTGCTGTATATCCCCAGTTGTAGAATTTCGATCTGCTTTTCGCGGTCGAAAACTTTGTTGGGAAGGAAAATTCTTAGCACAGCTCGAAGGCCCCCAAACCCCAGTCCGACGGCAAGCGCGAGGAGCATGATCACGCCAGTCCCCAGAAATGCCCCAACCACAATGCTACCGATCGTCGGATCGGTCAACGTATGCTTGGGTTCATTCCATGTGACTTGGCTCTCATATTGAACTTGATCGAGCAACTGGTTGGCGGCTTCTCGCGAGGGCGCTCCGATCACAACCGCGATCAACGAGCTCGATCGTTTTCCGAACAGCACCGTCCGATCCGGAGGCACGCCGCCCGGCGGATCGAAAGTAAACCGTCTTAACATGCCTGCAAATTTGTCAGCGGCAATCTGCTGCGTTGGATAGGACGCGATGAGCAGAGTGGCGTCCTTGCCCGCGAGGCGATAGCGGGCCAGGATGATTTCCCCGCTGTGATCGAAACCGACCCAATCATCCGTACCAAGCGGAACGTATTGAGCCAAGGTGCGTGGGCCCAGGACATAATGCTCCGAATTGCGCACCAGGCCCTGTTCTGGCAGGTAGTTTCCGATCGATGGGAATGGGGTACGGTCCGCGATTTTGTCCAAGGACCTGACCAGTTGCTTCAAGTCGGTGTTTGAAGGACGCACTGGCTTTGCGGCAACCTCGAGCAGAAAGTCCCCGATAACGACCAGCACCCGGTCGCTGGAGGCGCTTCCAAAGGAACCCAGTTCAACCGGCGTAAGCGAATCATTGCGAAGGAACGTATAAGCCCCGTAAGCAGAGCTTGGATCACGGAACCGATAGAGCGTGATCGCTGCGGTTTGCGCTCCGTGCGCGTATGCGCGACGTTCGAGCGACTTCACGAAATATTCGCGAAAGGTCGCCGCGTCCGGGCCCAGACTCTGGCCAAGTCCTGTGGCTGGAATCACAACAGACGGTTCTGCGGCGCTCCAACTTGCAAAGGAAGAGGGTAGAACGCCCTGCGCGGCGGCCGGGCGCGCGGCAACGATCAGACACAGAATCCCGATGGGTAAGAGTCGCCGCATCTCGCACTTAATTAGACGTCAAGATTCTACTGCGGGTTCCCGGATCGCGTCTCGATGCCGCGGTAAAGGCCCTCGGCGACGCGTTGGCGGCTTTCCGGTTTTTTCAGCCATTGTTCATCGGAAGGATTGGAAATAAAGGAGATTTCCGCGAGCACCGAAGGCATGTTGGCTCCGATCAGTACAACGAACGGGGCCTTGCGGACCCCCCGGCTCCGGTCACCACGGTTGCTGTTTTCCACGCGCTTGGCGAGAGAGTCCTGGATGGTTCCGGCAAGATCGCGTGATTCCCCAATCTTTTCGTTTCGCGCGATCTTGTTCACGATGTCCTGCAGATTGTGGACGCCGTTTTCCGACAGAGCGTTTTCGCGCGTCGCGACTTCCATCGCATCGCTCGACCCGGTGAAATTCAAGTAATACGTTTCGATACCTCGCGCTTTGCGATCCGGACTCGAATTGGCGTGGACGGAAAGAAACAGGTCGGCCCTGGCGTCGTTAGCCATCACGGTCCGTTGCTCGAGTGTGATGAATGTGTCATCCTCGCGTGTATAGACAACTTCCGCGCCAGGCAATCCCTGTTGAATGAGCTTGCCCACGCGCAGAGCCACGTCCAGGCACAAATCCTTTTCCATGAGGCCCGTAGGCCCGATGGTGCCGGTGTCATGCCCGCCATGTCCGGCGTCAATGACGATGCGTCCGATTTTCAAGCCCAGAGCGCGAGACAAAGACTGCTGGCCGTCGCGCGGCGTTTCGGGAATGGAAGCCGGTCCCATTTCTTCCGCCTGGTCGTGCGCCGATTTCAGATTGCGAGCCGATCTTGTTTTTGGGGAAACCAGGCGCGCGGTTGCCGGTGGGGGCGCCACGTTATGGCCAGCTCCCGCCACAGGTAAAGACGCCGATTGCACGACGCGATCGGTTGGCGCGGGTTTGTCCATGGAGGATGGCATCACAGCAGACTTGGACGCCATGTTCTTGGTCGCGTTCGTTGAATCTATTTCCCGATGGGGCTGGGGCATTCGCGAATAGGATTGGGCCGTGACCTTGCCATTCTGTGTGACGTCGATGTTTACGCCTGATGTGGGTGCAGGATTCGGCGAAGTTTTTTCCAGGGTCTTGGCAGGCATTTTCAATGCAGATTCAGTGGGAGGCTTTGCCGGTTTCACGGGCGGAATATCTATTGTCGGGCCCGGCGCCGGCGCGCTTGCGCGGGCAACCTCCTCCGCTGTCGTAGAATTGCCGTAGACATCCACGACCAGGCGGTAAGGGTCAGGAAGCAGAAATACGGAATAATCTTTTGCACGGTCCACTTCGAGAACGACGCGCACCACATCCAGTTGATTTTGCGCGACCCGGACGCTCTTTAAGAAGCCGCCGCCTTCTATTTCTATCGGTTTGTGAAGCAATTCAGGATCGATCTTCGCATCTTCGACGTCGAAGTAGATGCGGTCGGGGTTCGAGATGCGCGCCGCCTGGTATTTCGCTTGTGCGCCCACGTCAATCACGATGCGTGTGTAGGTATCGGCGTTCCATGTGCGAATCCGCGTCACCTGCGGCCTGGAGTTGCCTGCCGCATGGATTTCGCCGGATGCCTCCAGCCTTGTATCCGTACTCGGGGGATTCTTCTCTGCAGCGGCGGCTTTCACGGGCGACGGGTTATTTGCCACGGAAATCCTGGGAGCAGGCTTTGCCGGGGCGCTCGGTCCGCTCGGTCCGCGCAATCGAGCGAGGATGGCGCGCACTTCCTCCGCATGGGCCGAGCGCGGGTGGAGCGCCAGAAATCCCTCGTAGCTCGTCTTCGCCAGGACGGGGTCGTGCAGATCGTTCTGCTCGATTTTTCCGATGGCCAGCATCGCGTCTTCGCGATAGCGGTTGCCAGGATATTCGCGCAATAGGAACTGATACGAGTTCACAGCCAACTGGTAATATTTCTCATTAAAGAGATCGCCCATGACGCGATAAAGCCCGGCGACCTGATTCAGTGCGGCGGGAACCTCCGCGGCGCGCGGCGTGATCAGATACACGCGGCGATACGTGTTGAGCACAGAGTTGTACTCTTTTAGCGAGCGGTCTTTTTCCGGGCGTGCTTCGAGCGCCTGGTACTCTTTCTCCGCGCGGTCAAACTGATTTTTGGCTGTCTTTCGGCGGGCAGAGGAGTTATCGGCTCGCGCTACGCCGGCAAAAAAGCACAAGAGTACGAAGACCGCGAAAAATGCGCGCAATATGGGCCGAATTGTAGCGGCATCGCGCCGCAAGGTCTGCCTCATTCGTTCGTAAACACCACCCGTCCGTCGTCGGCTACCATGCGGTAAATGGGACGCGGTGCGTCAAACGCATGGGGAATCCGATCGGAGCCGGGCCGGAAATAGGAATCGGTGACTTTCTGGACGTATTCTCGCGTCTCGCGATACCGCGGAACACCCCTGGCTCGGTCCACGGCGCCCGGACCTGCATTATAAGCCGCAAGGGCTCTGTCCAGGTCGCCATTATACCGCTGCAGGAGCGAATGTAGGTAGCGCACTCCACCATCGAGATTCTGCTTCGGGTCAAACGCGTTGTCCACGCCCAGTTGCCGTGCTGTTCCCGGAACCAGTTGCATTAACCCCAGAGCCCCTTTGCGGGAAATTGCCTTGGAATTCCAGTTCGATTCGGTTTCGATGACGGCGCGAATCAGAGCTGGATCCACGTTGTACCGTGCAGAGACTTCGCGAATCATGACCTCGATCTTCTGCCGGTTGGCCAGTTCCGCGGCCGCCAATTCGGGGGACGCGGCATCCGGGGTTTGTGTTGTGAGTGGCTTGGTACCTGCAGCCGACTTAAACCCCCGAGGGAAGGTCTTTGTCACTCGCGCTGCAGGCGTCGGGTCTGCATTGACAAAGACCCGCTTGCCGCCGGAATCCATGTAAGAAACAATCTGGCCATGAGCCGGAAGTGCGCACAAGGCAAGTGTCCCCAATAAGATACCGACCGCTTTGTACTGCTGCCACTTCATATTCGATCCTGGGAAGGCATTGCGACTCTGTTTCCTGAAAGACAGACACTTACACGCGACAGGGTGTTGGAAGTCTACCCAGAGACGTTCCTGACGCTGCCCCCCATTATAACATTTGGTCTACGAGGGGGTACACGAGGTCCAGGGCTGTTTTTAGCCTGGATGTGTCTTTTCCGCCAGCCTCTGCCAAATCGGGTCTGCCACCTCCCGAACCCCCTACTTCCTTCGCTGCGGCCTGGACGATCTTGCCGGCGTGCAGTCGGGAAGTCAGATCCTTCGTAACCCCTGCCAATAGAGCAACTTTGCCGTCTTCCGCGGCGCCTAGGACAACCACTCCGGAGCCGAGTTTCTGGCGGAGGCTGTCCACCAATTGGCGCATGGTGTCGCGGTCCACACCCTCGATTTCGGCGGAGATCACCTTAACGCCCTTGATAATGCGGACATTAGCGGCGAGGTCGTCCAGTTTCGAAAGCGCCCCCTTACGTTTAAGGGTTTCGAGCTGCTTTTCGAGCTGGCGCTGGGTTTGCTCGGTGCGCTCGATGACTGCAGCGAGATTTTCTTCGCTCACGCCAAAGCGCGCGGTGATTTCGTGCAGCAGCTGCCGGGCGCGCTGGTAATCCGCGAGCGCGGGAACACCCGTGATGGCTTCGATGCGGCGCACTCCGGCGGCGGTGGATTGCTCGAGGGCAATTTTGAACACGCCGATATCGCCTGTTCGGCGAACGTGCGTGCCGCCGCAAAGTTCCTTACTGTAGAATCCGCGCGGCGCCGACGGATCGGGAATCGTCACGACGCGGACGTTCTGCTCGGGGTAGCGGTCGCCGAAGAATGCCAGCGCGCCGGAAGCGAGTGCGTCGTCGATCGTGGTGACGTCGGTCTGAATTTCGGAGTTGAGCAGAATTTCATCGTTCACTTGTTGTTCGATGTCTCGCAATTCGGCGGCGTCGATGGCGGCGAAATGCGAGAAGTCGAAGCGCAGGCGGCCGGGCTCGACGAGCGAGCCAGCCTGCTTGACGTGCGTACCAAGAATGTTGCGTAGTGCTGCGTGCATCAGGTGCGTCGCCGTGTGATTGCGCTTGATGTGCTCGCGGCGCGCGCCATCGGCGTCTCCCGCGACGCGATCGCCGACGGCAAGTTTTTCTTTCGCCACGATGCGATGCGCGATAAGGCCTGAGACGGGGTAATACGCGCCCCGCACCTCGGCAAGCTGCATCGTGTGCTCGTTGTTCCAGAGTGTGCCGATGTCGGGGACTTGCCCGCCGGATTCGGAGTAGAACACCGTGCGGTCGAGGACGATTTCGCCTTCTGCGCCTGGCCCTAGCTCGTTTACCGCGCCAGCTCCCGTAACGATGGCTTCAATGCGGCAGTCTTTCGCGGTCGTGCCAAAATAAAAATCCGGTTCCGTGCGGTAGGTTTCCGCGAGTTTTGCGTATGCCGGGTTTGCAACGACTTTGTGTCCACCCTTCCAAGATGCACGTGCCCTTGTCTTCTGCTCTTCCATCGCACGATCAAATCCTGCCCAGTCGACCGACACTCCCACGTCTCGTGTGATGTCTTCGATGAAATCACGCGGCAGGCCGTAAGTGTCATACAAACGGAAGGCCTTCTCGCCTGCGTAAACCGGGGCGAGTATTGTTCCATCGCTTTGTCGAAAATCTTTTCCGAAGTAGTAACCACCGGCGCGGGCCGGGACCCTCGCACCCGTTTGGCTCGATTCATCGAGAGAGAACTCCCCGACAACGACGTCAATGTCTTCGTCCAATTTCTTCAGACCTGTTTCCACAGTTCGTGCGAATCGCTTCTCCTCTTCTTGCAGAACTAGCCTAATTCGTGACGCGTGCTCATCCAATTCTGGATACGCTTCTCTCATTTCGTCGCGCACTGTGTCAGACATATGCGGAAGGAAGGGAGAACCAGTGTTAAGCAAGTGCTTATGGCGCAACGCACGGCGTATGATTTTCCGCAGGACGTAACCGCGGCCTTCGTTGGAAGGAATCACGCCGTCAGAAATAAGAAACGTGGCAGCGCGCGAATGGTCCGCGATTATGCGAAGTGACGGCAGTTTCCTCGGGTCAGCGATGTCGGTGAGGGACATTTGCGCAGCCTTCTTTATCAAAGGCTGAAATAGATCGGTATCGTAGTTGGAGATGACGCCTTGTAGGACCGCGGCTAGCCGTTCGAGGCCCGCGCCTGTGTCAACTGAGGGCTTCGGTAGGGGCTCGAGATGAGTCTCTAAACAATTGCCCTTGATATCGCACAGGTCGCAGACGCGGTTGAACTGCATGAACACGAGATTCCAGATTTCGACGTATCGGCCGCATTCGCAGCCGAATTTGCAGTCGGTGTGGCCTTGATCGGAGGCAGCGGGGCCCATATCGTAGTGGATTTCGCTGCAAGGGCCGCAGGGGCCGGTGTCGCCCATGGCCCAGAAGTTTTCTTCGAGACCGGGGACTGGAATGACGCGATCTTTCGGTGCGCCGACGTTTACCCAGAGATTCAGGGCTTCTTCGTCGACGCCTAGAACTTTTCCGGGCGCGATTTCCGCGCCGCCAAACACAGTGAAATAGAGCTTATCGACAGAAATTGCGAACCACTGTGGTGAAGTGACGAGTTCCCAGGCGTAGGCGATGGCGTCCTTCTTAAAATAATCGCCGAAGGAAAAGTTTCCCAGCATTTCAAAAAATGTGTGGTGGCGGTTGGTGAAGCCGACGTTTTCCAGGTCGTTGTGCTTGCCGCCGGCACGGACGCATTTCTGGGACGACGTGGCGCGCGTGTATTCGCGCTGTTCCAGGCCCAGGAAAACGTCCTTGAACTGATTCATCCCGGCGTTGGTGAACAGCAGCGTGGGATCGTTGACCGGCACAAGGGACGAACTGCGCACGATGCGGTGTCCGCGATCGGCGAAAAATTTCAGAAATGTGCTGCGGATTTCGTTGCCGGTCATAGAGAACGTGATTCGCGACCCTTCGCTTCGCTCAGGGCAAGCTCGTGATTCGTGACTCGTGAAAGCCCGTTCGGGCAACCTGGTCACTCGTTAGTTTCTTCAACTCCGGGAAGTCATTATGGCAGACGGTGTGAGCACTCGCAACGCAGATGAGAGTCAAAGGCGTTCAACACAGAGGGCACAGAGAACGCAGAGCTTCAGGAATGAGAGTAGACCTTTTCGGCGCCTCCGAGGAAACGAGAGTGTCGAAAGGATTGATTTTCTACGAGAGAGTGAGGAGACCCGGGGCGGGTCGTATCCGCCCCAATGCAAAAAACGACACTACTCGAAGTGAAAGATGTCCACGACGATTTTCGTGTTGCGATTCCTCAACACGATGTGGCCTCCAATGGCGACGCGTTCGCAATCGGGCGGCGGAGGGGGGAGCCGGCGCTCAAGTTCGACGGGAACAAAGACAACGCGGCTTTCCAGGCCTGGCGGAAACATGCCGCGAAGCACAAGCTGTCTCTCAAGCCCAGGCGGCAGGCGATCTCTCTTGGCCAGGCCTGGAGGGAGGTGTCTATAGTTTTCGGCGTACCAACCCCGAAATTCGTCGCGGTCATGTTCGGCAAACCCGTAGCCGCGACGATCGTCATCGTCGTCGTCCTCCGAGATAGAGTGGGCTAGACCTCTACGCTAACGAATAGGATTGCCAGACTCAAGGCTGGTAGGTCGCGCTGTTTCCTGGGCTGCAAGGACTATGTGTGTCCCCAGTTGTTGGGTCAATACTTCGT
>WNGO01002947.1_pt1 | contig 11962 bp, 11 predicted proteins | sample 5400511 | NCBI WGS metagenome assembly WNGO01 (sample SAMN13153380, study PRJNA577476) | soil metagenome | isolation source: 20 cm soil or saprolite under Garry oak tree replicate 2 | place: USA:California | collected 2016-06-15
GTCGACGCGCACAGGAACACCACCCGCGCGCGAAACTCGAGCGCCTCCTTAGTCTGCGCGTCGATGACGCGCACGCCCGCGGCGCGGCCGCGCTGCTCGTCGAAGATCACGCTGTGGACGACGCTGTAGGGCCGGAGCGTGAGGCGCCCCGTCGCCTGCGCCACCGGGAGCGTCACTCCGATGCTGTTGAAGTAGGAACGTGTGATGCACCCGCGCTCGCAGGGCCCGCAGTAGTGGCACGCGGCGCGCCCACCGTGCGGTACGGTAAGGATCGCCACCCGCCCGATCGTCAACACCCGCTCGCCCGCGAAGCGCTTGGCGATCCCCTCCTTCACGACCTGCTCGGCGCAATTGAGTGCCATCGGAGGCAGGAACTGGCCATCCGGTAGCTGGGGCAGTCCCAGCCGCTCGCCGCTCACCCCGATGAACCGTTCCACGTGATCGTACCACGGGGCGATCTCGGCGTAGCGGATCGGCCAATCCACGCCGAAACCGTCGCGCGCGTTTGCCCCGAAATCGAGGTCGCTCCAGCGGTACACCTGTCGCCCCCACATGATCGAGCGACCGCCGACCTGGCGCCCGCGGATCCAGTGGAACGGCTTGTCGGGATCGAACGTGTACGGATTCTCGCGGTCGTTGACGAAGAACTTGCCGCTGTACTCGTTGCAGGCATAGCAGTGCCGCTGGATGAAGTGATCGCGCTCGAGCGCTTTGCGATCGCCCAACCCCCGGAACTTCATCTCCCAGGGCGGCACGTGCTCCACGTAATCCCGGGCGGGATCGACCGGCCGGCCGGCTTCGAGCACCAGCGTCTTGAGGCCGCGCTCGCACAGCTCCTTCGCCGCCCACCCACCGGTGATGCCGGAGCCCACGACGATGGCGTCGAAGCTGGGCGCCGCCATCAATAGTCTCCCGGGGCGGCGCGCCAGCTGCCCAGGTCGGTGCATGCGTCGTACGACCCGGGGATCGTCTGATAGTGGAGCTCGGCGTTGGCCCCGACCTCCGACGTGCAGTAGCCGAACACCGCAACCCATTTCAACTGCTGGAAAAAGGGCGGCTGCGCGGCGGACCGTGTTGGGTCGGACTTTTGGGCCTCGCCATCGAGTTGGGTGAGCAGCGTGACCCGCTGTGCCTCGGTCGCTGTCAGGAAGTCCGTGCCGAAGGCGCCGCGTGCCCGGGCGTCGATGTCCGCGAGCCCCTGCAGGAACTTGGCACGCTCGTCGTCGGCGGCCCACTCTGCCAGGAGAAGATCGATGAAGCGATGCACCTCGGCCGCGCGCGCGCCGGGCGTGTCGGTCGCCGGAATGATCATCTCCGCGATCGTTGCCACCGTCTCGCTCTGATGAGGATCGAGAACTTGGAAGGCCCTGCCGCGCCCCCGCGCTCGGGCGTGCACGCGCCGACCGGTCGCCCACAACCCGTCGGCCGGCAATCCGGCGAACACGGGTAGTGCGATGGTGGCGCAGAGGCCGCCGAGCAGCTCGCGTCGGTTCATGGGCGCCCACAAGAATCGGCCCGACAAGCGGAGTCCGCTAGGTGGTCGCGGCCGTTGACAGGCCCCCGCGGGACTGTATGTTTATGCACTGTACTGCATAAACCGACAGGAGCCTATCATGGGGCCGTTGGTCGTACTCGCGTATTCGGGTGGACTCGACACCTCCGCGATCGTGCCGTGGCTGCGCGAGCACCATGCCGCGAAAGTCCTCTGCTTCGCGGCCGACGTCGGGCAGGGAACGGGGGAGCTCGGCGGGCTGGTCGAGAAGGCCAAGCGCTCGGGCGCCGTGGATTGCGTGGTCGAGGACCTGCGCGAGGAGTTCGTCCGCGACTTCGTGTTTCCCACGCTCCGCGCCGGTGCCGTGTACGCGCGCACCTACCTGCTCGGCACCGCCATGGCGCGGCCCGTCATGGCGGCCCACCAGGTGGCGCTCGCGCAACGCGTCGGCGCGCAGGCGCTCGCGCACGGCTGCACGGGCAAGGGGAACGACCAGGTCCGCTTCGAGCTCACCTACGCCGCCCTCGCGCCCGAGCTGCAGGTCATCGCCCCGTGGCGGGACTGGCAGTTCAAGGGCCGCGAAGATCTGATCGCGTACGTGAAGGCGAAGGGGGTCCCGGTCCAGGCGACGGTCGACAAGCCGTACTCGACCGATCGCAACCTCTGGCACTGCTCGCATGAGGGCGGCATCCTCGAGGATCCTTCCAAAGAACCCCCTGAGCACATCTTCGTCATGACAAAAGACCCGCTCGAAGCCCCCGAACTCCCGGTCGTGGTCGAGATCGGCTTCGAGGAGGGCACTCCGGTCAGCGTGAACCATGTGCCCCTGGGGCCCGTCGAGCTCCTCGACACCCTGAACGCGCTCGCCGGCGAGCACGGGGTGGGCCGCGCCGACGTGGTGGAGGACCGGCTGGTCGGAATGAAATCGCGCGGTGTCTACGAGACACCCGGCGGTACCCTCCTGTACGCGGCGCATCGCGAGGTCGAGCAGCTGGTGCTGGACCGGCGCACGTTACGGCTCAAGGACGAGCTAGCGCTCCGGTACGCCGACCTGGTGTACGACGGTCGCTGGTGGACTCCGGAGCGGGAAGCGCTCGATGCCGCGATCGCCAGCACGCAGAAGCACGTGACCGGTGTCGTACGGCTGAAGCTCTACAAAGGCGGCGTCACTGTAGCGGGTCGCCAGAGTCCGTACGCGCTGTACCAGCCGTCGTACGCGACGTTCGGCAAGGACAACGTCTACAATCAGAAGGACGCCGAGGGCTTCATCCACCTCTACGGTCTCTCGATCCGGATCGGGTCCGGTCTCGAGGCGACGCGTCGGCAGCCGGAAGTCGGCGCCGCGGCGGACTGAATGTCGCGACCGCCTTCGGAGACTCCTCCCCCGCCGGCGACCCATCAGATGTGGGGCGGCCGGTTCAGCTTGGGACCGAGCGAGGCGCTCGACGCGCTCAATCGCAGCCTCCCCGTGGATCACCGTCTCTGGCCGCAGGACGTCACGGCGAGCAAGGCGTGGGTGCACGCGCTCGGGCGCGTCGGCGTGGTGAGCCCCGTCGAGGAAACCCGGCTGCTGGACGGCCTCGACCGCGTGGCCGAGCGGCTCGCCGACGGTGCCGCGGTGGGCGCGCCCGACGAAGACGTACACACGCTGGTGGAGCGCTTGTTGTACGACGAGGTGGGCCCGGTCGCTGGAAAGCTGCACACCGGCCGCTCCCGCAACGATCAAGTGGCGACCGACCTCCGCCTGTGGACACTGGCGGCGATCGACCACATCGACGCCGACCTCGCCGCCCTGGGCCGGGCGCTCGTCGCGCGCGCGGAAGAAGGCGTCGATGTCCTGTTGCCCGGTTACACACACGGCCAGCGCGCGCAGCCGGTGCGCTGGGCCTACGTCCTCCTGTCGCACTCGTGGCCGCTGGTGCGCGACCGTCAGCGTTTGGCGGACGCGCGCCGGCGAGTCGCGGAACTGCCGCTCGGGTCCGGCGCGCTCGCGGGATCGGGGTTTGCCGTCGACCGCGTGCTTCTGAAAGAAGCGCTCGGGTTTCGCTCGGTCTCCGCGAACGCGCTGGACGCGACAGGCGATCGGGACTTCGTCGCCGAAGTCCTGTTCGTCCTGGCGCTCGTGGGCACCCACCTGTCACGTCTCGCGGCGGAGCTCGTGCTCTACACCAGTGCGGAGTTCGGATTCGTTCGGCTATCGGACGACTTCAGCACCGGCTCGAGCCTGATGCCGCAGAAGCGCAACCCGGACATCTTCGAGCTGGCGCGGGCCAAGTCGGGCCGGTTGTTGGGCGACTTGGTCGCCCTCCTCACGACTCTGAAGGGCCTGCCCGCGGGGTACAGCAAGGACCTCCAGGAAGACAAGGCGCTGCTGTTCGACGCGTTCGACACCCTGGCCCTCGTGCTGCCCGCGGCCACCGGGGCCATGGCCGCGCTGAGCGTGGATGCCGGGCGCATGCGTGCCGCGCTCGACGCCTCGCTGCGCGCCACCGACCTCGCCGACCGGCTGGTGGAAGCCGGCGTGCCGTTTCGGGAGAGTCATGGGCTGGTGGGCCGGCTGGTGCGCGAGGCCGAGCGCTCCGGCGTGCCGATCGATCAGGTTCCGGGACCCGTCGCGGCCGGGATTCATCCCGCGCTAGGGACCGCGCTGACCCAGCTTGGAACGTGGGAAGACTCCGTCGAAGGCCGGGCTACGCCCGGCGGGGCGGCGCGCCAGTCGGTAAACGAACAGCTGCACGCACTACGGGTTGCATTCGCCGAGGGGGGAGGGACTTAACCCAAGGTCTTGCCGTGTCTTAGCAGGTTAGGTAGCATACGTGGCCGCCTGACTCAATATTGAGCAGACGGCCGCTTTGTTACCAAGGGAGTCCCTTTTGCGCTGCCTGGCCCTCAACGCCTCATTCGAGCCTCTCACCATGGTGCCCGTGCGCCGGGCGCTGCGGCTCGTGATCGACCGCAAGGCGGAGATCGTGGAGGCGGATGGACCGGTGGTGAAGAGCGAGCGGCTGGCCATTCCCAGGCCAGCGGTGATCCGGTTGGTCAAGTTCGTCCATGTACCCCGCCGCTTCCGTCGTCAGGTCACCAACACATTCCTCTTCGCTCGCGACAACTACCGCTGTCAGTTCTGCGGCCGCAGCCAGCAGGAGCTCCGTCATCGCGAGTGCCTCACACGCGACCACCTGGTCCCCCTGTCGCGCGGGGGCACGAACGGCTGGAGCAACGTGCTCACCGCGTGTTCCAGCTGCAACACGCGCAAGGGTAACCTGCTGCCCGAGGAGGCGGGGATGCACCCGTTGCGGTCGCCCTTCGAGCCACATTTCGTGCACCTCGCGTGGGCGGTCCGGCGGCTCACCTCGATCCAGTCCAAGTACATCCGGCTCTTCTACGGCCACGAGGTGCTGGCGACCCTCGAGGCGTTATGAGCCAGCGACTCCCCTGGATCGTCGCGGGGGTGGCGGCGGTGGCGGCGGTCGGGCTCTTCGTCACGCGACGGGCGGGGGGAACGCCGGTGCATCCCGACCCCCGCCCGGGCGTGACGGCCGAACGGGTGGTGCCGCCTTCGCTGGTGCCGAACACGCCCGGGGCGGCCGGGGCGTACGCCGCGGCTCGCTCTGCCCCGCAGGTCCTCGATGGCGTGTACTGTCACTGCGACTGCTCCAAGCACGCCGGCCACCGGTCGTTGCTCACCTGCTTCGAGTCCGACCATGGCGCGCGGTGTGACATCTGCATGGGGGAGGCTACCCTGGCAGCGCAGCTCGCCGCCCGCGGGAGCTCGCTGGGCGAGATCCGCCACGCCATCGATCAGCGCTTCGGGCCGTAAGGGCGCGGTTAAGGCCCCCCGTCTCGATTCAACGTCTCCGACCGCGCCTCCAGCGTGAGCTTCGGCAGGCCCGCGATCCGCACCAGCAGTCGTTGCGCGCCGCGAGTGAGTGCCCCGCCGATGCTCCCATCTCCGGTGACGACGGGACTCACGTCTCCCTTGAGCCAGCGAGTCAGCTCCTCCAGGTCCGTGTCGTTGAGTGTGGTCACCTCGAGCCGGCACAGAAAGTAGAACTTCCCGGGGCCCGGCACCTTGATGGGCACTTTGTAGGGCAGCTCGAGCGCTCGCCCGAGGTCATCGGCGGTGGCATATCGAGTCACGCTGCCGCCGGTCCGGATCAAGACGAAGTCATCGGCCAGGGGATCGTGATGCGCCACGGCGTCCCACGGCGTTTCGCTGATGAATTGATCGAACCAGCCCGAGCGCGACCGCCACAGCTCGAGGCGGTAGTGCAGGCGCATGGGGAAGCCGGAGCGCATCAGGCCGAGGAACTTGCCATCCGCCAGGAGGCGCGTGGTCTGCACGCGGGGGACGCTGCTTTGCAGGATGACGGTCAACGCGGGAGCCTGCGCGGCGGCGGTGGGGACCGACGCCACGCCGACCAGGGCCAGGAACGCGAGGCCCGGCCTCACCTCAAAAGCGGTGGTCGAGTCGGAGCGTGAATCGCAGGGGCTCGCCCGCCGTCACCGCCTTCGCCACGTACATGCCCACCCCGCCCCAATCGATACCGAGGCCGAGGTCGGCGAGCCAGCTGCCGAGAGTCGGCAACCGGTCCGAGGGGAGGCGGCCGGGCCCGGTGCCCACGAGCCACGCCTGGCCCGCATCCGCGAGAACCACGATGTCCGCGCCCCGCAGGATGAATGGCGGCTTCGACTCCTCGTCTTCGGGCCTGGAGGAGCCGTACGCCCAATGGAATGCGACGTGGCCGCGGTACTCTGCCTGCGCGAGAATCATCCGGTCGCATGCCGCCACCCGCGCATTGGCGAACGCCGGATCGATGATGTCGGCGTTACATGCGCTGTGGCGGAAGCCGTAGCCCGGGAGCGGGTCGGGCCCGCCCATGGAGACACGCTGTTGCAGGGCCAGGGCGTCGCCGCCGATCCAGCCGCCCGCGAACAGGCGCAGGTTGACGCGCCCCGCGGGACTGACACGCGTGTACCGGCGGAAATCGAAGAACAGGCGACTGAACTCGTACGACCCATCCGTCGGAATCGGCGGGCGCACCGTCGTCGGGATGGCGGACTGCGGGACGACGTCACTCGAGTGGGAGTTCTCGAAGCGAGCGCGCAGGAGCCATCCGGCGGTCGGATCGCGCCGGTCGTTACGAGAGTCGAAGGTGACCGTGCCGCCGATGGTCGTGTAATGCCCATCGTCGATCGGCGGGTTGGGACGCCACGTCGGGTCGTTCCGGAACAGCGACCACGGATCGCGCGCCGTCACGCTGGCCTGCGCATCGTGCCGCACGTCGAGGTCGAGCTGCAGCGCCCGCTCCGGCTGGACGAAGACGCGCCCCCCGACTCCCTTGCTGAAGTAGTAGTCGCGATAGTCGCGCTGGAAGAGAAACGCGGCCCACCCGACCTCGTTGCTCCGGAGCCACCAATCCTCGATCGGCGCTACGTCGTCGAAGGCGCGGAACTCGATGCCGTACGACGGAGTGTCGCCGGCCCGGAGCTCCGTACGCAGGAGGTACCCGAGTTCGCTCCGACTGCCGCTCACATCCCCGGCCGTCCGAAACACCCCGAGCGCGTCGACGCGCAGCCGGACGTTGGGACGGAGCTTCCAGTCGAACAACGGGCCGAAGACCACGGGCAGGCCCTGGACACGGTTGAACGTTCCGCCCGTGGCGAGCGTGAGCGACGAACGGGAATCGGCCGTGCCCCACGACTTCTCGATGCCGAGTTGACCCAGCCAGCGGCGGACGTCCGGAGCGGCCAGGGCGATCTCGTCGCCTTTGACACGGTAGGCCAGCGGCTCGGCGTAGGCGTGCACTTCCCCGCCGATCGTCGCCGCCGGGTTGCGGACCACGGCTCCGCCGAGGACGATAAGGTCGCCGGTGACGACGGCCGTGGAATCGAGGATGGCGTCGCCATTGATGACGAGGAGGCTCCCCGCCACGCGTCCCCCGAGGAAGACGGCGCCGTTCCGCACCGCGACGTCGCCGCGCCACTCGTTCCCGCTGGGGAGGCGCGAGCGTCCCACCAGTCGGGTCGTGGTGGCGGCATTGTACCGGCGCACGGCATCCTCGGCGACGGCATGCGGCAGCTCGTTCAGCCGCAGGACTAGCCCCGTGCTCTCGGGCTGGATCACGATCGCCGTATCCTGGGCGGCGGCGAGGGCCGGGCCGAGTGCGCCGAGGACCACGAACACGAGAGCACGCATGAAGGGCATCCTGGTTGGAGGCGCCGGAGGCGGGTGCACGGGCTATGCCGCCCGGCGGAAGCGGGCGCGAAGCACGGCGGGGCGATCTGACACGGGCGGGCGTTCCGCCAGTCGTGTCATCCCGCCACGTTCCGCGGCGGCTCCAGTCCGAGCCGGCGCATGCGGCGATACAGATTCGCCCGGTCGGTGGCGAGCTTGCGCGCCGCGTCCGCCACGTTGCCACGCGCGGCCGACAGCGCCCGCGCGATGAGCGTGCGCTCGAAGCCGTCCAGCGCTTCGGTCAGCGCGATGTCGGTCCAGTCGTCCGACGCTGCCGCCGCCCGGCTCCGTGTCACGTCTCCGGTTCCGTCCTGGCGGACGACCCGCGCGACATCGTCCGCGGTCACCGCTTCTCCCGCCACGAGGATCGCGAGGCGTTCCATGATGTTCGCGAGCTCGCGGACGTTTCCGGGCCACGGGTAGGCCGCGAGCAGGTGGACAGCGCCCGCGTCGAAGCGCACCGGCCGGCCGAGTCGCGTCGCCTGTCGCATGGAGAAGTGGTGCACCAGCGGTGGAATGTCGTCGGGGCGCTCCCGCAGGGGCGGAATATGGATCGGCAAGACGTTCAGCCGGAACAGCAGGTCCTCGCGGAACTGGCCTTGCTGTGAGGCCTTCGCCAGGTGCTTGTTGGTCGCCGCGATCACCCGCACGTCTACCGCGAGTGGCTTCTCGCCGCCCAGCCGCTCGATCACGCCGGATTCGAGCACCCGCAGCAGCTTGGCCTGGGCCTCGGGTCCGAGATCTCCCACCTCATCGAGGAACAGCGTCCCGCGGTCCGCCAGCTCGAACCGTCCCACGCGCCGCTCGGTCGCGCCCGTGAACGCGCCCCGCTCATGGCCGAACATCTCCGATTCGACGAGATCCTTGGGGATCGCCGCGCTGTTCACGCACACGAACGGTCGCGCGGCCCGCGCGCTCTGACGGTGGATGGCCGAAGCGACGAGCTCCTTGCCCGTGCCCGACTCTCCGGTGATGAGCACGCGCGCCTCGGTGGGCGCGACGCGTGCGATCAGGGCGCGCAGCTCCTCCATCGCGCGGCTGACGCCCACCAGCGGATCCGCGTGCCCCAGGGCTTCGTGCAGGCGCCGGTTCTCGGCGAGGGTGCGCGCCAGCTCGAGCGCCGCCCGCAGCGTCGTGAGCAGACCCTCGGGGGTGAGGGGCTTCTCGAGGAACTGGAACGCGCCGAGCTTGGTCGCGCGCACGGCGTCCGCGAGGTTGGCCTTGCCGCTCATCATCACCACGGGCAAATCGGGCGCGACCCGCTTCAGCTGGGCGAGCGTGGCGAGGCCGTCCGGGCCGCCAGGCATCATCAGGTCGAGCAGGACGGCATCGGGCGCCTCGCGCTCGACCAGCGCGAGGCCCGCGGCGCCGTTCGCCGCCTCCGCGGTCTCGAACCCTTCGGACTCGAGCAACGCCGCGACCATCTTGCGGATATTCGGCTCGTCGTCGACGAGCAGGACGCGCGGGCTCATGCGGCGGACAGCACGATCGAAAAGGTGGCGCCGCCGCCGGGCGTCTCCTCCACGGTGATCGTGCCGTGGTGCGCCTCGATCGTCTGGCGCACCAGCGCGAGTCCCAAACCGGTGCCGTCGCCCTTCGTCGTGAAATAGGGCTCGAACACCCGTTGGCGGAGCTCCTCCGGAATCCCCGTCCCGTGATCAGCGATGGTCACCGCCAACCCCGCGCCGTCGCGGCGCACCCCGACGTCGATCGTACCCCGTCCCCCCATCGCTTCGGACGCGTTGCGCAACAGGTTGGCGAAGGCGTGCCGCAGCGGATCGTAGTGCCCGAGCAGCTTGCACGACTCACCGTTGGCGTGCACGGTGACCGCGACCTCGGCGGGCACCGCGCTCTTGCCCAGATCCGTCAGGAGGTCAACGAGGTCCACTTCGCTCTTGGGGCCCTCCGGCAGGCGGCCGAATTCCGAGAACTCCTTCGCGAGCTGGTCGAGTCGCTGTGTTTCGGCGGCGAGTACGTCTATTGCCACTGCGGCCCGCCTGTCCGATTGTCCGACTCTTCGACTGACCTGGTCCACCGCGATTCGCATCGCCGTCAACGGATTCTTGATCTCGTGCGCCACGCCACGCGCCACCTCCCGGAACGCACGCAACCGCTCCGCCTCGAGCTCGCGCTCCCGCGCGTCGTCGAGCGTCGTTGCCAGCTCGCGCAGCGCCTGACGCAGTGCCTCGAACTCCGGCGCGCCGCGACTCGGCGGGGCCCCCCCTCCTCCCCCCCCTCCCGCCCCCCCACCCCCACCCGCCGCCGGCAACGGCATGCGACGCCGAATGAGCCGGGTCCACCCCACCAGCTCGTCGATCGGGCGGGAGAGCTGGCGCGAGAGATGCCCGGCCAACCGTACTGCGGCGAACACGGCCAGGGCGCCGGATACGATCACCACAACCGCGAATCCGGCCGCGTAGTAGCGCAGGTACGTCTCTGCGCGGCGCGCCAGGGTCACCGAGCTCGAGAGCTGTTGCAGGTGCCCCCGCAGCGCCGCGCGCTCGCGCGGCGTGAAGTGCGTCGTATCCACACGCTCCAGCATCTGCCGCGCCGACCCCGCCACCTCCTCGAGGGCGATGCGTGCCCCGGCCGACGGCGCGACCGTGCGCACGGCGAGCGCCCAGCCGACGACGGCCAGGGCCGTGGGCACGGCGGTCAATGCCACTAGGATGACGAAGATCCGCTGGCGGAACGCGAGCAGCATAATTGTCGGGGCAATCTAGGGATTTGGCGCCCGTGTGACAATTCGACACGCACTCGACCGGGGAGGCACATGAAGTCTCACACGCACTACCTCTGGTTCAACACGATGCAGCGCCAGGAAATCATCGATATCACCGACGAGGTCGTCGCACAGGTGGAGGCGAGCGGCGTCGCGGAGGGGCTCGTGCTTGTGAGCGCCATGCACATCACGGCCTCCGTCTTCGTCAACGATCACGAGTCGGGACTATGGGGCGACATCCTCAAGTGGTTGGAAACGACGATCGCGCCGTGGGACCCGAAGCGATACCGGCACAATGAGACGGGGGAGGACAATGCGGCGGCCCACCTGCGCAGCCTCACGATCGGTCACGAAGTGCTGGTCCCCGTTACCGGGGGGAAACTCGACATGGGGCCCTGGCAGCGCGTGTTCTACGGGGAGTGGGACGGGCAGCGCAAGAAGCGGGTGATCATCAAGGTGTTGGGGGACTGATCGCGCCGATTGATCCAAACAGTGAGCGCCCGACCATTCGGAGGCAGCGTGAGTCGCACCCTCCAACACTGGAAGGTCCCAGCCGGGACAGTCTGGCTGCCATGTCCCGCGACTCGTACGTCGATAGGCAGAGGGTCCCAAGGACCGGGCAACGCACGCGAGTAAAGACTTCCCCGCCACCCGTCGTGCAGCGGCAACGTCTGCAGGACCGGCTTTAGGTACAGAAGATTCACGAGGCCGATGTTCAGAGACATGTTGGGGTTGATCCGCGTGCCGGCATAGTCACGCGCTGGTCGGGTCAGGAAGAGCGGCCCAACGTCAAGACCAGCGAAGTCGAACGTTCTTGATTTGCTGTGCCCGCAGCAGTGGCGGCGGAGCGGGCGCAAATGGTCTCGTTCGACGATGAGCGTGTCGATTCCGTTGAACGCCCGGCTGGCCCAAGCGCTGGTCAAGAGAACGACAGGCCGTTCGTCGAAGGTGGTCGTATCGATCGTAGTCGTGTTCGTGGTCGCCGTATCCGTAACGAAGGCGTCAATGATGGTCCTCACCTGATAGGTCCACGTTCCGGGCGTCAAACGGGCCGCCTCAAGGTCCTCAACGGCCGGATAACTCCCCTTCACGAGACGGCCTTCCGGTTCTTGCGCGAAGAGGTCGGAGGGGACGAGCCCCACGTCCGCTCCCCAACGAGCATTGCCGGTATACTCGGCTGGCCGGTGGGATCCGACGACAGCAACTGTAGCCACGATGCCCACGACCACTGCTGCTGCCGCGTAACGAAACATTCGCGATGGCCTGCCGCCGGCCGGCAGATCCACCCGCACCCCCGCCGCCCGGCTCGCGAGAATCCGCTTCAAGAGATCCTCCGACGGCTCGGGGGCGGGAATCTTGCGAAGCTCATCTTGCCAGGTCATTGTCCGCTCTCCAACTCGTTGCGCAGCCGTTTTAACGCTCGTGTCAGCCTGACGCGCGACGCTCCCTCACTGATCCCGAGCAGGTTGGCGATCTCGGCGTGTGCATAGCCTTCGATCTCCTTCAGGAC
>WNGO01002396.1_pt1 | contig 11959 bp, 12 predicted proteins | sample 5400511 | NCBI WGS metagenome assembly WNGO01 (sample SAMN13153380, study PRJNA577476) | soil metagenome | isolation source: 20 cm soil or saprolite under Garry oak tree replicate 2 | place: USA:California | collected 2016-06-15
TGCGAGCTCACCCTGACCGGGGTCTTCCCGGGGGGCAAGGTCGCCGACGTGGCGGCCAGGACCGGCTGGGACCTCGCCGTGTCGGACTCACTCGACGTACTCTCATCGCCATCCGAAGCCGAGCTCACCGCCCTGCGCGCGCTGCAGGCGACCATCCCCGCCCATGAAAGAGCAGCCTGATGACGATCGGCACGCCGGCTCCAGCCGGGCTGGCCCTGGCCTCCTATGAGCGCCCGGTGGGCGTCAACCCGCCGCTCGACTACCCGGCTTACCGCTCGACCGCGCTGCGGGCGCCACGCCGGCCGCTGCAGGTGATGCAGCAGGGGCTGACCGAGGTGACCGGCCCGCTGCTGGGCCGGGAACGGGTCATCGCCGCCGACGCCGACCTGACCACCCAGCACGAGGGCGAGCCCATCGGCGAGCGGATCATCGTGACCGGCCGGGTGCTCGACAGCGACGGCCGGGCGGTCCCCGACACCCTGATCGAGATCTGGCAGGCGAACGCGGCCGGGCGCTACCGGCACGGGGCCGACCAGCACCCGGCGCCGCTGGACCCGAACTTCACCGGCGCGGGCCGGTGCATGACTGACTCCGGGGGCCGGTACCGCTTCGTCACCATCAAGCCGGGCGCGTATCCGTGGCAGAACCACCCCAACGCGTGGCGCGCCCAGCACATCCACTTCTCGCTGTTCGGCCGGGCGTTCACGCAGCGGCTGGTCACCCAGATGTTCTTTCCCGGGGATCCGCTGTTCGCCCAGGACCCGATCTTCAACTCCGCCCCGGAGCCGGCGCGGGAGCGCATGATCTCGCGCTTCCGCCTCGACCTCACCGAGCCGGACTGGGCGCTGGCCTACGAGTGGGACATCGTCCTGCGCGGCCGCGGCGCCGCCGTGTTCGAGGCCGGGGAGGGCGCATGACCGCCCTGCTGACCCCGTCCCAGACCGCCGGCCCCTACCTGGCTATCGGGCTGCCCTGGCTGGATGGCCCGTTCGCGGTGGCGGAGGGCACGCCGGGCGCGATCACCATCACCGGCGTGATCTGGGACGGGGCGGGAGGGCCGGTGCACGACGCGCTGATCGAGACCTGGCAGGCCGACCCGGACGGCCGCTTCGATCACCCCGGCGACCCGCGCGGCCGGCGGAGGCCGGCCGAGCCCTCCTTCCGCGGCTTCGGCCGCTGCCTGACCGGCCCCGATGGGTCGTACAACATCGTCACGCTCAAGCCGGGCCCGCTGCCCAGCCCGGACGGCGGCACCGAGGCGCCGCACATCGACGTGTCGGTGTTCGCCCGCGGCCTGCTCGACCGGCTGGTGACGCGGATCTATTTCCCCGACGAGCCGGCGGCGAACCGGGCCGACCCTGTGCTGCGGGCCGTCGCGGGCCCCGGCCGCCGGGCCACGCTGATCGCCGCGGCGCAGCCCGGGCCGCCCGCCGGCCCGGGCGGGTTCCGGTTCGACATCCACCTGCAGGGCGACCAGGAGACCGTCTTCTTCGATGTATGAAAGGCCACCCGCCGGAGAGGAGCATCCACGTGCCGCTAGTTGTGCAGAACACCCCCCGGACGGCTCTCGAGGTCGTCGACGGCCTGGCGGCCGCGGGGGTGGCGACGGTGCACGAGGCGCAGGGCCGGACCGGGCTGCTCCGCTCCGACATCCGCCCGGTCTTCCGTCCCGCCCGCGTCGCCGGCAACGCGCTGACCTGCGAGGTCGCTCCCGGCGACAACTGGTCGATCCACATTGCCGTCGAGCAGGCGCGGCCCGGCGACCTGCTCGTGGTCACCCCCACGAGCCCGTGCGATGACGGATACGTGGGCGACCTGCTCGCCGGCAGCCTGCGGGCGCACGGCGTCAGGGGAGTGGTCATCGACGCCGGCGTGCGGGACGTGGCGGCGCTGACCGAGATGGGCTTCCCGGTCTGGTCGAAGGCGATCTCCGCCAAGGGCACGGTGAAGGAGACGCCGGGGAACGTCCAGACCCCCATCGTCTGCGCCGGCGTGTACATCCGGCCAGGCGATGTGATCGTCGCCGACGACGACGGGGTGGTGGCTGTGCGGCGCGAGGAGGCGGCGACGGTGCTCAAGGCGGCCCGGGACCGGGAGGCCAGCGAGGCGGCCAAGCGGACCCAGCTGAACGCCGGCGAGCTCGGCCTCGACATCTACAACATGCGCGGCCGGCTCGCCGACCGGGGAGTGCGCTACGTCGAGTTTCCGGAGTCGCCGTGAGCCAGACCGCCATCTCCTGCGCCGTCATGCGGGGCGGGACGTCCAAGGGCCTGATGTTCTGCGCCGGGGACCTGCCCGATGACCGCGCGACGCGCGACACGGTGCTGCTGGCCGCCATGGGATCCCCCGACCCGCGGGAGATCGACGGCATGGGAGGCGCTCACCCGCTGACGTCGAAGGTGGCCGTGGTGAGTTTGTCGCCCCGCGACAACGCGGACGTCGAGTATCTGTTCCTGCAGGTCTGGCCAGACCGGCCCGAGGTCTCCGACAGTCAGAACTGTGGCAACATGCTCGCCGCCGTCGGGCCGTTCGCGATCGAGCAGGGGCTCGTGGCCCCGGCCGGCCCGGTGACCCCGGTCCGCATCTGGATGCGCAACACCCAGACCCTCGCGACGGCGCTCGTCCAGACCCCGGGCGGCCGGGTCCGCTACGACGGGCCCGCGCGCATCGACGGCGTGCCCGGGACCCACGCCCCCATTCCCATCGAGTTCGCCGACGTCGCCGGCTCCTCGTGCGGTGCGCTGCTGCCGACCGGGAACGTCACCGACGTCGTCGAGGGAACGAAGGTGACCTGCATCGATAACGGCATGCCGGTGGTGTGCATCGCCGCGTCCGACCTCGGGCTGTCCGGGCAGGAGACGCCGGCCGAGCTCGAGGGCGACGCCGGGGTGACCCGGCGGGTCGAGGCGATCCGGCTCGCCTGCGGGCCGCTGATGAACCTCGGCGACGTGACGAGCGCGACCGTGCCGAAGATGAGCCTGCTGTCGCCGCCGGCGCACGGTGGCGCGATCTCGACCCGGACGTTCATCCCGCGGCGCGTGCACGAGGCGATCGGGGTGCTGGGCGCGGTGTCCGTCGCCACCGCGTGCTTGCTGCCCGGATCCGTCGCGCACGAGATCGCGGAGCTCAAGGAGGAGACCGGCGGTCCCACCGATATCGAGGTCGAGCACCCCACCGGTTTCTTCACCGTCACCCTCGAGGTGGAGGCGTCCGGCGGCGCCTTCACCGTGACCAGGTCGGCGCTGCTGCGCACCGCCCGCCTGCTCATGCGCGGCGAGGTTCTCGTGCCGTCGTCGGTGTGGAGCCCGGCGTGACCCGCGTGACCCTCATCGGCCTCGGCGAGGTGGGGACGGTGTTCGCGGAGGACCTCGCGGCCGGGGGCCATACGGATCTGGTCGCCTGGGACATCGCGTTCTCCGATCCGGGCAGCCCGGCAACGCGCGCCGCCGCCGCCCTCCCGGTCGCCACGGCCGAATCCGCGGGCACGGCCGCCCGTGGCGGCGGCCTCGTCGTGAGCGCCGTGACCGCGGCGAACTGCCATCAGGCCGCCGCCGCCGCGGCGCCGGGCCTGGACCCCGGGGCCTGGTTCTTCGACCTGAACTCCAGCTCGCCCGGCCACAAGCAGCAGGCCGCGCGGGCCGTGGAGCAGGCGGGCGGGCGCTACGTGGAGGCCGCGCTGATGTCGCCCATCGCCTCCCGCCGCCTCGGCTCGCCGTTCCTGCTCGGCGGCCCGCACGCGGCGCAGTTCGCGCCGGCCGCCGCCGCGTGGGGCTTGTCCGACGTCACCGTGTACTCGGAGGAGGTCGGCCGCGCCGCCGCGAGCAAGCTCTGCCGCTCGGTCATCACCAAGGGGCTCGAGTCCCTGCTGACCGAGTCGCTGCTCGCGGCGCGTCACTACGGCGTGGAGAAGGAGGTACTCGATTCGCTGTCGAACATCCTCCCGCCGGCCGACTGGCAGGCCGTGGCGACGTACTTCATCTCCCGCTCGCTGCTGCACGGCCGGCGGCGCTCGGAGGAGATGGCCGAGGCCGCGGCCACCGTGGAGGAGGCCGGCGTCGAGCCCCTGATGTCGCTCGCGGCGTCGGAGCGCCAGCTCCGGGCGGCCGGCCACGCCGATGCCCTCACCGAGGCCGACCTGGCAACGGTGATCGACCACATCCGCCGTTCGCAGGCCGCGACGGCGGGCCGCGGCTCCCAGGGGACTCCGCTGTGATCATCGACTGTCACGGGCACTACACCACCGCCCCCGCGGCGCACACCGACTGGCGCGTCAGCCAGCTCGCGGCGTTCCGGGAAGGCGGCCGGGCACCCGCGTACCCCGCCATCTCCGACGACGAGATCCGCGAGTCGATCGAGCAGAACCAGCTCCGGCTGCTCCGCGAGCGCGGCGCCGACATGACGATCTTCTCGCCGCGGGCGTCCGCCATGGCCCACCACGAGGGCGACGAGCGGGTCAGCATGGAGTGGGCGCGGGCGTGCAACGACCTCATCGCGCGCGTCGCCGGGCTGTTCCCGGACACGTTCATCGGCGTCTGCCAGCTGCCGCAGTCACCCGGCGCCCCGCTGGGCGGGTCCGCCGCCGAGCTCGAGCGGTGCGTCACCGAGCTCGGGTTCGTCGGCTGCAACCTCAACCCGGACCCGAGCGGCGGGAGGTGGACCTCCCCGCCGCTCACCGACCGGTACTGGTACCCGATCTTCGAGAAGATGACCGAGCTCGACGTGCCCGCCATGGTGCACGTCTCGAGCAGCTGCAACCCCGTCTTCCACGCCACGGGCGCGCACTACATCAACGCCGACACCACGGCGTTCATGCAGCTCATCCAAGGCGACCTGTTCGCCGATTTCCCGGACCTGCGGCTGGTGATCCCGCACGGCGGCGGCGCCGTCCCCTACCACTGGGGCCGTTACCGCGGGCTCGCCGACATGCTGGGCAAGCCGCCGCTGAGCGAGCACGTCATGAAGAACGTGTTCTTCGACACCTGCGTCTACCACCAGCCCGGCATCGACCTGCTGTGCCGGGTGATCGACACCGACAACATCCTGTTCGGCTCCGAGATGGTCGGCGCCGTCCGCGGCATCGACCCCGAGACCGGCCACTATTTTGATGATACGAAACGGTACGTCGACGCGGCCGCCCTGCCCGAGGCCGGCCGCGCGAAGGTCTACTCGGGCAACGCCCGCCGTGTGTACCCGCGCCTCGACAAGGCCCTGCGCGAACGAGGACTCTAATTGGCTGCCACCTTCACCCCCGACGCCGACTGGCTCGCGTTCGACCCGGATCCGAGCAAGCCCGGCTATGTGCCGCCGCCCGGGGCCGTGGACGCCCACTGCCACGTGTTCGGCCCCGGCGACACGTTCCCGTACGCGCCGGAGCGGAAGTACACGCCGGTCGACGCGGGCAAGGAGCAGCTGTTCGCGCTGCGGGACTTCCTCGGCTTCGAGCGGAACGTCATCGTCCAGGCGACCTGCCACGGCGCCGACAACAGCGCCCTGGTGGACGCCCTGCGGGCGGCCGGGGACCGGGCCCGCGGCGTGGCGACCATCCGGCCCGGCGTATCGCGGGCCGGGCTCGCCGACCTGGACGCGGCCGGGGTGCGCGGCATCCGCTTCAACTTCGTCAAGCGCCTCGCCGACCCCAAGCCCGACGACTACTACCGCGGCCTGACCGAGGCGGTGGCCGAGTTCGGCTGGCACATCGTGGTGTACTTCGAGGCTCCCGACCTGGCCGAGCGCTGGCAGCTGTTCACCAGCCTGCCCACGACCGTGGTCGTCGACCACATGGGCCGGCCCGATGTGACGCAGCCGGTCGACGGCCCTGATTTTGCGCAGTTCACGCGCTTCATGCGCGAGCACGAGAACGTCTGGTCCAAGGTGAGCGGCGCGGAACGCCTGTCGGTCTCCGGCCCGCCGGACTACGACGACGTCGTCCCGTTCGCCCGCCACATCGTGGAGACCTTCCCCGACCGGGTCATCTGGGGAACCGACTGGCCGCACCCGAACATGAAGAGCCACATGCCCGACGACGGCAACCTCGTCGACCTCATCCCGCGGATCGCCCCCACCGAGGACCTGCAGCGTCGGCTGCTGGTCGACAACCCCATGCGCCTGTACTGGGAGAAGTCATGACGGAGTACACCTCAGAGTTCGACGACATCCCCGGCACCCGGGTCTTCACCGCGCAGCGCGCCAAACAGGGCTACCAGCTGAACCAGTTCTGCATGAGCCTGATGAAGCCCGAGAACCGCGAGCGGTTCAAGGCCGACGAACGCGCCTACCTGGACGAGTGGCCGATGACCGAGGCCCAGAAGCAGGCGGTGCTGGACCGCGACTACAACGCGATGCTCGACCAGGGCGGCAACATCTACTTCCTGGCGAAGATCTTCGCCACCGACGGGCTCAGCTACCTGCAGGCCGTGTCCACCATGACCGGCATGAACATCGACGACTACCAGCAGATGATGCTGCATGGCGGGCGCTCGCCGGAAGGCTGGCGTTCGGTGAAGGAGGGTAACTGACGTGGCCCGCATCACCGTCGGGCTGACCACCAGCCACATCCCGGCCATCGGCGCAGCGATCGACCTCGGTAAGACCGAGGAGCCCTACTGGAAGCCGCTGTTCGCCGGGTACGAGTGGACCAAGGCGTGGGCGGCCCGGGAAGTCCCGGACGTGGTGATCCTGGTCTACAACGACCACGCGTCCGCGTTCACGCCGGAGGTGGTCCCCACCTTCGCGCTCGGCTGCGCCGATGAGTTCAAGCCCGCCGACGAGGGGTACGGCCCGCGGCCGGTGCCGGTCGTCCGCGGCCACGCCGACCTGGCGGCGCACCTGGCGCAGTCGCTCATCCTGGACGAGTTCGACCTCACGCTCATGTACAAGCTGGACGTGGACCACGGCCTCACCGTCCCGCTGTCCCTGGTCTACGGCCAGCCGGACGAGTGGCCGGTGCGGGTCATCCCGCTGGCCGTGAACGTGGTGCAGTACCCGCCGCCGACCGGGCACCGCTGCTACATGCTGGGCCAGGCGATCCGCCGGGCGGTGCAGAGCTACGGCGAGGACCTCACGGTCCACGTCTGGGGCACCGGCGGCATGAGCCACCAGCTGCAGGGGCCGCGCGCGGGGTTCATCAACTCGAAGTTCGACAACGCGTTCTTCGACCGGCTGATCGCCGACCCGGACAACCTGGCGCTGGTGCCGCACATCGAGTACGTGCGCGAGGCGGGCTCCGAGGGGATCGAGCTGGTCATGCAGCTGATCATGCGCGGCGCCATGGGACCCACCGTCGAGGAGCTGTACCGCTTCTACCACGTCCCCGGGTCCAACACCGCGGTCGGGCACCTCGTGGTCCGGCCCTCCGGCCAGTCCGGCCAGGAGGAGAGCTGACCATGCGGATCGCCCTCGCCGGGGCCGGCGCGTTCGGCATCAGGCACCTCGACGGCCTGGCCGAGATCGACGGCGTCACCGTCACGTCCGTCGTCGGCCGCAGGCTGGAGCAGGCCGAGGAGGTCGCGCGGAAGTACGGGATCGGCCATGCCTCGACCGACCTGGACGAGGTCCTCGCCCGCGACGACGTCGACGCCGTCATCCTGTGCACCCCGACCCCGCTCCACGCCGGCCAGGCCATCGCCGCGATGCGCGCGGGCAAGCACGTCCAGGTCGAGATCCCGCTCGCCGACAGCTGGCCGGACGCGCAGGAGGTCGACCGGGTGCAGCGGGAGACCGGCCTGGTCTGCATGGCCGGGCACACCCGCCGGTTCAACCCCTCGCACCAGTGGATCCACCGCCGGATCGGCGCCGGCGAGCTGTCCATCCAGCAGATGGACGTGCAGACGTACTTCTTCCGCCGCACGAACCTGAACGCGCTCGGCCAGCCCCGCAGCTGGACCGACAACCTGCTCTGGCACCACGCCGCGCACACCGTCGACCTGTTCCAGTACCAGACCGGCGAGGACGTCCAGATCGCCCACGCCGTGCAGGGGCCGATCAACCCCGAGCTCGGCATCGCGATGGACATGTCCATCCAGCTGCGGACGCCCAGCGGCAGCATCTGCACCCTGTCGCTGAGCTTCAACAACGACGGGCCGCTCGGGACCTTCTTCCGCTACATCTGCGACAACGGCACCTACATCGCCCGGTACGACGACCTGGTCACCGGGCGCGAGGAGCCGGTCGACGTGTCGGCGGTCGACGTCTCCACCAACGGCATCGAGCTCCAGGACCGGGAGTTCATAGCGGCGATCCGGGAGGGGCGCGAGCCGAACTCCAGCGTCCGCGACGTGCTGCCCTGCTACCGGGTGCTCGGCGAGCTCGAGACCCAGCTCGCGCAGCAGCGGTAGCCGGGCATGACGCAGCCGCTGCCCCTGGTCGCGTCGCTGGAGGGACCGGCAGGCGCGCCGGTTCTCGTGCTCGGCAACTCTCTCGGCACCACCCGTGAGGTCTGGGCACCGCAGGCGGCGGCGCTGGGCGAGCGGTTCCGGCTGCTGCGTTTCGAGCACCGCGGGCACGGCGGGTCGCCGGCGCCGGCCGGCCCCTACACGATCGGCGGGCTGGGCGCGGACGTGCTCCGGCTGCTGGACGGCTTCGGGGTGCAGACCGCCTCCTACTGCGGCATCTCGCTGGGCGGGATGATCGGGATGTGGCTGGCGGCGCACGCACCGGAACGGATCGACGCGCTCGGGCTCTGCTGCACGTCCGCCTACCTGCCGCCGGCCGGCTTCTGGACCGGCCGGGCGGCGCAGGCGCGGGCGGGAGGCATGGCGTCGCTGGCCCAGCAGGTGGTGGGGCGCTGGTTCACCCCAGCCTTCCGTGCGCGTGACCCGGCGACGGTGGCCGGGTTCGTGACGACGCTGGAGGGGGTGGACCCGCAGGGTTACGCGGGCTGCTGCGAGGCGATCGCGGCCCTGGACCTGCGGTCCTCACTCGGGCAGATCTCCGCCCCGGCGCTGGTCATCGCCGGGGCGGAGGACCCGGCGACCCCGCCGTGGCACGGGGCCCAGATCGCCTCTGCCGTCGGCCGTTCCCGCCTCCGGGTGATCCGGGGCGGCTCCCACCTGGCCAACGTCTCCCAGCCCGGTGAGGTCACCGCCGCTTTGCTGGCGCACCTGACCAGCCCGCGGGGGCTTAGGCCCTGACGGCGAACGGCCGTGCTCGCGGCCCGGCTCGGCCAGCCAGGCATCCAGCCCGGCCTGGACGTTCACCTGGTCGTAGCGCGGCCACGAGCCGCTGGCCACGGGGAGCGCGCCCGCCCCGGCACCCAGGTGATCAGCCAGCCGGCGCTGGATCGAGGCCTCGTCGGCCCGGGCCATGTGGACCGCCTGCCGGACCAGCCGGCGGCCCAGCCGGCCGACATCGGCGAGCTCGGGACGATCGCCGCCCTCGGCCGGTGGTGGTGGCGGCCCCGGCATGCCCCGTCTCAACGGCGCGTACGCGACCCAGCCGCTGCGGCTTGGCATGCCAGCAGAATAGGCTCCCGGCGCGGAATCAGCGCATCAATTTCCGGGCGGCCGGATCAGCGCATGAATTCCCGGGCGGCCGTCTCGATGTCCTGCTGTGAGAGCAGCACCGCGTCCGCCGCGTCGCCGAGCGGGATGAAGCTGTCCTCGCTCGTCACCCGCTTCACCCAGCCGCCGAAGCGGTCATCGGCGAGGATGCTGAGCACTCCTTCCGACACCCCCGCGGTGCGCCGGGTCTCGTCCGCGATCAGGACCCGCCCGGTCGCCCTCGCCTCGCGCAGGATGTCCTCCGCCGGCAGCGGCGCCAGCCAGCGCAGGTCCATCACCCGGCATCTGATGCCCTCCAGCGAGAGCCGGGCCGCCGCCCGCAGGCTCAGCCGCAGCCCGTTGCCGAACGTCATGATCGTCAGGTCGGTGCCGTTGCCATGGATCCGGGCCCGGCCGACCGGAACGTGGCCGGGCGTCCAGCCCTCGGGCGGCTCATAGGGTGCCCGCCACGCGCCGTCCTCGCTCTTGTACAGGTCCCGCGTGTGGTACAGCGCGATCGGTTCCAGGAACACGCAGATACTGCCGTCCGCGGCCGCGGACGCGAGGCAGGTGCGCAGCATCGCGGCGGCGTCCTCGGGCCGGGCGGGTGAGGCGATGATCAGGCCCGGTATGTCCCGCAGCGCCGCCACCGCGTTGTCGTTGTGGAAGTGCCCGCCGAAGCCTTCCTGGTAGGCGTAGCCGGCGATCCGCACCACCATCGGGTTGCGGTACTGGCCCTGGGAGAAGAAGGGCAGGGTGGCGCCCTCGCCGCGGATCTGGTCGGCGGCGTTGTGCAGGTAGGCGAGGTACTGGATCTCCGGCACGGGCAGCAGCCCGTTCAGGCCGGCGCCCAGCGCCAGGCCGAGGATGGCCTGCTCGTCGAGCAGGGTGTCGAAGACCCGGCCGGCGCCGAACCGGGACAGCAGCCCGCGGGTCACCCCGTACACGCCGCCCTTGCGGGCGACATCCTGGCCGAACACCAGCATCTCCGGCCGCGCCGCCATCGCGTCGGTGAGCGTCGCGTTGATGGTCTGGGCCAGGGTGAGCGGCCCGGCCAGTTCCGGCAGGCGGCCGCCGAACGCGGCGTGCCGCCTGTCCTCATCGGCGGCGGCCAGGATCGCGTCGGCCCAGACGGCCTCCGGGTTGCGCGGCGCCAGCGGCGCCATCACCTGCTCCGCGGTCGTCAGCCGCGGAGCGCCGGCCAGCTCCTGCGCGCGTTCCAGCACCCGGGCGCGGCTGCGCTCGTAGCGGTCCAGCACCTCGGCCGGGGTGAGCAGGCCCGCCTCGACGAGCAGCCGGGCGGTGCCGATCAGCGGGTCGGCGGCCAGGTCGGCCGCCACATCGTCGCGGTCGCGGTAACCGGTCTCGGCGTCCGCTCCGGCGTGCCCGCCGAGGCGGACCATCGACAGGTGCAGGAACACGGGGGAGCGGCGGTGCCGGGCCAGCGTGGCGGCGGCCAGGGTGGTGTCGTAGACGTCGGCGAGGTCGGAGCCGTCGGCGTGGAAGTAGGTGAAGCCGGGCCGGCCCGAGGTGGCCGCCTCCACCCAGCCGGGCGGGGTGCGCACGCTGATGCCGAGGCCGTTGTCCTCGCACACGACCAGCAGCGGGAGCGGCAGGCGCTGGTAGGCGCAGTACCCGGCGGTGTTGAGCGCGCCCACCGCGGTGGAGTGGTTCAGCGAGGCGTCACCCAGGCTGGCCACCACGATCGCGTCGGCGGGCCAGCGGCTGGCGGCGCCCAGCCGGGCGGCCCGGCCCAGCGCGAAGGCGAGCCCGACCGCGCGCGGCAGATGGGAGGCGATGGTCGAGGTCTGCGGGATGATGTGCAGGTCGGCATGGCCGATCACCTTGTGCCGCCCGCCGGAGATCGGCTCCGCCGCCGCCGCGACCAGCCCGAGCAGCACGTCGCGCACACCGTCCCGGGACGGGCTGGCGCAGGCGGCGCGCACCAGGTAGAACGCCCCGGACCGGTAGTGCAGCAGCGCCGGGTCATCCCCCCGCAGCGCCGCCGCGACCGCCGCGTTGCCCTCGTGGCCGGAGGAGCCGATGGTGTAGAAACCGGCCCTGCGCTGGCGGAGCCAGCGCGCGGCCAGGTCCAGGTGACGGCTGGCGAGCTGGGCGTCGAACAGCTCCAGGCAGCGCCCCCCGGTCAGCGCCGAGCCGGCCCGGATGGCGCCGGCAAGATCCTGGGCGCCGGGCGAGCCCGGCGTGCTGGCCGCCCGCAGCTTCAGGACGGAGTCGGCGAAATTCTGCTCGACCTCGTCGCGGCTGTCAGCCGGGTGGCTCATGTTGTCTACGGTAAAGCCGCTGCGCCGGATCACCCCCAGCGGAACCGGTCTGCTGGGCTAGCCGTCCAAGTGACATGAACTCCCTGCCTCGCCGGGCCCCCTCGCCACGGTAGCCCTTCTTGTGGCCGGCGTCACCGGATGCGCCGGCGCCCGGCCCGCGCCCGTGGCGCCGCCCGGCCCGGTGCTCCCCGCCCTCCG
>WNGO01010118.1_pt1 | contig 11959 bp, 6 predicted proteins | sample 5400511 | NCBI WGS metagenome assembly WNGO01 (sample SAMN13153380, study PRJNA577476) | soil metagenome | isolation source: 20 cm soil or saprolite under Garry oak tree replicate 2 | place: USA:California | collected 2016-06-15
GGGTTGCCCATAGCAAAGGAACGTATTTGAGTGCGCTCTATTTTGTTACTACCCAAGAGTCCTCTAGGACTTGCAATTATCTACCTCTATTGCTACTATGAGCCGTAAAGTTTGCATTATTTAATCGTACGTAAGAGTTTGTACAGTACATGAGCAAGACAACAATACCATCAATGAGGGAGTCATCAGAAGGCCCCTCTCTTCCTATGGCAACCCCTATACAACGGCGGTGGCTGAAGGTTCTTCGTTCACCCTTATGGGCCTGTTTACTGCTAGCAGTGCTTACGCGCGTATGGTTGATTGCCCATACACATGGTGTCATTGCCGGAGATGAAGCCATCGTAGGCATACAGGCTGAGCATATTCTGCGTGGGGAACATCCCATCTACTACTATAGCCAGCCCTACATGGGCAGCCTGCAGGCTTATTTCATAGCACTTATTTTTCTTATGACTGGCCCTACAGTATGGGCACTCCGCATTGAACCTCTTCTCATATCTCTCATCATTGTCTTCCTTACATGGCGGTTCTCCGCAGCCCTGGCAGAGGCTGCGCAGGTGTCACGCCGCACCAAAGACCTGTTTGTGGGTATTGCCACGCTTGTGGCTGCATTTCCCCCACTCTACGATATCATCGAGGAAATGCGTACCACAGGCGGCTACGTTGAGGCATTTGCAATTATGTTGTGGCTCTTGTATTGCGCATTCCGCCTGTTTCTCGTTGGACTGGGGTGCTGGATAGATCCACTGGTTGTGTATGCCCTTGTGACCATCGCGCTTTGGATCGGTGGCTATTTTATCTCGGCGCTGGTCAAACCAGGTCCTCAACCTGTCAAACAGCCCCGCTTGACCGTGTTCAAGGAAGCACTCCTTTTTGTAACAGCTCTTCCGGCAAGCCTTGTTGGTTTTGCTCCAGGTCTCTATTGGGGGGCACGCCATCAGTGGGAGAATCTTCGCTATATTTTCCAAAACGGGAGCACTGTCACGAATGACCGCCTTCATACTATTCTGCAGGTGCAAAACCGCTATATCACCTGTCTTGCACCACGTGCAATTGGAGGTGCTTTACCCACGCAACCTGATGTCACATTAGCACATCCACATATCTTGACATTTGGCCTGATAGTAAGTGCCTGTTGTCTCGCCATAAGTGTGGCAAGTGTTGCTCTCTCTGTTTTCTGGCATCAGGCCTTGCTCGTACGTCTGCGGCAACTTACCATGCTTCCCTTGCTCTTCTTTGTATGTACATCCATCATCTTTTGTAGTGCCTCTGTTGCTGTAACTGCCCTCTACGCCGGTTGTGGTGATGGGGATCTCGTCGGGCTTGCCCTTCTTGATAGCAGCGGCCTTCACGATCCCGGCAATGATCTCGCAGCCAGGTGAGAGGCCACCAGCCCGGGAGGGCGAAGCTATGCAGCACGTTTCACAACTCCTTGCAAGGTCGGTGTCCACCCAATCGCCACTATTAGCGGCAATACAAGCTGGCCTGCTGACTGTGCTGGCTCTCTATTTCTGCGTGCAAGGTGCCGCATACTTAAAGGCCGATCCATGGTATACGTTCCAGGCACCTGGGTGTGCTGCCGCAAATCCAGCGAATATTGATCCAATCATTACCTACATGCAACACGCACATATTCGTTACGCGTGGGCAACTGGATGGACCGCCGATCCTATTACGTTCAAGACAAACAGCGCTATTCTTGTAACTGAAACACGTGGCCGCATTCCTGCTAATAGCAAAACGCTGCTCCAAGCGGACCGGCCCAGTATCCTCTTTCTTGCACAACATGATGATCTCCACCCCGCCTTTTTAAAGGCGCTGGATGGCAAGAAAGTCACATATCATGCGAAACGTTTCTTATCAGCACCAGGGGTCGACATCCTGGTAGTAACACCTTTGAATCGAACAGTCTCGCCGCTTGATCCAGCTTTTTCCGCGTTGTTTCAGAGCATATTTTTGGGTTGCCTTACATGATGAGAGATGCCGTCGTCCAATACTCTTGCTTCTGGAAGAAGATGTATATGTTTTGTCGTTGAGACAACTTGTAGGTCAATGTGATGATGTTGAACCAGAACAAAATCCTCAAACAGTTAAACATAGGTATATACGAGGGGGGAGCCATTGCTATCATAGTGGTAGCTACGCTCCTGCGCCTTCTCATCATTGGCCATAACTGGCCAGTAACCGACAGTGATGAGAGTACGATGGGTTTGATGGCCTTGCATATCCTTCATCGTGGGGAGCATCCTACCTTCTTTTATGGTCAAAACTATATGGGCTCTTTAGAAGCGTTTCTTGGCGCGGGGCTATTTCACCTTTTCGGACCTTCTCTCTTTACGCTACGCCTCGGCCTCGTTATCCTCTTTGCCCTTTTTCTGATAAGCATCTACCTGCTGGCAAGCCTGCTCTACTCAAAAAAATTGGCACTCGCTGTGCTCATTTTGCTTAGCCTGGGATCGGAAGGGATGTTGAGACAGGAACTCCTAGCTATAGGAGGTTACCCTGACACCTTATTTTTTGGCACGCTGGTCTTGCTTATCGCTTCCTGGCTCGCACTATCATCCAATCGGGACACATTGCAGCGTGATCGGCGGTGGCGCTGCGTTGTTTTTGGTTGCTGGGGATTAGCGGCAGGGCTAGGGCTCTGGAGCGACTTACTCATTGCCCCAATTGTCCTGGCAGCGGGTTTGCTTCTTGTTCTGGGCTGCTGGCGCGAGTGGCGGACGTGGGCTTTTCCATGCCTCTTGCTGGGCCTCGTGGTTGGAGCCTTTCCCCTTCTCATCTATAATGTCACAGCACAGCCTGGGCAGGACTCCTTATCAGTGTTCTTGAGAATCCATGACGTCGATAAGCCGATGCATCTTCCGGTGATGAATCAAGCTAAAGGCGCGTTTCTGATCAGTTTACCCACCATTACCGGAGTTTACCCCTCTTGTCCGGTTATAACTGGACAGGAAATCGGGTTTGCGGGCCCTAACCCTTTCCGTTGCTTCGTCGAGTACGCAGGTTGGGGGATAGGTTTCACAGTCCTTTGGATGATCGCCACCATCCTCGCCATGGCGGCTCTCTGGAAACTGCGACCACGAACTGCAGCTCGACAGGGGTCCTACGAGAAGAGGCAAATGGCTATACTTCAATTCGCCCGCCTCATGCTGCTGGCAAGCGCTGGCCTCACGATGTTCTTCTATGCGGTCAGTCCAAATGCAGCGTCGTATCCTCAGAAAAATGATCGCTATTTGATTGGTTTGCTCATCGTCATTCCCGCGGTGATCTCGCCACTTTGGGGTAGCAAACTGACAACAGTGATAGCTACAAGGATCATAGCCGCTGCCAAAGGAATGCTACTCATCCTCATGATGCTCGTATTACTTGCCGGGACAAATCACGTCTTTCAGGAACTTCCCATTACTCAGGTCGAGGTTCGGCAGCAAGAGGCGCTGATTCATGATCTCTTACATATTGATGCCACGCGCATTTACTCAGATTACTGGACGTGTGACCGCATTACTTTCCAGAGCAATGAGCAGATCATTTGTGCTGTGATCGATGCACAAGGGCAGTTCGTTGATAATCGCTATATGCCTTACGTCGTCGCCGTACAAGCCGATCCACATGCAGCTTACGTATTACCTGCCGATTCACTACAGGCCGCTGATTTTGCAGGGAAGGCTGCATTGAAAGACAGGAGGAGGTATCAGCATTTCACCTTTGATGGCTATGAAATATATCTTCCTCGGGCCAGTTCACCTGCAAGGAATAAATCTGTATAACTCTAGTAATGACATAGTATGATGGCTCGTCAACTCTCTTTATAGACCAAGGGCATAAAGACCATCCTGGTTTCCGATGTATATCACTCCATTGGAAATAGATGCTGCTCCCCAGAAAACGCTGTTTGCATTCGGATCCTGGTAGCGAAAGAGCGTCGCCGAAGTAACAGCATCGACCACTATCACAAAGTTCCCCTCTCCCACCACGATTACTCCGGGAACGGCGGAGACGGCGCCCAGGATTGGGCCGGCCAACATGCAATGCTCCCAGATAAAAGCACCTGTGGCGGGATTGACTGCCCGCAAGCCACCCTTACAACTTGAACCTTTGATAGTCGTCGTACCACCCGCTACATAGAGCGTTGTGCCATCCCATGCCGCGGGCGAAATGCTGCCATCACCACACTGTGGACAACCTCCTGCTATAGCAACCTTAGCTCTCCATACGGGGCCCGCAGAAATGTTATTACGGTTAAAGGCATAATAGATGCCGTTCTTGTTTGCGATACCCACCCTCGAAGTTACTACCCCATTAACCGTTGCTGTGAACAGTGTTGCAGTGGAGCCAAAATCGCCATCACCCGTTTGTTCGTTTGATGGTACATGCCAGTAATGTACCAATGACAAATCTGCTGCCTTTACTTCGATGAAAGAGACTGAGAATGTTTCTGAGGACGAGCATGCACCAGGATTACCCGTAGCGAAGTAAATTGTTCCATTTGCCTGATCTATTGTCGGTGCCCCCCATACGCCACCACCTGTGCAACCGTTGGGCACAACATTGAAAGTGTGCTGAATGGCTCCTGTCGAGGCGTTTAGTTGAATCACCTGTCCCTGGACTAGCGGGCAATCGCCAAAGGACGCCAAACCTACGTACACGCTCCCATTGAACACAGCAGGCGAACTCCAAATAAAATGACTTGGAGATGAACCGAGAAGGGTTGACCAGATTTTTGTTCCAGTGGCGGCATTGAGTGCATAAAAATGAGCATCGCCGCCGCCGACGAAATCTACCAGGGTTGTTTGACCACCGATTACGACGGGAGCAATGGTTGCCGTACTCGCCACGCCAACCGTCACGGGATTACATTGCGTGTCCGTCGTGTTGCCGAGGCCATCCACCCAGACCCTCGCGTTGTTGAGGGCGGTCGCATGTTCATTAGCAATACCCCATGAACCCCAGTAGATCGTACCGTTGGCGACCGTTGGCTGTGTGGAGATCATGCTACCTGAGGTATGCGTCCAGTGGAGTTTGAGTTTGGCCGCCGTTGATCTATTAATAATGATTTCAGATGAATTAAAGCCCGTATGTGCATTGTTCGCTAGATATGTCGGCCAATCTCCTGATGCTGCATGAACATTTTGAGCAGTAAGAGTGTATATGAGACTGAGAAGGGCTATGATTACCGCAAGCAACCCAAGGTGAACCTTCTGCTTTACACATTTCCCTAACATGTGCCTGATCTCACTTTCTTCGTTGTACGATTCACTCTTTTCGCTTCTTTGGACTCCAACGATGTAGCTGAGGCAATCTGTCTGGATGTTTGCGTGTGAGTTCCCGATCACAAAATGAGTGAATTTTGCCAATTCATTACGGTGCGACCGTTATGGGAGCATTGCTGCCGACCCCCGCGACAGCGTTAGTATCCTTGAAGTGCCAAATTACAGAACCATCGGCGGCTTTGAGGGCATAGACAAAATGATCTTCTGAACCGACGTAGATTACACTATCGAACACTTTAATTGGAGTGCCTTGATAGTTTTGAAGCGAATGCTGCCAGAGAAGAGAACCTTTTGCAGCATTGAGCGCAAGGATGTAGCCTTGCGGTTGTGTGGAGTCTTTCGTACTGCTGGCAGTAGTCGAAACGCCTATACCCATAACTCCAGCATAAACTATACCATTGGCTACTTGTGGTGAGGTAGTGATTGTACCACCAGCGTTGTGTCGCCAGAGTCGTGAGCCGTTGGTAGCGTCGAATGCATACATCTTGGGATCCGATGTAGACCACCCCATTGTCGAAAGTTGGGGAGAAGAGGATGAAATTACCGATCTTTTCAGAACGCCAAATCTGAGAGCCATCTTTGGCATTAAACGCGTACACATAGCTGTCGGTGTTATCGTGGCCACCCTCCTGCCCGATTGCCCAGGACGCTATGTAAATCACACTGTTGAATACCTGGGGATCCGTGAAGCTCTGGTTGGTGATTTGCTGTTGCCAGATTTGCGCACCGCTGTGGGCATTGAGTGCAAATAAGTAGCTGTGTGCAATGCCATCGGAAGAACTACCATAGACCACATCGTTGATAACGACTATAGTATTTACATTGGTGATTGTGTTGAGTGCCCCCGGATGGAAGTGCCAGAGCGGAGAGCCATTGTCAGCCTGGAGGGCATAGAGGTTGCCATCGCTGGAGCCGACGTAAACCAATCCATTAGCGACGCTGGGAGAGGATATGATAGCTGACTGTGTCTTATATTGCCAGATGCGATTGCCGTCGGCTGCTTGTAGAGCAGAGACAGAGCCATCAAGAGAACCGATGTAAACTACGCCATTTGCAACTGTAGCAGGGGCAGAAATGCTGCGTCCTTGCGTTTTGTATCGCCAGAGGAACTGCCCCTTTTGAGCATTCAACTTGAAGAGGGAGCCGTCTCCTGAACCGACATAAACTCCCAATTGAGACTGTACCGTTTGAGAATGATCAATAGAGGTGCTAACAGTTGTTTTTTTACCCAGGTGGGCCCGGCTTGTGACAACAACCAAACTACCAATCAGCACAGTGAGAATCAATACTGTGGCTATCATGCCTGAACGATGGCGGGGAGGTTGTTCATCATGGGAGTTAGGAACGTTGCTGTTCATAATGACTCTGCCTTTCTCATCGAAAACAAGATATGACAAGTATCCTTTGAACTGCGTTGCTCGACGACGCTTACTATGCCAAGGTATTGATGTAAGTTTATCCGGTAACCCGGGGAGAGAACAATCTGGAAAGTATACTCTATATCAAAATAACGGTTACGATGAAATAGAGAAAATGAACCCTTCCTTTTGCTAGAAAATCGTAACTACAAGCTTGACTTAATAAGTATACTCTAAATGTAGATAAAATACCAGCTTAAAAATCACATAGAGGAAAGGGCCCGATCTTATGAAAAGATCAAGCGCGTTTCGGAGTCATCTGCTACTTGGTATAGCATTGTTCCTTGCACTTGCGGGTATTTCTCAACTCATGAGTTTGACTCCTCATGTGAGAATGGCTGCGACGAGCAATCTCAATCTCACTCAATACGTGAATCCTTTTATAGGAACCTCTCCTGGCGGCTCCAGTTTCGGTTTTGGCGGAGACAGTGGTGATACCTTCCCCGGAGCAACCTACCCGATGGGCATGCTCCAGTGGAGCCCAGATACAACATCAAATCTTCCTGGTGGATATTACTACCCCGACACCACTATTAAAGGCCTCAGCCTCACACACTTCAGTGGTCGCGGATGCAAAGTCTACCAGGATATCCCATTTATGCCCTTTGTCGGAACAGTCAATGGCTCACCTGCCACAAATGGTTCTACTTACCACTCAAGTTTCTCGCATAGCAGCGAGAGTGCGCACCCAGGGTACTATAGCGTTCACCTTAATGGCCCAAACGTCACAGTAGCATTGAGTGTCACCCCGCGAACAGGTCTCGGTCAGTTCACCTACCCTCCCTCAGCTGCCTCTACCATGATGATGAATGCTGGAGGCAGCATCAACGGGAATACGAATTCCGCTGCGACGATCACGGCTAGTAGTCATGAGGTAACTGGCTTCGATACGAGCACTGTTGGCTGCGGGAGCAATCACTATACCCTCTACTTTGTCGCTCAGTTTGATCGCTCTTTTACTAGCTACGGCACGTGGAATGGGGCAACGGTCAACCACGGCTCTACTTCTACCACCGGTGCGCAATCCGGTGCCTTCGTGACCTTCGATACGCGTTCGAACCAGGTGGTCCATGTTCAGGTCGGTATCTCCTTTGTCAGCATCGCCAATGCTCAGGCTAACCTGGCCGCCGAGAATGCCAATTTCAATCTCAGCACCATCCGAAACCATGCCGTTACTGCCTGGAATTCCCGTCTGAATAGCATTCAGGTACAGGGTGGAACCCCGGATGAGATGACTACCTTTTACACCGCGCTCTATCACGCGTTTATCCATCCCAACATCTTCAGTGATGTCAATGGGCAATATAAAGGCTTCGATGGGCGGATCCATACGGTTCCCAGCGGTCATATGCAATACGAGAATATCCCAGGCTGGGACGAATACCGCTCTTTGATCCGCTTGCGAGCTATACTGGCCCCGTCAGAGACCAGTGATATCGCACAATCACTGGTCAATGATGCTCAGCAGGGAGATGGTCATCTCCCCCGCTGGGAGCAAGCCAATGTCGATTCGCATGGTATGAATGGCGACGGTGGCACATTAATGGTCGCAGAAGCCTATGCATTTGGCGCTACGAATTTTGACACAGCGGGCGCATTGTCAGCGATGATCAACGGCCAGTCCAGGATACGCGAGGGACTCCATGATTATCTTAACCTCGGGTATGTCGCAGCCAGTACTACGGGCAATTCTGCAGTCATCACCCAGGAATACACCAATGCTGACTTCGCCATTGCTCAGTTCGCTCAAGCGCTCGGCAACACAACTGATCACACAACATATCTGCGGCGCTCCGCCAATTGGCAAAACGTCTTCAACACTTCAAGTCGCTACATTCAGCCGCGCAATAGCGACGGGAGTTGGGCCGCGAACTTCAACCCCACGAGTGAGAGCGGTTTCCAGGAAGGCGACTCCGCACAATATTCCTGGATGGAACCCTTTAATCTACGCGGGCTGTTCGACCTGATGGGGGGTAACAGTGCAGTCGTCAAACGCCTCGACACCTTCTTTACTAAGCTGAACGATGGACCCAACAGCCCCTATGCATACATGGGCAATGAACCCAGTTTCGAAGTACCATGGGAATACGATTTTGCCGGAGCTCCCTCGCATACACAGCATGTTGTCCGGCAAATCCAGACGCAACTCTTTAAGAACTCGACGGGTGGGCTACCTGGTAACGACGATGGTGGCGCAATGTCATCCTGGTATGTCTTCTCGGCCATCGGCCTGTACCCCGAGATTACCGGTGTAGGCGGCTTTGTCATCGGCAGCCCATTGTTTACCTCCGTGACGATCCAACTTGCAGGTGGCCATACCCTCCAGATAAATACACCGGCAGCTTCCGATGGGAATCCCTATATACAAAGCCTGAATATGAATGGAAACGCAACAACGCGTTTGTGGCTTCCGTGGAGTAGTGTTCAGCATGGAGCTACGCTTCATTTTACGCTAGGTAGCAGTGCAACGAACTGGGGCAGTGGTCCTGGCGATGCTCCTCCATCCTATCCTGCACTGCCAGGCTTCAACAACGAGGGCATTCAGCAACGATAATAACACGGCTGGTGCAAACTATGATGAATACAGTTATAGCTATTCGAACAATGCACTGGCAGCAGCAGGCTTCAGTACGGGAAAGACCGTGACGGTTAATAACATCCACTCTAGCCTTTAGCGACTGGACGCTCAATCACGGCGCCTCGAATCTTTTACCCGGTAACAGCATTGTTGCGACGATGACTTATCGGAACAGCTCTACAGGGCAACAGGCTCGAACAACCTATGTGTTTTACACTTCAGTCAGCCTGACTGCAGGCAAGATCGTGCAAAGTGTGGCATTGCCTGGTACCGTCACTCAGGGGCGCTTGCATATTTTTGCTGTAGGGGTAGGATGATGGAAGAGGTATAACAAGGTAAAATCGAAGCTAAAATTTTTTCTTGCAGGAGGAGGCTTGTTATTACACGATGCGGTAGAAGATCAGTCGGCTCGATTAACGCACAACGTGAGGGAGAGACCAGCCAGGGAGGGGAAAGATAAAGAACTCTTGCTCCTAGCACTGCTCGATCGGCTCGTGTTGCAAGGAGAACTGGGCAGCTCTGATACGATCAAGGCAAGCCTGGATACCCTCAAAAGCTGGCTCGGTCAAGAGTGTATCCCCTACAAGCAGTTCTTTATCTGAGACACCCCTGCATCGAATGCTAGGGGCGATCCCTTGTGGTCAATCCATTTCAAAGAGGACGTTTTGCGAGTCAAACGAAGCCGAGGAAGGAGTGTCATCCTGAGCGCAGCGAAGGATCTCTGTCCGGCGAGAGATCCTTCGCTGCGCTCAGGATGACAAAGCGAGATGCTCTCTTCTTTGAAATGTATTGTCCCTTGTGGTCGCCCTCGTTCCTTGCCTGCTCCCCCTCTCCTGGGCGACGCAAGCGTCCCCTCTCCACGTCCCAGCCACCTCCGCCCCTACGGTACGAAGTCGCTTCCGAGGCTTCATCACACAATAAGCGCCCCCGCATCCCTCCTGCCAACCAGCACAACCGCGCTATGCTTTGTAACCCGGCACACATTACCAGCAACCTCGCTCGCCTGCTCAGGTTCGACAATATCTTGAGGAGACGATAAACCCGTATCTACCACCTTGAGCCACGACCGGCCAGTCAGAGGAGGAACATCAAAATCAAGATCCTGCCACTCCATATTGAGTATGACATGTATATCATCATCCTGTGACAGACCCCAGATAGTAAATGCCAGCACGCGCGAGTTGGGATCATTCCAGCCGGGACTGTACAGCTTGCACCCATGCCAGTCGATGTCCTTCTGCCCCTGTGCATTCGGTTCGCCGGTAAAGAAACTTCCACCGCACAGGTTAGCATGGTTTCTACGGAAAGCGATCATGTATTTGAAGAACCTGAACAGCCCTTGATGCTGCTCCGTCAATTTCCAATCGAACCAGCTGACCTCGTTGTCCTGGCAATAAGCGTTGTTGTTTCCTTGCTGCGTCCGCCTGGCTTCATCTCCGCCCAGGAGCATAGGAACGCCTCGCGAGAGGAGCAGAATCGTCGCAAAGTTCTTGATCTGCCGCTCGCGCAGCGCCTCAACGTCAGCATTGTTCGTTACTCCCTCGACGCCACAATTCCAGCTCAGATTATCATTGATGCCATCCCTGTTATTCTCGCCGTTGGCCTCATTATGTTTTTCATTGTAGGAAACCAGGTCATTCAAGGTGAAACCATCGTGACAGGTGATGAAATTGATGCTATTGATCGGCATGCGTCCCTTATCCAGGTAGAGATCCGCGCTGCCCGCGATCCGCGAGGCCACAGTGCCGATCAACCCGGGGTCGCCTTTGACAAAGCGGCGGATATCGTCGCGGAAGCGCCCGTTCCATTCCGCCCAGCGTTCCCCAGGAAAGTTCCCGACCTGGTAAAGGCCACCGGCATCCCACGCCTCGGCAATAACTTTTGTATCGGCAAGAACTTCATCCAGTGAAATATGCCACACGACGGGGGGATAGGCCATGGGATTGCCATTTTCGTCACGCGACAGGATGGACCCCTCGTCGAAGCGGAATCCATCCACGTGCATCTCTTTGACCCAGAATTCCAGGCTATCCGCAATCAGCTTATCAACAAGGGGATGGTTGCATTTGAAGGTATTGCCGGTGCCACTATAATCGAGATAATACTGTTTATCGTTTGGCACAAGCAAATAATAGGTACTGTTATCTATGCCCCTGTAACTGATGGTCGGACCCAGTTCATTGCCTTCGCTTGTGTGATTGAAGACGACATCCAGAATGACCTCGATGCCCGCTTTGTGCAAAGCCTTGACCATCTCGCGAAAGTCCCTGATGTGGCTCCCCTCGCCAGGTGTAAGACAGTAGGCGTCGTGCGGGGAGAAGTGGCTAACGGGGTTATATCCCCAGAAGTCTTTCAGCGGTCTGCCATCCACAGGGCTGAGCCGGCTGATACCCTGCTCATCAAAGGCAAAGATGGGCAGCAGTACAACAGCCGCGACGCCCAACTCCTGGAGGTAAGGAATCTTCTCGACGATTCCTGCAAAGGTACCCGGATGCTGGCTGCCAGAGGATGGAGACCTCGTAAAGCCGCCAGCATGCATTTCATAAATGATGCTCTCGCTCATCGGCCTGTGCAGAGGCTGGTCGCCCTCCCAATCAAATGCCGGGGTGTCTATAATCGCGCTGCGCATCGCAGTACTTACATTATCATCTGCTGTGCAAGCTCCTGCGCGACTCCACAGCGCGGTAGTA
>WNGO01002398.1_pt1 | contig 11956 bp, 16 predicted proteins | sample 5400511 | NCBI WGS metagenome assembly WNGO01 (sample SAMN13153380, study PRJNA577476) | soil metagenome | isolation source: 20 cm soil or saprolite under Garry oak tree replicate 2 | place: USA:California | collected 2016-06-15
GGCGGCAGAACAACGCGAATCACGGCAGCGTTTGCACCTCCACTGAAAGCACCGCCGGAAGATCGCGCACGATGGGCTTCCAGTTATCGCCCGCATCGGGCGATGTGTAAACCTGTCCGCCGGTCGTTCCAAAATAAATGCCGCACGGCTCGAGCGAATCTACAGACATGGCGTCACGCAAAACATTCACGTAACAATTGCGTTGCGGCAGGCCCTTGGTGAGCGCCTCCCATTCGTTTCCACCAGTCCGACTGCGATACACGCGCAGTCTCCTGTTAGGCGGGTAATGCTCCGAATCACTCTTGATCGGTACGACATAGATTGTCTCTGGCTCATGCGCGTGCACGTCGATTGGGAAACCGAAATCGCTCGGCAAATTTCCGCTTACTTCGCGCCATGAATCGCCAGAATCATCGCTGCGCATGACGTCCCAGTGTTTTTGCATGAATAATGTGTTGGGCCGCGACGGGTGCATGGCGATGCGATGAACACAATGGCCGACCTCGGCATTCGGGTCCGGTATGTATTCTGAACGCAGTCCGTGATTGATGGGTTTCCATGTTGTTCCGCCGTCATCGGTGCGGAACGCGCCTGCGGCCGAGATTGCCACGAATATTCGTTGTCGATCCTGTGGATCCAGGAGGATTGTATGCAGACACATTCCACCTGCGCCCGGTTGCCATTTCGGACCGGTGTCGTGTTGTCGGAGGCCGGACAATTCGTTCCACGATTTTCCGCCATCCTTTGATTCGAACAACGCCGCGTCTTCCACACCGGCGTAAACATGCTCGGGATCATGCAGTGAGGGCTCCAGATGCCAAACGCGCTTGAACTCCCACGGATGCTGGGTGCCGTCATACCATTGATGCGTGCCCGGGATTCCATCGTAAACAAACTTGTTGCTCTCAGCTTTCGGCGTGCCATCAGGACCTTTCAATTCCTCGGGGCTGCTTCCCGGCGTGTTCCAGGTTTTTCCACCGTCATCTGAGCGTTGAATGATTTGGCCGAACCACGCACTGGTTTGCGATGCGTAAATGCGGTTTGGATCGACTGTCGAACCCTTCACATGATAAATCTCCCAACCCGCAAAATGCGGCCCGCTGACTTTCCATCGTTTGCGCGCACCATCCGCTGTCAGGATGAACGCACCTTTCCTTGTGCCGACTAAGACTCGAACTTTGCTCATTGCTTTCTCCTTACTGATTTAATGGTCTGGCGGGATGTCCCAACCAAAATAGACCTCTACACTGACAATCTTGTTGTCCTTAACGCGTAGAATTTCCGTATTGCGCCCTTTCTCTCCATTCGCCTTGGTCATTTCATAGGTCACGACAACTTCATCATCATGTTCTATGAACCGCAAAAAATTGAACTTTTGACCCTGTCCGGCTCCGGGCCAGCATCTCTCAAAGTATCCAGCACGATCGAGCCCCACATCGAGCGGACTCGAAAAAGTAAAATCCTCCGCAAGATGTTTCTCAAAGAATTTCCGATCGCCGGCTGCAAAAGCTTCGTACGATCGTTGCGCTAAACGGCGTGGGCTGAACTTCGGCATAAGCTTTCAAATGCGGTTTTCCGCTATCCGCGCTTTGACCAGTTTTTTCACGAGCGTGATCGGCAGCGGGTTATCGGGCGAGAAGCGAACAGTCCCCTTGGTAATCTGAAATTCTTTCAGATCGCCCCGAAATTTCTTCAGTGTCGTAGAACTGCCCGGATAGAACGAGCAGTGATTCGCCCATGCCCCGAAGAAAACCAGCGAGCGTCCGTTCAAGCGAAACGCAGGAATTCCATAACTGATGCACTCCTCCACTTTCGGAGCGACAGCATGGATCGTTTTGCGGAGTTTCGCCAGCGTCCGCCGCTGATCCGGCTTCGCCGTCGCGAGGTACTCGTCAATCGTCTGGGGCTTTCGCTTCGCTAAGGGCATTAAGATTCCGAAACAATTATTTCCCCGCGTAGGCAGCCTTCAACTTGTTTATTTCAATCTTCTGCATTTGCATCATCGCTTTCATGACTCGTTCGGCCTTGTTCAGGTCTTTGTCGTTCAACATGTCGATCAAAACGGTTGGAGTGATTTGCCACGACAGGCCGAATTTGTCTTTGAGCCAGCCGCACTCGGATTCCTGTCCGCCACCAGCAGTCAGTTTCTCCCAGAAATAATCGACTTCGTTTTGCGTCTCACAGTTCACAACGAACGAGACAGATTCATTGAATTTGAACTGCGGACCGCCGTTGAGCGCGGTGAATTTTTGACCTCCGATCTCGAATTCAATGGTTAACACCGATCCCGCCGGTCGCCCGGCGGTTTTTGCTGACGTCTCATCGTAGCGCAGAATTCTGCCAACCTTGGAATTTTTAAAAACGGTGGTGTAAAATTTCGCTGCCTCCTCGGCCTGGTTATCGAACCACAAGAATGGCGTTATCTTTTGCATCGTAATTACTCCTTTGTTGGTATTGGCGGGTATTGCTCAAACTTCGGAATCGCGGGATCCATTTTGTCCCACGGTTGGGCGTCCGAAACGAAAATGTCCATCTGCGGCTGAAACCAATTCGGATCGTCCAGCGTGCCAGCGAGGATTCCGATAAACGGCGAATCGCGTCCTTCAAACTCGCCTCCCGTAAGTCGCGAGCCGCATTCGGGACAAAAGCCGCGTTTATGTTTTCCACCTCTCAGACTAGGCGTGAAATGGTAACGCAATTGTCCGCGCGTGAATCGAAATGCTTCCCGCGGTAGCAACATACCGGGAACAAATGCGCCCCCGGTCACCTGCTGACAATCGCGACAATGGCATTTAAACATCATGACGGGTTCTGCAGTGGATTCGTACCGAATCGCACCGCAGGAGCAGCCACCGCTGAAAGGTATTTTCATAGTTTCTTTGATTTCTGATTTTGTTTCGGATCTACGACGAATGAAGCGCGGGACTCAGGACAACTTTCCGTCTAACGCCTCAATCGACTATTGTTCTCTCGGTCCCAGGAACAAGCCGCCGTTGACTTCGAGCGTTTGCCCGGTGATCCAACGCGCGTCATCAGAGGCGAAGAAAGCCACCACATCGCCGATGTCAACGGGACGCCCAGGACGTCGGAGCGCCGTCATGGCAGCAACCCGCTCGATCGCCTCCACATCCTTGTCGCGGATCGAAGGATTCATGTCGGTATCGGTGATCCCGGGAGAAATTGTATTGACGGTAATGTTGCGAGCACCGAGCGAGTTTGCCAGCGACCGGCCCAGCACATTGAGCGCTCCCTTGGTCATCGAATAAACAGTCGCCGGTGTTGCGAACCAGGTGACCCCCGACGAAATGTTGATGATCCGCCCGCCGTCGGACATCAGCGGCAGCGCGCGTTGGATGATGAAGAACGGCGCGCGCACGTTAATTGCGAAGATGCGGTCGAACTCTTCGGGAGTTGTCTGGGAGATTGTAATCTGAGGAGCCACAGCCGCGTTGTTCACGAGAATGTCCAACGGCCGTCCGGTCAATCCTTGCTCGAGTTTGGTGAACAGCGGATCGATGTCTCCGTTCACGCCAAGCTCTGCCTTCACAAGGAATGCTTGCCCTCCCCCTTGTTCTATTGCCTTCAGTGTCTCATTAGCGGCTACGTCGTTGCCGCCATAGTGGATCGCGACTAGAGCACCGTCGGCCGCCAGCCGTTGCGCAATCGCGCGCCCGATTCCACGAGAGCCCCCGGTGACTAAAGCGGTCTTTCCTTGAAGCGGATATTGCATGGTTCAAAGACCCGACTCGGCTACTTTTTTCCACATCTCGGCGGAAACGACGGCGTACGCAAAATGATCGACTAACTCCAGGATCGTGTCCCGAGGGCCCTGTTTCCAGTCATCGCTGCCATAAAAAGCGTCTTCGGATACTTGCCGGTCTTCCAGGCTCTTGAATGCGCGAATGACATAATAACTGTTCGCGTCGTGTAAAGAAGGTCCGTAGGCGACCAGGTTAAAGTTACACTTTTTCAACAGCGGTACGGACTTGGTCACATACCTTGTCTGAAATTCACCTCTCCGGTCCGGCTTGATATCGAGAATCAGAAACTCGATCACTTTCTCTGATGCGGTGGAACTGTTCATGAGGTCGGCTTTCTTGTCCGGTTTGCGGGGCTCGATTTCTTGCTTGCCTGGAGAAGCTTGAATGGCACTCAAACTGTTGAACGCGGCGGCGGCCAGGAGCAAACAACATTGGCGGGTTGATGTCTTCATTGTGCTTTCTTAACGGGAGTCTCCGAGGGATCGAGAAGATCACTTATTTGTCGTTCGCTACTTTGCGTTCGTATCCGGCTCGATGATTCCAAATACGTTTCCAGCCGGATCCTCTGCATAAGCCAAACAGCCGACGTTTGGGATCGCCATCTTTGGCACACAGATCTTGCCGCCGCGCTGCTCAATTTTCTTGATCGTTTGATCGAGTGAGCGAACGGCAATCGTGTTTAAGGTGCCGGGGCTTTGCCCTTCGCGAGGACGGGTGATACCGCCGTTGATTCCCGGTTCGTTGTCATCGCCTGTCGTAACGAGCCAGTACTCGATCGGGCCGCCTTCAAATTTCTGGAACTTCCAGCCGAAAACGTCCTGATAAAATGGCTGCACCGCTTCGGGATTTTCGGTGTAAATCTCAAAATGGGTTACGCGATTCATCACTCGCTCCTTTTGTACGCCGCTCAGTATTGATCATGCCGTCGGACCCAATCCATTGTGAAGTCGAGGTGGTCCTCGTCGCGACCCTTCGGTGCAAGATCGAGAAAATTGTAAGCGCCGACCAGAATATCGAGGCCTCGCGCGTACATTGAATAGGTATGGAAAACATCGCCGTTTTCATCTTTGTAAAACACGCTTAGACCCGGCATTTCATCACCTATCAGGTCATCTGTTCTATAGTTGTAGAACATCTTCCCCTTCGCCTTTTCATCCTCTGTGGCCGAGACGTGATAGTCGAAATTGAAATCGTTGCCGTACGACGACAACCATTTGAACCGCCAGCCCATGCGCTTTTTGTACGCGTCGAGTTCGGTCAACGGCGCCCGCGAGATGACCACGAACGTGACGTCTCGATGCGGTAAATGCCAGTTGGCGCCGTCAAAGTGATCCGCCAGGTAAGAGCAACTCTTGCACCCTTCTTTCCATCCCGGGGCGAACATGAAATGATAAACGATCAGTTGGCTGCGATCCTCAAAAAGATCGGCCAGCGTTTCTTTACCATCGGGTCCATCGAAAATATATTCTTTGTCGACCTTAACCCATGGCAGCTCCCGCCGATGGCGGCTCACTTCGTCGCGCAGCCGGGTTAGTTCCTTCTCTCGCGTGAGCAGATCCTTTCGCGCAACCAGCCATTCTGCTTTTGACACCACTCTAGGATTCACTTCGCTCTTGTTTGTTTCCGGTTCCAATGTCTCGATTTTCATTCTTTCTTGTTTCGTTTGTTTGATGATTTCGGTCGGGTTTGGAAAAGAAATTCTTGATGGCAAACATCGCCAGTCCGCCGGTCGAAGTCGCGCCAGGCGCCGTCACCATCAAGTTTGCTATACACACAGGCACATCAAGCGTGTCCGCGATTATTTCGCCGCGCTGTGGCGTTCACTTTAATAATATAACGAACGAAATCAGCGGTTCAGGACATGTTGTTCAATATCCAGTCAACGAGCATCAACAAGATTAGTTGCACTTCCGTGCCGAACGGATTCCCAAGAGCTCAGGCTTCGACGATGGTCTTGAATCCGCCGTAGAGCATGCGCTTCACATCGAAGGGCATCGGGGATTTCATCAACTTCGCCAAACGCGGATCTCTCATCACCTTTGCGTTAACGCGATCACGGTGCGCACGCGACTTGAACACAATGTAGGAGAACAATACCGTCTCGCCGGGCTTGGTTTTGATTCCGCGCGGAAACGGCTTTCTCATTTTGATGTTCAGATCGTCGCCGGCACACTCGCGGAATTCGAGCGCGCCGTGCTCTCGCCAGATTTTGCCGGCCTTCTGCGCCCCGCGGCGATAGTCGTCCACGTTCTTCTTCGGAAGCGGGATGACAAATCCATCAACATAATGAGCCATGGATATTCCCTGGTCGCGTTGACTTAGACTTCTGCGAACTGCGCTTCCGCCCGGATGTCCGCGGCAATAGGACATTCGCCCGCCACAGGCCTGACTTCCACGCGAATGCCATACGGCAAACCTGGGCATTCTCTCGCGATGGCAACCGCTTCGTCCATGGTGGCGACATCGAGAAGGAAATAGCCGCCGATTGCTTCTTTGGATTCGGCAAATGGGCCGTCGGAAACGATACGATCCTTTCCCGTAACGATTTTTCCCTCTCGTTCGAGTGGGTTTCCAGCCACCGCCTTGCCTTCTTCAGTAAGGCGCTTGAACCAATTCATCCAATTGTCTGTAACCTTTTGCAGTTCCTCCGGCGAGAGACCTTTGCGCAGGTCGGTCCCGCGAAATAGCAGCATGTATCCGTTTTGATTTTGGTTTTGTGTACTCATGTTCTGTATTGTTGGTTAAGTGTTGTTGAGTTTAAGCGTGTACCAGTTGTTCTTCTCGCGCCAATTCGCGTGCGCGAACATCGAGGGGACATTCTTCAGCCAATGGGCGAACTTCAACTGAACTGCCGTAAGCGAGACTCGGACTGCTCTGAGCGATGGCAATGGCTTCTTCGAGCGTCTCGACATCCAACAGCAGATATCCGCCGATGGCTTCCTTGGATTCAGCAAATGGACCGTCGGAAAGGACCCGCCCGTTCTTGCCAGACACGATTGCGCCTTTGCGTTCGAGTGCGTGTCCAGGCCTGGCTTTGCCTTGCGCAGTCAATCGGTCGATCCAGGCTTTGTTCTGGTTGATGACTTTCTGAAGCTCTTCGTGCGAAAGCGCCTCGTACCATTCATCGCTGCGGTACAGCAGCATGTATCCATTTTGATTCTGTGTGCTCATATTAGCTTTTAGTTGATCGTTGATTGTTTTTCTCGTTTCAAGACTACAACGAATGAGTCGCCGCGTTTTGGACAATTATTTCGCATTCGCATCGCTCTCCCAGAGACCAAAGGCGTTACCCTCGGTATCCTGGCAGACGGCAAAGTAGCCCATCTGTGGTACAGCCGTTTTCGACATGCAGATTTTGCCACCGAGCTTCTCGATCTTTTTGGAGAACTCGGCGACTGAATCTACGCTGATGTAGTTGACGATTGGCTCTCCGGGATGTCTGCGCCCCTTGAGTGCACCATCGGGAGTATCGTCAGCGCCGCCCGTGTCAATATGCCAATAATCACCTCCACCGGGAAATGGATTGATCTTCCAGCCAAACAAATTGCTGTAAAACGCGTTGGCGCGTTCCGGGTTGTCGGCTGGGATTTCAAACCAAACGATGCTTGCTGCTTGTTTCTTCTCTGACTTGCTCATGTTTTTTCCTTTCTGTTGATGCGTGATTTTCAGGGATACAACGAATGACCAAGCCGACTCAGGACAAAATTTTTCTACAATTCATCCTATCCTGTCATTCTGAGCGAAGCGAAGAATCTCGGATCCTTTTCTGAATCGCTCCTGCGGAAACAAATCAGAGGTGTTTCGCTTCGCTCAACATGACAGCGCCGTTAAGAGATGCCTAGTTGCGAGATTGCGCTGATCGCGTTCCCAGTCCATCTCTGTGTTATACGACAGGTGAATAGTTGGCTATTATTTAGGTTCCTCGGCAACTTTGAGGACAATCTTGCCGCGCGTGTGACCAGTCGCGATTTGTTCCTGGGCCTTAATTGCCTCAGAAAGCGGGAACGTTTGCGACACAATCACTTTGATTTTCTTCTGGTCAATTAGCTTGCCGATCTCGGCGAGCTCGTCCGCGTTAGGCTCCACACTGATGAATGTGCCGCGAATCCCGCGTCTCTCGAGTTCAGCCGGGTCTGGGCGCGGGACTATCGACACAATGAATCCGCCTTTCTTCACCACTCCATAGGAGCGCCTCAGCGTATCCTCGCCGAGCGAATCAAGCACAACATCGACATCCTTTACGATGTCCTCGAACTTTTGTTTCGTATAATCGATCGCCACATCTGCGCCTAATTCTTTAAGCAAATCCTGGTTTCGCGTCGACGCAGTGGCAATCACCTTCGCCCCGCGCGCCTTAGCGATTTGAATGGCGAACGTTCCGACGCCACCCGATCCGCCGTGAATGAGCACGGTCTGACCCGTGCTGAGTTTCGCGGTGTCGATTAACGCCTGCCATGCAGCTAACGCGACGATCGGCACTGCGGCGGCCTCGAGGTAAGTGAGCGATTGGGGCTTGGGTGACGCTTCGCGTTCGGTTGCGACGATGTATTCAGCATAGCCGCCACCATCTTTCAGATTGGTATATGCAAATACTGAATCACCGTTCTTGAACTTCGTGATCTTCGAGCCCGCCTTCTCCACCACGCCAGCGATATCGGACCCGGGAATGAGAGGTAGCCTTGTCCCCAAAACCTTCGCAAATTTACCCGAGCGAATGGACGCATCGACGGCGTTCACCCCGGCCGCGATCACCCGGATGAGAATCTCATCATCCCTTGGCTCGGGCCGTTGAACGTCTTCGTACTTCAATACCTCAGGGCCACCGTACTCGTGCACGACAATTGCTGCTTGTTTCTTCTCTGACTTGCTCATGTTTTTCCTTTCTGTTGATGTGTGATTTTGCAGATACGACCAATGACCAAGCCGACTTGGACAAACTTTTCTGACTAGGTCGTCTCTCCGTCAACGCAGCGCTGCAGTCTTTTCAAAAGAAACGCTCGCTCCGATTTGGTCTCTGCTAGTTCAAATGATTTGCGGAATTGTTCGGCAGCGGCTTGCGGATTTCCCGACTGCATTTCGAATTCACCGAGCACTGCATAAAGCAGGTAATATGAACTCAGTTTATTGAGATTTCGAATTCGCCGTACAGCCTGGAGTCCGGCTTTTGCTCCGCGGATGTTGGCGATCGCCACTGCACGATTGAGGGCTACGACCGGCGACTGATCGAATTCGATCAACCGGTCGTAAAGCGAAAGGATTTGATGCCAGTTGGTGGACTCGTAGTCCTTCGCAGCGCAGTGACATGCCGCAATTCCCGACTGAAGATGATACTCGCTGAGCTCGTTGCCTGCTGCCGACTGCGCGAAGTGAAACATGCCGCGCGCGATCATTGATTTGTCCCAACGCGTCCGGTCCTGCTCTTGCAGGCGCAGCAGATTACCCCCGGTGTCGAGCCGCGTCGGATTGCGAGCGGCGTTCAACAACATCAACGCCAGCAACGCGTGCGTCTCTGGCTGATTGCCGGCTGGATGAGCCACCAATAACTCGGCAAGGCGAATTGCTTCTTCGCAGAGCTCCTCGCGAACGAGATTGTCACCGCTCGACGCTTTGTAGCCTTCGTTAAACAGGAGGTAAAGCGATTGCAAAACACTATCCAAGCGCTGCCCCAATTCTCCGCCTGCGGGAATTTCAAACGGGATTCGCGCCTGATGGATTTTTTGTTTCGCCCTGGTCAGTCGCTTAGCAATTGCAGCCTCTGTGGTTAGAAATGCGTGCCCTATTTCCGCGACACTAAAGCCGCACAGCGTCTTCAACGCGAGGGCGACCTGCGCCTCCGGTGGAATGGCTGGGTGACAACAGACGAACATCAAGCGCAAACGGTCATCGCTAATTTCGTCTTCTGAAAAAATCGCTTCGTCCGACGTGGCGCCGTCGCGATCCATTAGACGACTGATTTCCGCTTGTTTGTTCTGAAATACTTTTCGTCGGCGAACGACGTCCAGCGCGAGATTGCGCGACGCACGCATAATCCATGCTGACGGATTTTTCGGAACTCCATAGAACGGCCAGGTTTGCAACGCCCGCGCGAGCGCCTCCTGAACAACGTCTTCCGCAAGGTTGAGATGCTCGATGCCAAAGATTCGGGTGAGAATGGCAACCATTTTCGCCCCCTCGCGGCGAAAAAGATGTTCCACTATGCCGGATACTTCCGCTGGTTGTTGGACAATGTTTTTCAAAGCAAGGCCACCATGCAATGAATCCCTCAAAAACTACTCGCGCTCCCTACCATGTCATTCCGAGCAGAGCGAGGAACCGCACAAACAAAGCTCGTCACGCGAAGTAAGCCCAACATCCGCACATCGAGTGCGCGGCGGCGTTTTCGTCAGATAGTGTAATCTTTCGACGTTTTGAGAGGTCCCTCGCTTCGCTCGGGATGACCACGCCACCCTCAGATCCGTTCTTCTTCCAAGTCGTACACGTCGAACCAGTGATGCACCACCCTGTTACGAGGAATGAACTGCTGAATATAATCCTCCATGTACTCCTGGAGTTCCAAGGGCAAGTCGCTCAAATGCAGGTCGCGTTCCTTGTTGTTCCAGGCAATGATTTCGGCACGCGGACGCTTTTTAGCATGATCGCCGATCCACTCGGCGATTTCATCGTCGGTTGCACCGGTGGCAACGAACGACCGAAAATCATCATAATCGATCTCGGCAAATTTCAACCAGCGTTAATCGAGCGGACAATTGGAATGGTACTCCCCTTCCCAGCCTATAAGCACTGCGCGACATTTGTCCACGGCGCGCGCCGCCAGCACGTAGTCAGCCAACGTTTGACGCGGACTTCGTGGAAATTCTTTGCTATCGCGTAGATCGCTCGCCAGCAACTTCACTTTTTCGAGATTCTCATCCATAGCTTTTTTTGTTCCTCCTACCTGCTTGGTTTCACTTGGTCGAACTTGATTGAGCAACGGTGCTTCCGGGTTTCGGTTTTTCAACGGGCTTCACCTCCACCGCGATGCCTTCATCTAAATCGTCGGTCGGATTCATAACGACTTTTGTATTTTCCTTCAGGCCGTCGAGGACCTCGATTTGCGTTCCGAAGTCCCGCCCAACGCTAATTTTCTGCCAGTGGATGCGGTTGTCCCCTGTGACCGTGACGACCTGCGGACCTTGCGCACGAAAAACAAATGCGTTTGCTGGCACAACGATCGGCGCATTATCGGCCGGTAACAGAAATTTAACTTGTCCGTACATCCCGGCATAAAGCGTTCCGTCATCATTTGGAACCTGCACTTCCACTTGCATGGTGCGCGAAGTCGGATCCATCGCGCCGGCTGTTCGTGTCACCGCGCCGTCAAACTCACGGCCCGGAAATTCCTGCAGCAGAATTTTTGCTTTCAAGCCTTCGCGAACTTGAGCGGCATTAGTTTGCGGCACGAACACGTACACGCGGAGCGGATCGCTTTGCACGAGACTGAACAGCGGCGTGCCGGAATTTCCAGTTCCAGCTGTCACTAGCGTGCCGACATCGATATTGCGGGCTGCGATTTTGCCGGCAAACGGCGCGAGGATTTGCTGGAAACCCTGAATTTTTTCGAGCTGCTGCAAATTCGCTTTAGCCGCTTCATAAGCTTTCTCGTTTTGATCGTATTCCTGTTTCGATACGACATTTTTCTGGACCAAATCGCGCCAGCGATCGGCAGTGACCTTGGCTATCTCTTCCTGTGCGCGCGCTTGCGCCAGTTGCTGATCCACCTCGGGTGTTGAAATCTCCGCCAACAATTGCCCGGCCTGCACGTTGTCGCCGATATCGACCTTCCAGCTTTTTACGTAGCCGTTGGACCGCGGGAAAATTGTCGTTTGGGTAAACGCTTGGATTGTTCCCGGCAAAATCAATTCCTTCGGTTTGCTGTCGCGATTCGCGGTCGCCACATTGACTGCGATTTGCGTTGTTCGCTGCGCGAAATCCTTCTGCTCATTGCGCTGACTGACGTGCCGCCACGTGCCGAGTATGACCAGAATTGCAAGGACCGTAACCGCTGCAATTGGTCCCCAAACGGCAACGCTCCGCATCGGCGGATGAAGTGGTGTGTGCGGTGTCGCATGTCGATCCTCCGCTCGCGCCGACTGTCGATCTTGCGCGCTAGTCTCCTCGTGCGCGCCATTTCCTTGATGTCTGTCAGTCTCGGTTCG
>WNGO01002401.1_pt1 | contig 11953 bp, 16 predicted proteins | sample 5400511 | NCBI WGS metagenome assembly WNGO01 (sample SAMN13153380, study PRJNA577476) | soil metagenome | isolation source: 20 cm soil or saprolite under Garry oak tree replicate 2 | place: USA:California | collected 2016-06-15
TGCACGTCGTCTCGGCCGTGACCGGGCAGGGCTGCGACGCGCTGCGCGCGCGGATCGGAGCCGGCGCGACGGCCGTCCTGCTCGGCTCCTCCGGCGTCGGGAAGTCGACGCTCGTGAACCACTGGCTCGGCGAGGAGGCGATGGCGACCCGCGAGACGCGCGAGGATGACGACGAGGGCCGTCACACGACCACACACCGCCAGCTGTTCATCCTGCCGGGCGGCGGGCTCGTGATCGACACGCCGGGCCTGCGCGAGCTGCAGCTCTGGGACGCGGGCTCAGCTGCTCTCGACGCGACCTTCGCCGACGTCGAGGAGCTCGCGGCGGACTGCCGCTTCGGCGACTGCACGCACGTGCACGAGCCGGAGTGCGCAGTTCTGGCCGCGGTCGAGTCCGGCGAGTTGCCGGGCGAGCGCCTGCACAGCTGGCGCAAGCTCCAGCGCGAGCTGCGAGCGATCGCACTGCGCCAGGACGCGCGGCTGCGGAAGGAGGAGACACGGAAGTGGAAGCTCCGAGCGCGCGAGGGCCGCGCGAGGGCCAGGCACCGTTAGAAGCTGCGGCGCCCCTTTGTGCGCGCGGGTCGACGACGACCCGAGCTGGCGGCCCCTGCCCTAGAGCTTCGGAGCGGCGGCAGCCACCTCGGCTGGCGCATCCGCGTGCTTCTCGGCGAAGTTCTCAGCGAACATCCGCGCGAGCTCGCGAGCCTTCCGGTCGTACGCCTCCGGATCCGCCCACGTCGAGCGCGGATCGAGCAGCGACTCGTCGACGCCCGGCGCGTGCACGGGCACCTGGAAGCCGAAGACGGGATCCTCGCGGAACTCGACATCGGCGAGCTCGCCCGAGAGCACCGCGCCGAGCAGCGCGCGGGTCGCCTCGATGGGCATCCGGTGGCCCTCGCCGAAGGGGCCACCCGTCCAGCCCGTGTTGATCAGCCACACCGTCGCGTCATGCTGGTCGAGCTTTTCGCCCAGCAGACTCGCGTAGACGGTCGGCCGCTGCGGCCAGAACGGCGCGCCGAAGCAGGTGGAGAACGTCGGCTGGGGCTCGGTGACGCCGAGCTCAGTGCCGGCGAGCTTCGACGTGTAGCCCGAGAGGAAGAAGAAGAGCGCCTGCTCGCGGCTGAGTCGCGCGATCGGCGGCAGGATCCCGAACGCGTCGGCGGCGAGGAAGATCACGGAGCGGGGATGGCCCGCACGCTTCGTCGGCAGGGTGTTCGCGATCCGCTCGAGCTTGTACGCGGCGCGGGTGTTCTCGGTCTTGGAGTCGTCGTCGAGGTCGAGCACACCGCGCTCGTCGACCACGACATTCTCGAGCACCGTGCCGAAGCTGTGCGCGGCCTTCCAGATCTCGGGCTCGGCCTCGGCCGAGAGGCGGATCGTCTTGGCGTAGCAGCCGCCCTCGAAGTTGAAGACGCCGTCGTCGCCCCAGCCGTGCTCGTCATCCCCGATCAGCAGCCGCTCCGGATCGGCCGAGAGCGTCGTCTTGCCCGTACCGGAGAGGCCGAAGAAGACGGCGACGTCCTTGCCGTCCTGCGACACGTTCGCCGAGCAGTGCATGGGCATGACGCCCTCGAGCGGCAGCCGGTCGTTCATCAGCGTGAAGACGGACTTCTTGATCTCGCCGCCGTAGAAGGTGCCCCCGACCAGGATCTCGCCCCGCGACGGGTGGAGACAGACGAACACCTCGGTGCGCGTGCCGTCCTGCGCCGGATCGGCTTCGACCTCGGGCTCGTGTAGGACGAGCACGTCCGGCCCGAAGTCTGTGAGCTCCGCGTCGGCGGGCTCGATGAACATCGTCTTCGCAAAGAGCGCGTGGTATGGGTGTGTCGTGAGGACGCGCACCGCGAGCCGGTGCTTCGGGTCGGCGCCGCAGAAGGCGTCGATCACGTAGACGTCCTGCCTCTCGAGGTGCGCGACGACCTTCGCGCGCAGTCCGTCGAAGTGTTCCTCCGAGATCTCGGCGTTGACGTCGCTCCACCAGATCCGGTCCTCGGAGCCCGGCTCGTGCACGACGAACTTGTCCTTCGGCGAGCGGCCGGTGAAGCGGCCCGTGTCGACGACCAGTGGCCCGTCCTCGGCGAGCAAACCCTCGCCGCGGTCGATCGCGGCCGTGTAGAGCTGCGACGTCGTCGGGTTGCGGAGCACGCGTCCCGCGACGCGCAGTCCGTGGACGGCGAGGCTGTCTCCCGGCCGATCGGTGATCGTCAACGCGCTCCTCCTCGTCGGTGGCGGTCCCGGTGTCGCATGGTAGTGACCGCCCGACGAACGGCGCGCTATTCGGCCCGGATCGGCTCGGTCGCGCCGGGATCGAGCCGGAACGGCGGGTACTGCGGCGTCATGAGCAGCGCATAGGTGCCCACGCGCACGACCCAGCGGTTGAAGGCCATCATTACGTCGAAAACGTCTCGCGGATAGCGGTTCTTGAACAGCAGCAGCAGTGCGACGACGAGGATCAGGACACCGACGACGCCACCGCCGTAGCGGCCCCAGCCCACGCCGCCGCCGGAGAGCAGCCCGGCGATGACGTACTGCGGGATGCCGAGCAGCCACCAGCCGATCAGCGGCAGGCCGCGGCGCTGCTGCTCGGGATAGTCGATCTCGAGCCGCGCCGGATAGTCCGGCGCCTCTCCCATCGTGAACGGCGGGTAGCGGTCGGTGCCGAGCGCGCTGTAGCCGTAGAACGCGACCCGCCAGGCCCAGCGCAGCACGCCGACGTTCCAGTCGAACAGCCCGCGCGGATAGCGGCCGGTAAACAGGAGCACGAAGAAGGCGGCGATCGTCGTGAGGACGAGCGTGACGAAGAGGAAGATGAGGCAGATGTAGTGCGGGATCAGGAGGAGCCACTTGACGAGCCAGAGCCAGCGCGAGAGCGGCTCGGTCGGATCGCCTTCCAGCCGGACGGGATAGGGCTCCATACCGCGAGTATCTCGCAGCGCCGGTGTCCTCGTCTAGGATCGCCGCGTGGATCCGGCGGCGTACTAGCGGTTCTTGGCTTCGGGCGAGGCATCCGGCCGCCGCGGGCGGACCGGTCGCTTTGCCGCAACCGCTAGCGCAATGGAGGTACGACCTGATGCAACGCCAGAACCTGTTCGCCGACGCACCCTGGGACGTCGAGGACGTCGACTCACGCCGCCGCATCTTCTGGCGGCCCGACGACGCGAGGATGGGCGCCACCCTGTACGAGCTCGGGCCTGGCTACGACGGAGACAGAGTCCACATGCACTACGGCGCCGAGGAGATGTTCTTCGTCCTCAGCGGCCGCCCCGTCTTCCGCAACCTGGACGGCGAGGAGGAGCTCGCTGCCGGCGACTTCCTGTTCTGTCCCGAGGGACGTGCCGGCTTGCACGCCTTTAGCAACCCGCACGGCGAGCCGGCCCGGATCCTGGCCATGAGCGCAGGGAGTTATCCCGACGTCGTCGCCTATCCGGAGCACGACTACGCCTGGGTCGCCACCCGCGTTCCCGAGCTTCCGGCCGGGGACGATCCGGGGATCATCGCCCGGTTCGAATTCGACATGGATCGGCCGGACGACCGAGTCAGCTGACGAAAGGGGCCGCGCGAGCGGCCCCTACCGCCTGCCTCTCGCCGCCGACGAGCTCGTCGTAGAGCTCGTCGACGCGCTTGTGCAGCGCGAGGAACGCGGCGCCGAGCTTCTCGGCCTCTTCGTCGCTGAGGCTTCCGGCCGCCATGCGGCGCACGGCCTGCCGCTCGAGCAGCTCGCCGAGGATCTCGACGAGCACCAGGACGAGTTGCGCCAAGCCGCGCTGGAGCGAGCTCTCATCCGCATCGACGCGAGCCGGCAGGGCGGAGCGGGCCCGCCGCTCGCGGCCCGGGAAAACGATGTCGTCGGCGCCCTCGGTCCCGACGGACGCGAGCAGCGCCTTCAGTCGCAGCGCGATCAGGTCGATGCCGGCGACGGAGATCGTCACGTCGCCGCCGGCGGCGACTCCCGTGTCGACGAGCGAGTCGAGGAGGTCGACGAGGCCGTCGCTCACGGCAGGCGTGCGAACGAGTACGGCGGCCACGGGCCGGTGACCCGCAGCTCGTAACCCTCCGCCTCGAGCTCCGCGACGGTGGCTCCGAACTCGTCTTGCCGCGTCTTGGCGACGAGGTAGGCGTCGCCCGCCGCGTCCTCGCTCGCAGCCGCGAGGCGCTCGCGCAAGCCGGGCTTCACGGTCGTCGCAAGACGAGCGCCGAGGTACTCGGCGGCATCCACCTCGGGGACCCGCCCGACCGGCTCTACGCTCCACTCGGCCGTACCGCGCAGCCGCTCGAGCTCGGCGGAGAGGGCTTCGCGGTGCCCTGCGAGCCACTCTTCGAGCGTCGCGCGGTCGGGGAACGTCGTGCCGAACCGGAAGGGCACGACGGCTCCTTCCTCGAGCGCGCCGAGCAGGAGCTCGTTGTGGGCGCGAACGAGCCGCTCGAGCCGTGCTTCGTCGTCCAGGTCGCCGGGCTCGAGCTCGAGCACGAGCGGCTGGAGCCCGTCCGCGACGCCGGCGAGCGCGACGAGCGGCCTCCCTCCGATTCGCTCGCCGACCCGGCGCAACAGATCATCGGCGAAGAGGCGGCGCAGGGTCTCGGCGACTTCCGCGCGCGCGTCCCCCTCCGCTTGGCTGATCAGGTCGCCGACGTCCAGCTCGCGTTCGGCGAGGATCCGCGCGAGGTCGTCGAGGGCGCTCACCGGCCGTTCCTCTCGATCGCCCGCTCGAGCCGGTCGAGCCGTTCGCGCAGCTCGCGGTTCTCCTGCTCGAGCTCGCGGTCGCGAGCGAGCGAGCTGAGGGCGGGGTCGTGTTCCCACCAGTCGATGCCCATCGACTTGGCGGTGTCCGCGGACGCGATCAGTAGCCGCAGCTTGAGCGTGAGCAGCTCGATGTCGAGCAAGTTGACCTGTACGTCGCCTGCGATGACGATCCCCTTGTCGAGCACCCGCTCGAGCAGGTCGGCCAAGGACGTACCGCTGGGCGGGACGGCGCGTGCCCCGAGTGCACTCATGAGTCCTCCTGTCGCTGCACCGGATCCGTCTGGTTGCGCGGATAACGCCGCACACGACGCGCGCCGAGAAGGTTCCCGTCCGCGTCGAGGGTCGCCTCGTAGGTGCCGAGCAGACTGGTGGTGTCTGGGATGCGCTCCAGCTCGAGCAGTTCGAGCGTCACGGTCCAGCCCTTGCTGTCACCGTCGCCGTTCGATTGCTCGAAGCCGGAGACGGCCTCGACGGGCTTGCCGAATAGCTCCTCCATCTGCTCGCGTGCGCAGCCGATTAGCTGCGGCGGCGACAGTCTCTTCCCTGACTCAGCCATGGAGACGGTCGAGGAGCTCGCGCTCCAGCGCTTCGTAGGTTTCCTCGTCCATCTCGCCCCGCTCGAGCGCGGCCTCGGCCTCGGCCAGCTCGGCACGGATCCGGGCCGGGTCGTGGAGCTGCGCCTCGGCCTCGTCGACGACCTGCTCGAACACCCAGACGAGCCCACGCGCGGGCGCGAGCGGAAGTGTCAGCAGGCCGCCGATCAGTCCCATCAGGCCACCGCGGGCACGGCGAGCCGCACGAAGCTGTATGGCGGCAGCGGCCCGACCAGCTTGAAGTGGATCGGCGGCGACAGTCGGGCGACGAGCTCCTCGAGCCGAGCCTCGATCCTTTCCACGCGCTCACGCTCGACGAGCAAAGCGAGGTCGAACACCGCGAACTCGCCCGCCGGCTCGCCGATGGCAACGTCGAGGACGAGCGGACGCAGCTCGTCGAGGACGAGAGACTGGTCGTGCGCGCGACGCTCGGCGAGTCTCTCCCCTACAGCTTCCCCGAGTGCAATGCCGACGTCGACGGACGGCTCGGCGCGGTAGGCGTCGCGGAGCGGCTGCAGCCCGGCCCCGACCTCGGCGAGCACCGACTCCTCGTATCGCCCCCTCAGGGTGAGCTCGCAGGTCCGCCCGTGGCGGTCCAGCAGCTGCTCGATCTCGGGCAGCTCGAGCAGCTCGAGCGCCTCCTCGCGGCTCTCGAGGACGTAGCCGAAGCGGGCCGGCAGCACGACTGCCTTCTCGTGCAGCTGCTCGACGACGTCCGCGTGCGCGAGCAAGTTGCGGCGCGTCGCCTCCACTGGCCCCTCGTCGAGCTCGGAGACCACGGCAGCGCGATGCTCGCGGTCGACGAGGAAGACCCCTTGGTCTGCGAGCCGCTGCGGCACCTCGCGGGGGCGGGTGATGCCGTACAGGTAGAGCCTGCTCACCGGTTGTCGCCACGGCTGCGCGAGCCGCGGCCGGACCGCTCTTGGTCGTCGTCATCGTCGTCGTCGCTGCGACCGCCGAGGCCCATCTTCTCCTTGATGGCGTCCATGCCGCCCTCGACGGCACCTTTCGTCTTCGTCTCGGCAACCTCCTCGCCGCCTTTCTCGAAGAGGTCGGGGACGCTCTTCGAGTCATCGACCGCGCGCAGGTCGAGTCGGTTCACGGCCTCAGCGAAGCGCAGATAGGTGTCGACGCTCGCGATCACGACACGGAGGTCGACCGTCAAGAGCTCGATACCTACGAGCGAGACACGAACGTAGGCGTCGATGACGAGACCCCGGTCGAGCAGAATCTCGAGGACGTCGGCCAGACCGCTCGAGCGTGGCGCTCGTGTGAGGTATCCCGCCGAAGATTCGCGTTGCATTACGGCCACTTCAGATCATCCTTTCCGGTTCGGTGCGGCCTGCAGTGGCCGTGCGATCGGAATCCCCGGCCCTGAAAATCGGCAAACCGCGCCTTATCTGTCCTCTGCCAAGCCAAGCTGGTTCGCGAGGTCGTGGTAATCCCAGCTCGACCACTCCTCGGCGATCCGGTCTCCGTCGAAACGGAGGATTGCGATCCCGTCCATCTCGCCGTCCCGCCCCGTGTCCCCGTGGGAGGCGTGCATCGTCGCCCGCACGGCGACGCACCCGTTCTGGGAGATGACCTCGTGCAGGTCGTACTCGACCTCCGAGAAGGCTTCCGCATGACTCCCGACGACCGAGATCAGCTCGTCGGCGTCACGCTCGTCCGTCCCCTCGAGCGTGTGAACATGCGCCTGGTAGTCGTCGCTGACCAGATCACGCATCGCCTCGCCGTCGCCCTCCGACCAGGCATCGAAGTACGCGCGGACCACGTCCTCGTGTCCTCCGCCATCCTGAGACCGGCGGAGATACCGCAGGAGCGCAACGGCGAGAGCGCCGGCGCCGATGGTCAGCGCCAGCCGCTTCATTGGTCGAGAGTGACGCGCTCCGGGGGCAGGAGGATCTCCTTCTCGCCGTCGAAGCACGCATCGAGATAGACCCGCACCGAGCGCTCGTGTGCGTTGACCCCGACGATCGTGCCCGCGGCAGAGGCGCCCTTGCCGAGGAAGATGCCAAGGGTCGGGAGTCCCGAGAGGTCGACACGTACGCGGGCACCCGGCATGAACGGTGCCGCACCAACGTAGGCGACCGGCGCCGGCGTCGGCTGCGGAGCCGGCGACCATTCGAGCTCTGTGTTCCAGTCGAGCTCGGTGTCGTCGACATGGCGTGTCCGCCTCTGCCGCTGCTCGTCCTCAGGCTCATCCCGACGTTCGTCGCGCTGCTGCTCGTCGTGCTGCTCACTCCGCTGTTCCTGATTCCGTTCCCGGCCCGAGGCGGAGCGCTCGCCGCCCTCGTCCTCGTCTTCGTCGGAGTCGTCGCGCCCCGCGTCGACCGCCTTCTCGATCTCCTCCTTTGTCAGTTTGCTCTCGACGGCCTGGACGAGCTCGTCCTTCGTGCGCGAGCCGAGCTTGCGCAGCAGCTCCTCCTTTGTCCCGTCGCTCTCGTCGTCGAGCAGCTTCGAGATCTCGTCCTTCTTCAGCCGCGAGCCGAGCAGCTCGACGAGATCCGCCTTGGTCGACTGCGAGGTGAGCTCCTCGACGAGCTCCGACTTGGTTTCCGACGCCATCGCGCGCTCCTTGGTCCGAGTGTGCGGGGGATCTCCCCGGCAGGAAAACGACAAACGGAGCGTCGGCGTTACGGATGCTTGCGCCTTCGCGGCCCGGGCCGCGGTGGCCGCGGAGGCGGCACACGTAGCCGGGGCACAGCGCTCGATCTCGACCTACACGCGATTCGGCATCGTGCTCGTCCCGCTGACGCTCGTCGGGACCGTCGCAGTGAGCAGCTGGATCTAGCCGCTCGCGACCGCGACCTCGCCCGGCGCGTCATCCCGGTGCCGTAGCAGCGCGGCCGCGAAGAGGAGGCCGCCGAGCGTGAGCAGCGCGGGCAGACCGACGAAGAAGGAGCCGAGCGCGACGTGGCGCAGGATGTATCCGGCAGCGATGAAGCCGAAGGGCCCGGCCATCGACGCGACCGTCATCACGGCGGTCATCACCTTCGGCCGAAGCTCCGCCGGAGTGCGCACGGTGAGGATGCCGATGATCGGGGCGTTGACGAGGGGCGTGAAGAACGCGAACGCGCCGATGATCACCGCGGCGGCGGGCCACGGTGTCGTCGGCGAGAGCAGGAAGAGCGGCAGCGGCATGGCCACGATTGCGAGCGCCGCGAGCTTCAGCAGCGGCACCTTCTGGGTCGCCTGCTGAGCGACGATCGCCCCGGCGAGCGCGCCGACCCCAAAGCCGGCGAAGAGGAAGCCGAGCACGTGCGCGTCCGCGTGGTAGCGGAAGTACGCGACGCCCTGGACGCCGAGGATGATTCCCTGCGCGACGAAGTTGATCGCGCAGGCCGCGATCATGATCGGGCCGAGCAAGGAGTCGCCGAGCAGGAACTTGACGCCCGAAAGCACGCCCTTCTGCTGTGCGGCGGCTTCGACGCGCTTCCCCGCGCGGACGACGGTCGCGATCACGAAGAAGGAGAAGAGGTACGTGCAGCCGTCGATGACGAGCACCGTCGCCGGGGTCGTGGCGGCGATCAGCACGCCGGCGAGGACAGGCCCCGCGAGCTGCGTTAGCTGGTTCGCGCCCGATAGAACCGCGTTCACGCTCGCGACCGCCTGCTCGTCCTCCCCCGCGACCTCCGGGACGACGAGCCGCGACGAGGCGAAGTAGGGGGCGGCGAAGATCCCGATCGCGAAGGTCGTCCCGAGCAGCGCCGCGAACGAGAGGTGCCCGGTGCTGTGGAGGATCGGGATGACGAGCATCAGCGGGCCGCGCGCCGCGTCGGAGATGAGCATCGTCTTCTTGGCGCCGAGCTTCGCGATCACCGTGCCCGACGGGATGCCGAAGATGGCGATCGGCAGCATCTCCGCGGCGAGGACCCAGCCCATCTTCGCTGTCGAGTGGGTCGTGGCGAGGACGAACCACGGGAGGGCGACGAACGTCATCGCCGAACCGGTCAACGAGACGAGCTCGGCCGTGAGCAGTCCGATGAGCGAACGGTTCTTCAGCACGCCGGTAAAATAAAACGTACGTACGGTTTTGTCAAGTGGCTAGGATTCTGCCCCATGCCGAAGGTGACCCAGGAGCATCTCGCGTCCCGTCGCGCCGAGATCCTCGACGGCGCACGCCGCGCGTTCGCCGAGCACGGCTACGAGGGCGCGACGGTGGTCAAGCTCGAGGAGGCGACCGGCCTCTCGCGCGGGGCGATCTTCCACTACTTCGAGAACAAGAACGACCTGTTCGTCGAGCTCGCGATCGAGATGAACACGCGCTTCGGCGACATCCTCCTCGAGGATGGCCTCGAGGCGGCGTTCCGCGCGCTTGCTGCGGAGAGCCCGGAGTGGCTCGCCGTCCTGATCGAAACCGAGAGTCGGATGCGCCACGACGAGGACTTCGTTCGCCGGCTCGAGGCGAAGGCAGCGGACACGAGCCCTCGCCTCCAGGAGTGGTTCCAGCGGCAGCAGGCCGAGGGGAAGCTCCGCGACGACGTCGACTGGATCGAGCTCGGCCGCTTCACGACCTCCCTCCTCAACGGCCTCGCCCTCCGCGTCGCCGGCGGAGACCCCTTCGACATCGAGGCGATGTTGCGGCTACTCGACGACGCGATCGCGCCGCGGCCGAGACGCGCCGCTGCGAAGCCTCGGCCCGTTGCGGCTCCCCGGCGAGCACGGGCTTCCTCGTAGCTCATTTCAGCAAAAGGCCCCGTTTCCAGGGTCTTTCGCGATGGAGTGAGCGGGCGACCCAACGAAGCCGCCCGCTCACAAAGCCGCCTTCTTATCCGATCGGCGGATGCGTGCCCCAGTCGGGGGAACCCGAGCCGGGCGCGTCCGTTACCTGCATGAGGCCGGTGCCGTCCGTGTTGACCGTGTAGATCTCGCCGTCGTCGTCGATGTTCAGGCCGCTAGCGAAGGCCATCTTCGTCCCGTCCGGCGACCAGGCTGGTTGGAGGCAACCGACGGCCGAGGGATCGTCATTTGCGCCGCCGCATCCCAGGCTTGAGGGGACGCTCACTGGGCGTAAACCGCTGCCGTCGCTGTGCATCACCCAGAGGGAGCTGTGCACGTCGGGCGTCACGTGCCTTGAGAAGGTGATCTCGTTCCCCTGCGGCGACCAGTCCAACGTACAGCAGTTGACCTGAATCGTTGGCGGCAGAATCCGCTTCAGTCCGGTGCCGTTCACATTGACAACGAACACGCCTTGCGGCTCGAAGTTCGGGTCGAATCGCTGGAAGACAATCCTCTTCCCGTTCGGCGACCAACTACCAGGGACATCATCGCCACCGGGGTTCGAAGTGATCTGCGTGAACCCACCGCCGTCCGACGAGCGGATCGTATGGATGCCGTTCTGGCTTCCGTCGTCGCTGAACGTCTCGCACAGCAGCAGTCTCCCGTCGGGCGAAGGAATCCCGCAAGGGTTGAATAGCCCCGGAAGCTGCCCGTCGATATCGCGGAACGTTCCGTCGTCGGGATTGATGCTCCGTGAGCCGCCGCCTGGCAGGTCGCAGCAAGTGGCGATGTGGGCACCGTCGGGGAACCAGCGCGGAAACTCCCCGGCGGCCGTCGGCCCCTGGACGAGCCGCTGGCCCGTGCCGTCCGGATTAACGACGTACACCTGCGAATCCCCGAGCAGCGGATTGAACCGAGCGAACGTAATCTGGCCGTTCTGGCCGCGCGGCGCTGCACCGCTGACCCCGACCACGACCAAGGCCGTCGTGATCGCAGCGACAAGGGGGAGCATCACCCGCATCACTCGGCCGCGCCTACTGAGCCATAGAGGTGCGCCCATGTATGTCGCCCTCCTCTCTCCCCCCAGTTCAGTAGCAGCCAGTCTCCGACTTCGTGCGGAAAGAGTCAACAAACGCAGCGCTCGTGTTCCCCAGCACCGGTCTTCTACTTGCGCTTACGCCGCTTCGACTGCAGTAGCCCAACGAACGGCGACTCGTCCTCCCCCGCGAACCCGGACGACGCGCGTTAGCGCTGCCGCTGGCGCCAAGTCCGCCTGATGCCCTGCAGATCCCTCAGCGTCTGATCTGCCACCCAGCCGACTAGGGCTATGACGGCGAAGATGGTCAGGAGCGTGAGCATCATCGGGAGCTACGTCGCCTCGACCTGGAGCAGGCGACGAACGGCGACTCGTCGTCATCCTCCTCGGTTCCAAAAAGGTTCGAAAGGAGAGCAAGCTGGACGAACTGCAAAACACCGCTCCGACCAGAAAAACCCGTCCTTTGCGGCGGGTTTCTTCCGATGGAGCTAGCCGGGCTCGAACCGGCGACCTCCTGGGTGCGATGAATGCGCCGGGGTTGCGGTGAGCTTCGCCTAGTTGCGGATGCGGCTGTTCAAGCCAACCCAAGCACGGCCGCGAAACTCTCCGAAACTAGGCGCGGGTTCCAAAATGGTTCCACACGTCGTGATGGTGGGCAAGCCTGAGTTGCGATACGCCGACCTGACGATCCTCGGACGGCTCGCGCTGGAACTCGCCCGGCTGCGTTCCATGGCGCCTGCAACATGATCCGGCTCGGCTGATTTTGCCCCGGGCGGCAATACACTTCTGGGCGAAAGTGACAGCCATGGAGGACATAGCCATTGTCGCTGGTCAGCTGGCCAACCTTACGCGGACGGTCGCG
>WNGO01002402.1_pt1 | contig 11951 bp, 11 predicted proteins | sample 5400511 | NCBI WGS metagenome assembly WNGO01 (sample SAMN13153380, study PRJNA577476) | soil metagenome | isolation source: 20 cm soil or saprolite under Garry oak tree replicate 2 | place: USA:California | collected 2016-06-15
TCCGTGGAAGACATACGTCGGGCACCCCATCGCCTCGCCGGGTTCAGCGATGCTGCGGCCGCGCGAAATGGTGAGCTCAAGCGCTTCCTCTTCGCACATATCTACAACCATCCGGTCATTGCCGAGGACCGCGAACGCTCCGTGAACTGTCTCCAAGAGCTTTTCACCTACTATCTGGGAGCGTACGGCTCGATGCCGGCTCCCTATGAAGAACTCGCGCAGATGGAAGCACGCCACGTCGTCGTTTGCGATTACATCGCCGGCATGACCGACCAATTCCTTCTGCGCCGGCATCACGAACATTTTGGCGCTGCTAGCCAGCGAAAATCGGCAACGCTTCATTGACGATCGGAGAAGTCATCTGCCAAACGTGCACGAAATCTTGGAATCGTTGGAGAAAACGTACGGACCGCAGCAGGCAACCGGTCCCACGGATCCTTACGAAATGATTGTCTACTTGAATTGCGGATACCCTGCCAGCGATGCATGGTGTTCGAAAGGATTTGATGTTTTGAAGCGGGAAGTGGGGCTGAGTCCAAGAGAGCTTCTGGCGGCCCCCAGGGCAAAACTGGCGAAGTTGCTGCGGCTCGGCGGAATCCTCCCGGATCAGCGAGCGGAGAGATTGCAGGAAATCGCCCGCAGAGTGAAGGGTGATTATGGCGGGGATCTCCGGGCCGCACTGAAGAGATGCATGCAAGAGGAAAAGCAGCAACCTGGGAGGGGTGTGCGCGCCGCAAAAAAGATCCTCCGGGAGTTTCCTGTGATTGGAGAGCCCAGCGCGGAGAAAATCCTTCTGTTTTCAAAGTTGGCGCCCGTGGCCGCTGTGCCCTCGGCGTTCGTCGAGGTGCCCACACGGCTGTGGGTTGGCAAACCCGGGAAAAACTACGCCGCGGATTACCGCGCCGCGCGCGATACATTGAGTGCCGGGCTGGCGGAGACCCTTGAGGCGCGACAGCGGGCCTACCTATTGCTGAAAAAGCACGGGCAGCAGACTTGCAAACGGTCCGAGCCGAAATGCGAGATTTGCCCGCTGACCGGACAGTGCGCCTATATTCAGTTGCAAGCCGCGGACCGCCATGTAGTGTGAGGTCGGATCGCTCCGAACAGCGCGCCCCGTTTGCCCCCAAAGGACAAAGTGGGCCATCCCCTGACCCCGCCTGAAGGAATGGGCGAAGAATCTCAAGCGCTGATTCCGGCGTTCACTCTTTGTCGCGGTCCTTGGACCGAGCGAACCCGGCCGCTTCGCTTGACGCCACGCGTCAACCAGTGGGCGCCGTCCCGCCGCCCGTCCTGTGCGCTTCCGGCTAGAAACGGAGGAATGGTCCGAAGGCCACGCGCGGATTATGGTGCCCGCCGCCGGCGAAGTAGATTTCATCGCCGGCTTCAAGGCGTAGACCTACCGGGCCGATATGTCCCTCCAAGCCCGCGCCGGGGTAGAGGATTCCGGTAACGTTGTTCGCGCGCAAATTCTCAATTGAGCTAATGGCTGCTCCCACGCTAGCGGGCCGGGGATCCAGCCGGAAATTGACAAATCCTCCCTTGACGGTGAGAAACGGGCGAATCGCGCTGTGCCCGGCCACGATCTTGGGGCCAAAGAGTCCATGCAGAACCTTGAGGTTGCTGTTCACTAGCGTCACTGTTGGAGTGGTGTTGAAATTTTCAGTGAAAGCCTGCTTGAAGTCATAGCTCATCTCGCCTTCGAGCATGGCGTGCGAAAATACCTTCAACCCGGCGCGCACTCCAAACCCCGCCATGTTAGTTTTTGTTTGCGAGATGCGGAAATAATCACCATAGCCGCCCACCTGAAAATGATCCTGCGCCGACGCCAGTGGCACCAGCCAACCCGCGAGAAGTACCAGAAGTGCGACACGTTTCATCGGTGTTCTCCTTCGACAGCTATAGTGGGAATTGCAGAAAGCAGGGCTGGCTTCGGACGGGGAAAGGTTCTGCTTCTTGCACTTAGATGAGACCGCGCAACTTGGAGTTGCCACGCCCTTTGAGCCGGAATTCTGCTCATGTCGGAGCAATTCCTGCCGCCGCGGTCATCGGGAGCGAAGCCAGGGATCTCCGCCGAGGCGCACTCGGCATGGCCATAAGCCGCGGCCTTGGCGGACTCTCACGATCCCCGGGCGAGCGTCAGAAACAGCGTCAGGTAACGCTTCAACTTCTGGGTAATGAGGAAATTCTCCTTGACGTGCTGATGCCCTTGCTCGCCGAGTTTTGCCGCGATTTCCGGACGCGAAAGCAAAAAACGAATCTGATACGCCGTGCCTTCCACGGAATGCGCAAGCAGCCCGGTGTGTTTATGGATGATCTGAACCGGGATGCCGCCGACGGCGGAAGCCACCACGGGCTTTTTCTTCCACAGTGCTTCGGAGACCGTGAGCCCGAAGCCTTCGCGCAAACTTTTCTGTATGACCACCGTCGCAGCGCGTTGCAGCGCGTTGACTTCTAGCGGTGCCCAGGCAGGAAGTTCCAGCACTTTGATATCGGGATCGCTGTCCGCTTCGCGCAATACTTCTTTTAACACCATGGCGCCCTCAGGATCGTCAGACGCACTGCCGCCAGCGAGGACCAGTTGGCAATCGAAATAACGCTTTACGATCCGATAAGCCCGGATAACCCCGACCGGATCCTTCAACCGGTCGAAGCGCGAGATTTGCGCGAGGATCGTGCGTTGGGGATCGATCTGATAGCGACCGAGGACCTGCGATACGAACTGCGGATCGAGGTCGCAGTTTTTTTCCGACAATGGGTCGATCGCCGGATAGAACAAATACTGCGGAATCGGAAGCTGCCGCGAGAATTCCGGCGAAGAAAACAGGGCGCAGTCGTATCGCGAGACGAATTTCTCGAGGAAGTCCCAGACTGTGCGATTGGGATGCGAAAGATCGATGTGGCATCGCCACACCCAATGATTCGCCCCGGGCTGGCGCGTCTCAATGAGTCCGGCGGGCTGCGGATCATGAATCACCACAAACTCGGCGTCCAGGGGGAGGGTCGCGCGATTGCGTTCGTTGTAAGCGAGAAAAATTTCGAAATCCTTCGGGCTGGCGTGATACGGCGCGCCGTGCAAGGCATTGTGGAAGGACTTGGTAACCTCAAAAAAATCCTCGCCGCCCATCATCACGTCCCATTTGATGTTGATTTCCAGCTCTTCCGCGAGAGGCACCAGTCGATTCAGAATCTCCGCGACGCCCCCGCCAACGGCGGTGGAATTAATCATCTCGATGCTGCGGCCGCGCAAAGGTTTCGCAAGAGCTCGAAGTTCCTCAATCTCGCTGGCGCCAAGCAGTTCGGCATATTGATCCAGTGGAATCCGGCTGAGGGCCAGGGTCTCACTCATGCTTTTCTCCCTTCGCGGTCGATCAGCCGAAGCAGCTTGGCTCGCGCGCTGTCCAAAGTGTTGGTGTAAATGTCAATGTGATCGACGCTCTGTGCCAGAGATTTGAGTCCCAGGCCGTCGGCAAGCCAGTGCGAAAAATCGTTGGTACGCAGCTGCAGCCTGAGCCGCGAGGAGATGAAATGAAAGTAGAAGCCTGAGTGGCTGAGGTGCTCGATGCCTTCCCGGAATTCGTCGAGCGTTCGCGCATTTCGTCCGAGCGGTGCGGTCACTTCCACGCTCTCGCAGAAATAAAAACGCTCGAGCGCGGACTGGCTGGCAAAGTTTGGATACGCCGCACAATATTCACCGACAACACGGCAGAGATCGCTGCGCAGCGCCGCGATGGAAACGTAGTCGCGAATGTCCAGCGCCGCGAGCTGTTCGGCGAGATCGTTCCGGTTTGTGTCCGCCAGCGCCCATTGCGCGAAATCGTTGGAAAAACCATCGGTAAGAAAATGATGGCTGCCCAGCGTCTGAAAGGTGTGATGAAAGATAGACGCGTCGCTGCAATGCTCGAGCCCCGTCAGCAACTCCGCGAGTGTGCCTGCGGACTGGTTGCCGATCCGCGTGAGATAGGAAACGGTAACGAATTCGAACGGGGTTTCAGCGGCGTTCATACCAGATCTTCCGCCAGTTCGGTGGACGAGGCCGCAACCCCAGCTCGTCGTAAGTGCGAAATAACGTGCCAGGTCATGACAATTGAGGCATCTCCGCACGTTCCGGAAGTTCAATGCGAATTTCGGTGAGATCGGAGAGTAGATGCGCGGCCCAGCGGTAGATGTTGCGCTCGCGCACGTTGTGACGCATCCGCTGCATGCGCGTCGATTGCTCCTCTTCGGACATTTCCAGCCCGCGATGGATGCTATCCGCGAGTTGCGAGACGTCGTAGGGGTTGACCAGCAGGGCATCGGAAAGATCGTGCGCCGCCCCTGCAAACGTGCTGAGGATCAGCGTGCCGCGTTCATCCTGGCGCGAAGCAATGAATTCCTTGGCAACTAGATTCATCCCGTCATGCAGGGACGTGACCATGCACAAGGAAGCGGCGTGGTAATACCGTGCGATCTCTTCGTGCGAATGGTGTTTCTTGAGAAACGCGATGGGTTTCCACCGCGAGGTTTGAAAGCGCGAGTTGATGCGTTCGGCTTCGGCGCTGACTTCAGCCAGGAAATTCTTGTAACGCTCGATGTCCGTGCGGCTGGGCGCTCCGATCTGCACGAAAGTGAAACGCTGCTGGTAAGCAGGATTCGTGTCGAAAAAGCGCTCGATGCCGCGGAAACGCTCGAGAATCCCCTTGGTGTAGTCCACGCGGTCAACGCCAATGCCCAGAAGGGAAGCCTCAATACCCATCTCGGCGCACAGCGCGGCGCGCTCTGAACCGGCGCTGCGCGACTCATGAACGCCTCGGGAATTCTCCGGAAACGCCACGCTGATCGGATATGGGCGCACGCGCGTGACGTGACCCTGTCGATTCACTGCGAAACGATCCCATTCGGTGATCGCCTCGAGTACCCGATCCACGGTCTCCAGAAAATTGTTGCAGTGCGATTGAATCTGCAAGCCCATGAGGTCGGCGCCCAGCAATCCATCGACGAGCTCGCGCTGCCACGGACAAATGCCAAAGACCTCCGGATTGGGCCACGGAATGTGCCAAAAAATCGCCACTCGCGCGTCAGGCCGCGCTTCCTTGACCATCCGCGGAAGCAGGGCGAAATGATAATCTTGCGCGAGAAGAATCGGTGATTCCGTGCCCTCCATTTCCTGCAAAACGGCGTCGGCAAATCGGCGATTGATTCTCTGATACTGCAGCCAGTCCTCGGGCCGGAAGACTGGTCGTGTATGTGCGATGTGGCACAGCGGCCAGAGACCTTCATTTGAAAAACCTTCGTAGTAGCCTTGGTCTTCCTCATCGCTTAGCCACACGCGGCGCAGCGTGTAGCTGGGGCGATCGGGTGGCACGCGCAGCCGATCGTGTGCATCGACGACTTCGCGGTCGGCGCTCCCGGAGCCATTGGCGATCCAGGTGCCATTGCAGGCGCGTAGCACAGGTTCGAGCGCGGTGACTACCCCGCTCGCCGGAACGATTACGTTAATGGACTTCTCGTTTTCGCCGAAGACGTGCATGTAGGGCTCGCGATTCGAAACAACATAAAGTGGTTTTTCCCTAAGTTTATTGCGCAGGCTGACGTGCAGGCGCTCGGCAGTCCACAGAGAAGCGTTCGAATCACGCAACCGCGCTTCTTCTTCCGCGGCAGCGCGCGCCGTATCCAGGTCACGCGCGAGGTGCTTCACTTCGTGATGGATTTCGTCGAGAATCTCGCCATTCGAAACTGCCGGCAGCGCGTTGGGCTGGCCGGTGCGCATCGTTCGCAGCCATTTTGCCGTGCGCGTCAGCGGACCGGTGAATGTCCACTGGACAAGAATCACCGCGAGCCCGGTGATCAGAAACGTTTGGACCAGGGCATTGAGCAGGGAATCGCGAAGGGTGCGGGAGACTTGTCGGTTGATGTGCGTCGTGTCGTGGAAGAGAACCAGGGTGCCCGCAATTTCACCGTTATGGTGAAGCGGCAACGCATAAATGTGAATCGGGGAATGGAAATCTTCATTGGCGGCAGCGGTTTCCTCCGCACTCAGGAATTCGCCTGCACCGGCGTCCTCCTGGGCGGCGCGAGTGGCAGCCACTGGACGCATCTTGAGGGCCGGCGGGAGACCGGAAGTGATCGCCAGCACGGTGCCTGCTTTGCTGTACACCGCGACGCCTTTCAAATGCTCGCGCTGACCGAAGCGCTCGACGAGACGCTGCAAGCTTCTATCCGGTGCGCGGTCGAGCAACGGCTCCACACTCTCTTGGAGACTTTCACCGAGAATTTCCGCGCGGCGCGAAAGGTCGCTTCGCAAAGTGCTCTTCTCCGTGCGCACCTGGTATGCCGCGAAGAATAGAGATACCGTTGCGACGCTAACGACCAAGGGCAGAATGATTTTCAGAGTCGTGCGCATGAGGACTCCTTGGTTTTCAAAAATGAAAGCGGGCCGCGAGGGCTGGGCGGGCGGCCGCATTGAAATTACGATTGTTGGTGACCGGCTTCTAGAGTATGCGGGGTATGTTTCGTTAGCACAAGTTCATTCCGGAGCCCGGAGTCACCATGACGCGAAGGGCGATGTTGCTGCCTTCCTCGGAGCGGTACCCCACAGTAACTTCGGCGCCCACAGCGAGTTTGCCTTGGACTTTGGTCTTGCCATCGACCAGGAATTGAACGGTGTTCACGCCCTGGTCCTTCCTCACCTGTACGGAGAATTCTCGATCTCCCACGGAGGCCATTTGCCCCGACAACGATTGTTTGTCCGGGGTCGGTTGCAAGTTAACCGCCGCAGAGTGGGCGGGGAGCGGCGTGCACCAGGCCGCCATCGTGAAACAAACCAGAAACAGGGTGGCTAGGCAGAGCGAAGTCCGGAATCGCATTGAATTTCCTCCCTTTCAATTTTTGACCGGAGCCCTTCAGGGAGGCAAGAAATGAACCAACACGGCAAGGAAATCTTCTTTTCCGATAAACACATGTGAAATCAGAAAGATGCGCGGAATAGCAGGCAATGGGCTGGCAGTAATGATCGGGTACTAGTGCTATGAATTTCTTGCCGCCGCGGCGTTGGACACGGGAGCATTGACCATGCCGTTGGTTGAAAGTAGGATTTGGTGCCATTCTGGCGAGTCGAGCGAGAAGGGTCGGAAAGAAACGAGGAACCAATTTGTATTGTTCCAAGTGTGGCGGAGCGCTGGCGGAAGGAGCGGCGTGTTGCACGAATTGCGGACACTCTTTCGCGTTTGCCGCCGCGGAGCCGCCGGCGCCGGTCATGAGTGCTTCGGTTGGCGCCCCGAGCGGAGGCGGCACGGCATCCATTCCCGCGTATGCCGGATACGCTGCCGTACCGCGCGTGGAGTACGCGGGATTCTGGCTGCGTTTTTTGGCGCTCCTCATTGACAATGTCGTGTTGGGTGTGGGGTTCGTGCTGATATTGATTCCGCTTGTCTTGTTGACGGGGCTGGGCGGATTCCTCGGCGAGATCCATCCTAACGAGGACTTGAATGATGTTGGCATCTTCATGCTCATCGCACTCATATTTCTTGCTGCCACGGTAAGCTTGCTTTTGACATGGCTGTACCACGCGCTGTTGGAGAGTTCCGAGTGGCAGGCTACGGTCGGGAAAAGGGTGCTGGGTCTGGTGGTGACGGATATGGCGGGACAGCGGGTGAGCTTCGGGCGCTCCACGGGAAGGCACTTTGGCAAGATCATCACCAACCTGGTGCCCGCATTGATCGGATACCTCATGGCGGGGTTCACCGAGAAAAAGCAGGCGCTGCACGACATGATCGCGGGATGCCTCGTGCTGCGGCGAAACAGTTGAAGAAAGAATTGGAAGTATAAAGTAGCGGCTGTGGGCCATGACGCTTCCTTATCTGTTAGCTTAGAAGCCGCTCTGGATGGAGACCGCCGCAAAACCGTCAACGCTGGGAAGCATTCTTCGGCAGCGCTGTCCCCGGTGCCGCGTGGGCAGGATCTTTCGCTATTCCGTCTTCCGCGGATTCCCCAAGATGTGTGAGCGTTGCTCCATCTGTGACCTTACGTTTGAGCGGGAACCCGGCTACTTCCTGGGCTCCATGTACATTAGCTACTTCCTGGGAGTTTTGATCATGGCGCCAATCGCAGCGCTGCTATGGGCCCTAACCGGCTGGGGGATCACCAAAGTCATCATCGGGGCAGTCCTGTTGTTCTTGCCGCTCGCGCCAACGATCACGCTCTTCGCGCGCGTACTGTGGATTTATCTTGACCAGGGCATAGATCCCGAACGATTACACTGACGAGTCCCCAAACCACGCCGGTACCAAGGAGCAGAGGCGTTGCTATTGAGGAATGAGGAACAGGGTCACCAGCATCAATAACGGGACCATGTCCCCGTCCATGATGCCGACCTTAAGCGGGCCGCCGCTGGCGGTCTTCACCATAGCGGAGCCGTTCCCGGCGTGGATCGCCAAGAGATCGTGGCTGATGGCTCAGCGAGCCGGAAAACGCGGAATCGCTCTGCCAGGCCCCCGGGTGCCAGGGCAGCGGGGTAGAAGCGGGTACTAGACCGGGTTGGTGATAAACAGGTTGCAAAAATGGGAAGGCGGGACGGGCGGTTCCTTGACTTGGGGAAGGGGCGACTGAATAATGGTAGGGCATAAGCGTACGCGCCGGAGGCGCTAAAGACATGTTCCTTGACGTTAAGGAATTGGCCGTCCGCAAGCTGCGCATCCGGAAGAAGTATGCCCCGGGCAGCATCGATTTTCATTCGGCGGAGATCAAGCAGATCGAGTCGCTCGAAGTGACGGCGACGGCAGAGCTGCTGGAATCGCAGATTCGCATCGAGGGTAGCCTCGAAACGAAGATCGAACTGGTGTGCGCGCGCTGCTTGGAACCGGTCGTGGAAGATGTTAGCCGGACCTTTGACTTGTTTTACGCTCCCTTGCCGAAAGAAGCGAAGCCGAAGGAAGACCGGCTGAAGGACGACGATACGGAAATTGGATTCTACCAAGGAGAAGGCCTCTTCCTGGCGGACGTGATCAAGGAGCAGGTGCTACTGGCACTGCCGTTAAAGGTAATCTGCCAGAGTGACTGCCGGGGGCTGTGCCCGAATTGCGGCGCCAACCTCAACCACGAAGAGTGCCGCTGTGAGACCCACGCGACGGACCCGCGAATGGCCCCTCTCGCGCGCCTCAAACAGGACTGGCTCAAGAAACAATAGGTTTTCGAGGGCCAACAAGCCCGATATAATCCGCCCACTGAGGCGGGCACGAGGTGTATTGCTATGCCTAACCCAAAACGACGGCATTCGAAGAGGCGCACGAGCACGAGGCGGGCGAACGACTTTTTGTCGAAGCCCGCGCTGGCCAAGTGTCCGAATTGCCACGAAATGAAACAGCCGCACCAGGTTTGCCCGCATTGCGGACACTACAAGGGCAAAGCGGCACAAGAACCGGCGTCGTAAGGATTTCGAGTTTTTCTCGCTTAGCCTGCGGACAGAATCCCATGATCACCATCGCCGTTGACGCCATGGGCGGAGACCACGCGCCCCGCCCCGAGGTCGAAGGCAGTGTGCTGGCCGCGCGGGAGTTTGGCGTGCGCATCTTGCTGGTGGGCCAGCCGAACGTGGTGCGTGCAGAGCTGGCCAAACACGCCGCCCCGAACCTGCCCGTCGAAATCGTGCCCGCCAGCGAAGTGATCACCATGAATGACCATCCCGCACAGGCCTTCCGGCGGAAGAAGGACAGCTCGGTGCATGTGGCGGCACGTCTAGTCCGCGAGGCGAAAGCCGACGGAATGGTCAGCGCGGGCAACACTGGAGCGGTGATGACCGTGGCGAGATTTCTGCTGGGGGCGCTGGAGTCCGTGGATCGCGTGGCTTTGGCGGCTCCGTTTCCGAACGCCAAAGGCGGCGTTTCCGTACTGCTCGATGTGGGCGCGAATGTGGATTCGAAGCCGGAGCATCTGGTGCAGTTTGCGGTGATGGGTGAAGTCTATTATCGCGCGACGTTTGGCAACAAGCGCCCGCGCGTGGGATTACTCTCGGTTGGTGAAGAGGAAATCAAGGGCAACGAACTGACGCGCGAAGTTTATACGCGGCTCAAGAAAAGCCCGGTGCAGTTTGTGGGCAACGTCGAGGGCGGCGATCTTTTTTCCGGCAACGTGGACGTCATTGTTTGTGACGGATTCGTGGGGAACATCGCGTTGAAGATCTGCGAGGGGCTGGCGGTGGGCATCTTCGGGCTGCTGAAGAAGTCACTGAAGAGCTCGCTGGTGTCCCAGTTTGGCGCCCTGCTTTCGCAGGGTGCCTTCAAGGGTTTGAAGAAGACCATCGATTACACGGAATACGGCGGCGCGCCGCTGCTGGGCGTCCGCGGCGTTTGCGTGATCGGGCATGGACGCTCGAACGCCAACGCCGTGAAAAACGCCATCCGTGTGGCGGCGGGACTCGCCCGTGCGCGCATGAACGAAAAAATCGAACAGGAGCTCTCGGCTGCCGCGGTTGTCGCGTGAGGCCGCCAGAGAAGGATTAACGATGGGCAAAGTCGCATTCGTGTTTCCGGGGCAAGCTTCGCAATACCCGGGTATGGGCAAAGAATTGGCGGAACAATATCCGGCAGCGAGAGCCGTTTTTAGCGAGGCCGACCAGACGCTGGGTTTCTCGATTTCGAAGATGTGCTTCGCGGGCACGGAAGAGGACCTCAAGCTGACGGCGAACACCCAACCGGCGATTTTGACGTGTTCTGTCGCCGTGGTTCGCGTGCTGGCGGAGAAGGGCTTGGCGCCGGATTTCGTGGCGGGGCACAGCCTGGGTGAATATTCGGCCCTGGTGGCGGCCGGGGCGCTGAAATTTGCGGATGCCGTGCAGCTCGTGCGCAAGCGCGGGTCGTATATGCAGGAAGCGGTTCCTGCCGGTGTGGGCGCGATGGCTGCCATCATGGGTTTGTCGCCAGCCGTGGTGGCAGATGCCTGCAAGCGCGCGGCGAAAGGCGAAATTTGTTCCGCGGCAAATTTGAATTCGCCGGAGCAAACGGTCATCTCCGGCCACGCCAGTGCGGTGAAACGCGCGGTGGAGATTGCCTCGCAGCTCGGTGCGAAGCGCGCCGTGATTCTGGCTGTTTCCGCGCCTTTCCATTCGGCACTGATGGCGCCGGCGCAGGAGAAGCTCGAAAAAGACTTGAGGCAAACGGAGTTTGCTGTCTTGCGCGTGCCGCTGGTGACCAACGTGGATGCGGACACAATTGCATCCGGCGACGAAGCGCGCGAAGCGCTGATCCGGCAGGTCATCATGCCGGTGCGTTGGGAAGAGTCGGTGCGGCTGTTGATCGATGAGGGCGTGAACACGTTTGTGGAAGTGGGCCCGGGACGCGTCCTAAGCGGACTGCTGCGGCAAATCGAACGCTCCGTGGCAACGCTGAACGTCGAGGACGAAAAAAGTTTGGCCGCAACGGTGGAAAAAATCGCCGGCGCCAGATCCGACGCCGCCTAGTAGCACGGCATGCGGCCCGTGAAGTGCAGTCGTAGGCGGAGACAATGTTTAGCTTGAAAGACAAAGTGGCGCTGGTCACCGGAGCGTCGCAGGGTATTGGGCGTGACACCGCCCTGGCGCTGACGGAAGCAGGCGCGAAGGTCGTCGTAGCGGCGCGGAATGAAGAGAAGCTCGCGGCGCTGGTCGGGGAGATTGTGTTAGCGGGCGGCCAGGCGTTGGCGGTAAGGATGGATGTGGCCGACACGGAACAGGTAAGAGCGGGATTCAAGCAGGTAATCGAAAAATTCGCACGGCTGGATATTCTGGTGAACAACGCGGCCATCACACATGACGGCCTGTCGGTGCGCATGAAGCAGGGGGACTGGGATGCCGTGATTCGAACAAATTTGACCGGCGCGCACCTGTGCATCCAGCAGGCGCTCGGGACCATGATGCGGGCGCGGGCGGGGCGGATCATTAATATCGCTTCCATCGTGGCGCAGATGGGGAACGCGGGGCAGGCGAACTACGTGGCGTCCAAGGC
>WNGO01002548.1_pt1 | contig 11949 bp, 10 predicted proteins | sample 5400511 | NCBI WGS metagenome assembly WNGO01 (sample SAMN13153380, study PRJNA577476) | soil metagenome | isolation source: 20 cm soil or saprolite under Garry oak tree replicate 2 | place: USA:California | collected 2016-06-15
CGGCCATTTGGCAGAGCGCGCTCGGGCACGCCGGGTGTGCCGTATGCCATGTCGATGACGTGCCGCAGGGCCGATAAGAAGACGACGCCGCTCGCGGCAAGAAACAGCGCCAGAGCGAGCCAGGCACCCGTCCCGACCGCCGCGCGCAACAGCTGATATTCGCTCATGAATATCGAGAAGGGCGCGACGCCGATCAGCGCCAACACGCTGACGAGGAGCGCGATGCCCCACAAAGAATCGGCACGCAGCGCGCCGGATATCGCGTGCATGTCGTGACTGCCGAAGCGTTGGCCGAGACGCCCGACGGCAAAAAACGCCAGCGACTTGCAGACCGAATGGTTCAGCGTATGGAACAGCGCCGCGAACGCGCCCAATGGTCCGAGACCATAGCCCAACGCGATGATCCCCATATGCTCGACGCTGTGATAGGCGAGCAGGCGTTTTGCATCGCGCTGAAACACGATGAATCCGGCGGCGACAAGGATCGACAAAAGACCGAACGCGGTCAGCAGCCCGTTGGTGAAGCCCTCGCCGAGCGCGTGCTGCACCGGCGTCACAAACCGCATGATGCAATAGAGCGCGGTGTTCAGCAGAAAACCGGAGAACATCGCCGAAACCGGCGCTGGCGCCTGGCTGTGCGCATCCGGCAGCCAGGAATGGATCGGCGCCAGCCCGGCCTTTGTGCCATAGCCGCGCCGATCGCGCTGGCCGACTGGATCGACGCCGCGGCGAGCAACGTCCCCATGAACGCAAACGCGATCCCGATCGAGCAGATGATCAGATACTTCCACATCGCCTCGAGCGAGAGCCGGTTCGGGTAAAGCGAGATCAGGAAGGCGCTGAGCAGCGTCGTCGCTTCCATGCCGACCCACATGATGCCGAGATTGTTCGACATCAGAACGAGCATCATCGCCGCCAGCGAACCCAGCCATAGGGCGCCGAAGCGGCGTGCGATCGCCGGCGTGAAGCTGCCATGGTCGGTGTCGACGGTGAAATACACGCTGGCGAAGGCCGAGCTGAGCAGGAATACGAGCGTCAGAACGACAATGTGGAACGCGGAAAAAGCGTCGATGTAGAACCACTGCTCGGCTGCCGTCACAACGCCTCGGCCGGACAGCACCGCGGCCCACAGATTTGCTGCGAGCATGCCTTCCGCCACGGTCACGCCGAGGATCGTCGCCAATACCTGCGGCGGCCGAAGGAGCAGAAGACAGAGTCCCGCGCCGGCAACCGCAAGGACCAGCATCGCGATGACCGATTGCTCGGCGAACATGGCGTGCCTCAGCCCTTCAATGCGCTGAGGCGATCGACCTCGATCGAGCCGAACTCGCGATTGATGTGATAGATCGCGATCCCCATGACGAAGACGCCGACAAACGCGTCGAGCAGCACCCCCAATTCGACCAGCAGCGGGGTGCTGACGACCGTGATCACCCCGAACACAAAGATGCCGTTCTCGAGAACCAGATATCCGATGACCTGCATCAGCGCGTTGCGCCGGCTGATGATCAGGAACAAGCCGACCAGCATCAGGAAGATCGCCGAATCGAGCATTACGAACGGTGCCTGCCGAAGCGCCGGCTTCATTTCCGAAGCGAGCCAGACCGACAAACCCAACGCGACGATCCCGAACAGCACCGACATGACGAAGCTGACGAAGGGCTGCACCTCGCGATTGGTGTCGGCGCGGGCGCGCAGCCGGATCAGCAGCCACGGGAAACCGATACCTTTCAGAGCTATGTTGCCGGCTGCCAGCAAGCCGGCCCGCCAGCTCAGCCCGCCTTGGTGCGCGATCAGCGGCACCAGGCCGAACAGGATGCCCTGGAACGAAAGCCAGCGGATGCAGGCGCCGATCCGGCTCGTGCCGAGCAGGGCAAAGCAGCTCAGCAGGCCGAGCGCGTGGACGGTTTCGAGAAGCGGAAACACGGCGGTTCAGACCAGGACCAGGATGAAGCCGACGGCGGAAAGCGTCGCGGCGCCGACGATGAATTGCGGCACCTGTACGAGGCGATAGCGGGCCATCGCCGACTCGATCATGCCGATTGCGAGGGCCACAACAGCCATGCCCAGCAGCATCGCCGAGGCGTCCAACCATGGGATCTCGCTGCGCAACGGAACGAGGCCGATCAGCAGCGAGCCGAGGACCCACAGCTTCAAGGCCGCGGCGTATTGAATGATGCCGAGCTCGGGGCCGCTATGGTCGAGCACCATGACTTCGTGGATCATCGTCAATTCGAGATGCGTCGTCGGGTCGTCGACCGGGATGCGGCTGTTCTCGACCAGTGTGAGGATCAGCAACGTCATCGCGACAAGCGCCAAAGTCGGCAGCGCGGCGATCCAAGCCGCCGGGTTTATCGCGTCATAAATCGGTGTCAGGGAAAACCCGCCGGTGACGCGCGCGAGCACCGCCAGTCCGAGTAGGAAAGCGGGTTCGGCGAGCGCCGCGAAATGAACCTCGCGGCTCGCGCCCATCCCTTCAAAGCTGGAGCCGGTATCGAGCGCCGCCAGCACCGTCGCAAAGCGCCCCAATGCGAGAAGGCCGGCCAGGACGATCAGATCACCGGAAAAGCTCAATGGCGACGGCATGCCGCCGAACGGGACAATCAAAATGGCGGCCAGCAGCGCCGCCAGGTTCGCGACCGGCCCCAGCCGGAAAATCCAGCTCGTCGCCTCGCCGTAAACTGCGCCCCGCCGCAGACACTTCAAGATGTCGAAATAGGGCTGCAGCAATGGCGGCCCGCGTCGGCCGGCGACAAAGGCTTTCATGCGGTTGATCAGCCCAAACAACAGCGGCGCGAGGACCAGCGCAAACAGGGGCGGAAGAACCGAGGCGAAACCGCGCATCGCTCAGAGGCTCGCCCACACCAGCAACGCCACCAGCGTCGCCGCGACATAGAGCACATAGAGGTGAATATGGCCGTGCTGGATCACGTCGAGCCGGCTCACGATATGATCGAACCAGCGGAACGTCGGCGCGAACAGCAATCGCAACCAAGGATCGCCGCTGTCGCTCTGATAGGAGGCGCGGCGCGGGAAATAGCCTTGCGGCGATGCCAAAGCCTCGCGGTTCCTGACGAACAGGTGGAATTGCGTCGTCAGCGGCTGGACGAAGGATGACGCGGTGTATTGCATCCTCGGGCTCGGAAACAGATAGCCGCAGCCCCAGACCGGACCGCGCCCGATCCTGCGCGCGGCGAGTCGGCGCGCCCGCAACAACCACATCGCCAAGGCCAGCAGGATCAGGACACCGAAAATCGCGACGGTGACGGTCAGGGAGGCGGCAACCGGTGCGAGTTGCGAGTGGATGTTGCCCGCGCTGCTTCCGGTGGCGGCGGACAGCACATCGGCGAGAGACCACACGATCGCCGGCGCCGCGATCCCAATGATGACGCACAGTAGCGCCAGAACCGCCATCGCGGCGCGCATCGGCGGCGCGGCCTCGTGCGCCTTCTCGGCTTCGGCGGTCCGCGGCGAACCGAGAAACACGATCCCGAATGCCTTGGCGAAACACGCCGCGGCGAGCCCGCCGATCAGCCCCATCGCGACGATCGCCATCAATCCGGCCAGCGCAATGCTGGCGGCTGGATCCATGACCGCGGCAAAACCCGCGTAGAACAACAGGAACTCGCTGACAAAGCCGTTGAGCGGCGGCAAGCCGACAATCGCGGCGGCGCCGATCAGAAACGCGGTCCCGGTCCACGGCATGCGTTTCAGCAGGCCGCCGAGTTTATCGAGTTCGAGGCTGTGCGCGCCGTGCTGCACCGCGCCGGCGCCGAGAAACAGCAAACCTTTGAAGATGCTGTGATTGAGGATGTGCAGCAGGCCGGCGGCAAAGCCGATGACGGCGAGCGCCGGGGTGCCGGTCGCCAGTCCGAGCACGCCAAGACCGATGCCGAGCAAAACGATCCCGATGTTCTCGACGCTGGAATAGGCGAGCAGCCGCTTCAAATCATGCTGCGCCAGGGCAAACAGCACGCCGAGAACACCGCTCGACGCGCCGATGGCGATGAGGGTCCAGCCCCACCATGGCTGCGGTGTCCCGAGCAATGTCAGGATGCGTACCAGACCGTAAATGCCGATCTTGATCATCGCCCCCGACATCAATGCCGAGGCATGGCTGGGGGCGACCGGATGCGCTTCCGGCAGCCAGACATGCGCCGGGACGATGCCGGCCTTCGAGCCAAAGCCGATCAGCGCCAGAATGAAGGCCACAGAACACAGCGTCGTGGCCTTCAGGACGCTGCCGTAAGCGTCGAAATCGGAGCTGCCCGCCAACCCGCCGAGCAGTACGAAGAGCACGAGAAGAAACGCCGTTCCGATATGGGTCGCCGCCAGATACGTCCACGCGGCATGCCGCACGCTCTCCTGCCGGTCATCGAAAATGACCAGGAAGAACGGCGCCAATGCCATGATCTCCCAGGCCAGCAGGAACAACAGCCCGTCATGCGCGGCGACCACCAAGGCCATTGCCGCGGTCAGCAGGTTCAAGTGAAACCAGCTTGCCGCGATGCCGGGCCGCTCGCCGCGGCTGCTCATGTAGCTGCCGCCATAGATCGCGGTTAGGATCGACAGGCCGAATACCGGCAGCAGAAAAAACGCCGACAGCGCATCGATCTCGAGATGGATCGTCCCGCCCGGCATGAATGAGGGGGCAAACAGGCTTTGCGGCTGCCCGGACAGCAGCACGCGAACCGCTCCGGCCAGTCCTATGGCGCAGCCGCCGATCGCGCCTGCCTGCCCGGCCAGTCGGCTCGGTCGCGATTTCGACCGGAGGACGACTGCCATCGTGCCACCCAGTACCAGCAGCAGAATCGCAGCAAGAAACTCGGCCACAGCGGGTGACTATCCCTTTTTGAGGCGGATGCCGCGGCCGCCTTCGGGGCTGACCGCCCCCTCCGCGATCAACTCGATGCCGGCCGTATCGAGGGCATCGATCAGCTTCATCAGCGAATCGACGTTGCCGCGAATGACACCTTCGCTCGCCTCCATACGCTGGATCGTCGGGACAGAAAGTCCCGACAGCTCGGCCAGCCGCCGCTGGTCGATGCCGAGCAGGGAACGCGCGGCCCGGAGCTGTGCAGCAGTTATCATGTTTCAAACATCAAAAACACTATCTGTGCATTAACTCTCGATGTCCCGCTTGTGGATGTGGCATCCGGCCGCACCGATAAGGCACGGCCGTCCAGGTCGCCGATGAACGGCAGCTTCCCACCCGACTGAGCGGGTCTCCATCGCAGGGGAATGGCTGGAATGGGGGCAAATGCACCCATTCGACAAAAATGGCGTGTGGACGCCTTAAGGCTGGGAGGACGGTGGCACCGGCGCCACCAAAGCCCGCCGCACCTTCCTCAGCAATTCGCTCGGGGTAAACGGCTTTTCGAGCGCGTTTCCGATGCACGCCGACATCCCGACGGCGTCCCGATGTTTCGGGACCAGCGTCATGATCGGCGCTGACGGATCGATATCCGCGATGGCGCTGGTGGCGGGCTTCCCATCCGGAGTAGACGCCGCGACATCGCAGATGATCAGATCTACCCGAAGCACGGCGAGCCGCTCGAGCGCAGCCGCAGCCTCAGCAACGGCAATGACCGTGAGGTCGGCCGGCTCCAGGACGCTCTTTACGGCAAGCCGCACGGCGGGATCCGCGTCGATGACGAGGACCGTGACCATTCGCGCAGCACACGGATGGTTGCTGTCCGTCGTTCTTTCAGGCTCGGGGAGATTGTCGGCCATATCGAGGCTTTGCTGCCGCCTAGACAGGCGCGACATGCTCAACCATGTCCCGCGGGTCGCCGCTGATTTTGCCGCGGATGTGGGCCTGAGCTTCGCCTCCAGGAGATCAGCGAGCTTTTCGAATTCCCTCGCGGCAGCAAGGTAGGAGTTCCGCAAATCGGCGTCATCCGCCGCGTCGGCGGCGCGCTGTCGAAAACGGGCCGCGTCTTCACGATAGCGACTCGCGTCGTGAGATTTTGTCACTTGAATGTCGTCCTGAGAAGATTGGGACACGACCGCTGACAGCGGCTGCCTGTCCGCTCAGCTAGGGTCTCGTCGGGTGTGCCCGCTTGATAATCCCGGCCAAAAACTTGATACGCCGGCTTGGGCGGCTTCCGTGATTCAACGGCTCGCCAAGCTGGCCGCGACCACCGCGACGAGAAGGATTACGGCGGGCACGACCACGATAAGGCTCCAGCGTTCTCGCCTTTGGCGCACAGCTCGCGGATGTTGCGACGCCAGCTGCGAATGACGGCGACGATGGCGATGTCAGCAGAAAAGAGGGCGGGGATTTGCCGGTCCTTGGCCCGCAACGTCGGGTGTTCGGTCAACGGCTCTATCAAGGCTTTGGCCAGAATCATCAAACTGGCGCGAGTGATGCGGATCCATCTGAGGCTGATCCAGGCGCGCAAGAGTCCGAGCTCAAACGAAGACTCCGCCTGGCAATGGCACAGCAGGAACCACATGACAAAAATCGTTGAGAAGCAGGGGTCTTTGTTCCGTCTGAGCGATGCGGCGTACCGGCGATTGCTCGAATTGGTGATCGCCGAGCAGGAATATGATCTTTGGGAATTGGGCCGGTGCATCGGCTGCATCCACGCCAGCATGGGCAGCTTTCAGCGCGATGACGCCGAATTTGAATTGGCACGGCAAGATGTTAAGCGGCCATCCAACTCGTCGGCTATTGTTCAGCCGAATGCCTCAAACCGCCGTGAACGGCCGGCCGCCGGGCGATCCGGCGGGAGCAGCATTGAGTGCAAGTAAACATTTTCAGGCAGATGAAGCCGAGGCGCGCTGCTTTCTCATTTGGCCCGGCGATGTCCCGGTCCACCGTTTGAACGCGTGGTTGAACGCTCCGAGCTCCGAATATCCCAGCAGCCAAGCGATCTGTTTCAGCGAGACCTGCTCCTCTTCGAGGTAACGCAACGCGAGGCGGTTTCGGAGGCGGTCGAGGACTTCGCCAAAATTTGTGCTTTCCTGAACGAGACGCCGTCTGAACGACCGCTCGCTCATGCCGAGCTGCTCGGCGACCACCGCCGCCCGTGCCCGTCCGCTAGGCAGAAGACCGATGAGCTGGTCTTCTACCAAGCTCCGCAGCCCGGCAGGAGCGCGCTTCTCCGACAGCATATCGCCAGCATGCGCCTCCAGGATCTGCAGAAGACGGCTGTCCTCCGAAATAACCGGCAGTTCCAATATGCTTTGCGGTAGTACCCAGCTGTCCACGGCCTGCATGAACTCGACCGGGCACCGCAGGATCCGATGAACCTCCCGCAACCCTGAGTCCCTCGCATGCGCAAAGCCGACGCGCGAGGGCGCAAAATCGCGATTGGTCAGCTTATGCAATACTCGGTTGAAGGACAGCGCGGTAAATTCAGAATGCTGTCGGCAGGGCTCGTCGACAACGAGCGCACGGTGCAGGATCAGCAAAGATTCATTTTGCTGTTGCGAGATCTCAAGGCGAATTTCCTCGGTTGTCGTTGCGGCGTATTCCGCCAGGTGCTCGAGCGCTTCCGCGACTGTTGCCGAGGAGGCTGCCAGATAGAAAAGCAGACCGATCTCGCGTAGGTCCATCGCCGCCGCGGCATGCAGCCCGAGCAGCGGATCGTCTGCCTCGACGGCAGCCAGTTCGAGGAAGCGATGCTGGGAAGCGGCCGATAGCTTGCCGGGGTCTTGCGTCAGTTGAACGCGCGACAGCTCCGATTTTGAGAGAAGCGGCTCGGCGTCGATGCCCTTTCTGTCGAGGTAACGCAGCGTCTCGCGGGCGGCGATGCCACGGGTCCACACGAACGGAAGCAGGGGCACGTCGGCTTGGGGGAGGTTCCTCATACAATGAGCCTCCGGCCGCATGGAGGTCTGAAGACTGCGGGCACGATAGCCCAGCCGAGGATCGACATCTTGTCGCTATATTGAATCGGCCCTGATCGGCACGATCAAGCGCGCCAAGAAACGAGCATTGATCCACGTCAACAGTCCGAAATGCGGCGCTCTCGCTGTCCCGGCGTCGCCGAGCTAGCGAGTTCGGCAAAGCGGGATCCCGAACCGCGGCGCCGAAAGTCGGGCCCGCATGACGTGAATGCGCGACGGCGCCCGGCCCAAAGCAGCGCAGGAGCCTTGCGATATGTGGCCGGTGTCAACGGCGGCAGCCCATGCGCTCTTCCTGCTCCCGCACCTCGCGCAGCCGCCCTTCGGTCCGCGCCCGCTCCATTGGGTTGAACTCTCGGTCCATGCGGACGCGCAGCTCGTCGGCCTCGCGGCGCAGGCCATAGCAGCGCTCGCGGGTGTCCTCGCCATAGCGCCGCTCGCCATAACCGGTTTCGCCGTGGCGGCGCTCGTCATAACCGGGTTCGCCACGGCGGCGCTCGTCATAGCCCGGCCCCGGCCCCGCCCGGCCGCCGCCGTAATTGCATTGCAGATTGCCGTTGTTGTTCCCGATATCGCCGACGCAGCGCCGCACATCGGCGAGCGAAGTGCGCTGCTCGCGCCCGTCGGCGCGGCGGCAGGTCGCGACCAGCGTATCGCCGCGAAGCGCCGCACCCATGCAACTGCTCAGATACGAGCCCTGCGGCAGACCTTGCGCTGCGGCCGGCTGCATCCACGCGACTCCGGCCAGCAGCACCCCGGTTAAAGCTGCCGTTCCCCTCTTCATAGCGGTCCTCCGATCCTCCGATTGACGCAAAGCAATGCCGCACCAACAACGTCATTGAAGGCCGGTTCCTTCCCGCAAATCGCACTTTTGACACGGCATGGACGGGGCAGGCGGCGCTCCCTATGTTGCATCGGCTGCCGCGCGGGAGGGCGGGAATGAAGCAGTTCGGCATCGGCCAGCCGATCCGGCGCGTCGAGGATCGGCGTTTCCTCACGGGCTATGGCCGCTATCTCGACGATATCTCGCGCTCGCACCAGGCCCATGCGGTCGTTTTGCGCTCGCCGCATGCCCACGCCCGGATCCGCGCGCTCGACATCTCGGCGGCGGCGGCATTGTCTGGCGTCCTGGCGGTATTGACCGGCGAGGATCTGGCAAAGGACGGTCTCGGCACGATCCCCTGCGCGACCGGGCTTACCAATCGCGACGGGTCGCCGATCGCGATGCCGCCCCGGCCGGCTCTGGTGCAGGAGCGCGTGCGCCATGTCGGCGATGCCGTGGCCCTGGTCGTTGCCGAAAGCGCCGCTCTCGCGCGCGACGCCGCCGACCAGATCGTCGTCGACTATGATCCCTTGCCGGCCATCGCGGACACCGCAGAGGCCCTCGACCCGGGGCAGCCCGCCGTGTGGCCCGAGCTGAACCGGCAGCCCGGCAATTTGTGCTTCGAGTGGGAGGTTGGCGACGGCGATGCCGTGCAGCGCGCTACTGCGGCGGCTCGTCACCGCATTTCACTGACGCTCGTCAACAACCGGGTCGTCGTCAATTCGATGGAGACGCGCGGCGCGATCGGCGAATACGACCCTGGCGAGGACGCCTACACGCTGTGGAGCTCGACGCAAGGCTCGCACTTTGTGCGCGGGCTGCTCGCCGAGCATGTCCTGAAGATCCCGGAGAACCGCATCCGGGTCGTGACCCCGGATGTCGGCGGTGGCTTCGGCATGAAGCTGTTTCTCTATCCGGAGCACGTGCTCGTGCTGTGGGCGGCGAAAAGGGTCGGTCGTCCGGTGAAGTGGGTTGCCGACCGTTCGGAAGCGTTCGTCACCGATACGCAAGGCCGTGACAATGTCACGCGCCTCGATCTGGCGCTTGACGACGAGCTGCGCTTCACCGGGCTGTCGGTCGAGATCATCGCCAATATGGGCGCCTATCTGTCGAACTTCGCGCCGGAGATCCCGACCTTCTCGGGTGCGGTCATGCATAGCGGCGTTTACGCTATTCCCGCGATCCATGTCGTCTCGAAGGGTGTCTTCACCAATACCGTACCGGTCGATGCCTATCGCGGCGCCGGACGGCCGGAAGCGGCCTATGCGCTGGAGCGGTTGATCGATGTCGCCGCCCGCCGGCTGGGCATCACGCCCGATGAATTGCGCCGGCGCAATTTCATCCGGCCCACCGCGATGCCGCACACGACGCCGCTCGGGCTCGTCTATGACAGCGGCGATTTCGGCCGCAACATGCAGGATGCGCTCGCCGCCGCGGATGCCGCCGGCTTTGCCGCACGGCGCGCCGAGGCGCGCGCCCGCGGCCGCTACCGCGGTCTCGGGCATGCCGTCTATATCGAGCAATCCGGCTTTCCGCCCGACGAATTCGCCGAGTTGCGCTTTGATCCGGCGGGCACTCTGACCTTGCTGATGGGCACGCAATCCTCGGGCCAGGGGCATCAGACCGCCTACGCGCAGCTTGCCGCCGAACGGCTCGGCCTCTCCTTTGAGAAGATCCGGGTGTTGCAGGGCGACACCGCGATGATCGGCTTCGGCCGCGGCACCGGCGGCTCGCGCTCCTTGCCGGTCGGCGGCGCGGCGCTGATGCATGCGGCCGACAAGCTGATCGACAAGGGCAGGAAAATCGCCGCCCATATGCTGGAAGCGGCCGAGGCCGACATTTCTTTTGAGGATGGGGTGTTCGCGATCACGGGCACCGATCGATCGGTCGACATCGACGCGGTAGCGCGCGCCGCCTTCAACCCGGGACAATTGCCGCCGGGGCTCGAGCCCGGCTTTGCCGAGAGCGGCCACTTCACACCGCCGCAACCGACTTTCCCGAACGGGTGTCATGTCTGCGAGGTCGAGATCGACCCCGACACCGGACATATCGAGATCACGCGCTATCTCGTCGTCGACGATTTCGGCACGGTCATCAACCCGCTGCTCTTGCGCGGCCAGGTGCATGGCGGGATCGCGCAGGGTGTCGGGCAGGCGATGCTGGAGCGCACGGTCTACGACCCCGAAAGCGGCCAATTGCTGACGGGCAATCTGACCGATTATGCGATCCCGCATGCCGATACGCTGCCGGCGCTTGAGTTCAGTTACAACGTCGTGCCGTGCCGCACAAACCCGCTCGGCGTCAAAGGCGCCGGTGAGGCCGGCGCGATCGGCGCGCCGCCGGCGCTCGTCAACGCCGTTGTCGATGCGCTGGCCGAGCTCGGGATCGACCATCTCGACATGCCGTTGACCCCGGAGCGGCTGTGGCGCGCGATGCGTGACGCCACCGGACGGCGCGCCGCATGAAGTTGAGCTGCAATAGCATCTCGCGTCCTTCGAGACGCGGGCTGCGCCCGCTCCTCAGGATGAGGTCCTTTCTTTGATGGCATTGAGAAAAATCCTCATCCTGAGGATCCCGCGTAGCGGGCGTCTCGAAGGACGCACTCGCTCGATCCGGCTTTTGCCAGGAGGGCGTCTTGTTTGACCCGCTCCTGGATGTTGCATTGCGCGCGGCGCTGGCCGGCGGCGAAGCGGTCATGTGCGCTTATGCCGATCCGAACTGCGAGATCACGCAGAAAAGCGATGCGACGCCGGTCACCGAAGCCGATCTCGCCTCGGAACGGGTCATCGTCGAGATGCTGCTGGCGGCCTATCCGGGCATTCCGGTCGTATCGGAGGAAACCGTGCCGGAGGCCGGATTTGCCTGTCCGACGGCGCCCCGCTTCTGGCTGGTCGACCCACTCGACGGCACCAAGGAATTTGTCGCCCGCAACGGCGAGTTCGCCGTGCTGATCGGTCTCATCGAAGACGGCCGCCCGGTGCTCGGGGTGGTGCACGGCCCGGCAATCGGCCTGACTTATATCGCGCACGGTTCCGGCACGGCGATGATGCGCCGCGGTCAGGGTGCCTTCACGCCGATCCGGGCACGCGTGCCGGCCCCTGATGGCGTTGTCGTCGTGCACAGCCGCAGCCACGAAAACAGCCGGCGGCTCGCCGAATATTTTCAGGGCAAGCCGGTACTCGGACGCCTGAAACGCGGCAGCGCTCTCAAATTCGGTGTGCTGGCGGCGGGCGAGGCGGATTGTTATCCGCGCTTCGGGACGACGATGGAAT
>WNGO01002404.1_pt1 | contig 11946 bp, 9 predicted proteins | sample 5400511 | NCBI WGS metagenome assembly WNGO01 (sample SAMN13153380, study PRJNA577476) | soil metagenome | isolation source: 20 cm soil or saprolite under Garry oak tree replicate 2 | place: USA:California | collected 2016-06-15
GATCCTTGGCCGATTTGCGAGCGCCTTTGCGAAGCGACTCGAGCGTCCCCCTCGCGAAGCCGCGCCTCCCGACCCCGCGGTCGGGGAGCTACGCCAGGAGCTCGAGGCCTTACAGGAACGGCTCGACTTCATCGAGCGTGTGCTCGCGACTCAGAAAGAGCACACCGACCGCGCGCTACCGGGGGAGAGAGACCAACCGGAGACGAAGGCTCGGGGTTAATAGGGTAACCATCCATGACCGCTCCGCTGGACGACAGGATGTTCGGGGAGGCCTAACAAGCGGGCCGGGCCAGCAGCTCGTGCTGGCGCAACCCGGCCTCGGTGGTACAATTCCGGTTGTGAATCCCAAGACACGCACCCGTGCGCGCTCCAGAGCGTCGCTGCTCGCGCTGACCCGACTGGTCACGCGCGCCGGCAAGGCCCGTAGCGCGACGCCCGCCGCTGGGACGGCCGAACCACCTGTCCCACGTCCGGCTCTCCCTACCCTCTACAGCAACGAAACCGGTCGGGGATACCGGCTGGACCGTCTCATTGGCAAAGGTGGCTTCGGGGAGATCTACCTCGCGACGCCGACGCCGGCGGCATCGCTCCCGCCGCGGGTGTGCGTCAAGATCAGCCACCGGATCACCGGCTGGCTCCGCGAGGCCTACTTTGCGCAGCTCCTCGGCCGACAGGCCCGCGCGCTGCGGGTGTACGACACGTTCGTGCAGCCCGAAGCCACCGGCACCCGCTACTGCCTTGTCATGGAGTACGCCGAGCACGGCGATCTCGGCGCCTGGCTGGACGCGAAGGGGGCGCAGCCCGAGAAATACGTGCGGCAGGAGATCGCCGGCATCCTGGAAACGCTGGACGTCCTGCATCGCGGCCAGGCCCTGCACCGCGACCTGACGCCGTTCAACGTATTCGTGTGCGAGAACGAGCGTCTGAAGCTGGGGGATTTCGGGATCGCGACGCACCAGGCGAGCCGTCACGGCGTGACCGCCGATGCCTTCAACCTCATGGGCGCGCCGACCGAGATCGCCTGGGGGAAGGTACGGAAATGGCAGCAGCGCGATGACATCTATCAGGTGGGCCAGCTGATCGCGATGCTGCTCCGGGGCGACGTCCACAGCCCCATGCGGAGCCGCGACGTCCGACGGCTGCCCTGCAGCGACTACCTGAAAGAAGTCATTCATCGCTGCCTGGGCGCGCGCGAGAAACGCTACGAATCGGCGGGCGAGCTGATCGCCGCCCTCCGCAAGCGTCCCACGCGCCTCCACACCGGCCGCGTCCAGAGCCTCAAGGCACGTCACTTGTCGTTCACCGGATTCTTGAGCCGGCCGCGGCGTGAAGCGATTGCCGCCGCCAAGCGCTCGGGCGCCCTGGTCCAGTCGAGCCCGGGACCGTCCACGGACATTCTCGTGCGCGGGCGCCCCAACGCTCTGCAGGTGGCCGGGAAGAGCGGCGGGCTGAAGCTGATGGAGATCAGACGGCTGGCGGCCAAGGGGCACCGGATCACCATCATTGGAGAGGCGTTGTTCTGGAAGCTCGTCGCGCGCGCCAAGGCGCGGCGTCGGACCAGGCGATAACGGGGTACTACTTCAGGGAGACGCGACCATGATCTTCAGCCTCACGACGTTCACCCTGATTCACGTTGTGCTGAGTCTCCTCGGGATCGTCGCCGGGCTCGTGGTCGCGGGCGGACTCGTGGCCGGCAAACGGCTCGATGGCTGGACCGGGGTTTTCCTGACTACGACTGTCTTGACCAACATCACCGGGTTCGGTTTCCCTTTCGTGACCGTCCTCCCGTCTCACGCTGTCGCCATCATCTCCCTGGTCGTGCTCCCGGTCGTCATCGCCGCGCGCTATTGGAAACATCTCATGGGACTCTGGCGCAAGGTTTACGTCGTGGGGACGGTGTTCGCCCTCTACTTGAACGTCTTCGTGCTGGTGGCGCAGCTGTTCCGCCGGATCCCCGCGCTGATCGTCCTCGCCCCGAAGCAAAACGAGCCGCCCTTCGCGCTGACGCAGCTCCTCGTGCTGGGGCTGTTCGTCTGGCTCGGCCGTGCCGCGCTGCGGGGGTTCCGCAGCGGGCCGACCGCACCAGCGTCCGCCGGCGCGTCTTCGCCACGCGGCTTCTGATCCTCGAGCGGAGGCGGTCTGTCAGGGAATAGCCGCTACCGCCGGCGGAGAATCGCTCGTGCCGGCGCCCCCTCGTGGCCGCGTACCTTCATGGGCAAGACGATCAGGTCGTAGTCGCCGCCCGGGGCGTCGCTCAGGTCCAACCCTTCGACGATCGGCGTTCCTCGCCCGAGAATGATCCGATGCGTGCGCGGCGCCGGGGCGCCGAACTGCTCGGCGGAGATGTAATCGATGCCCACGAGCTTGACACCCGCGTCGACCAGGAGCTGAGCGGCGTCGGGCGCGATGTAGGCGAAGTCGCGGTGAAACACGGCGGAACTCATCCACCGGCGCGCGGTGCTCCTGGTGCGGAACAGCAGACGCTCTGCGCCTCTCCATTGATGCCGGTTGAGCTCGACGGCATCGATCGCCTGCACGCTGTCGGCAATTTGGATCACGCGCGCAGGTCCAATGAGCGCATCGAGCGCGATCCGGTCGACCGGCGCGCCATCGACCAGGAAGTGCATCGGGGCGTCGACGTGCGTTCCGCTGTGCGCTCCCAGCGAAAAGACCGAAAGCGTGAGGGGATCGCCGCGCCGCATGTCCTTGAGGAAGGCGAACCGCATGGGCGCGTCCCCCTCGTACACCGGCGTGGTCGCGGAATCGAGTGTCGCGGTGGCATCGATCCATGCGGGAGTTCCTGCCTGCTCCGCGTACACCTGGCATGCGACGACGGCCAGTGCGAAGACGGCGACCCGGGGGGTGAGGAATCGTTCAGCGAGCATCTCGTGGTCTCTCCTTCAGTGAGTCAGGCACCAGTCAAGGACGAGGCTGGGTTGTTCCGTACACCAGCCGCGACAGATCGGCGACCAGGTTGTGCGCGACGCTGTCCTCCTTTATCCCACCCGTCAGCACTGTGAGCACGTAGGGGCCGCCGCGCGCCGGATACACGACAGCGGCGTCGTGGTAGACGACCTCCCCGATCCAGCCCGTCTTGTGCGCCACGCGCGTCCCAGGCGGGACGCCCACGGGGATCCCCTCGTTGAACTCCTGGCGGCCCAGGATGGCGAGCATGGAATCGCATGACGGGCGGCTCGCCGCGCGACCCTGGACGATCGCGATGAGCAGCACGCCGAGGTCGCGCGCCGTCGTGGTGTTGTTGAGTCCGGCGCGGTAGGCCTGGCCGTCCTCCACGCCGCGCAGCACTTGAATCGACCAGGCGCCCAGGGCCCGCGCTGACGCCTGGGCGCGCACCGCCCCGACCCGCTCGATCAGAATGTTGGTCGCGAGGTTCGACGATCGCGTGATCATCAGCTCGAGCAGCTCCCGCACCGACCGATTCCGTCCCACCGACTCGTACAGTGTCGAGTCCGAATCGTCCTCTTTGCCGACGATGAACGCCTCAGCGGGTACCAGCGATGGAAAAGCGGTGTGGACCGTGAGTGAGTCGTCCAGTCGCAGCAATCCCGCGTCCGCGTCCCGAAAGATCTGAATCATCACCGGGACCTTCATCGTGCTCGCGGCGTGGAAGCGCAGATTCGCGCCGATCAGGAGGGAGTCGGGACCCGCCAGACTGCGGTAGTACAGACCCACGGCACGGGCCGGGGCTCGGGCGATCCGCTCAGCGAGGCGCTGCGCCAGGGCCGTTGGATCCTGTGCGTGCGCCGTGCGGCCCATCGCGACGAGCAGGCTGACAAGGAAAAGTCGCTTCATTTGATTAAATTAGAGCCGTGAGCGAGTTCGTGTTCGGCACGCACAACGCCGCGTTCGTGCAGGTGATGTACGAGCAGTACCTGCGGGATCCTGCCTCGGTCGGCGAGGAGTGGCGGCAGCTGTTTGACAACGGGAAGCTTGCCGAGCTGCCGGTGATTCCGACGGACCGCGCCGAAGTCCTGCGGGACGAGGGACGGGGAACGAGGGACGGGTCGATCGCCTCCACTGAAGGCACCCGGCTCCCGTCTCGCGTTCCCCCCCCCCTCCCCCCTCCCGAGCATCTGACCCCGATCACCGGCCCCGCGGCCCGTCTCGCGCAGAACATGACCGACAGCCTGTCGGTCCCCACTGCCACTTCGTTCCGCGAAATCGCTGTGGACGTGCTCGATGCCCGGCGCCGTGAGCTCAACGCGCAGCTCGCCCAGTCCGGCAAGAAGATCTCGTTCACGCATCTGATCGGCTTCGCGATCGCGCGGGCCGCGCGCGAGCTCCCGGTAATGACCCACGCGTTCCAAGAGGTCGAAGGGAAGCCGCATCGCTTCGATCCCCACGGTGTGAACCTCGGTCTCGCGGTGGACGTGGAGAAGAAGGACGGCAGCCGCGCCCTGGTCGTGCCGGTCATCAAGCATGCCGAGGGCATGGACTTCGCGACGTTCCACACGACGTACGAGACACTCGTGGAGAAGGCGCGCGGCAACAAGCTTCTTCCCGACGACTTCGCGGGTGCGACGATCACGCTCACGAATCCGGGCACCATCGGCACGGTCGCCTCGGTACCGCGCCTGTTGAAGGGTCAGGGCTCGATCATCGCGACTGGCGCGATCCGCCAGATCGGGCCCGCCAAGGTCATGACGATCACCTCGACCTACGATCACCGGATCATTCAGGGGGCGGAATCGGGACTTTTCCTTCGCAAACTGGACTCCCTGCTCCAGGGAGAGGACCGTTTCTACGAGCAGGTGGCGGAGACTCTGGCAATCACGGGGCTCGGGGCTCGGGACTCGGGGCTCGGACCGGCTCCAGCACGGGCACTTCCGAGTCCCGAGCCCCGAACCCCGAGCCCCGACGAGTTGAAGCACGTCGCCGCCGCCATGGCCTTGGTCAAGGCGTTCCGGAACTTCGGGCACATGGCCGCGCGCCTCGACCCGCTCGGCTCGGAACCCCCCGGCGATCCCGCGCTCGATCCCGGCCCGCTCGGCCTCACCCCGGAGATCATGGCCCGGATCCCGGCCGAGGTGCTGCGCATCTACGTCCCCGGCCGCACCCTCGCGGAGGCGTACCCGAAGCTCCAGGAGACGTACTGCGGGACCATCGCCTACGAGGTGGAGCACATCGGGAGTCATCAGGAGCGCCTGTGGCTGCGGCAGGTGATCGAGTCGGGCGAGCATCGGAAGCCGCTTGCACCGGAGCAGCAGCGCAAGCTGCTCGGTCGCCTCACCGCCGTCGAAACACTCGAGCGCTTCCTTCATAAGGCGTACCTCGGCCAGAAGCGCTTCTCGATCGAAGGCCTCGACGTGCTGGTTCCGATGCTCGATCAGACCATCGAGCTGGCCGGCGCGGGCGGGGCCCGGCGCGTCGTGCTCGGCATGGCGCACCGCGGCCGGCTAAACGTGCTCGCCCACATCGTCGGCCTGCCGTACGAGACGATCTTCGCGGAATTCGAGGGCGGCCGGAATGTCGAGGAAACGCTCACGCCGGAAGGCGGCACCGGCGACGTCAAGTATCACCGCGGCGCCGACGGCGTGTACCAGACCGCCGCGGGGAAGCCCGTCAACATCACTCTCACGCCCAACCCGAGCCATCTCGAGGCGGTGAACCCGGTGGTGGAAGGACGCGCCCGCGCGAACCAGACGAACCGCCGCGGCAAGGAACCCATCCACGATGGGACGGTCGCGCTCCCGGTGCTGATCCACGGCGACGCGTCGTTCGCGGCGCAGGGAGTGGTCGCCGAGACGTTCAACCTCGCCCGGCTCAAAGGCTACACCACGGGCGGAACGATCCACCTGATCGCGAACAACCAGCTCGGCTTCACCACCGATCCGAAGGAAGGGCGCTCGACCGACTACTCCAGCGATCTCGCCAAGGGATTCGACGCACCGATCATCCACGTCAACGCGGACGACCCGGAAGCGTGCGTCGCGGCGGCGCGGCTCGCGATGCTGTACCGCGACAAGTTCCACGGCGACGTGGTCATCGACGTCGTTGGCTACCGGCGCCACGGCCACAACGAAGGTGACGAGCCGGCATACACGCAGCCGGTGATGTACGAGCGGATCAAGCAGACGCCCGCGGTGCGCCAGCGCTACGCCGATCAGCTCGCGCGCGATGGCGTCGTTCCCGCCCCCGACGCGACCTCGGAATCCGAGCAGATGTACCAGCGACTCGCCGACATCCAGCAGTCGCTCAAGGCGAACCTGCGCGAAGGGGGCGGCGGGAAAGGCGAAGAGCCGCAACGCATTTCCGGCGCCTACCCAGCGGTCACCGAGCCCGACACCGCCGTCGGTGCGCCTCTGTTGACCACGCTGAACGAGCAGCTACTCACTGTGCCCGGCGGCTTTTCCGTCATTCCCAAGCTCATGAAGCAGCTGGAGCGGCGGCGCCCGGCGCTCGCCGAAGGCGGCGGGCAGATCGAGTGGGCGCACGCGGAAGCCCTGGCTTTTGCCTCGCTTTTGGCCGAGGGTACCGCGATCCGCCTCACCGGGCAGGACACGGAACGCGGCACGTTCAGCCAGCGCCACCTGGTCCTGCACGATGCGAAGGACGGTCGCCGCTACGCGCCGATCCAGAACCTACCCGGGGCCAGAGCACCGTTCGAGCTGCACAACAGCCCCCTCTCGGAATTCGCCTGCCTCGGATTCGAGTACGGCTACGCGGCCGCGGCGCCCGAAACGCTGGTGTTGTGGGAAGCACAGTACGGCGACTTCACGAACGGCGGTGAGGTGATCATCGACCAGTTCATCATCGCCGGCCTCGCGAAGTGGGGACAGACGTCTCGGCTGACGTTGCTGCTGCCGCACGGCTACGAGGGTCAGGGGCCCGAGCATTCGAGCGCCCGCATCGAGCGCTTCCTCGCGCTCGGCGCCGACCGCAACATCCGGATCGCCAACTGCACGACGCCGTCCCAGTACTTCCACCTGCTGCGGCGCCAGGCGCGCCACCCGGAGTTGCGGCCCCTCGTGCTGTTCACGCCGAAGAGCCTATTGCGCCTGCCCCAGGCCACGTCACGGCTCGAGGACCTCACGGCGGGCCGGTTCCGGCCCGTGCTCGACGACCCCGAGGGTGGTACGCGCGCCACGGCGACACGGCTGGTGTTGTGCAGCGGCAAGGTCTACTACGACCTGCTCCTCTCGCTGCAACGCGCCCAGGCGACGCACGTGGCGATCGGCCGCGTCGAGCTGCTCTACCCGTTCCCCGCCACCGAGCTCGCGGAGTTGATCAAGCGGTACCCCGCGATCACGGAGATCGTCTGGGTCCAGGAGGAACCGCGCAACATGGGCCCGCAGAAATTCATGCTGCCGCAGCTGCGCGAGCTCGTTGGTCCGGGCGTTACCGTGCGCGACATCGGGCGGCCCGAGCGGTCGAGCCCGGCGGAGGGGTACCCGGCGGCGCACCAGGCGGAACAGGCTCGGATCGTGGCGGAGGCGTTCGCGTCCTAGCCCGCAGCGCCGGCGGTTTACCGGCAGGCCCTACCCTCTTAGCGTCGCCGTACTAGTTTTTCGGTTATGACGCTCAGCACCCGCCCAGCCCGCCAATCCCGCGACTCCGTCGTCATCCGCTTTGCCGGAGACTCCGGCGACGGCATGCAGGTGACGGGCTCGCGCTTCACGGTGGAAACGGCCCTCGCCGGTAACGACCTCACCACGTTCCCCGATTTCCCGGCCGAGATTCGAGCACCGGCGGGCACGACGTATGGCGTGTCGGCATTCCAGATTCAGTTCGGCGCCCGCGACGTCATGACTCCGGGCGACGCCGTGGACGTGCTCGTCGCGATGAACCCCGCGGCGCTCAAGGTCGAGCTCAAGGACCTGCGAGTCGGTGGGACGATAGTGGCGGACGCGGGCGCGTTTACCGAGCGCAATCTCGCCAAGGCGGGCTTCCCGGCGAATCCTCTGGAAGACCGGTCGCTCGCTCCCTACCAAGTGCTCACCTTCGACATCACACGACTCACCACGGACGCGGTCAAGGACTTCGGGCTGTCGACCCGGGAGGCGCACCGCTGCCGCAACATGTGGGCGCTCGGCCTGATGCTGTGGATGTACGGGCGCGATCGGCAGGCAACGATCGACTGGCTGCGCCGCAAATTCGCCGACCACGCGGATCTCGCCCGGGCCAACGTGGCGGTGCTGAACGCGGGTCACGCGTTCGGCGAAACCGCCGAGATGTCGGAGCATCTGGTGGGATACACGGTGCCGAGCGCGCCGGTCGAGCCGGGTCGCTACCGCACCGTGAGCGGGACCGAGGCCATCGCATGGGGGCTGATCGCCGGGATGCACGCCGCGGGACTCGAGAAGATGGTCTTCGCGGGCTATCCGATCACACCCGCCTCGCTCCTGCTCCATACCCTGGCGAATCTCAAGAGCCACGGCGTGATCACGTTCCAGGCGGAGGACGAGATCGCCGCAATCGGTGCCGCCATCGGCGCGGCCTACGCCGGTGCCCTCGGCGTGACCTCGAGCTCCGGTCCCGGCATCGCCCTCAAGACCGAGATGCTCGGTCTCGCCATCGCCACCGAGCTCCCGATCGTGGTCGTCGACTCCCAGCGGGCCGGTCCCTCGACCGGGATGCCCACCAAGACCGAGCAGTCCGACCTGTTCCAGGCGGTGCACGGCCGCAACGCGGACGCCCCGCTCGCCGTGCTCGCCGCGGCGTCGGCGAGCGATGGCTTCGCGGTCGCGATCGAGGCGGTGCGGATCGCGACCAAGTACATGACGCCGGTGATTCTGCTCAGCGATGCATACCTGGCCCACGCCGCCGAACCGTGGCGCCTCCCCGACGCGGCAGCGCTGCCCCGCTTCCCGGTCCGCTTCCGCACGGATCCGGACGGGTTTCATCCGTTCCTCCGCAACCCGGGCACGTTGGCGCGGGCGTGGGCCGTGCCGGGAACGCCGGGGCTGGAGCATCGCATCGGCGGACTCGAGAAGGATTACGACACCGGACACATCTCGTACGACCCGGAGAACCACGCACGCATGACCCGGACCCGAACGGCGAAGATCGCTGGGATCGCGAACGACATCCCGCTTCAGCAGCCGGCCCTGGGAGAAGATCACGGCGCGGTCGCCGTCGTGGGGTGGGGGTCGACCTATGGCGCAATCCACCGGGCCGTCGACGAAGCGCGGGAGGACGGGCTCGACGTTTCGCACATCCATCTCCGTTACCTGAACCCGTTCCCGCGCAACCTCGGCGACCTGTTGAAACGGTTCGACCGGGTCATTGTTCCGGAGATGAACAACGGGCAGCTCGTGCAGCTGCTGCGAGCCGCGTACCTCGTGCCCGCGGAAGGGCTCAGCAAGGTCGAGGGGAAACCGTTCAAGGTGGCGGAGATCGTGCACGCCATCGAAGCGAAGCGCACATGACGATCACGACGATCACCGATGCCGTGCTCGCACCCAAGGACTACGGCTCCGATCAGGAGGTCCGGTGGTGCCCGGGGTGCGGGGACTACGCGATTCTCAAGGCCGTGCAGAAGGCGCTGGCGGAGCTCGGCGCGCGACGCGAGCGGACCGTGTTCGTCTCTGGGATCGGGTGCGCCGCGCGCTTCCCGTATTACCTGTCCACCTACGGCTTCCACACGATCCATGGCCGGGCGCCCGCGATCGCTACCGGGATCAAGCTCGCCAATCCCGAGCTCGACGTGTGGGTCATCACGGGGGATGGCGACGGTCTCTCGATCGGCGGCAACCACATGCTGCACGTGCTGCGCCGCAACGTCGATCTCCAGATCGTGTTGTTCAACAACGAGATCTACGGGCTGACGAAGGGACAGTACTCGCCGACGTCGCGCCGCGGGACGCAGTCGCCTTCGACGCCCCAGGGATCGGTTGAGTACCCGGTGTCGGCGTGCGCCTTCGCCCTGGGTGCCGGGGCGCGGTTCGTCGCCCGGGCGGTGGACACGCAACAGGCGGAGCTCGTGGAGCTACTGCAGCGCGCCCACGCGCACCACGGCGCGTCATTCGTCGAAGTCTTTCAGAATTGCGTCGTCTTCAACGATGGGGTATTCGACCAGTTCACCGCGAAGGATGCCGCCCCCGACGCGCAGATCCACGTGGAGCACGGCCGGCCCTTGATGTTCGGCCGGAACGGGGACCGCGGGCTGCGGCTCAAGCCGGGGACCCTGGCGCTCGAAGTTGTGGAAGTCGGTGACGGCGGCGCGCGGCCCCAGGACATCCTGGTGCACGACGAGACCAATCGTGCCCTGGCGCAACTGCTGGTTGCGCTCGAACCCCCCGAGTTTCCCGTCGCGCTGGGCGTGCTGTACTGCAACCCCGCGCCCTCGTACGAGGCCGAGGTCTACGCGCAAGCCCGCGCCGCGGGCTTCGGGTGGCAACCCGCCGACCTCGACGCGCTGCTCCGTCGCGAGGGAACCTGGGTCGTCGAGGGCTAGCGTTCGCGGCGGCCGCCCTCGTCGGCGCCGCCGACGGGCGCTGGACCACCGCCGCACCGCTCCCCGAACCCACCCAGGAGCTCTCCGCCGCCGTCCTGCACGGCAATATCTACGTCGCCGGCGGCATCGACGGGGCGGGACGACCCACCGCGTCGGCCTTCCGCTACGATCCAGCGCTGAATCGTTGGGAACGGATCGCCGACCTTCCGGCCGCGCGGCATCACATGCCCCTCGCCGTCGTGGGCGACACGCTCTACGCAGTGGGTGGACTCGCCGGGCAGAACTTCGTGCCCGAGAACACGCTCTGGCTCTATCGCGAGGCGCAAAACCGCTGGGAGCCGCGCGCTCCACTTCCGACACCGCGTGGAGCATCGGGCGTCGGCGTAGTGAGTGGCACGCTCGTGGTCGTGGGGGGCTGGGGTCCCGGCCGTCGACTCGTGGCGGGGACGGCGATCTACGAGCCGGCGACCGACCATTGGCGCGACGCCGCGCCCATCCCGACACCGCGTGACCACCTTACCGGCGCGGTCGTCGGCGGCCTGGTGTATGCGATCGGTGGGCGTCCGCTCGACCCCGACCGCAACTACGACGTGGTGGAGGCCTACGACCCCGCAACCGACCGCTGGAGCGTGCGCGCACCGATGCCGAGCCGGCGCGGCGGGCTGGCTGCGGCGGTGCTCGACGGAAAGGTCCACGTGGTCGGCGGGGAGACGCGCAACTCGGTGTTCGCGAGCCATGAAGTGTACGACCCTGCAACCGACCGTTGGAGCTCCGCGCTCCCCCTCCCCGAGGCGCGCCATGGTTTGGCGGCTGCCGCGCTCGGCGGGAAACTCTACGTGATCGGGGGTGGCCCCAAGGCCGGGTTCGCGCAGACAAGCGCCGTCGACGTCTTCACGCCGTAACTCTCCCAAATCGCACCCCACCCCGGGCGACGGCGAGCGCCCGCTCGTAGCTCGGACCCGTGACGAGGACCTGCAGCCGGCCGCTCACAGGGACGACCATCGGCGCCGGACGCCAGCGCACCGGTTCGCCGGTTGCCTTGTCGATCACGCCGCCCTCGCCGATGGTTCGCTCGGCATCGGCGAGGCTCATTCCCGCGACCGCGTCATGCAGCGCTTCGAATCGCGCCTGCTCTTCGGGCTCGAGGAACCGCAGGCGATGCTGGCCGAGAGCGGCCGTATAGTAGTTCGCGGGCTCGAACACCACGCCGTCCAGCCCCAACGTTTCGCACATCACGATCAGCCAGGCCGCGACCTCTCCCAGCATCCCGAGACCTGGATGCTCCTGCCCGGGGAGCGGGACGAGCCGGCCGGCGAACGCGGCGCGTGGGTTCTGGAGTAGCAGCCATTCCACGTAGAGCACATCCATCCCCGGCACCACACGCCGGTTGCGGCTGAGCCGCAACTCCATCACGAGCTCGCGCCGCTCGGCGTCGCCGAATACGCGGATCGTGTGGTCTCCCCCCACGGCGTGGCCGAACGCGACATCTAGCACCGGGTGCGAGAAGCCGCGGTCGCGCAGCTGCTTGA
>WNGO01002409.1_pt1 | contig 11936 bp, 11 predicted proteins | sample 5400511 | NCBI WGS metagenome assembly WNGO01 (sample SAMN13153380, study PRJNA577476) | soil metagenome | isolation source: 20 cm soil or saprolite under Garry oak tree replicate 2 | place: USA:California | collected 2016-06-15
CATTCCGTTGCTGCTGGCGCTCCAGGACGCACCGCCATCTTTGCTCACATAGAGCCCAGTGCCGGTACCCGCGTATAAGATCGAAGTGTTTGCCGGATTCAGGGAAATCGGAACCAAAGCGGCGCTTGGCAGTCCGTTGTTGGCAGAAACCCAGGAGGCGCCGCCATTTAAGGTTTTGTAGACCCCTGCGGTCGCGACGGAAGCGTACAGCACTTGGGGATTTTTCGGGTCAATCAGCAAGCTGGTCACGGCGCCAGCCGCAAGTCCTGTGCTGGCGTTGGTCCAAGTCTGGGCCGCGTCCGTTGACTCATAAACTCCGGAATTGGTGCCTGCAAAGATTACGCTGGTCGTGGTTTGATTCACCGCCAGCGAAAACACATACGGCGCCCCCAGGCCGGCGCTCATGTTGGTCCACTGAGCTCCGCCGGAGACGCTTTTGTACACGCCGCCGCCCGCCGTCCCAAGGTAGGTAATCCACGGCTTGATGGGATCGGCTTGCACCGCCAGCGCCATTTCCGGGACACCCACCTTTGAGGAATTCCAGTGAAGTCCCCCATCTACGGTGACAATCAGATCGCCCCCGTCGGTGATGGCGTACACCTTGTCCAGAAATTGCGGCACAATCGTAAGACTCACGATATTGTCCGGGCTAATGGCTCCGGATGCCTGGAAGAAACTCTTAGGGCCGAAGTTCGTCTTGTATACGATCCCCGCGCTGCTTCCGAAGAAAGCCACTAACGGGCGTTGCGGGTCCGTCGCCACAGCGAAAGCGCCGGGAATGGCAACCTGGGTCGCCTGCACCCAAACGCCGCCATTGTCGGGACTGACGTAAAGACCGCCCGAGGTTCCCGCGTACAGGTAATTCGGCGCCACCGGGGACTGCGCAATCGAGTAGATAGCCGAAGGAGTAATTCCGTTCGACGTCTGCTTCCAGTTCAATCCAAAGTCCGTGCTTTTCCACACCCCCGCTTGTTCCGTGCCGCTATACAGCACATTGCTGTTCCGTGGGTCGCTGACGACCCTGAAAACCGCAAGGGCGAAATTCTGGTTTCTCCACCAGTTTGTCGAACGGTCGGAATTCAAGGAGACGCCAGAGTCCGAGCCGCCGTAGAGCACCTGGTTGTTGCCAATCGCAACGGAATCCAGAGTTCCTACAAACACGTTCTGCAGTCCCTGGTTTGTCTCGAACCAAGTCTTTCCCAGATCGGTGGTTGCGCTGATGCCATGCTGAGTGGCGGCGTAAAAGATGCTGCCATTATTATCGGAAGCCAGCAAGCCGGAAGGAGTGGTCGATAACGCGTACCAGAACCCTCCGTCGTTGGGGCTCAGATAAACCCCACCGTACGTAGCAGCAAGCAAAACACCATAAATAGCCGGATGGGGCAGGATGTCCGCCACTGGAAATTGCGGCAGGTTGCCTGAGATATTGGTCCAGACTGTGGCTCCCGCCGCGAGCTTGAGCAACCCTACGTCACCAGTGCCCGCATAGAGTATGCTCCCCGTCTGGAGATCGAAGGCCAGCGACTCTACCTGCGAAGTCTGCATCCCGGCGTTGAACGGCACCCAGGTTGCACCTCCGTCCGTGCTCTTGTACACACCACTCCCGAGCGTACCCACAAAAGCTACGCCGGGATTCTTGGGATCAAAGACAATCGCTTTCACCTGGGGCGTGGGGAGACCCTGACTGGACAATGTCCAGGTCCCTCCTCCATCGGTGCTGCGGAAGATCCCCGCGCCTGCGGCTGCCAGCAGCGATTTACTGTCAGATGGGCTGACTGCCACCACGAGCACGGTGGGATCCGTCAGCCCTTGGCTTTTCGCAACCCAACTGGTCCCGCCGTCCGTGGTCTCGTATACCCCTTTGCCTAAGGTACCAACGTAGAAGGTTCCTTGAAGCGTGTGGTCGGCCGCAATGGAAAATACCGACGTCGAAGTGAAGGGAGAATTTACATGCGACCAGGTCGCTCCTCGGTCAACACTCTTATAGAGACCTCCAAAGAAAGTTCCTACGAACAGCACTCCCGGGTCGAACGGATCCCGCCGAAGCGAAAGCACGGTCGCATCGGTCGGCCCCATCGGTGCCCAAGGGGAAGGAAGGGGAGGGGTCTGCGCAAGCGCGATCTGGAGAAAAAGCGAGCCCAGCAATAACGTCTGACCCGAGGCGGGAAGCGATGCCTTTAAAATTCTCATTGTACCCGAATGGAAGCTTTCTTTGTATCGACTCGCTGCGGACGAAACGTCCCAAGCACGCGAAGGTTCCCTAAAGCAGCGATATCTTGTGGTTTCCTGATCTTGTCATCCATGTACTCGAGCAGCAGAGCCAAAGCTATTCCCATCGCCAGCCCGAGACCCAGCGCCACACCCAAAAGAAGAAGTTTGCGAGGATAGACCGGCTCAAGGGACACTGACGCCGGACTGAGGATGGATACATTAGAAACGCGCGCTAGGTCCAGTTCGTCGGAGATTCGGCCTTCCTCCACACGCTTGGCGTAATCAGAATAATTTTCTTGCGCGATCTTGTAGTCGCGGTCGAGCGACTCCATCTGGTCTTCTCCGCTGTTCAGGCCCTGCAATTGTTCGTTGAGGCGCCCCGCAGCACTCTCAAGTTTTCGGTTCTTCGCTTGCAGCCCGGCGATCTTGATGCGGTTCTGTTCAACACCTTCCGTGAAATTTTGCCGCAGGGGATTCACTTCCGATGAAGCGGAACCCAATAGCGTTGGTTCCTCGGCTTTAAGCAGAGCTTGCAAGTCACGAATCTCGTCGCCCACCTTTTTCACCGGCTCGGCGTCCGCCAGATACCTGCTGCTGAGCTTGGCGCGCTCGAGTTCCAGCGTGATGATGCGGTCGTTGATCGATTGAATAGAAGGGTTTTGTATCTGAACCTGGGTAGCGCTTACTCGGTCGGGCAGATCGTTCAGGCGAACCGCCATAAGCGTCTGCTGCTTGCCGAAGCCTGCCATCTCGGCGTTGTTGGCCTGGATTTGTGCGTTGAAGTTATCGACTTCTTTCAAGAGGAGGCTCCGCTGTTCATTAATCGAGCTCAGTCTCCATTTAGCTTTAACCTCGTCCCGCAGGCCCTGCAATTCCTCAAGACGCCCCTTATATTCCACGAGCTGCGTGTTGAAGAACTCCTTTGCCGCGGGACTGCGCCACGCGTGCACGTGCCGGTCGAGATAGAGTTGCAGAAGATTAGTGATAATGCCCTCACACATTTGTGGATCGGGGAACTTCAGCGAAACAGTAATTACGTCAGAATCCTTTTCCGGCTCGACCTGAAGCGCATCCTCAAGCATTGTTACGGCGGCGTCGCGGTCAGACAACCTCTTTTTCAGATTCAAGGCGATCAGGAAATCATCGCCGCGACTCTTGACCCAGCGCACAGTCGATTTAATGTGGTAACGCACGGCCTGCAACATCGTCTTGGGCGGCAGCGGCCGGAAGGCAAATGCATCCGCACCGAATTTATCCACAGTTTCCGCGATTAGGCTCGGCGATGTCAGGATTTGAACCTCGGAGTTAACTCCCTCTTTGCGGATGCCAGTGGCCACAAACCCGCTGTTCTGAACCGTGGTGGGAACTTCCGCGTTCTCGCGACCGAGCTTCACCAGCAGAGTAGCCTTGCCCTCGTAGCGGTCGGTCATTAACTGCAGACCAACATAGGTGCCAAGGACGGTGCCCACGAAGACGAGTGCGATAATCTTCCACTTACCGGCAAAGAACTCCCTTACCTCACGCCAAGTGGTCGTATTTCGTTCGAAAAGTTCTTCATTAAGAATGCTCATAATTAGAATCCGCCTAGGGAATGAAGTGCGTGTTGGCGAGAAAGCTGAAGCCGGCCGACAGAAATGCGGGATCCAGCTTGCGAAGGTAATTGTCCACCCAGCGATCCATTTTCGCGACTTTTGACTCAGGAATGAGAACAACATCATAAGGGCGAAGCCTGGTCGTCACGGCCTCGGAGGGCCCGCTCTTAAGGTTTTTGAGGGACAGTCTCAGAATATACGGCATTCCTCGGTCATCTCTGCGAATCAATATCAGCTCCTTGGTACTTGCCGAATGCAATGGGCCTCCAGCCTCCATTACCGCCTGTAAGACGGTAAGATCGCCAGGCATGTTCACCGCACCGGCGTGGGACACTTCGCCTCCTACGTACACCTTTTGCGCGGCGTAGCCGGCAATTTGCAAACTGATGGAGGGTGTCTTCAGGACGCTCCGGTAAGCCCCTTCCAGTTCTCTCACGGCCGCAGGAACGGTTTTCCGAGCCAACTCGATTTCTCCAACCAGGCTTAATGAGATGCGCCCATCCGGCCGGATTTGGACTTTCTCGTTCAATTCCGGGTTGTAAAAGAACTGCAAGTCAACCACGTCCCCGGGAGCCAACTGGTAATCCGGGTTCAAACTTGGAGCTTTCGCATCGGGTATCTGGGCAGCGGCCGGTAACGAGACCACTGCCAACAAGATGACGGTCGCCAGCAATGCGCGGCAGCAGTGTCTATCAAATTTCGCTCTCAATCCATCACCTCCAAAGGCAATCTCTTAGAAGAAGTAATATCGATCTCTTGCGCCCACTGCCAAGCCATCCATTGTGCAACCATCGCGCGGATCATATTGGCCGCCGAAGTTACCCAAGCTGCACCCACCGCGCCATATCTGGGAATAACACAGAAGAAAAGCAGCATCAGTATAGGGAGCGAAATGCAGTCCATGAAGAACAAGAACTTGGGCCGAACGAACATCACAAAACTTAAAGTCAACGGGAAGGTCGCCAGACCAGCCAGTGCGCCAGGTAACAACACCGATATGACCGGCATGGATCGCATAAAGGATCTGGGTAGAAGCCTCGGACCGATCAGCGGGATCGCAGCCAGAGATAAAAGATAGCCGAGCACACACGCACCGAGCAAAGGTGGCTGGAATTTGCGGTAGAAGGCATTAAACCTCCCCTCGCGCGCCAAAGGCATGATCCGGGGTGTAAGTACCACCGCGAGATACGTGCCAATCAGCACGGGCACCCAGGCGATTACTTGTCCGGCGGAAAAGATACCTACCTCACTTAACGTCGACCATTTCGAAAGGAGGAAGATATCCAAACGGCTCACCAGCGCCGCCAGCCCAAACGTGATCAGGAACCATCGGCCGTAGTGCCATAGTCTTGCCGTAAGTTGAAGGTGCTGTCCATTTAACGCCTTGGTGAATTCTCGGCCAGCCGTTGCGCGCCACAGCACGAATCCGGACAGCGGGCCCAGAGCAAAAAGGAGAAGCACGAGCGGCGGGCTGACGCGTCCGGCTAGGACGAGCGCAGCGATCCCGCCGAATTTCACAGTCAAATGAAGAAAATCAAGCAGGCCAAATAAAAAAAACCGGTGCGCAACTTGGGCGTGCACTTGGGCCGAGCGGAGCAGTAAGAGTGCAATGATTGCGGCGCAGGTGGCGAATAGCAGCCTATTCCCGTCCTTTCCGTGAAGCAGACCCATGTTCCATGCGCACAGCGCGATGCCCAGGCAGAACAGCATCCCCATGCCTGCCTTGAGTAACAGTCCGGTCTTTTGAATAGCCAGGCAGAGCGGCTTGTCTCGCTCATGCTCTAATGGAGCAAGTCGCAGCACTGCCAAATCAAGGCTGGAGCCAAGAATCGTGTCCGAGAGAAGGATGACGGTGGAGCACAACGCAAATATTCCGAACTGCTCGACGCCGAAATTGCGCATCAGCAACACGTTGAGCACAAATGTGCAAACACCAGCCAAAACTTTGGGCGATGCGACGGACAAGAACTCGATCGTGGGCCTATTCAAGATGGTCGTTATACGCATACGTCGTCTTTGTGGAGTCCATGCACTTTATTTCACCAGCCACCGGGCGGAACTGTGTTCTGGTAAAGATGCCCCCGGACGGGCTGATCTCGCATTCATGTGTGTCCATGTCAACCAGTTATTCTCACGTTGCGAGGCTTGAAACTGAGCGATGCTGTCGGCTCAACTTGTGGCGCCGAGATTAGGAGATTAGAGGATCGTCATTTGGGTCGCAGGCACCGCAGCGACCAGAGAGGATAGGCTTACGGCGGGATTCTTTACGCGCATTCCGATTTTATAGTCCACATACTTAGACCGATTCACTGTCAACCAGGCTACCTGGCGCAGATGCTCCAGCGTCTCTGCAGGAACAGCGATGTTTTTCAAAAGCGATCTCGTCCACTTCATTTGGTCGGTATCGAAGTTGCTGTCCAACTGGCCATTCTTGACCACCATGTCGTAGAGCGACGTCCCTGGGAACGGAACTACCGCAAAAAAGTTAGCGTACTTTAACCCCTGTTCGACATGATGCTTCGCCATCAAAATGGTGCCGTGCATTTCATGGAGAGTCTCATCTGGATAGCCAATCATGTAATTGCCAGCAGTGCTTATACCCACGTGGGCGCAGGCTTGAATTAGCCTCTGCGTATCAGTCTTCTCGATATTCCATTTTGACGTGGAGTACTTGGAAAGCAGCCGGTGGCTCGCTGACTCGAACGGCAGTTGGAGAGCGTGAAATCCCGCTTCGGCGAGCACTTCCAAAAATTCCTCATCGATACCCAACTCGCCGCCAAAGTTTTTCTGGAGATGACAGATGTTAATACCGTTGACATCGGAGAGGTCCAGCCCCAATTTGCCGACGGCGCGAAACATTTCGTAGGCTCTCTTTTTCTTGGCAAATAAACTGTCATCCTCGAAGAAAACGTACTGCGCGCCGAGATCCTTAAGAATTTGCAGTTCTTGGAGCACTCTGTCGATCGATTTCACGCGTAAAGCGCCTAGATCACCAAAAGCACTACCTTCGACTTCCTTCGAAATATGACAATACAGGCACCGGAAGGGACAACCGCGAGAAGTTTGAAGCGAAGCGTATTGAATTCTTTTGCCGGGCGGAAAATCACCACCGTGAGGGCGCGATATGTCCCAGTATTTCTCTAGGGGCAGAAGATCCCATGCGGGGAAAGGCAACTGATCCAGGTCAGCCGTGACCGGACCCATCGGATTCACGATTTCTTTTCCTTGTTCATTACGGAAAGCAATGCCGGAAACGCTGGCCAGCTCTCTCTTACCGCGAACCGCCTCAGCGATTTCGACGATGGTGTTCTCGGCTTCGGATAAGACGATGATGTCAACTCCATTGTCAAAAAATCTATCCCGCAAATTTCTGGCATTCACGCCACCGGCGATTATCAGTTTTCGCGGATCGAATTTCTTAACGAAGCGAGTCAGCTCCAAAACCATGCTGGTCTGGGTGGTAAAGATCGACGAGACACCAATCACGTCAAAATCAGCAATTTTGCTGGCGAGTCGGTCCATGGCCAACCCGCAACGGATGAGGCCGCTGGGCAGGAATTTGGAGTTGTAGAACGTGTCTTCAAGACGGTCTTCAGCGTCGCCCACGGACACGTCGAGGATACGAACGTCATAGTGGGCTCGACGCAGTGCGCCCGCGACATACGGCAGGCTCAACGATCCGTCTGGCTTGGCCATTTCATCGGGCGCAAACTGCAGTGCTGGGTACATCAAAAGGAATCGCGGCTCTCGAAAGCGAATTGCATTTAATCCATGTCCCACAAGTCAGCCTCCCGGCTTTGCTACAACAACCAGCGAATTAGATAACGCCTCGCGTATTGAACTACCCTCACCCGGCGCTGACGAGCTACGCTTTCCTTAAAGGAGGCGAGGGCAGCAACTTTCAGTTCAACTTTTTCGTCACGGCCTTGGGATGTGTCAGCAAATTCCAGATCAATTCTCTTTTTCCCTCGCTCCCTCACCTGCGCGCCACAGCGATTCAAAAGTCCTGGCATCCGTCCACCAGCTCTTGAGGACATCGTGGGAAGCGCTGCTCTCACCCAGATAGGCATTATTGACATCCGTGATTTCGAAAAGTCTGGCCGCTCATCGTGAAAGTGAATTGCCCTACTTATTCGTTCAGGGATACGTCAGTGTTGTTGACACTTGAATTTGCGCATTTGGCGCAATAGAAAAGCCCTGATCAAAACCAAGGCTTCCGAGTCGCGCTCACTCTGCGAAGTGGCCGCGATCATCGGGGAGCACTTGCAGGGCCTCCAATCGCACCCCGACAATCAGGTCCCAGGCCTTTACTTGGGTAACGATCTTTCCCAGGGCAAGCGCAGATCGCCTCTTAATGCCGAGGTGAAGATCATTGCGGGTTCCGAGGGAGGTCACTTTTTTGCCTTAGCGTACTTTTCTGGACCAGCATCCGACTGGCCTATCAGGGGCAATTCCTTCAAAAATTTTGATTAGGTATCGCCATCGAAGCAGGTGGCGCGGCGTAATCAATGAAACGCAGACTCGGTTAGTTACCTCTGACGTGCTGCGGCTCCCAGGGTCGGAGAACTAAAGTTCAAATGCCGCTCCGTTTGCCACGCCCAAAGAGGGGCATTTAATGAGAGCGGACGAACCGGCTGGACGTCAAGAGCATCGACATCTAGTACAAACGAAGAATAGATCTGAGACAAGGACAAGACCACCCGCAGCTTGTTTTTACGCAACAGGACGCCTTCCAATCCCTCAAAAGGGCCGTTAGTAATGAGCACACTTTCTCCAGCCTTCAAGAAAGGATGCGGCTTAACAGGGATTTTCTGCGCCACGGCGGTTCGGAGGGCTTCAATTTCCATCTCTGGAAGGGCCTCCGGTCTGTTGTCTTGTCCGAGCAGCCTTACAACGCCTGGGGGCTGAAGCACCCGCATACGGTCTCGAAGAGCAATGCGGACAAAAACATAGCCCGGGAAAAGCGGCACCTGCACGCACGTAATTCGATCCTTCCAGCGACTCATGACGTTGTACAAGGGTAGAAAGCACTCGATGGACTTAACCTGGAGTTGCTCAACCACGCGTTTCTCGTGACGGGATCGCGTGTAGGCTGCGTACCATCGCGCATCGAGAGAGTTCAGACCACTGTCAACTTTTGTTAGCAACTTTTCCGCGGAATGCTGTGGCGTTTTCATGTAATTGAGAGATTCTGGATGGCGCTCCGCCCTGTCACTTACAGGGCGCGAGTGATATAAGGAAAAACCTATATAAAATCTGTAAAGCGCCAACTTGTCGTCGTGGCTCTACTATCCTTGCCGGTGCCGCGGAGCACGAATATAAGTATTACTAAGGTGCTTGATACAGTTAATTTAAGCCGCCATGCGTTTCGTGTCGCGCTTTAGGCCTGATCGAGTTCTTCTCGTTTGAGTACCGTCAGCGTGGGCCAGAAACAGGATCGGTCAGCTAGGGCCCGAGTCCCTCGGTCGGGAGGATAGCCCTCTCCTTGCGGAGTGAACCGAAGTCCTCTTGCTTTGCTTTAAATACTGCTCAGCCTGATCACGCTTCTTCAAGTCCAATCTGAACACGCACTCAGTGAATATGAGTGAGGGATCTTTGATCAAGAACCCATGTGAAACCAATGCATTCACGGCGCTGGTTGTTTCTTCGATACTCCTATACAACCCTTCATCAAATAGGCGCCAGCGCGCTATACCTTCCAGCGTATCGGCCCCTCTTGGATGGCGAAGGAAGTAACGCAGGATTTCCTTTTCCACCGCGCCTTTCGGACGTAGTGTGGTTTTTCTCAAGCTCTCTCCATGTTCTAGTCCTTAGCTCAATGCAATTTGCCTACCAAAGCCGTGAGGAGTATTTATGAAGCAACTAAAGGGTTACGTAGGGATGTTAGGTGACTCACCAAAAAAACGGGGTCATATCACCACGCCAATTGTCGTCGCAGTTTACTAGGGACTGATGGTGCGTAATGCCTTATACAAGAAAAATGCCGGGGTGAAGCTTCCCCAAATCTGGGACAAGAACACCCCACCGTGCCAAAGTATACAGTCTAAATTTGCGGTGCATTTTGGTTGCACCGCCTCCTCCGTTAGTTCGCCCTTTGCAGCGAGAGGTTGCTGCCCGCTCAAAGCCGGTGCTTCGGGTTCCCTGTGTGATGAATTGATTCATCAGCAGTATCCAGTAGATGTTCAAGTGGAGAGGGAAGAAGGCGTGTGGACGCGAGTAAAGCTGAATTCAATCCTATTGGGTTGCTGCACCCTGCAGGCACTCACCGGCTGTGGCGACATGCCGGGACGCATTCGCGCGAAGGTCGACCAAGTGGTTGGGATCTATGAATCTCGGTTTGACAATGGTCATGCTCGACTGAAGTTGAAAGCCGACCGGACCTAATTTTCACGAGTTTAGCCTGGCGCACCGCTCGATTCGCCACACAGACAGATGCGAAACCAAAAACTACTTTCTTGATGGGGACGGATCCTAATCTCGTCGATGTCGTCTTATCGGAGGATGGTAAGGGAGACACCCCGCAGCGGACTGGTACCCGCATTCTCAACCTTCATGTCCGGTCCCGGAAGCTGGCGCTCGCGCTATGCAAGACAGCTGATTGGTACTATGACCGAGTTCAGTAGGTTTGGGGCATCGACCTCAGACTTATGTTCTCTTCAAGCAAATAGACTTGGCAGCTGAGGTTTTAGTAGGGGTAAGTATACCTCGTCCGCACGGAGACCTGTTGTCTCAACGCTAAGTTCTCCAACCGAAGTTCGTGACCGGGGCGAATTGTTCGATGCGCGAGGTCAAGCATACATCGAAGCACATTGAAAATCCGCAAAACTTATACCGGACTGCACATCTAACGGGAAGGCCAACGCCGTTGATTACAAACCAGGCCAAGATTTTGGCAAAGGACAAGTTGGCGACAACCAGGTCGCGGAAAGTCAGCCAAACTTCAGCCGTTACGGGAGCAACACACCTCGCAATTCGGCAATCAAGGCCGCGAGTTCGATCCTAGCCAATCCCTATCTATGGACCTTCCGTGCTACACCGAAGGCGTCACGGCTAGACGACGTCGCCGTCGGAGGAATCCACCTGCGATGACAAGACCCGACCCAAACAAAATCAAGCTCGCGGGCTCTGGCTCGACGCCCGACACCGCGTAAATCCTATCAGTCATGGGGCCGACACCAGGTGTTAAGCTCGTCCATGTGATGGTACCAACCAACTGCTGCGTTCCGTCTTCGCGGGCGTTGCATCCGTTAGGGAATAAAAATTGAACGACACAAGGCCCCAGACCGTTCAACTCACCCGCCGCAGTCGGAGGGTCGGAAGTGAACGTGAGGTTGGCGCTGGATGCAGTAACAACAAAGGGACCAAAAATGACAACTGGGGTAATGAGAGCCGTGAAGGTGTCACTGACGTTCCCCGTCACGCTACCCTCTCCCAACCTGTAAAGGATGGCTCCGGCGGCGGTAAACCCTGCGGGGGCCGATAGGGTTGCTGAACAGTTATCGGTTCCAGTCGCACACGAAAGCGGGCCCAACCTTGTTGTTGGTGCTCCCCCTGACGAATTGGTCACCGTAACCGTGTCCGCAAGGTCATTAAATACGATGTTGTCTGCCTTGGCAGATTGAGCGGCCAACACGAAACAGATCACGCACAAACTAACAAGCACTGTCGCTTTCCGGAACCTCATGTTATTTTCTCCTCGAAGAGCCTTCTTCCCTCAAACTGGGTTCTGATCCCCCTTTACCTGCAAACGACGTACCAATCAACCGAAAGTGTGTGATGTCGAACTCGCTTGAAATGAAAGGGCATAAGTGAACATCGCACGGGCCGTCTTGGAATGCGCCTGAGAAATGTATAGGTTTATATAGACTCTCTATAAAAACTCTCACCAGACCACCGCACTCGGTGGTGCGGACCCATGAGCTACATCAATTGCGAGCAAGCATCTGCTTGGCTTGTTCTGCATCCTCGCCCACCAAACGCAACCGCAGGCCAGACTCCAACTCATCCTTTGCTTTTTCCTTTTGCCCAACAGCCGAAAGGACCATGCCGAGGTGATAGCGGTACCTGGGGGAACTGGGCTCTTTCTCAAAGCATTCTTGGAGCAAAGGAATTGCGCTGGCGAGCCTCTCTTCT
>WNGO01012026.1_pt1 | contig 11931 bp, 7 predicted proteins | sample 5400511 | NCBI WGS metagenome assembly WNGO01 (sample SAMN13153380, study PRJNA577476) | soil metagenome | isolation source: 20 cm soil or saprolite under Garry oak tree replicate 2 | place: USA:California | collected 2016-06-15
GGAGTGGGACGCCGAGGTTGAGCGCATCTACACTATCCGTAATACGCCGCTGCCGAGTCAGGGCGAGTTGATCGGCGCGGTGAACGAACTGAGCGCCCCGGAGGCCATCATGGTGTGTGCCGCTGGCAGTCTGCCCGGCGACCTGCACAAGCTCTGGCGGGCGCGCCACCCCAAGAACTATCACATGGAATATGGCTATAGCTGCATGGGATATGAGATTGCCGGTGGTCTGGGGATCAAGATGGCCGCCCCCGAGCGCGACGTGTATGTCATGGTCGGTGATGGTTCCTACCTGATGATGAATAGCGAGATCGTGACATCGATTCAGGAAAACTACAAATTGATTATCGTCCTGCTCGACAACTCGGGCTTCAAGAGCATCGGCGCTCTCAGCCGTTCGCTTGGCCAGGAGGGCTTCGGCACGCGCTATGTCTATCCGCACAATGGCCAGTTGCCGACAGATGCAGCAGGGGCCGATGTGCAAACGTTGCCTGTTGACCTGGCAGCGAACGCACGCAGTTTGGGAGCGCACGTCATCGAGTGCAAGACGTATGGAGATTTTGTGGAGGCACTCAAGGCAGTGAAAACAACCGATCGTACGTCGGTCATCTACATACAGAATGATCGCTATGTGGGCATACCCGGCTATGAAGGCTGGTGGGATGTGCCGGTCGCTGAAGTCAGCGGGATGCCCTCTGTGCAGGCTGCTCGCGCTGAGTGGACAGAGATGAGAGAAGAGGAACGGTATTTCCTCTAAGGTCTGGTGTAAAAAAAGCGGGTCAAATAAAATAAGGAGGAAACCCCATGATTCAAGATGGACAACTGCTCAACTATATTGGAGGAAAATGGAAGCGCTCGCGTGCCAGCGAGTTTCTCGATGTGCGCAACCCCGCGACTGCCGAGACGATGGTGCGTGTACCGCTCTCGCCCCCGGACGAGGTAGACGAAGCGGTGCAGGCGGCTCAGGCTGCCTTCCCCGACTGGCGACGCACGCCGCCGGTCCAGCGCGTCCAGTATCTCTTCAAGCTCAAGAGGTTGTTGGATGAGCACTTTGACGAGATCGCCCGTCTGACGGTAGATGAGTGCGGCAAAACGATGGACGAGTCGCGAGGCGAACTGCAACGCGGCGTCGAGAACGTCGAAGTCGCGACGGGCATTCCGACATTGATGCAGGGCTACAACTCAGAAGACATTGCAAGCGGCATTGACGAACACATGTTTCGTCAACCAGTAGGTGTCGTCGCTGCCATCACGCCGTTCAACTTTCCCGGCATGATCCCGCTCTGGTACCTGCCTTATGCGATCGCATGTGGCAACTGCTTCATTCTCAAGCCTTCGGAGAAGGTGCCGATGACGATGAGCCGGGTCTTTGACCTGATCGACGAGTTAGACCTGCCGCCGGGTGTGGTCAGCCTGGTGAATGGCTCGAAGGAGGCCGTTGATACCTTGCTCGACCACCCACTGGTGCGTGCTATCTCCTTCGTCGGCTCGTCACCAGTAGCAAAGTACGTCTACAGTCGTGCTGCGGCCAACGGCAAGCGCGCCCAGTGTCAGGGTGGGGCCAAAAACCCCGTCGTTGTCCTGCCAGATGCCGATATGGAGATGGCGACCCGCATCGTCGCCGACTCATCCTTTGGCTGTGCCGGACAGCGCTGCCTGGCGACCTCGGTGACGATCACAGTCGGCGAGGCAGGCCGCGAATTCAGAGATCGGATCAGCCACGTGGCCGAGATGCGTAAGGTCGGCTACGGGATTGAGCCAGGGGTCGAGATGGGACCGGTTATCACGGCTGAGAGCAAGCAGCGCGTCGAGTCGTTGATCAGCAAAGGGGTGAACGAGGGGGCCAGGGCCCTCGTCGATGGACGCAACGCCTCGATCCCCGGCTACGAGCGCGGCAACTTCGTCCGCCCGACGGTGCTGGACAACGTCAATCCACGCAGCGAGATTGCTGGTATCGAGATCTTCGGCCCGGTTCTGAGCTTGATGCACGCCCAGACGATTGATGAGGCGATTGAATACGTGAACGCCACCTCTTATGGCAACATGGCCTGCTTGTTCACGAGCAGTGGGGCCGCGGCACGCAAGTTCCGCTACGAGGCGCAGGCGGGCAACATCGGCATCAACATCGGCGTGGCCGCACCGATGGCCTTCTTCCCGTTCTCTGGCTGGAAGGACAGCTTCTTCGGCGATATGCACGCTCAGGGACGCGACGCCATCGAATTCTACACGGAAAAGAAGGTCGTCGTTGAACGCTGGCCCAAGGAGTGGTCACGTACATTTTAGGCGCGGGGGTGGGCGAACTTTACAAGGGTAGGTTCCTTCAAAATGAGATTTGCTGCTTCGGCAAAAAGTCCTTGAGTTCGTAGCACGGCAAGACTCAGTTTGTCATTTCTGGGTTCAGCCCGTCCTCCTCTCTCGCGAGATGGAGTCCCCAGAGGTTCACCATTGCGTACATGCCCGCTAGAAGACCGAAGAGGCTCCCGACCGTGAAGATCGTATCAATTGGACCAAAGGCCAGACCGAGAAACCTCGTGTGGAAGTCATGCAGAACCATACTGGCAAGGTAACCCACCAGGGTGGTAGAAACCAGTATGGAGAGCATGACGATAGTGATGATCACCGAGAAAGTGCGACCAATCAAGGTGCGCGGCGTGACGTGTAGCAAGAGCGGATCAGAGGCCACACCAATTGCGGCGTACGGTATTCCGAAGAGAAAGGAGACTACCACTGCTGGCGCGAAGCTCGTCTGACGAGCGTAGACCAGCAGGAGCCCGCTCAGTAGCAGGATCGAGAGCCAGAAGGTGCGTGCCACGCCTATGCGTTGCGCAAAGAGTCCGGCCAGGAAGGCACCCATCATGGCTCCGACTCCAAAGGCGAGGCTGAGAAAGCTGGAGAGGCTCGCAGGGATATGCAGATTCTGGAGCGCGAAGAAGATCCCAAGTGCGCTGAACGCGCTGATCCCAAACATTCCCACGACGGACGACACCAGGATGGTCATCAGGACCCGGTTTCCCGCCAGGAAGTGGAGCCCACTGACAAATTCGCGCAGAAAATGCGTCTGCTGTTCCGGCTGGGGACGAACACCAGAAGGTGACGCATGCACAGCGAGAAGTGCCAGGAAAGACACCACAAATGAGAGTGCATTGATGATCAGCGCCCAAAGAGCACCGAAGCGAAAGTAGAGCAGCGCCGCCACTGGCGGACCCACGACGACAGCCAGGTTTCTTGTGACTTCTAAGAGCCCGGTGGCATGCGCACGATCTGGTTCAGTTACCATGTCGCCAACGAGCGCGAGGCGCGATGGGTCGAAGAACTGAGCGCAAATCGTGGCAAGGACCACCACGAGATAGATCGCCACGAGCTGCCCAAACGGGGGAAGTTGGAAGGGAGGAGGGAGGATGCCTGTTGCCAGCAGGAGGAGCAGGATAAGAATGGCGCGCAGTGCATCCATGAGAAGCATGGTGGGACGCTTCTGCCAGCGATCGACAAAGACACCGGCAATCGGTCCGGCCCCGAGAGTGGGAAGAGCTGTAGCGACAAAGATGCCACTCACGGCGAGCGGTGCCCAACGTTGCTCACGTGCGATGGAGGTAGCGATCCAGAAGACCAGTGTGTAATCGAAGACGACATCACCCAACTTGGAAATGGCCTGAGCACTCCACAAGAGAGTGAAATCACGGTTGATGAGCAGCCTACGTTTTCTGGCTGCTTGTCTAGAGGCAGTTTTGCTGTTGTCCATATAGAGATCATCGAATAAGCGGGGGCGTTACCGGTCATACCCGCGCAGATGCGCCTGCTGCCATTGCCAGGCATCGCCAATCATCGTGGCAAGGTCGGGCTTTTGTGGAGTCCAGCCCAGTTCATCGCGAATCTTGCGGCTAGAAGCGACGAGTATTGGAGGGTCTCCAGCACGGCGGGGAGCCTCAACAGCGTTGATAGGAACTCCCGTTACTTTACGAGCGGTCTCGATCACCTCGCGTACAGAAAATCCCAGGCCATTGCCAAGGTTATAGATCCGGTGTTCCCCGGCATGGACGCTGTCCAGTGCGAGCAGGTGGGCGCGTGCCAGGTCCTCAACGTGAATATAGTCGCGGATCGCGGTCCCATCGGTAGTGGGATAGTCGGTTCCGTAGATCTGAACCGCGGGTTGTTGTCCTGCTGCCACTGAAAGCACGATGGGGATAAGGTGCGTCTCGGGATGATGATCTTCTCCCCACCGCCCACTGGCTCCAGCAACGTTGAAATAGCGAAGACTGACCGCCGCCAGGCCATGGGCAGCGACCATAAAGCCAATCATCTGGTCGATCGCCAGCTTCGATCCTCCATAGGGATTCGTCGGGCGAGGAACTGCCGTCTCGAGAATCGGTACCTCTTCAGGCTCTCCGTAGACTGCAGCTGTCGACGAAAAGACGAGGCGCGGTACGCGTGCAGTGCGCATGGCCTCCAGCAGAATCAGCGTACCGCAGACGTTGTTGCGGTAGTAGCGCTCTGGCTGCTGTACAGACTCGCCTACCAGGGACAACGCCGCGAAATGCAGCACACCGTCGAAGCCCATGCCAAGCACCTGATTCAACGAGGCTTCATTCAGCAGATGGCCCTCGATGAAGCGCGCTCCATCTGGTACAGCCTGGACGTGTCCTTTCGAGAGATTATCAAAAACGGTTACCTCGTGGCCGGCCTCGAGAAGTTGGGCAGTCATCACACTCCCAATGTACCCGGCTCCACCTGTGACGAGAAGTTTCATTTCACGACCTCCGCGCCAGCTGCTGGCTGGAATGTATAAAATACCGGTTGCTTGAAGCCGCGCGCTTCAAAGTTTTGCTGGACAGTATGTGCCAGCGTCTCAGTACCTTCAGGTTTGATCAGCGCAATAGCACAACCGCCGAAGCCCGCGCCAGTGAGGCGCGCACCCACGGCTCCGGACTGACTGGCTAGCTCGACAAAGGTATCCAACTCTGGCGTCGAAACTTCGTAATCGTCGCGCAGGGACCGGTGGGATGCGTACATCAGCTGCCCGAACTCTACAAAATCATGTCGCCGCAACGCTTCGACAGCCTCCAGTACCCGCGCATTCTCAGTTACGACGTGGCGAGCCCGTTTGAGTTCTTCGCCGGAGAGCCTGTCCAGGTCCTGTATTTGGGCATCGCGCAGCTCCTTGATGCCCAGTGTGCGGGCTGCCTGTTCGCATGCCTGTCGACGGGCGTTGTAGCCCGTCGCGCCCAGTTCCCGGGAAACCTGGGTGTCGCAGACGAAGAGGGTGAGCCTGGCCTCGGTCAGGTTTAATGGAACAGGCTCTGCTTCAAGCGAGCGACAGTCTATCAGCAGAGCCATACCCGCCTGGCACAGGAGCGAGGCGTACTGGTCCATGATGCCGCTGTTTACGCCGACAAACGCGTTCTCGGCATGCTGGCACAGCACGGCGAGGTCCTTCTTAGGAATCCTGAATTGAAAGAATTCATCAAGCGCGAGCGCGGTGGCAGCTTCGATCGCTGCAGAAGAAGAGAGCCCACCCGCCAGCGGGACATCTCCTGCAAACGCGCCCCGGAACGTTGGAACTTCATAGCCCCGCTCTTTCATTGCCCAGACGACACCGCTCGGGTAGTCCGCCCACGACCCCTCGCGCTTGCCAAGGAGCTGGCGTCTCTCCTGAAAGTCGGCGGAGTAGAGTTGCGTATCACCATGTCCTATCGCCAGGGCAACGCGACGGTCTATTGCGCAGGGCAAGACGAATCCGCCATTGTTTGAGTGAGCGTCGGTTTGCTCATCCTCGGCTGGTTGTCTTCCCTTTGCACGTTCAAACGCAGCACGAAGTTGTGTCGCCATTTCCTCTGGCATCTCATCGACAATAAAGGCTCCCGCCCCGCTCTCGCTGCCAGCGAGATACTTTAGTTTCTCTTTGGTCCTGTTCAAAGGATAGAACTCAATGTGGAAGTGTGCCACGCCTTCATAGTTCTCTCCATCGGTTGGAGCCTGATGCATCACCATCATGTAGGGAAGAGAGAAATTCCAGAGCGCATCATAGGAGACCAGCACCTGTTTCAAGACATGAGCCAGGTCGCGGCACTCGGCTGGTTCAAGGTCGGCGATCGAAGGCACACAGCGCTTCGCGTAGATGTGCATCTCAAAGGGATAACGCCCGAAGAACGGAACAAAGGCGGCGAAGTGTTCCCCTTCGACAACTATGCGGCTACCATCCCGCTGCTCCTCAGCCAGGATAGCGCAATGCAGGCAGCTGCCCGGGTGCGTCTCCCGGTATTCTCGGGCCGAATGCAACTCCTTTGCGGGCCGGGGAGGGATGAACGGGTAGCCGTATATCTGTCCGTGTGGATGATGAAGGGTCACTCCGATAGCTTCGCCCTTGTTCTCAAAGATGAAGACATATTTGATTACATCAATAGCACCGAGATCCCTATAGCGGTCAGCCCATACCTCCACAAGCTCGTGGATGCGCCGCTCCCCCATTTTCGCGAGTGAGCTGTTGTGGTTCTCTGAATAGACGACAACTTCGCAGAGTCCACGACCGGACGCAGTAGGAGTTAATTCACTGCCTGGCTCCTCAGGAGGTGGGGCGTCCAGGGTGTACGATGGGAAACGATTCTCAAACACGACGATTTGATAATGAGCGCGGGGGATTTCGGTGGGGTACCCTCCTTCCTTTGTAGGGCACAGGGGACACCACTCAGCAGGCGGTAAGAATGTGCGATCCTGCCGCTGAGATGCATAGGTTACCCATTCCTTCAGGAGGGGGTCCCAGCGTAGCTGGCTCATTCCTCGCTTTCCTCCTCGTTCTCGTCATTCTCCTCGTCAAAGATATAGAAGATGATGTACCGCCCATCGTCCTTCTGTATGCGTTCTTTTCTCATGCTGAATCTCCTGTCTCACAATCATATGCTTACGAGTCTATTGAGCCAATAGTACTGCTACATCGCGTTCGTCTATTTCTATCTGTCTCTCAACCTCTTTTCCATTCAGCAGCGAGGTAAATTTCCCGGCTGGTAAGGCCACCACTTCGGGTTTGCCGGTATGATTGAGGAAAAAGTACACAATACGTCCGTCGGCCCGCACACGCTGCGTTACCTCTATACCATTTGGAACGTTCAGCACGGGAGACACGCTAGCTTGCTGGCAAAGCAGACGCATCAGGCCCGCCAATAGCTCATTGCTTCCCTGCGTTGCCACATAATACGCCTGTCCCTGCCCAAATTGATGAACTGTCAGAGCAGGTCCCATGGCGTAGTAGTCATTTGCAAAGACCCCAATTGCCCGCGCTCCCTCGAGATGCACCACCTCTCCCCAAAGCGTACAAGGGTAGGTGCCCAGCAACGGACCCTCTTCAATCACGATCTGGTTGGTCATATTTTCTGTCCAGGGATCGAACTCCTCGACGTGTATCCCCAATAGTTTACGCAACTCGCCGGGGTACCCGCCTAACGCCACACGATCATTCTGATCTACGATCCCGCTAAAGTACGTTGTCAGCAGTATACCACCCCGCTCGACAAACTGTTCCAGGTTCTTCGCTACCCCAGGACGAAGCATATAGAGCAAAGGAGCCACTACCAGGCGATAGTTAGTCAGGTCGCTATCAGGCTGAAGAATATCAATCGCGACATTCAGGCCATGCAGCGGGGCATAATAGGTCTTCATTTGTTCCCAGTAGTGCAAACGGTTGCTCGGCCTTTGCGGGTATTCGATTGCCCACCAATTCTGCCAATCCATGAGAATAGCAACCTGCGCGGTAGTACGTGACCCGACTACATCCGCTGAAAGTTGTTTCAACCCGGCTCCCAGTTGTGCCGCTTGCTGGAAGATACGATTGTGTTCATTTCCCTCATGCGTCACAACCGCACTGTGGAACTTCTCTGCCCCCGCCTGCGATTGCCGCCATTGAAAGAACATGATGCCATCAGCACCATGCGCAAGATTCTGATAACTTAGCACGCGCATACGGCCTGGTCGCTTGTGGGGATTTTGCTGCATCCAATTCACCTGGCTGGGACTCTGTTCCATGAGGAGATAGGGCTGCCCGCCTTTCAACGAATGCATGAGATCATCCGTAATTGCCGTTTCCCAGGCGGGAACAGTATTAGCAGGATAACTATCATTTGAGATGATATCCAGGTGTGGCGCCCAGGCGAAATAGTCGACCGGTTTGAAGGCCCCCATAAAGTTGGTGGTGATCGGAATTTCAGGAGTGATCTCGCGTAAAATGCGTGCCTCCGTGAGGTAGCACTCAAGGAGCGAGTCAGACATGAAACGCTGGTAGTCCAAGACTTGTCCTGGATTGCTGTGTGAAGTTGAGAGGCGAGGCGGCAGCACGTCCTCCCAGGCATAGTAATGTTGACTCCAGAAATCGGTTCCCCAGGCAACGTTCAAGCTATCGAGCGAACCATAGCGTGCCTGCAGCCATTTCCGAAAAGCGGCGGCGCACTGGTCGCAATAACAAGCCGAGACATGGCATCCATATTCGTTATTGACATGCCACAGTTTCAGCGCCGGATGGGTAGCATAGCGCTCGGCCAGTCGCCGCACCAACTCAGCCGCTTCACGCCGAAAATCGACACTATTGGGGCAATAGTGCTGACGGGAACCATGACTGAGTCGCGTTCCTTCACGCGTGACGGGTAACATGTTGGGATAAAGACGGCTCATCCATGTCGGTGGGGAGGCCGTTGCTGTCGCCAGGTTCGCGGCAATATCATTCTCTGCAAGCATATCCATGATGCGATCCAATTGGCTGAACTGATAGTGCTCAGGCGCTGGCTCAAGTGATGCCCAGGAGAAGATGTTGATCGAAGCCATATTCACGTTCGCCAGCTTCATCAATCGCATATCCTCAAGCCAAACATCTTCAGGCCATTGCTCAGGGTTATAGTCCCCACCGTAGAGGATCGTTACTGGAAAAGGTTCTTGCATTAATATCTCCTGCTTCTAGAATGTATTCCTATTCGTTGTTCAAAAAGCCTGGACCGCAGGCCCGCCAGAAAAAAGAGAAGCGTGGGGGACATCCCACGCTCTCAAGACTTTGCTGGCGAATGAAAGAAATACTCGAGTGTACCCTCATCCAGGGCGACCGCCTGACAATGATACGCTTTTTTGGCGTCCCGGCTCTCAAGCGGATCGACGCTGCGGAGTTTTTATCGCAGCTCCGCAGCGGTAAAGGGCTTAGGGAGCCTCTTCCCAAGAAAGCTCATCCGATTTGAGTATCATTGTCAGGCGGTCGCCCTGGAGGCTGCATTACTCATTTCCACCAGGGTCGTCTTTCGCCAACAGAGCCTTTAGTAGGGGCGATCCCTTGCGGTCGCCCTGGAGGCTGCATTACTCATTTCCACCAGGGTCGTCTTTCGCCAGCATCGGTCGCCAGAGGCTGTCATCCCTTCGCTTCTCTGAGGGCAGGCGTCTTCGCGCGAGCTTTGGATCTCTCGCCGGGCACAACGCAGATCCTGAGCGCAGCGAAGGATGACATATCGCCCCTCGTTGGGGCGCGGGTACCGCGCCTCAGGAGCTTTGCCAACCGCATTAGCCTTTGACGCTGCCGGCACCCAGACCGCCACGCCAGAAGCGTTGCAGGATGATACAGCCAAAGAGCAGCGGGATGGAGGAGACCAGCGCCCCGGCGATGATCAGCGTGTAGAGAAACTTATTGGCTCCTCCCGTCGTCACATTCCAGGTCTGCAAGCCCACGGTGATGGGAAACAGCTTCTGGTCCGAAAGCATCACCAGCGGCAGAAAGTAGTTGTTCCAGATGGCCACGAACTGGAAGAGCAGGATGGTCACCAGCGCCGGCACCATGCGCGCCGCCTCCAGCAGTTCATCGGGCACCGAGGCTCCCGCGTAGATGCGCGAGAGATAGACGCCGAAGGGACTGACGATGCTGGGCAAGAGCACCGCCCAGTAGGTGTTGGTCAAGCCCACCTTGCTCATCAGCAGGTACAAGGGCAGCGCCAGGGCCGTGCTGGGTACCAGGATGGCCCCTAAGACCGCCGAGAAGATCAGGTCGCGCCCGCGGAAGACGTATTTGGCCAGCGCATAGCCGGCCATGGCCGCCAGCAAGGTGCCCAGCAGCGCGCCCACCCCGGCGTAGATGAGCGTATTGAGCAGCCAGCGCACATAGATGCCACCGTTGTAGGTGAACAGTTGCTGCAGGTTGCTGCCCAGATTAAAGTTGGGGGCGAACCACAGCCCGAAGGTGCCGAAGAGGTCGCCGGCGTTCTTGGTCGAGGAGACGACCAACCAGAAGAAGGGCACCAGGAAGTAGATCACGAACACCAGCAGGAAGGTCATGGCTCCCACGTTCTCCAGCGAGAACTGGCCCGGACGCCTCTGTCTGGTGGTCACGGCTTCCCGTGCAGTTGAAACGGGAACGGTCGCAGTTTGTTGACTCATAATAGTTACACTCCTGCCTGTCGTTGGGTGACGCGTAAGAAGCCGAAAGAGACCAAAGGCGGTGTAGTAGGCATAGAAGTTGGGCGTGTAGGAACTGTAGATGTTGTTGGAGATGGCCGAGAGCACCTGCGGCTCATTGAAGAGTTGCAGGGTGCCGATGATGGAGAAGATGCCGGTGAGCACCAGGGCGGGGGCCACCAGCGGGATTTTGATGTATAAGGCGACGCGCCAGCCCGAACAGCCATCGATGCGCGCCGACTCGTAGATCTCGCCCGGGATGGCTTGCAGGGCGGCGAAAATGATGAGCATGTTGTAGCCGGTCCAGGTCCAGGTGGCGATATTGGCGATGGCCCACAGCACGGTCTGCGGTCCCAGGAAATCGGGGGAGCCCAGGCCAAGGGAGCTGAAGCCTTTGACGATGGGGGAGAGGGAGGGGTCGTAGAGATAGCCCCACAGCAGGGCGGCGATGATGCCGGGGATGGCGTAGGGCACGAAGAAGGCCAGGCGGAAGAAGGCTTTGAAGCGCACCACGGTGGAGTCGAGCAGCAAGGCGAAAAGCAGAGATAAGCCGAGCATGACCGGGACTTGCACGATGCCATAGAGCAGCACGCGACCCACTCCGGAGTAGAAGTTGGGGTCATGGAAGACATCGACATAGTTGCCCAGGCTATTGAAGCTGACGGTGGCCGCGCCCAGACCCAGGCCACTGCGCTCGGAGCGGTACAAGCTCTGATAGATGGCATAGAGGATGGGCAGGATAAAGAACAGCAGGAACAGTACCCCGAAGGGCAAGATAAACAAATACGGTGCGAAGGCCTCACGTCGCAAGGTCCGTGAGGTCCGCTGTGTATGAGGGGGTGCGTGATCAAGCGAGGTGATCTTTACATCCATGTGCTCATACTCCTCTCTTTTTTGTACTTGCTGCTCCTTCATGTCCCCCTTTGGGACCGTGAGAGCAAGCGAGATGTTCTCTCAATCTTGGACGACAGTCTGGTGGATGGGCGAGACCTCCATCATTCCTTTCGGATGGAGGCGCTCGCCACTACGGTATCGCCTCAGCTCTACGGACAGATCACCAGAAGAGCAGCCGTGGCAGCGTGCCTCAGCGTAGCAGGGCTGCTAGGTAGTGACACTGAAGCCCTGCTTTTGCATGAAGGTGACGGTACTTTGCTGAACCTTATTCAGGGCATCACTCAGGGTGCCATTGCCATTGATAGCAACGGCGAAATCGTCACCCATGTCGGTGTAGACCTGGTTGATGGTCGGTCCCCAGTGGAACTTGGTATCCACCTCATTGGCCGACTGCTTGAATACGTCGTTGATCACCTGATTGCCGAAGAACGGCTGGGGGCTGTTCATCGTGGACGAGTTTAAGGCGGACTGCAAGCACGGATACGCCCCACCCTGAAACTCTATTTCGGCGCTCTGCTCGTTGTTGCTGATCCACTCGGCGAACTCGGTGGCCTCCTTGGGATGCTTCGAACTCTTGAACACGGGGGTAGAGGACCCGCCCCAGTTGCCACTAATGTTCTGACCTGCCTGACC